>ENA-OFDP01001091-OFDP01001091.1-metagenomes-genome-assembly--contig:-NODE-1091-length-10892-cov-2.997324_pt1 | contig 10892 bp, 9 predicted proteins | sample MGYA00153389_OFDP01 | MGnify analysis MGYA00153389 | reverse complement strand
TTCTCGGCGAACCCGCTGTCCCAGGTGAGGCGGAGATGATGCGACACGCCGGTGGCGACGTAGGCACACACGTTGGTGTCGAGCTTGGCATCCTCGACCGAACCGTCCGAGCGGTAGTACGCGTGCCACGAGCCGTCGGGCCGCTGCATGTCGACCAGCCATTGGTAGGCACGTTCGGCCTCGTCGTGGAAGCCGGCCACGTCGAGCGCCATGGCCGACTCGACGTGATTCCACGGGTCGCAATGGCCGCCGGGGAACCACGGGATCATCCCGGTGACGATCTGCAGCGACACGAGGTGCTCGCCGGTGGCCTGCAGCTCATCAGCGCTGAGCACGCCCGGGAGGTGTGCGACGTGCTTCACCGAACGGGCGTCTCCCGGCCGGATTGTCCCGCAGCGGCCTTGATGCCATAGAACACGATGCTCTTGCCGAGCACGGGCGACAGGACCCGATCGGCGATCTTGGTCACCGCTGGTTGCTCGATGATGTCCCACTCGAGGAACTCGCGGTATTTCTTCACCGCCGGGTTGTCGTTGTTGCGGGGTCCGACGGCGCACTTCAGCCACCAGTACGGCGAGTGGAGTGCATGCGCTCGGTGATGCCCTTGGAGGTCGAGGCCGGCCGTCCGGAGCTTCGCTGACAGCTCGGTGGCACTGTAGATACGCACGTGGCCGCCCTCGCTCTTGGGGGCGTGGTACTCGTCGGAGAGCATCCAGTTGATCTTCTCGGGGAACCATGCCGGCACGGTGGCGGCGAAGTGCCCGCCGGGCTTGAGCACGCGCACCATCTCGGCGATCGCTGCGACGTCGTCCTGGATGTGTTCGAGCACCTCGGAGGTGATCACGACGTCGAACGAACCATCGGCGAACGGCAGCTTGGTGGCATCGCCGCGCAGCACGCCCTTGAAACGGTCGACGTCGATCTCGCCGGCATCGACCATGCCGCCGAGCGTTGCACGTGTCTGGATGACTTCGTCCTCGGCGTAATCGAGGGCCACGACGTCGGCGCCGCGCCGTGCACACTCGAACACGTGACGCCCGAATCCAGCGCCGACGTCGAGCACCCGATCTCCGGGCGCGAGGCCGAGCTGATCGAACTTGATCGTCAACATCTCAGAGACGCCCGTTGGCTCGTAGCTTGCGAACGTTCTGTGGCATCGCGAGGACTTCGCGGTATTGCTCGACCGTCTGGAGCGCGCACTTGGTCCAGGTCCAACGTTCGAGCACTCGTTGGCGACCCGCGGCGCCGATCCGGGCTCGTAGCTCGGCGTCGTCGAGGCCGCGAGCGATGGCTGCTGCGAGGGCGTCCTTGTCGCCGGCCGGGCATTGCAGCACGGTGTCGCCGTCGGTGCCGGTGACCTCGGGGAGTGCGCCGCCGTCGGTGGCCACGAGGGGTGTTCCGCTGCACATTGCTTCGATCGCCGGGAGGCTGAAGCCCTCGTACAGGCTGGGCACGACGGCCATCTCTGCTTCGGCGTACAGCTCGACGATTCGCTCGTCGCTCACGCCCGACACGAACTCGATGTGGGGGGCGAGGCCGTACGAGTCGATCAGGTCCATCGAGTGGCCGGGACGGGGCTTGCCGATGATGGTGAGGGTGACGTCGCGTTCGGTGCGCAGCTTGGCCATTGCTTCGAGCAGGTACGACAGCCCCTTGAGGGCGACGTCGGCGGAAGCGGTGGTGATCAGGCGGCCGGGTCTGCGGGTGACGTGGTCGAGTGGCTTGAAGAGCTCGGGGTCGACACCGACGGGCACGAGGCGCATCCGATCGATGCTGACGCCCATGTCGGTGTGGATGTCGTCGATCGAGTTCTGGCTCACCACGACGATGCGCGGCATCTTCGATGCGACCTTGCCCTGCATCTTCACGAACGAGTACCAGCGCCCGACCGACATGCGCCGGGGCAGTGTCTTGGCGTGGCTCATCTCGAGCTCGCGATCCTTGGTGATCGGGTGGTGCAGCGTGACGATCGTAGGAATTAGCTTCTCGATCTTCAAGATGCCGTAGCCGAGGCACTGGTTGTCGTGCACCAGGTCGAACTCGCCGGCGCGCGGCTTGAGTTCGCGGGCGGCTCGTGCGCTGAACGCAAGCGGCTCGGGGAAGACGCCGGTCATGAACGCGGCCATCTCGAGGAGGTCTTCGCGGGTCTTGAGCTCCCAGAATCCGGGGAACCGACCGGGGAAGTAGTCGTTGAACGTGTCGAGGCTCGGCAGTTTCGTGAGCGTGATGCGCTCGTCGAGTATCGGGTACGGCTGACCGCCGAACACTTCGATCGTGTGGCCGAGATCGGCCAGCGCCTTGGTGAGGTGGCGGGTGTAGACGCCCTGACCTCCGACGTGGGGCTTGCCGCGGTAGGTCAAGTACGCGATCTTGAGCGGAGCGTCAGGGTCAAGACCGGCTTTCGACATCGCATCGAGGCTATCGGCGCACCCTCACCACCCGTTGGTGCGGTTGGGTGGCCGGCTCACCAGGAGATGGTCATCGTGCGGTGCAGGGGACTGGCGGGATCCACGACGTTCGGGTTGAGGTTGAACGCGTCGGGCGGGCCGGACTGGGGTTCGACGCAGGTGGCGTCGGATGGCTGGTCGTAGACGACCCAGTGGTCGCAGTCGGATGCGACCGTCACCGTGGCCAACGCATGGCGGTCGTAGTGCAGGATGACCGGTCGGGTGTTGACGAAGCAGTCGTCCCATGGCCCGACGGTCGGTTCGACCAACTCACCGGTCGCGATGCCGACGGGGTCACGCTGGTACATCGCGGTCGGGGAGAACTCGAGACGGTCGGGTTTGCGGAACCACGGATGCCAGCCGAGTTCGGCGGGGAATCGGCCGTCGTCGGTGTCGACCGTGAGTTCGCACGTCACCCGCGTTGCGTCGATCTCGATCCGCTGGTGCGCGGTCCCTCCGAACGGCCAATCGAGCGCACCATCGAGCGGGCACGACATCGAAATCGCGGTCGCCGTGCGGTCGGTGATGCCCCAGGAATGGGTGAACACCGTGCCGTGGATGCTGTGCGCCCGGCCCGGACCGCCACCGCCGTCGACGTGGTTGAGCTCCAACTGGTGGTCGATCCCGTCGAAGGCGAACTGGCCGCCACGGATCCGTCCGGCCCATGGTGCCATTGGGAACGAACCCCACCCCATCGGGTGCGCGCCCTCGGTGGGCATGTCGACGAGTAGCGGTCCGCCGGCGACGGTGATCTGGCCGATGCGTCCGCCCGCCGTCGGAGCGACGACGACCGATACGTCGCCAGCAGTGAGGATCACGAGGGCGGATGCGTCGGGGAGTGTCACGGTGTCAGGCACATCAGCGATACTGCCTCTGATGCGTGCGTTGGTGCAACGGGTGATCCGGGCCGAGGTGACGTCGCGTGTCTCAGCCGACGACGACTGGCAGGTCACGGGATCGATCGGGCACGGCATCTGTGTGCTGGTCGGGGCCACCCATTCCGATACGGCCGACACGGCCGACAAGCTCGCCGACAAGCTGTGGGGTCTACGGATCTTCGACGACGACGACGGTGTGATGAATCGGTCGGTCGCCGACTCCGGTGGAGCGCTGCTGGTGGTGAGTCAGTTCACGCTCTACGGCGACACTGCGAAGGGTCGTCGTCCGAGCTGGATCGCAGCTGCGCGTCCCGAGGTGGCCGAGCCGTTGGTCGAGCGTGTCGTGGAACGGTTGAGTTCGCTCGGAGCGAGCGTCGAAACCGGACGATTCCGCACCGACATGCGAGTGGAACTCGTCAACGACGGCCCCGTCACCCTGATGCTCGAGGTCGGCGGGTGAACCACAGTGAGATGCAGAGCAACCCGATCAGCGCCGCGATGAATGGGCCGTCGCCGAGGTTCGTGTACCAGGTGCGACCATCGCGCAGTTCGATCGTGTCGTAGAGCACGCGCTGTTCGCTGACGGCGGTGCGTTGGCGCACGTTGCCGTCGGCGTCGACGATCGCCGTGAAGCCGGTGGGAGCAGCTTGCACGACCCACCGGCCGGTCTCGATCGCCCGCAGTCGGCTGGACGCGACCTGTTGGGTCTGCACGATGGTGCCGGTGTAGCTCGCGCCATTGGTGGGGTTGAGGATCGCCTCGGCGCCAGCCTTCACACCCTCGCGTGCGCGACCGGCGAAGAAGACCTCCCACGAGATCACCACGCCTAGTCGAGTTGCGCCAGGGAGATCCACATACGCCGGACCGGTACCGGCGTCGGCGTCTCGACCGATCTGCTCGACCGGCGCGCCCAACGCCTCGAGGACGCTGCGTAGCGGGACGTACTCGCCGAACGGAACGCGGCGCACCTTGACGTACTGGTCGACGATCTCACCATCGGCGGCGACCACGATCTGAGAGTTGATCCTCGGGTCTTCGGTGACGCCGACCGCGAACGGAGTGTCGAGCCGGACGGCCTCGACAGCGATGGCTCGGGCGACATCGGACCCCTCGAACACGTCGACGTCGATCGTGTTCTCGGGCCAGAGTACGAGGTCGAGGGCGGCGTCGTCGGCGATGGAGCGGGTGGCGTCGAGGTGACGTTCGGTGACCAAGCTCGACGGCACCTCGAGCGCGCTCGTGCCCTGCTCGCCACCACCCTGCACCGCTGCCACCTCCAACTGCTCGCCCGTGTCGTCGCCGCGAGGTGCAACGATGCTCAGCAGCACGATCGCCACGACCGCGAGGAATGCGAGCGCTCCGTGTGGTGCACCGTTCGCGCCGGGCCGGAATCGCCGAGCGAATGCCGGGATGCCGGGCGCCGGTCCCGCCAGGGCGAACCCGACTTGGAAGATCAACCAGGTCAACAGGATCACGCCGCCGACGCGAACGACGCCGACGAATGGCCCGCCGACCTGCGACATGCCCATCGTCGCCAGCGGGATACCCCCGAACGGGAACGAGAAGCGCACCGCCTCGACCAGGGCATGCGCTGCCGGCCGTCCGATCACACGCCAGGTGCCGGTCGGTGCCACGAGCGCTGCGCACGCGTGGAACAGCGAGAAGACCAAACCCGCGACGACATAGCCGGGCGACGTGAGTTGCACCATCCAGCCCATCCCCAGGTACATCCATCCCGCACCGAACAGCACGCCGAGTCCGAGGCGCTCGCGCCGGGAGGGCCTCTCGCCGAGCGCCACTTCGAACAGCAGCACCCCGACGATCGCAAGTGGCCAGAAGCCCCACGGCGGCATCGACAACGCCACGAGCGTTCCGGCGCCCAACGAGAGGGCTGGTCGCGCGAGCCGCTCGTGGAGCGCCCGGGGCTCGGAGGCGTCGTCGCTCAAGAGGACAGTGCGAGGTTGACGACGATGCGCTTGGCGGTCGATCCGAGCGGATGACAGGCGAACAATGTGGCCGTTGGCGTATCGGTGGGGTTGGTGATCCACAGCGCATCGGGCGTGACGATCTGGGTGCCCGTCACCAGATAGGTGAATGTGCCGTCCGCCGTGGAGAAGATGACCTCGTCACCCGGCACCAGCGAATCGAGGTGGCGGAACTCGGCGCCGTGGCTGGTGCGGTGGCCGGCGACGACCACGTTGCCGATCTGCCCGGGCATCGCCGTGCCGGGCCAGTGACCAGGACCGCGATCGAGCGTGGTGAGCCGAATGCCTTCGTGCAGTTCGGAATCGAGCCCGACCTTCGGGATGGAGATACGTCCGAGCTGCGGATTGTTCTCGGTGCCGCGAGCATCGCTCGGCGGAGCGACCGGCTGGGTCACCTGGAGCGTAGGCGCTGTCGTGGTCGTCGTTGTGGTGGTGGTGGTCGTCGTCGTGGTGGTCGTTGTCGTTGTCGTGCTGGTCGTGGTCGGTGGGAGCGTGGTGGAGGTGGTCGTTGCCGAGTCGGCGTTGAACGACGCCACCGTGTCGGGAGATCGGTCGAGATCGACGGCGAGGACCGCCCCGAGCACACCGAGGGCGACCAGGCACGCGGCGACCGGAGCGATGATGCGCCGATTGCGGCTGCGCAGCCGATTGCGGCTGCGCCGATCGTCGGTACCCGCAGGAGATCCCATCAGCGAGATTCTGCCAGATCGATCGCAACTCCGCTCGCGCGGGCAGCGATCGAGGTGGCAGCGCGGATACATGCGGGGATCCCGATACCACGGAACCCGGCACCCGTGACGAACACGCCCGAGGGAAGTGCCGCTTCGACGTCGTCGACCCAGGCGGCGTGATGTGGGCGGTACAGGGCGAACGCGGCGGGCCAACGGGTGATGCGGACCTCGTCGGGCGTGAACAAGACCCCGAGGTGGTGCTCGAGGTCATCGAGAACGACGTGCAGCACCTCGTCGTCGGTGAGGTGCATCACCGCCATGCCGTCGCGTCCGATCGACACCCGCAGGATCTCTCCGCCTGCCGGCGGGCGCCAGTGCCCCCACTTCTGCGAGGCGAACGACGACGCCGTCACCCAACGCTGGGCCGGCTTGGGCACGAGATATCCACTGAGCCCACGGAGTCGATCGGGCCACTGTTGCGCGGACACGTGCAGGGTCACCATGATCACGTCCGATGTCTCGGCCCGACCGAGCAGATGCGCAGCGTCGGGTGAGACGGTGAGCAGGGCCGCAGCCGTGGCGGCGGCAGGGGTCGCGAACACGACAGCGTCAACGACGTTGTCATCAATCGAGTTCGAGTTCGGATGCCGATCGGCTCCGGCGTTCGTGTCGAGCAGCCAGCGACCATCCTCGGTCAGCGCGATCGAGGTGATGGTCGTGCCGGTGCGGATCCGACCGCCGGCGGCGGCGACGGCGTCGCCGGTGGCGCGCACGAGCGCGCCGATACCGCCGCGAGGCGTCGCGAAGATCGGGCTCGAGGCCGCCGTGGCCGTACCCGCCTGTGTGCGGCGTTGGCGTCGGGCTGCGAGCAGAATGCTTCGGTTGCCGTACGCGAGCTCTGCGAGCTGCGGCACCTCTGCCAGGCTGAAGTGGTCGGTGTCGGCGGCGTAGATGCTGCCGACGAGCGAGTCGACGAGGCGCTCGTGTACTTCGTTGCCGAACCGGGCACGCACGAACGCGCCGATCGAGTCGGCGTCCGTCGACGTGCGCGGGAGGAACGGCTCGATCGCGGCTCGGGCCTTGCCTCTCCACGACAACAGCTTGGTGGTGGCCAGGGGGCGGATCCTGCCGGGCAGCCCGAGCATGAGCCCTTCGGGGATCGGGTGCAACTCGTCGTGCCAGACGGCGGCGCCGACCGGCTCCGGCGAGACGAGGTCGGCAGCCAGCCCGACCCGCTGGGCCAGCGCGACTGCTTCGGGAACGCGTGCGAGAAACGCGTCGGCGCCTTCGTCGACACCCTCGACTCCGGCGAACGGGGAGGCATCGATCTTGCCGCCGACGCGGTCGGCCGCTTCGAACATCGTGACGTCGACGTCACCGGTATCGGCAAGGGTGAGTGCCGTCGCCAGACCACTGATGCCGGCGCCGACCACGGCGACGCGTGGCCGTGCGGTCATCGTGCTCCTCCGAGCCGCACGGTGGTGTTGACCGACGGGCGGCTCATGGAGCGAGGGCGCGCACCCGTTCGGCGAGTGCGGCCATGATCGTGGGGTCGTCGTTGACGCAGGCCGTTCGATCGAAGGCCAGGCCCTGCGAGGTCGCCCGCCCAGCGGCCTCGATGTCGAGGTCGTACAACACCTCGAGGTGGTCGGCGACGAAGCCGCACGCGGACACGATCACACCTGCGATCTGGTCGCCACCGTCACGGTTGTCCGACCCCAGTGCGTCGATGACCTCGAGGATGTCCGGGCCGATCCATGGCTCGGGGGTTCGTCCTGCGGACTGCCACGCAATCTGCCAGTCGTCGCCTTCGATCAGCCCGATGCGCGCGGCGACGGCCTCGGCGGTCGAGCGCAACTCGTCGGGATACGGATCGCCGTCGTCGATGATCCGCTGGGGGAGTGAGTGCGCGGTGAACAGCACCCGAACGCGCCCGCCGGTCTGCTCGCGCATTGCCGCCACCCGCCGCCCGAGGTCGTCGGCGAGGAACGTGACGAACGCGGGCTCGGTCGCCCAACTCTCGACGCCCGCCACCGGGATGGTGGTACCCGAGTCGGCGACACCTCGGCGGACGCGGTCGAGGTACTGGCCGATCGAGTACGACGAGTAGTGCGGGGCCAGCACCAGCCCGACCACTGCCGATGCGCCGCCTTCTGCCACGAGCTGCGCGGTGACTTCCACCTTCGGCTCGGCGTGCTTCAGGCCGAGCGAGACGTCGAATCGTCCTGGTTCGGCGGCGTCGAGCGCCGCCTGGAGAGCGGTGGCCTGCGCCTCGGTGAGCTGCGCCAGCGGTGAGACACCACCGATCGCTGCGTACCGGGCGGTGAGATCGGCGAGTGCCTCGGGGGTGGGGGGTCGTCCCCGACGGATGTCGGTGTAGTACGGCTTGATCTCGTCCGGCGTGCGCGGTGTTCCGTAGGCCATCAGGACGACGGCGACTCGATCGGCAATTGGATCCGTGGTCATCAGGTGGGGGTTCCTTCGGTGATGCGGGTGCGTTCGTGCACCAGATCGACCACGGCTTGGAGCACCGCCGGATCGGTGTCGGGTTGGACGCCGTGGCCGAGGTTGAAGATGTGACCGGGATGCTGGCTCGTGTCGGCCAGTTGGTTGTCGCGCAGCACTTGGCGAGCGCCATCGAGCGCTGGTTCGGTTCCGGCCAGCACGAGCGCCGGGTCGAGATTGCCCTGCACGATCAGGTCGTCGCCGAGACGTTGACGCGCTTCACCGATCGGAGTGCGCCAGTCGAGACCGAGCACGGTGGGTCCGGCATCGAGCATCGAGCCGAGCAGATGGTCGCAACCGATGCCGAAGTGGATCGCCGGGGCGTCGGGGTGGCGCCGGCGGAGTTCACGGAACACGTGACGCGAATGGGGCAACACATAGCGGTCGTAGTCGCGTCGACTCAGCGAACCCGCCCACGAGTCGAACAGCTGGAACGCAGCGGCACCGTGACTGAGTTGGGCATCGATGAAGGTGATCGCCGACTCGGAGAGGCGCTCCATCACCTCGTGCCAGAGCACCTCGTCGGTGTGGATCAGTGCCTTTGTGTGGCGGTAGTCGCTGCTCGGTCGGCCCTCGATCAGATAGCTCGCCACGGTGAATGGGGCGCCGGCGAAGGCGAGCAGTGGGACGTCGAGTTCGGCGACGAGGAGGTCGACGGTGTCGATCACGTAGGAGATGTCGTCGAACTCCAAGGGGCGGAGGCGTTCGATGTCGTTGCTCGATCGGAACGGCTGCTCGGCGACCGGACCGGTACCTGGTGCGACATCGATGCCGAAACCGACCGCATGTGGCGCCACGACGATGTCGCTGTAGAGCACGGCGGCGTCGACGCCGTATCGGCGAACGGGTTGCATCGTGATCTCCGCAGCCAACTCGGGCTGCTTGATCGCGTCGAGGATCGATCCGTCGCCTCGCACGCTGCGGTACTCGGGTAGCGAGCGGCCCGCCTGGCGCATGAACCACACCGGGGTGTGATGGCCCCGGCGACCGTGGGCGGCGTCGGAAAATGCGTCGCCGGCGAGCGGCGGGGCGGTCGGATCGTCGGGCGCGCTGTCGTGGGCAGCTGGTGCATCCATCAATGGGCGACCCTATCGCCGGGTCCGGAGTCGGGGTCCGGCCGATAGAATTTCGTGACCCGTTATGACCCAGCAGCACCCCGATCTCGCTGACGAGCAGGCGTACATCGACCACGCGTACGAGTGTCTCGACACCAGCCGCGAGGCCGCGTGGCGTATGCGCGACATGACCGAAGCCGACCTCGGCGGTACGTTCCAGGCCAGGTTCGAACGCAATGCGTTCGACGAACAGATGTTGAAGCGGCTCGCCGATCTCGATCTCGGTGCTGCGTCGTTGGTGTTCGGACGAATCGATCGCTCCGCCGAGTCACCTGGCGCCATCGAGAGCTTCCACATCGGTCGTCTCGCCGTTGCCGACGAAGACCGTGAGCCTGTCGTTGTCGACTGGCGGGCGCCGGTTGCCGAGCCGTTCTACCGAGCGACCGGCCGCAGCCCGATGGGCCTGTTGCGACGGCGACATTTCGTGGTGGAGGGCCCCAAGCTGCTCGGTCTCGAGGACGAATTGTTCGGCGAAGGTCACCTCGGTCTCGGCCACGACGAAGGGCTCGACGGTTCGTCCGGCGGGTCTCTGGTGGCGAACGCTGGTGACGGCACCGGGTTGCGCGGTTACTCCACGCTGCTGGCATCCCTCGAGCGCGGTCGCACCGGAACACTGGGCGACATCGTCGCCACGATCCAGGGTGAGCAGGACGAGATCATCCGTTCGCCGCAGCACGGCGTGCTGGTGGTGCAGGGTGGTCCTGGTACCGGCAAGACCGTGGTCGCGCTGCACCGCGCCGCATACCTCTTGTACACGCACCGGTTCCCGCTCGAAGATCAGGGCGTCCTCGTCATCGGGCCGAACCGCGTGTTCCTGCGCTACATCGAGCGAGTCCTGCCGTCGTTGGGTGAGGCGGGCGTCGATCAGGTGGTGCTGTCCGATCTGGTGCCAGGTGTGCAGTTCCTGCGTCCCGACGATCGCATTGGCGCCGACACCACGATCGCCGCGCGAGTCAAGGGTGACATCCGCATGTCCGACGTCATCGACCAGGCGGTCAACGAACGCGAACGTGCAATGCGCAACGACCTGGTGATCCCCTTCCGTACCGGTTACGTGCGGTTGCGCGTCGACGAATCGGCCCGCATCGTCAAGATCGCCCGGCGTCGGTTCCGTCGCCACAACAGCGGCCGCAAGTTCGTCGAGAACGAGGTGTGGTCGGCACTCGCAGCCACGTATCGCGACCTTGACGTCGGCCCGGCCGACGTCAAGGACACTCTGCGAGGCGCCCCCGAGATCCGTGAGGTCTTCGACCGGATGTGGCCGCTGCTCACGCCGGCGCAGTTGCTACAC
>ENA-OFDP01001090-OFDP01001090.1-metagenomes-genome-assembly--contig:-NODE-1090-length-10900-cov-2.379069_pt1 | contig 10900 bp, 8 predicted proteins | sample MGYA00153389_OFDP01 | MGnify analysis MGYA00153389 | reverse complement strand
CGGGTAACCATGGTACACACGTTGGCGGCATCGCTGCTGGCAACGGCCAGCAGACTGGCAATGGTCAGGCGGCGTATCGTTTCGTCGGCATGGCGCCCAAGGCAGACATTCTTTCGTCCAACTCTATTGCCGAAAACTTGGGTGGCACTAACGCCGTTGTCGATGGGATCGTCTGGATGAAGGCAAAGGCGGCAGCACTTGGCAAGCCTCTGGTTGTGAATCTGAGTCTGGGTTCGTATGCTGGTCCGCGCGACGGCACGTCGAATTTTGAGCAGGCACTTTCCAATGCGGGGGCAGCGGGTGTTGTTGTAACCTCGGCGGCAGGCAATGAAGGTTCCGACAAAATAGTAGCAACGGGCGAAATTTCTGCTGCCCAAACCAGGTCCGTCACATTCAACTGGGCCAGTAGCGTCAAAAAAAATCAACAGATTGAAATCTGGTATCCAGGGGTGAATCAATATGCAATCAAGGTCACTGGCCCCAGTGGTTGCGCTATGCCGGATTTCGTACCAGCGGGGACGGATCGCACGTTTACTTTGCCGTGCGGGACCATTGAGGTCAGCTCGACCGCTCCCCAGGCAAATAACGATGACCGCCAGATTCTGGTCGCTTTCTCGATCAACAGCGCGGCGCCAACGGGCTTCCACGGTGGGTGGACATACGAATTGCGTGGAGACGTGGTCGCATCGCCAGATACGCCGTTTACGCTAATTTGCGGTGAAGATGCCGACGGTTTGCTATTCACCTCGAACACACCCACAGGCTTTACCCTCGGCATCTTGACGAATACCTCCACAGCCACGCGTACCATTTCTGTCGGTGCCTACAACACCAATTACTCATGGCTGACTGCGGGAGGGGTAGCAAATACGCCAGCGAAGTACAATCATGGCCCACTCACCGATGTGTCGACTTTTTCGAGTCGTGGACCGCGCCGAAATTGTTCAAACCTGAGCAAATGTCCGCCTGTTATGAAGCCTGAGATAGTGGCACCCGGCGCCATGATTATGGCGGCATTGGGGCGGGATGCAAAAGCCCCTAGCAGCGCGGAGACTGTGGAAGCGGACGGCAAACATGTCGCTTACAACGGCACCAGTATGGCGGCGCCGCATTTGGCGGGTGCGATCGCGTTAATGCTGCAAAAGAATCCCACGCTCACACCAGAACAAGTCAAACAGATTCTCTTCCAGAACGTGCAGACGAACGGGTTTACCACCGGATTGCCGACCTTCAATCCAGCTTCGCCCTCAATGCCTGCAACGATCAATAATAATTGGGGTTACGGCATTTTGGATGCACAGAAGGCGGTCAACGCGGTGCCCGCCCTAGGTACGACGACCACCAATCCGTACACGGGCCTTTGGTGGAACGCACCGGCCGATTCGGAGTCTGGTTGGGGAATGAGCCTGACGCAACGCGGCTCGATCCTATTTATGGCCTGGTACACCTATGATTCCTCGGGCGCACCAGTCTGGTATGTGATCACCAATTGTCCTGTCGTGGGAACCAGTTGTAGCGGCGATATTTTCTCGGTCTCAGGCGGTGTCCCGGTGACCGTGCCTTGGAATAACCCGACACTAAGCATATTGCCGGTGGGCCGGGGAACATTCTCATTTGCAGATGCCAGCAACGGCGTATTTACCTACACCCTCAACGGCGTGGCAGGCGTCAAAAATATCACACGTCAGGTATTCGTAGCGAGCGGCACCCCGCCAGCGGTGGATTACACGTCCCTGTATTGGGCCGCGCCGGCCGACTCTGAGTCAGGTTGGGGTGTATCGGTTACACAGCAGTTCGGCATCATCTTTATCGCGTTGTATACCTACGACGCAAACAGGAAACCCATTTGGTACGTGGTCACCAACTGTCCGGTTGTTGGCAATGGCTGTACGGGACAGTTATTTCAGGTGAATGGCGGTCGTATTCCAACTGACGCTTGGGGCAGCCCGGCACTGAACGTACAGCCGGTTGGAAACATGACCTTGTCATTCACCGACGCCAGCAACGGCACGATGAGCTTCACCATCAACGGCGTCGCGGGTTCCAAGGTGATTACGAAGCAGATTTTCTAGCGTGACAGTTGTCTGAAGAAGCCTCGCCGCCAGTCTGGTGCGGCTGTGGCCGCAGAAAATTTCAGCGATCCGCTATCGTAAATCGTAGAATGAAGATTGGCGCGCTTTCTCAGGCATTTATTGCTGAAAAGGCGCGCTAATGCTAGTGTTTGCTGAAGTGGCTTGGCGAGTTTAGCGCCGAGCGGATAATAGGCGCCATCGGATGTCCGCTACTTGTCACTCAATGTAAAAGCGCCATCCCAATCGGCGGGTGGCTCGCGCGAAATAAAATCCCGAAGGTAGTCCAGATAGATTTCCGCGACGCGCTGATAGCCGGGCTCAGTCGCGAGTGACACGAAAATATCATTGGCCGCACTCCACTGGCGCGCTCGAAAAAGTGCCAGCGCGCTGTGGTGACGTTGAACCAGGTTGCGCCCCCGAAGATCCAGCTGATCAATTAAACCGAGTGGTTGAAATATGCGCACGGCCCTGTTTTTACCCAGAACGCGGACCTTATCCAGTTCAAGATAGACAAGATTTCGGGCATGGACTGCCGTCGTTTCACCAACGATGATCGGCACTTGGTAGCGTTTCGTCAGGCTCTCAAGCCGGGACGCGAGGTTCACCCCATCGCCCAACACCGTGTAATTGAGCCGCGTGGGTGAGCCAATGTTGCCCGCAACTACTCGCGAGGTGTTTACGCCGATGCCAACGTCCGGGTTGGGCAGATTCTCGGTCGCCAGCTCAAGCGCCAGCTGACGCATGCGCTTGTCAATTGCCAATGCCGCGAATACGGCACGTTGCGGATCATCGGATCGGCCGATAGGTGCGCCAAACAATGCCATCACGCCATCACCGGTGTACTTGTCGATCACGCCTTCGTGTTCATCAATAACGGCATTAATGGAAGTCAGGTAGCGATTCAATAAGCCAATTGTCAACGCAGGCGGATGATTTTCACAAAGTGCGGTGAAATTACGGATGTCAGTAAACAACACCGTGACATCGCGCTCTTCGCCACCCAATTCGATATTCTGTTTGAGTAATTGTTCGGCGACTTCGTGTGACGCCACTTTGCCCAGAATATCCCTTACCTGATCGCGTTCGGTCAATCCTTTGGCCATATCGTTGAAGGCGATCGCGAGCTCGCCGATCTCGTCGTTTTGTTGCAACAAAATCGGCTCGCCGTAATTGCCGGCAGCGACTTGCTTCACCGCAATTGCCAGCTTGCGCACTGGCTGTGTAATGCGGCGTGCGATGCGCAGGCTACCGACCAGCGTAACCAGCAGACTTATAGCGGCCAAAAAAAGAAGCGACAACTTTAGCGTTTCGTATGGTTGCAAACCCTCGCGCACAGATCGCTGCAAAACCGCGAATACGCTGCTATCGACGCCATTGTCGCGGTAGCGGTCGATGATGGTCGTCAGCATTTCAAATTCTTCATTCCCTAACGCGACCGCAACGCTGGTACGTTCCGTCGTTTTAGCGTTTACAGAAATGCTTGGTGCAAAATTCTGTAAATTCGTGCGTGTTTCAGTATCCAGGGTGGTCGCAAAAATGGCAGTAGGTTTGCTACGCACCGTGCCGAGAAACGAAACCTCAAGACCGGTGATCCGTTTAAGCTCGTCAGCCGACGCATTGTCAATGACGAACCCGATCACGACCCACGCGATCGGTAGCGGCGCGAGCACAGGCACGACAACCAACTGGTAGATCGTGCCGTCAATAATGCGTGTTGCCGACACGGTGCTCTTCCCAGCCGCGGCAACGATAAGCTCCGGGAATGCGAATGGCTTGCCGATGAGTTCCGAGCGGACGGTGTCTGCCGACACAACATTCTGTAAATCGACAAGTGTCAGCCGGTTCGCGGAAATGCGTGCCCCGTGATTTTGCAGCACGTCAACAATGGTGTCCCTGTCGCGCGTCGCAACGGCATCAAGGAAAGCAAAATCACGCGTGAGCACGTTCGTTGCTGCAATAAGCTGCTGATCCTTTTGTTTAAGCAGAAGTTTGAAAACGCTGGCACCGACATTGAGCTCGTCGCGCAGATTGCGCCGGGCATTTTGTTCGATCGCGTAATTAATCGAAAAAAATGCTGCCGTTTGCACAACCACAAGCAGACCAACAAAAAATACAACGATGCGCTTTTCGAGGCGCCCGAACTTAGTAAATTTCATTTCCCGATTTGGGCTGCAGTGCTGATGGGCTCGTTGGCTTCAAGTTCAACGTGAACGCAAGGGTTGCCGATTGGGTGGCGGAAAGTTTGATTTTCTGAGGCACGAAGTTGGCTGTTGTAGCCGAGCCCGGATACCAAAAGTGAACTTCGTACTCGCCAGCCGACAGGCCATCCAGCAGTGCAACACCACGTTTATCAGTTTTTGCAAATAGTGGCGTGTCGACAACCAGTAAATACGCAAGCATCGCATCGTGGATATTACAGCCGAGCACAACTTCGCCTGGTTTATCAAACAGGATTGGCTTGCCGGGTACGCCGGAATAAAGTTTTATTTCAAACGTCTTGGCCGGCGAGAACGAATAAACGTGATGTCGCACCGTATCCCGATTTGGAAAATTCACCAGTGTCCCGGTCTGCAGTACGCTGATCAGAGGCACAAATTCCTTATTGATCTGCTCGACGGAAATTTCCCGCTTGGGCCTCGCCGGCGCGACGCCAACGGTGATGTTTGCGTACACCACCGCCTCTGCGATCGGCTGACCGCCCTGATCCTTAACGGCGACCGAAATCTGTGCGGCGGAGCTGTACGCGGCGACGACAAGACCCATCGCGGCAATGCATGTGGTGCGCAGGAAATGGTAGTGTTTGTGCAAGATGGTAACCATGAAAAGTGGTACGTTGAAAAACAGGTTCTGGATTACTTGGTCACAATATCGCGTTTCATCGGGGCCAAGATGCGCAAAAGTTCGTTTTTTGCGCTCTCTGAAACCTCAGCGCGATTCAGCGTGCCACGCAGAATTTCAACCATCGTGTAAAACTCGCCTTCAGTAATGTCAAGGCCCTGATGGACAAGCTTCATCGGATCTCCAGAGTATTTGCATGGCCCGTCCGCGAGAGCGCAAATCTGCTCGGCAATTTTCAATTTCAATTTTTCAAGGTCAACCTTGTCAAAGCTGCGTTTGGTCAGGGGGTTAGCGGCAGTCAGGTCAATGGTCTGGTCTACAAACTGCGCAACGCCTTGTACGCCGCCGAGGCGCTCATAGAGAGACTCCGCAAGCACACTCTGGCACATGCCGAAGGCACAAAAGGCAATTGTAGCCATTCGCTTGTTGATTGAAATCATGGAGGGAAGTCTCGCGTTAAAGATAATAGGGACGGGCGTCCAATGGTGACTTGACAGTGTTCTCACGTGTTTGCCGAAGATTATCACGGTCGCATTGCTTTCACCTCGCGTTACCGGTAAAGCGTGTATCTACAGAATTTCTATTTTGTTCCTGCTGCATTGAGATAATTTAAATACCCTTGATGCCGACGGCCACGCTGTTATTACTTGTTCGAAATGCCAATTTGAAACCCATGGTTGCAAGTCAAGAGTCATCATTGCGCGTCGTTCACATGATCGTTGCGATGGTAGTCACATGGTTGGCGACGACCGGAATGGCTCTCGCCGGTGACCGCCTCATCGCGACAAGTGGTGTCAGCCAAATAGAAGGTGCTGCCGGTGGCGGTCTGGTTCCATGGGCGGTCATTGCTGGTTACGGCACGCGCGACCAATTTGGCATCACGACTTTGGATTGAGAAGCAGCGGGATCGCCGTCGGCCTCAACGACAGGGTGGAACTTTCTCTGACCCGTCAGCTGTTCAGCCTCGGTAGTACCGTGCCCGGCCAATCTATTAGACAGGATGTTATCGGTGCGAAAGTCAAGCTAGCCGGCGACGCGGTGGTCGACCAGGATAGCTGGATGCCGCAAATCGCGGTCGGCGTTCAGCACAAGCGAAATCGAGACATGGTCGTGCCGCGAGCGCTGGGCGCACGCCACGAAAGTGGAACCGATTTTTATGTATCTGCGACCAAGCTTTACCTTGCCGGACTCGGCGGCCGCAATCTGCTGTTGAACGCGACTATTCGTGCGACCAACGCCAACCAGTTGGGTTTACTGGGTTTCGGGGGAGACAAGCGTGATCGCTACCAGCTTCAGTTGGAAACTTCTGCTGCTGTGTTGTTAACTGACCGTTTTGCCGTCGGCGTGGAATATCGGTACAAGCCGGATAACCTCAGTGTGTTTCGGGAAGATGATTTTTATGACGTTTTCGCTGCCTGGTTTATCAACAAAAAAGCCTCACTGACAATTGCGTACGTGCATCTTGGCCAAGTGGCCGACAAGAAAAAACAGGATGGTGTTTATCTGTCAGTCCAGATCAGCCCGTGATTCAATCGGTAATGTCTGCGGTTGAATCTGTTGCTGCAGCGCACAATTACAGTGCCACTTGTATAATGAATTTTTTGCATCACACGTGAACATTTCAATGACCGAAGCGCCGCAGACCTTGTATGACAAACTCTGGAATGCCCATCTGGTTCATGAGGAATCCGACGGCACAGCGCTCATTTATATCGACCGCCATCTCGTCCACGAGGTCACCAGTCCGCAGGCCTTTGAAGGATTGGAGATACATGGGCGCAAACCGTGGCGCCTGAAATCCATTCTCGCTACTGCGGACCACAACGTACCGACCACAGCGCGCGAAGAAGGTATTGCCGATCCAATTTCGCGTCTGCAAGTCGAAACGCTTGACAAGAATATCGAGAAGTTCGGCGTTGTCGATTATTTCGGGATGCACGATGCCCGTCAGGGGATCGTGCATGTTATTGGCCCGGAACAGGGTGCGACCTTGCCCGGCATGACTGTTGTTTGCGGGGACTCTCATACATCGACGCACGGTGCCTTTGCCGCGCTGGCATTTGGCATCGGCACGTCAGAGGTTGAACACGTGATGGCCACGCAGTGCCTGGTGACGAAGAAATCGAAATCGTTGTTGATTCGAGTCGAAGGCCAAGTAGGTCGCGGTGTGACGGCCAAGGACATCGTGCTCGCCATCATCGGCAAAATCGGCACAGCCGGCGGGACCGGCGCTGCAATTGAATTTGCGGGTTCGGCCATTCGCGCGCTGTCGATGGAAGGGCGGATGACTGTTTGCAATATGGCCATCGAAGCTGGTGCGCGCGCGGGGATGGTGGCAGCAGACGAAAAAACGATCGAATACCTGAAAGGCCGGCCATTTGCGCCCAAAGGCCCATTGTTTGACCAGGCGGCTCGGTACTGGCACACGTTGCATTCAGACGATGGTGCCGTATTTGACCGCGTTGTGGCGCTGGATGCCGCTAGCATCGCCCCGCAGGTAACGTGGGGAACCTCGCCGGAAATGGTCATTAGCATTGACGCCAACGTTCCTGAACCGGCAAAGGAAGCTGATCCAGTCAAACGTGAGGCATTGGAGCGTGCCTTGCAATACATGGGCCTCAATCCCGGTACGGCGATCGCCGAAGTCAGCATCGACAAGGTTTTTATTGGCAGCTGTACCAATTCGCGCATCGAAGATTTGCGAGCCGCCGCCGGTGTGGTACGCGGCCGTCATATCGCCAGCAACGTGAAGCTCGCGATGGTGGTAGCCGGCTCGGGGCTGGTGAAGCGGCAGGCTGAAGCAGAGGGTCTCGACAAAGTTTTTCTCGCGGCCGGATTTGAGTGGCGTGAGCCGGGGTGCTCGATGTGTCTCGGCATGAACGAAGACCGCCTGTCACCGGGAGAGCGCTGTGCATCTACATCCAACCGTAATTTCGAAGGTCGTCAGGGTGCCGGCGGCCGGACCCATCTCGTCAGCCCCGAAATGGCGGCAGCCGCGGCGATTGCAGGTCGTTTTGCCGACGTTCGTCAAATTTTATAAAGGAGAATTGAAATGAAAAATCTATTTGCTTTGATCGTATCGTGCGTGCTGCTCACCGGGTGCAACACGATTGGTGGTGTGGGTAAGGACATCAAGAAGGGCGGCGAAGTGATCGAGAAAGCTGCTGACAAGGCAAAAAACTAGGCGTTTGTATCTTGGAACCATTCCGTCACCATACCGGGCTCGTCGCGCCGCTTGACCGCGCCAACGTCGATACCGACGCAATTATCCCCAAGCAATTCCTGAAATCGATCAAGCGCACCGGCTTCGGCGCGAATGCGTTCGATGAATGGCGCTACATGGACCTAGGCGAGGCCGGGATGGACAACAGCAAGCGTCTGCCGAACCCCAATTTCGTGCTAAACCAATCGCGCTATCTGGGAGCCAGCATTTTGCTGACACGCAAAAATTTTGGTTGCGGATCGTCGCGTGAACATGCGCCATGGGCACTGCAACAATTTGGTTTCCGGGCAATCGTTGCGCCATCGTACGCCGACATTTTTTTCAATAACTGTTACAAGAACGGTTTACTGCCGATCGTTTTGAGTGAGATTGAAGTCGACCATTTGTTCAACATTGTCAATGCAACCGCGGGCTTACAGTTGAGCGTCGATCTCGAACGACAAACTTTGCAGGTGCCTGGTGCGGAGACCTACAAGTTTGACGTCGAAGATTCGCGTAAACAGTCTCTGCTCAATGGCTGGGATGAAATTGGCCGCACGTTGCGGCATCACGAAAAAATCAAAGCGTATGAGGCGGCGCGCGCAACGCGTGAGCCCTGGTTGTTCAATTGACGATGAAGAAATGAAAATCGCAATCATGGCCGGTGATGGCATCGGGCCCGAGATCATGTTCGAAGCGCTCAAGGTAATTGAAGTGTTGCGTCGCGACGGTTTGAAAATTGAAACAGAAGCGGCGTTAATTGGCGGTGCGGCCTATGATGTGCACGGCCACCCGCTGCCCACGGCGACGCTGAAGCTTGCCCAGGACGCCGACGCGGTACTTTTCGGCTCTGTCGGTGGCCCGAAATACGACGCACTTCCGCGCGAGCATCGTCCCGAGAAAGCCATTCTCGGCCTGCGCAAGGAATGCGATTTTTTTGCCAATCTTCGTCCGGCGATTGTTTTCCCGGAGTTGGCCGACGCGTCTTCGCTAAAGCCTGAAATTGTCGCCGGACTGGATTTGATGATCATCCGCGAATTGACCGGTGATATTTATTTTGGCGAGCCGCGCAGCGTCTCGGGCGAGAAAGGTAATCGGGTTGGCATCAACACCATGCATTACACCGAAGCACAAATTCGGCGTATTTTGCACGTGGGTTTTCGGACCGCGCGCCAACGTAGCAAGCGCCTCTGCTCGATTGACAAGATGAATGTGCTTGAGGCGATGCAACTCTGGCGTGACATTGCCATTGAGATGGCACCGGAGTATCCGGACGTTGAACTCACACACATGCTGGTCGACAATGCCGCGATGCAACTGGTAAGGAATCCAAAGCAGTTTGATGTGATGGTGGCGGGTAATATGTTCGGCGATATTCTTTCCGACGAAGCCTCGATGTTAACGGGATCGATTGGCATGCTGCCCTCGGCGTCGCTGGATGCTAACGCTAAGGGACTTTACGAACCAATCCATGGGTCGGCACCAGATATCGCCGGTAAAGGTGTGGCAAATCCGTTAGCGCAGATTTTGTCGTTGGCGATGATGCTGCGCTACACACTTCAACAAGCCGCTGCCGCCGACCGCATCGAGTCGGCGGTGAAAGCCGTGCTCACCGCGGGCTTGCGCACGGCAGACATCTGGAGTGCGGGCACGACCAAGGTCGGCACGCGCGAAATGGGCGATGCGGTTGTTGCTGCTGTCAGTGGCAAGCTCGCCGGCAAAACGACTGCGACCAGCGGTTAAGGCCCGGAACCGGCTCGACCCCAGCCAGGACCCGGGCGACACGAGCCCGGTGCAACCAGGCGTCCGGACAACGGAAGAAGGCGAAAACAAATGGCACTTGCACTCAATCCGCGCGTCGGCCTGGTGGGCTGGCGCGGCATGGTCGGCTCGGTGTTGGTGGACCGCATGCAGGCCGAAGGTGACTTTGCCTTCATCGAGCCGGTGTTCTTCAGCACCAGCAACGCAGGCGGCCCACTGCCTGCCGCGATTGCGGGTCTGGCGAAGAACGACACCAAGCTGCATGACGCCAGCGACATTGCGGCGCTCAGGAGTTGCGACGCCGTCATCAGCGCCCAGGGCGGCGACTACACCAAGGCCGTTCATCCGCTGTTGCGCGCGGCTGGCTGGAAGGGCTACTGGATCGACGCCGCCAAGACGCTGCGCATGAACGACGACGCGGTCATCGTGCTGGACCCCGTCAACCTGCCGGTCATCCAGCAGGCCTTGCAGCGTGGCGTGCGCGACTTCATCGGCGGCAACTGCACTGTCAGCTGCATGCTGATGGGCGTGGGCGCACTCTTCAAGGCCGATTTGGTGGAATGGATGACCTGCACCACCTACCAGGCCGCCAGCGGTGGCGGCGCGCAGCACATGCGCGAACTGCTCACGCAGTACGGCACGCTGAACGCAGCGGTGCGCCCGCTGCTCGACGACCCGGCCAGCGCCATTCTCGAGATCGACCGCCAGGTGACGGCCACCCAACGCGGCCTGCCTGTCGCCGACATGGCGCACTTCGGTGTGCCGCTGGGCGGCAGCCTGATCCCCTGGATCGACGCCGACCGCGGCGACGGCACCAGCCTGGAAGAGTGGAAGGGCAGCGCCGAGACCAACAAGATCCTGGGCCGCGGCGCCGGCTTTGGCTCAGGCGCCGGCTCAAGACCGCCCACTCCCATCGACAGCATCTGCGTGCGTGTGGGCGCCATGCGTTGCCACAGCCAGAGCCTGACCATCAAGCTCAAGCAGGACGTGCCGCTGGCCGACGTGGAAGCCATGATCCGTAACGACA
>ENA-OFDP01001089-OFDP01001089.1-metagenomes-genome-assembly--contig:-NODE-1089-length-10903-cov-5.640763_pt1 | contig 10903 bp, 12 predicted proteins | sample MGYA00153389_OFDP01 | MGnify analysis MGYA00153389 | reverse complement strand
ACCGACGCTGATGGTTGCTGAAAAAGCGGCTGAGTGGATTCAGGCTGGGGTTTGAACGGGCTGCAATTACTATTGTTTTAGGAGCTGCTTGCGCCCATATTTATTGGGCTACAGCCCTAAAATACCACTAAAACATGTCACAGATAGACCTTTTTGCAGCAGCTGTAGGAGCGTTTTCGCTTCAGCTGCCGTTAGCTTGCTGCCGACTTCATCTTCAAGCTCGGTGACAACTCGTTCGGCTTCGGCCACCATGGTGCTTCCTGCGTCCGTCAGGTACAGGCCAATTGCCCGGCCGTCGTCCGGGTGCGATTTGCGCTTCAGCCAATCGCGCTTTTTCATCATGCTGATTTTGCCGACCAGGTTCGGCGGCAGCAGGCTGAGAGCGCTGCACAACTGGCGCGAGGTGATGCCGGGGTTGTGCCGGATCAATGACAGCACTGAAAAGTCGACAGGGCCCAAGTCATAGGCTGCCATGCGCGGGTTGAACAGTTCGATGACTTGCAAAGATACCCGCCAAACGTTGTAGCCCAGCAGGGTTTGCAGGTAGCTGGTGTCGATGGCTTCAACCGCTTGACGTGTCGCCGGCAACGACCCTGGCAACTCAGGCCTCTGCGGTAAAGCCGATTTTTTTGACGATCGGGCCCCAGGCATCAAACTGCACTTTCTGGTCAACCGCCATTTGCGCAGCGGTGCCGCCTACAGGCAGCATGCCCTGTATGGCCAAGCTGTCTATGACAGATTTTTCTTTGAGTGCTGCGTTGATGGCTGCGTTGGCCGAGGCAATGATGGCGCCTGGCGTTTTGGCGGGCACATAAAAGCCAAACCATTCCTCCACCACCAAGTCAGGAAAGCCTGACTCGATAAAGGTCGGAATATCGGGCACAAAAGGTGAGCGCTGCTTGCCTGACGTGGCCAAAATCCGCAACTTGCCAGCCTTGTGGTTGGCCAAAAAGTCGCCATGCGGCGTGAACATTGACGCAAGCTGGCCGCCAATCAAATCAACCACGCCAGGGGTGGAGCCGCGGTAGGGAATGTGTTTGAGGTCAACGCCGTTGTTCAACCCCAGCAGAGCCCCCAAAAAGTGTGGCGTGGAGCCTGCAGCCGGGGAGCCGTAACTGGCATCTTTGGGGTTCGCTTTAGCCCATGCCAGGTAGTCTTTGACGGTTTTTACCGTGGCGGGAACCATCGGCCCCACAGCCAAACCGTGAACCAGCGATGAAGCCATGCAGACCGGCATCAGGTCGGTAAACGGGTCGTAGCTGAGTTGCTTGTAGATGTGCGGGTAAATCGCCATCATCGAATAAGGCGTGAGCAGCAGCGTGGCGCCGTCAGGCGCAGCAGCCTTCACGGTATCTATGGCAATGCGCGCGGCAGCGCCAGTTTTGTTTTCAACCAGCGCGGCATTTTTGGTGTACGCCGAGGGGCCGAGCTTTTCACCGATGCGGCGGCTGGTGGTGTCTGCAGAGCCACCAACCGGAAAACCATTAATGATTTTGACCTGCTCCAGCGGCAGCGCCTGCGCGAACGCTGGCATGCCGAGGGCACTTAAAAGTCCGGCACCACTGCTGGCTTGAATGAATTGACGACGGTTTGTCATGTTGTCTCCTTGGGTTTGTAAAAGGCGGGAACGGGGAAAATCAGCACTTAACTGCACAGCGCCTTGATGTCTTCAGGCACGGCAATCGCTTTGATGCGGTTTGGGTCGTCGGGGTGGCGAATGCAAAAGGCACGCGTCTCTGTGCCCTCGCACAGCAGGTCTTCACCGCGCATGACCTGGTGCTTTTGAATAAAGGCCTTGCCGCGCCACTCCTGAACGCTGGTGTGGATTTGCAGCCGCTCGCCATAGGTGGCGGGCTTCATGAAGCGCGTGTTGATTTCGAGCAGCGGCGTACCGATGATGCCGGTGGTCTTGACCAGCTCGCGCCACGTCGGCACACCGCACTGCACAAAAAAGTTCAGCGACGACGCGTCCATCCATTTTGAGAAGTTCGGGAAAAACACAATGCCTGCGGGGTCGCAGTCGCCAAACATGACTTCAACTTCATACACCACCGACACAGTTGCTTTGCTCATGCAGTACTTTCATAGAACAAACACTATTAGATTAGTAGCTGCTTGCGCTCGTAATAATAGGGTCACAGGCACTATTTATATAAAAATCAGTATTTTAAGAGCTTTGGGGGTTCTCGAGCAGCAACGCAATGCCCTGACCACCGCCCACATAGACCGATGATATGCCGTAGCGCACACCGCTGAGTTGCATTTGCCGCGCCGGTGTGATGGTCAAACGCATGCCGGTGGCGGCCAGCGGATGGCCCAGTGCAATCGCGCCGCCGTTGACGTTGAGTTTGCTGATGTCCAAACTCAGCTCTTTGGCCAGTGCCAAAGTTTGCGCGCCTTGCGCTTCGTTGATTTGAAAGCAGCCAATGTCGTCAAGCTTCAAGCCGCAGCACTTCGATGTCGCTTGACACAGCTGCATGGATGGCTTGGACGTAACGCGCGCCATCAGAGGCAAACACCAGGCCAGGTGTGGTGGTTTTTAAAACATGGCGGAGTTTGTCAAAGTCCTGGCTGATGGGCGAATAAGGTGGCGATACGGGTACGAACGCCACACCTGCCACCATGCAACCTAACGCCAGCAGCGCGTGGTCCAAGTCATTTTCAGACCGGATGGCGACTGGCCTTTCATCGCTCAGGCCCTGGTTGATGGGTGCTTGTGCACTGCACATGGCACTTGCCCAGGCTTGGCCGTAGCGGATCTGTTGCCAGTCGCCTGATGTTGAATGGCAGCTTTTTACGCTTGGCCATGAAGCTGCGCTGGGGCGCGGCACTGGCCCAATGCGCCAGGGAGTCGTTAATGCGGACGGCGAAGTCGTTGAGTGGTTGCTCTGCGCTCAGGTACTGAACGCCCCCATCGCCGTGGCGCAAGCTGACCTGCGTCACACCAAAAATCAGGGGGCGAAATTTTGCAGCAGGCACCTTCATGTTTGACCTTCTCAGCCTTGCCGTCTAAAAAGGCCCGGACACGCAGTTTGGCCTCAGGCACGCTTTGCGCTACAGCCGCCATTAAGGCCTCGGTAAGCAAGCTGTGGTCAGCGGGCTGCTCGGCAATGCGCGGCGACGCGTGCATCAGCACGTAGTTGGTCAACGGTGCGTTTTGTGTGATGCGTTCGGCCAGTTCCAACGCTTTGTCGAATGCGCGGCCTTTGGGCACCAAATACTGCGCCAGCCCAATGCGTTCACCGTCCGCTGCGTTGTAAACGCGGCCTGTCAACATCATGTCTGTCATGCGCGCCACACCCGTCAGGTTGGGGATGCGCACCGAGCCACCACCGTCGACAAAAATACCGCGCGAGCCTTCAGGCAATGCGTTTGAGTTCATATTTTTGCTAGGAAGAACTCCCTCCACGATTATCACTAATAACCATAACAAGCCCTCAACCGCGACAGATTGCTGCGGAGTTACCCTCGCTTTTGCCCTTGCGGTGCAGCAAAGGCGGGAAACTCCTAGTGCACCGTGTGGGTGCGCTAGGTAAACTATTTGCACTGCTACAAAGCCTGCGGGCTTTGCGAGCGAGGAGCCGGGGAGACACCAAAAATCAGATCCGACACACAACGCCACACAAGGCGAGATGTGCGAAAAGCGCTGGCAATCCTGGCGCTTTTTTTCGTCCATAAGTTACGTAATTTCGGGCTGCAGCCCAATTAATATGGGCGCAAAGAGCTATTTAATTAGTAGCATTTAGCGGCTTTCTCCAGATGCGACAATCAAACGCATGGAACTGTTCATCGTCACCCTGGCATCGCTTTTCGCAGGGTTTGTGGATGCGATTGTGGGTGGGGGCGGCTTGATTTTGATTCCTGCGCTGTTTGCAGCTTTCCCGTCAGCGCCGCCCGCAACACTGTTTGGCACCAACAAGGCGGCCTCAATTTGGGGCACAGCGACTGCTGCATTGCAGTATGCCCGGCGGGTAGACATGCGCTGGAAAACACTGTTGCCCGCAGCGGGCGCCGGGTTTGCCGGCTCGCTGGCCGGCGCGTGGCTGGTCACGGTGGTGTCGCCCGCCTACCTGCGCAAGGCGCTGCCGCTGGTGCTGCTGGCCGTACTGGTCTATACGCTGGCGAAAAAAGACTTGGGCCACATTCACGCGCCGCGTTTTAACGGCCACAAAGAAACTGCGATTGCGTGTTGCATTGGGCTGTTGCTGGGGTTTTACGATGGCTTTTTTGGGCCTGGCACCGGCAGCTTTTTTGTATTTTTGTTCGTGCGCTGGCTCGGCTACGATTTTTTGAACGCGTCGGCGTCCGCCAAATTGCTCAACACCGCCACCAACCTGTCTGCGATTGGATTGTTTGCCTGGAAAGGGCATGTGTGGTGGCATTTTGTGGTGGCCATGGCGATGGCCAACGTACTGGGCAGCGTGCTGGGCACCCGGCTGGCACTCAAGCACGGCTCGGGCTTTGTGCGGGTGGTTTTTATCGCGGTCGTCAGCACCCTGATTTTAAAAACCGGCTTTGATGCTTATTTGAAATAACCCTTAAAAAATTTGCCTTCAATAAAAGCAGAGCTTTGCGCCGATTAATTGACGCGTGCAGTGGCTACCGCAGAAGTTTTAACCGGCGTCTTGACTGGATTGGTCAAGGTTGTTGTTGCTGCCAGTGCACTGGCGGCAACTGCCGGAGCGGCCGCTACTGCAGTGTTCAACACTCCCGGGGGGCCTGAGCCCACCAACGCTGCCATATCAGCCGCCATGCGCGGCTTGCCAATCGGCGCAGCAGCCTGACCTTTTTGCACTGCCCGCATGTCTTCTTCGTTGGGGTATTGGCCCATCAGCACATAGTCGAACACGCGGCGCGCAATTGGCGCAGCGTGGGCAGCACCGAAGCCAGCGTTTTCAACCACCACAGCCAGTGCAATTGTCGGATTGTTTGCAGGGGCAAATGCCATGTATAGCGCGTGGTCACGTTGAAACTCTTCAAGCTTTTTGCCGTCGTATTTTTCTTTCTGGCCAATCGTCACGGCTTGCGCTGTGCCGGTCTTGCCACCTGAGAAGTAGCCTGCGCCAGCAAACACTCTGGCGGACGTGCCTTCTTGCGTCACGCCCACCAAGGACCTGCGAATCAGCTCGACGTGCTCGGCTTTGTAGCCGAGGTTTTCGGGGGCGGTCGCTGCCACGGGCCGCATTTCACGCGTTACAGAGTCTTGGGTGCCAATTACCAAACGCGGCTTGTGCTTGATGCCGCCCGCCGCCAGCACAGCGGTAGCCTGGGCCAATTGCAGCATGGTGAAGGTGTTGTAGCCCTGGCCGATGCCGAGCGAAATGGTCTCGCCCGGGTACCACTTTTGCTGCTCGGCTTTTTTGTAGGTTTTGCGCTTCCAGGCCTGGCTGGGCAGCACACCAGCCAGCTCGCCATTGATATCAATACCAGTGATTTGCCCGAAGCCGAGTGGCTTCATGAAATCGTGCATCGCGTCGACTCCCAGCTCATTGGCCAGCGAGTAGTAATACACGTTGCTTGATTTAACAATCGATTTGTACATGTCAACCGGCCCCAGGCCGTGGTCGCCGTGGCTCCTGAAGGTGTGGCCACCAAAGGTGTAATTGGCGTTGTCCTGAATAACCGTTGCGGCAGAGCGCTTGCCGGTTTGCAGCGCCGCCATCGCCATAAACGGCTTGTACGTGGATCCCGGCGGATAGGTGCCGCGCAGCGCCCGATTGAGCAGTGGCTTGTCAATCGAGTCGCGCAGCATTTCCCAGCTTTCAGTGTCAATGCCGTCAACGAACAGGTTGGGGTCAAACGTCGGCTTGCTCACAAACGCCAGCACATCGCCCGTGCTCGGGTCAATCGCCACCAGCGCGCCGCGCCGATCGCCAAACATGTCTTCCACCAACTTCTGCAATTTGATATCAAGCGACAGCATGACCGTGCTGCCGGGCGTGGCCGGGTTGGTCGCCAGCTTGCGCACCGCACGGCCACCGGCAGAGGTTTCGACCTGGTCAACGCCCGTGGTGCCGTGCAATTGCTGCTCAAAACTTTGCTCTACGCCCAGCTTGCCAATGTAGTCGGTGCCGCGGTAGTTGCCCTGGTCTTCGCTTTCGTCGATGGCTTCTTTTTCAGCCTGGTTGATACGGCCGATGTAGCCGACCACGTGGCTGCCCAGCTCACCATACGGGTAGCTGCGAAACAGCCGCGCCTTGATGTCAACGCCCGGAAAGCGAAACCGCTGCGCAGCGAATTTTGCTACTTCTTCGTCGCTCAGGCGGGTGCGAATGGGCAGCGATTCAAAATTTTTCGACTCTTCCCGCAAGCGCTTGAACCGCTTTTTGTCGCGCGGCTGGATGTCAATGAATTTTTCAAGCGCCGCAATGGTCTCGTCGAGGTTGCCAACTTTTGACAGCGTGATTTCGAGCGTGTAGGCCGAGTAATTGGTGGCCAGCACCACGCCGTTGCGGTCCAGAATCAAACCGCGATTCGGCACGATAGGAAGAATTGCCGTGCGGTTGCTTTCGGCCTGCTCGTCCAGATCAGCATGCCGGTATACCTGCAGGTAAACCAGCCGCGCGGCCAGCAAGGCGAAGGCGCACAGCACAACCAAAATAGCCACCAGCACCCGCGCGCGAAAGCGCGACAGGTCAGCTTCAACGTTTCTCAGCTCAGTCATGACGAGATGTGTCCCTGCGATCGTTCACTAGGCAATGAGTGCCTGTCCCCGTATTGCAAGCAGGGGCCGCGGGGCTGGCTTTGCCAGACCGCAGGCGCAGCGGCCCCCTCGGGGGGGCAGAGAGTTACGCGCAGTGAACGACCGTGGGGGCTTTTCATAATGGTCGATTTTCGTCTGGATTCGGTGCGCGGCGTTGGGGCGCGAGCAACAAAATGCTGGCGAGTGGCCACAGCAAGGACTCTGCGACGGGTGCCATCAACAAGATCCAGCCCGGAAAAATGCCGCCACTCACCATCCGGATGACCAGCTCTACGCCGTGGGCCGCAGCAAACAGTGGCAACACCTGCAGCGCTTGCGATGGCACTGAAAACCACAACAATCGGCGGTGAATCATGGTGGCAAAAAAGCACAGCGCCGTGTAGCTCAGCGCATGCTGGCCCAACAGCGACGACTGGTGCACGTCCATGCCCAGCCCAAAGAAAAACGCCAGCCCAATGCCGACCCGCAGCGGCTGGTGCACGTTCCAGAAGACCAGCACCAGCGCCAGAAAATCCGGCATCCACGGTACCCGGCCCAACGGCAACATATTAAGAAGCAGCGCGGCGATCATGCTGCCCCAGATGAACACCGGATTGGCTGGCAGCAACAGCGCTTGCCCCGATCGCATGATCATGGTGTCAATTCCCGCATGATCATTTCGCCGCTCCCTTTTTTGGCGCAGCTGGCAGTGGCAAATCGCCCGGGCGCGGCGGCAACCGGCTGGTCACGGGTTTTACCACCATCACGTGGCGTGCGCCCGTTACCAGCGCCTGCGGTGTGCAATAGATTTTCGCGAAGGCGGATTCGGCCCGGCGCTCAATTTTGCTGATTTTGGCGACTGGCAAACCCGCTGGATACACACCATCGACACCGCTGGTGGTAAGCAAGTCGCCTTCCAGCACATCGGAGTTGCTGCCCATAAAGCGCAACTCCAGGCCGCTGCCGCTCGCTGCAGTGGCCGGGTCACCAAACGCCACGCTGCGCGCGCCGGTGCGCACATTGAGCACGGGTATCGCCAAGTCACGATCAATCACCAAAGTCACTTCACTGACCAGCGGATGCACACGCGTGACCTGCCCAAGAACGCCCGACTCATCCAGCACGGGCGAACCCAGTTCAATGCCCTGCACCAATCCTTTGTCAATGATGACTTTGCGGGTGTACGGGTCGGCGGCGTCATAAAGCACTTCTGCAGACATGACCGATGCGGTCAGCTGGTCGCGCAGGCCAAGCAACTTGCGCAGGCGGGCGTTTTCTTGCTCTAACGACTCCACCTGCCCGGCGCGCATGGACTGCAGTGCCAGCTTTTTACTCGCCTGCTCACTGCTGGAGTTCGCCTGGTCAAGCCCGGTCAAATAGCCGCTCGCGTTTTGCACCCCGCGAACCGGCTGCAGCGCCAGCCATTGCACCGGATACAGCGCGGTGGCCAAGGCCGCACGCACCGGCTGGGTGATGCTAAACCGCGTGTCTGCCACCATTAAAAACAGCGCCAGCGCACTGAAGAAAACCAGCTTGGACAGCGCCGAGTGCCCTTGCTTAAAAAACGGCGGTGGTGTGCGATCAAGGGTGCCAAGAGGCATGGTGTCAATTCCGCCCGGCTGCGCTTAGGTTGGTTGACGCATGGCGCACGGGCGTTCGTTCTTCAGGCTCGTTATTCCGACGTAAAAATCGACCCCATGCGGTCCATGCGCTCAAGCGCCATGCCGCAACCGCGCACCACGCAGGTCAGCGGCTCTTCAGCCACCAGCACCGGCAGGCCGGTTTCTTCGGCCAGCAACCTGTCGAGGTCACGCAGCAATGCGCCACCACCCGTCAGCATCATGCCGCGGTCGGCAATGTCTGCACCGAGTTCTGGTGGGGTTTGTTCCAATGCGTTTTTGACGGCGCTGACAATGTTGTTCAGCGGGTCGGTGAGCGCTTCCAGAATTTCGTTGCTGGAGATGGTGAAGCTGCGCGGCACGCCTTCGCTCAGGTTGCGGCCTTTGACTTCCATCTCCTTGACTTCAGAGCCTGGAAAGGCCGAGCCGATGTTTTTCTTGATGGCTTCAGCCGTTGGCTCGCCAATCAGCATGCCGTAATTGCGGCGAATATAGTTGATGATGGCCTCGTCAAAACGGTCGCCACCGACGCGCACACTGCCCTTGTAGACCATGCCGCCCAGTGAGATCACGCCGACTTCTGTCGTGCCGCCGCCAATGTCAACGACCATCGAACCGCTGGCCTCTGATACTGGCAGACCTGCGCCAATCGCTGCAGCCATCGGTTCTTCAATCAAAAACACATCGCGTGCACCAGCGCCCAAAGCGCTCTCACGAATGGCGCGGCGCTCGACCTGGGTGGAGCCGCAAGGCACGCAAATGATGATGCGCGGGCTGGGTTTGAAAAAGCTGCGCGGATGCACCATTTTGATGAACTGCTTGAGCATCTGCTCAGTGACGGTGAAGTCGGCAATCACGCCGTCTTTCATCGGGCGAATCGCCTCAATGTTGCCTGGCACTTTACCCAGCATGGCCTTGGCTTCGTGGCCGACGGCCTGAATGGTTTTACGGCCTTGCGGGCCGCCTTCATGGCGAATGGCCACCACCGACGGCTCGTCCAGCACAATGCCACGATCACGGACATAAATCAGGGTATTGGCAGTACCGAGGTCAATTGCCAGGTCGGTGGAAAAATACCGACGAAAGGTTTCAAACATGTTCTGGGGGTCCGGTTTTGGGCATGGAACAAACTTCGTTGCTCTATCGCCTTTTATGATGGGTCAGTGAAAGCGCTGAAATGAAAAGGGCGCGGTGGCCTGACACCTTGATAAATAACGCATAAAGCGTGCATCCTGCCCGGGTTTCACACCAAAGGCGGGATAATAACGCATCCCCTGTGGAGTCCGACCAGTAAAGAGACGGTTTTGAGCGCTTTACACGCCTGATTGAAGTGGTCAGTAGTGAGGAGCAAGATCGCAACAGTGCCCGGCTGCGGTGGAAGCAATATGCCGAGCAGGGCTACACACTGGTGCGTCATGACGCATCAGGTGTGCCCGCTTCCTGATGGTGCACGGGTTTTAAATGGCCAACACCTTACGCCCACCACCGCGCTTTGTTCCCACGCTCACCGACGTGGTGCGTGCCCCCCCTGTGGCAGACAAAACGATAGTCACTGCGCCAGACGTCGCTGCGTCTGCCAGGACATCTGCGCTGCCGTATCCAACGCCAGTCAATTTGGCCCCACCCGCGACTTTGTCCACCAGACTCGGCAGCGCCATTGCCGCACCGGCAAAACCTGATGTAGTTACACGCGCGCCTGACAAGCTGGAAGACCAGTTGGTGCGCCGCGTGATGGCTCGGGTGGAGGAGGCACTGGATCAGCGACTGCGGGAAGCGACTGCCAAAGTGGTGATGGAGCAAACCAGGGCGTTAGGCCCAGCGCTGCGTCGTGAGATCGAGCTGGCGGTGCGATTGACCGTGGCGCAGGCGCTGGCGGCCGATGCTGGCGCAGGCGATACGCAGCCTTCGCCCGACCCATGATGCATTCGCTGGATAACGCGTCAGACAAGGTATACGCCCCTAATTAGAGAGCAGCACAAGCAGGCTGCATAAGCGCTGCCGCTATAAAAGTAAAATCCCTTATGCCGCTGTGACTAGCGTGTTCCCTATGGTTTGGGCCCAAAAATTGCGATATTGTCCGCGTCGGCCAAGCGCCTAAAAGGTGCTTCGTTTTTTCTCAACTTCCTCTTTTTATCTGGAGATCTCCATGCAAGTGAAATTCAAGTTGACCGCTGTTGCCGCACTGACCGCTTTTGCGGGAATGGCCTTTGCACAGGACATGGTCGTGAAGATTGGTCACGTGGGCCCTACCTCTGGCGGCATTGCCCACCTGGGCAAAGGTAACGAAAACGGCGCCAAGATGGCCATCGAAGATCTGAACGCCAAGGGCGTGATGATTGGTGGCAAGAAAGTCAAGCTGGAGTTGGCCGCTGAAGATGACGCTGGCGATCCAAAACAAGGCACTTCTGTGGCCCAAAAGCTGGCGGACATGAAAGTGGCGGGCGTGATCGGTCACTTGAACTCGGGCACTTCGATTCCTGCTTCCAAGATTTACAGCGACGCTGGCATTCCCCAGATTTCTCCATCGGCTACCAACCCCAAGTTCACCCGCAACGGTTACAAAACCACTTTCCGCGTGGTGGCTGACGATGTGCACCTGGGC
>ENA-OFDP01001088-OFDP01001088.1-metagenomes-genome-assembly--contig:-NODE-1088-length-10904-cov-6.362430_pt1 | contig 10904 bp, 13 predicted proteins | sample MGYA00153389_OFDP01 | MGnify analysis MGYA00153389 | reverse complement strand
TTGATGATCGCCGTTGCTGTCCGCCGTTACCTGCAACACTTCCGTTAAAAAGGTAAGGTAAGTGGAGGGTGACGATTTATCTGGCATTGTATTGCCATAAGTACCCATGAGATGCCCTGCAAGAGTCATTAAAGAATTAGCATCATCCAGGTTGTTCTCAATTCTCAGATCATTTGCCCTCTCTAGCATTACCTGCACCAACCCGGCATCAACTAACTCAGAGTTTGCCTGCAAAATTTGGTTTTCTTCCCCACTGGGGCAGTTCAGTAGCGATTGAATCAGATTTTGATAAGCTTGGTGGCGCGCTTCGTTCATTGCTTACAACCCATGTTTTTAGAATTTTACATTCTTTGTCGGGGAAAAACAAGGGGAAAACCCGACTTGCTGAATCGTCTGGAGTCGTTGGAGTGTGCGTCATAAGCTGCTATGCCACTATGTCGTATAATATAGATACAAGATAAGTCAGCGATCGCAATAATGAATCTATTCGGAATGGGCCCGGTCTCATTCAAACAAATCTCGATGATTTGCGATGGGGCAAAAAACAAGAGGAAACTAAAATGATTTCACAAACTTTAGTAGAAATTGAACGTTCTATTAGTTCCCTGTCGATAGAAGAACAACTTTGGCTGCTGGAACGTATCGCTTGCCGAGTGCGGGAGAAAACTTACATAGCTAATAAACTCGCTAATGCTAAATACCTGGAAGCAGAGATAGCAGAGATGGCCAACGATCCAGATATTCAAGTTGAGATTGCTGCTATCAATCAAGAGTTTATTGTGGCAGAAATGGATGGTTTAGAAGCACTATGAGCATTCAGCGAGGGAAAATTTATTTTGTCAATCTTAACCCAGTTCATGGAAGAGAACAAGCTAGAATGCGACCTGTTTTGGTGCTTTCCATTGATACTATTAACCAGTCACCCTTAGTTGTTACTGTCATTGTCGGCACTAAAGGAACTAATATTCACCGCGAATATAGAACAAATGTGCGTGTTTCTGCGTCTGAAAGTGGTTTGCAAATAGAAACAGTTTTCCTCTGTTTTCAGATTCGATCTTTGGATAAAGAGCGATTTCCTACGGATTCAGCAGGGGAACTTTCCGCAGAAAAAATGTTAGAAGTTGAATCGGCGGTTCGTTACTGTTTTGGTTTATAAAAATTTGGAGTGTTCGATCGATTTGTTTGGGTTTCATAAAGCTATTCCCTGTTGCTGAAAGGCTTTGATGAGCTTTGAGGAGTAAGTTTAATTGAGCGGGTGTCATATTAAAATTCCCTCTCTACGGATATTTCTGAGCAAAGGGCCTTGATAATTAGTAAACCGTTCCTCATTCATAAAGTTGCAGCTAATTACTACGTCATTGTGGAGGGATAAATCCGCTACTATTGGGATAGTTCGATCGATTTCTTCACCGACTTGGACTGGTGCTTTGAGAACCACCAAAACATCAATATCTGAGTCGGGATCTGCGTCGCCCCGCGCTTGGGAACCGTAGAGTACCATTTGGGTGAGACGATCGCCATAAATTTGCTCGAAGTGCGATCGCAATTGAGTTAGGATAGTCTTGAGTTTATCGTTGATTTTCATATTGGCGATGAATGTTATGTATTTATTGTACATATAAACCCGGCGGTTGAAACCGCGTCTACACAAACAAAGTCCGCCTTCGCGGACTGAAGATAATTAAATGAAAATAAATTACAAATCTGTCATCAACCTTGCTTTCCGTAACACAAATGTCAGCACTGTTTCTTGACCCGTAATAATATCAGCCCTGCCATCCATTCCCGATTGAATCGAATATTGACGCGGCTCATTTGCTTGGGGATTTCCAAACAAGTTACCGCTAGCAGATTCGATTCTGGTTAAATAATTTTGTTCTGGCTTAATGGAAACTTCGTAATAAGATCCACCTAAATTATTAGCAGGGTTTTGAGGGGCGATCGCATCTGGAGCAATTTCGCTGACAGTGCCTTTCAATGTGCCGTAGTCGGGGAAAGGTAGGGCGGAAATTCTCATTTGTACGGGTTGGCCGATTTGGATGCGGGCGATATCTTGGGAGGTTACTTTGGCTTTGATGACTAGGGGTACGTCGCTGGGGACGATTTGGGCGATCGCACTTCCGGCTTGCACAGTTTGACCAGTATTGCGTACTTCTAATCTGAAAATTGTACCATCAGCGGGCGCGCGGATCACGCTATTTTCGAGTTTTGACTCAATTTGATTTAGTTGTTTTTTAGCTTGAATCAATTGTTGTTGAATGGACGATCGCTTGACAAGCAAAATTCGCCGGCTTCTACCCAGCTTCTCGGCTACATCTGGCAGGGATGCTGCTAATTTTACTAAAGCCGATTCGACTAATTGCTGTTGGGCAGAACTTTCACCTTGAGTAGTCTGGAATTGGGCGCTGGCTAAAATTTGATTTTCTAAGTCGCGCAGTTGCTGGTTGATTTGTGCTGCTGCTGTTTGAGATCCAGAGACAATTTCTTGCAACTGCTTTTTTTGATTTCCTAAGCTGGAAGCATCCACAACTGCGATCGCATCTCCAGCCTTGACTGTCTGATTTTCGCTGACAGCAATGCTTTCGACGGTTCCTTCGGTTGCTGCTTGGACGACGCGCATCTCTCCGGCGGGACGGACGATCGCGTCTGCTTTGACTGTAGTGCTGTATTTGGTGACGCTAGCAAGGGCGATCGCACCCCCAAACGTCGCCACCATCAAAATCCCCCCCAAAGTCGTCCAGCGGCTCACAGGGGGCAAAAATTGGTCGTTCTGAAAGGTTTCAGCAGGTGCGGGTTCGGGAATGTGGGGCATGGCGGCAAGGGGGTAACGGGGAGTTTGGCAACGGATTCTGTAACGGATTTAACGGATGTAAAGAAGAAGTGGATGTGATTTTATTGTGAGTTTTCCGGATAATGCGGATTTGTTAAGAAGTTTCAATCAAAATTCACAGGGTACAGCTAAGAATCCGTACAAATCTCCAGGATTAGTCGGCAAACTTGCCTCGAATATCGATATGGCTCAAAAAACCGGGTTCTATTATCGTCACACGTAAGTATTGAATATCTAAATTAGATTCTAAAGGAGTTTGTCATGACGAGAAATTACCAAAACTCACTGTTTACAGAATTAACTGATGCAGAGTCTGCTACTGTCAACGGTGGCAGTGTTATCAACGGTATCAGTGGTAGCAACAGCGATATCAACAGTGATATTAACATTAACGGCAGTAGCCAGGGCCTCAATATGCTGTTTTTTGTACCCCAGCCCGGTCAACTTTATATGTACGATCCGAGTCGCGCTCGTCCGTACAAAACTTTGATGGTTTAGAGATATGTTTCTGGTTGTGCGATCGGGTAAATCTTAAAAAGATATCCGTAATATTCCGGAGAACGAGCGGCATTTGAGAAACATACATTAGTGGTCAAACAAAACTAGAAAGTTTCTCAAATTTCTAGCTTGTATTCAATCATTTTCATCAACCAAACGGAGTCAATCATGAAAGAAACTACAGACACCTCATTATTTACTGAAATCACTGCCGAAGAATCTGCCACCGTCAACGGCGGTCACTACTATTCCGAAAACTGTTACCGTCGTCCTGTTCGCCGTCACGTCGTATACCGCCGGAATTGCGATGGTTCTTTCAGAACAGTATACCGCTACTGGTAAAGTTTAATGCTGTGAAACTGGACCGATCGACCTAAATAAATAAAGCGCCTCTAATTTTGGGGTGCTTTATTTATTTAGGTGGTAATTTATGGCTGTTTTTTGCTGATTGGTTAGCCAGCTATGGGTATTGTCTTTTAGGCTCTACTCATTTGAAAAAATGCTAAAAAACATCCCTTTTTTCCCAGGAATATCATTCTACGGAAAACTAAATAATTCTAAGAACTATCCGGTGGTACTCCAGCACAGTGAAGAAGATTGTGCGGCTGCTTGTCTGGCAACAATCGCTAAATTTCACGGTCAGAATTTGGCAATTAGTCGCTTGCGAGAATTTGTTGGTACGGGACAACAAGGGACGACTTTACTGGGCTTGAAACAAGGTGCTGAGGCGATCGGGCTAAATGCGCGATCTGTACGATCGGCTCCTGCTATTTTAGACAAGCTCGATGAAGCACCTTTACCAATGATTATTCACTGGAAGGGTAATCACTGGGTAGTTTTGTATGGAAAACAGGGGTCAAAATATATAATTGCCGATACTGGTGTCGGTATCCGCTATGTTTCCAAAGAGGAATTAGCCGCTGCTTGGACAGATTGGCTGTGCTTGCTCGTAGAACCCGATCCAGAGCGGTTTTTTGCTCAAGATGACGATCGAGCATCTGCAAGTTCCCTACAGAGATGGATGCGGCGAATTGGTATTTACCGTAAGATTTTAATGGAAGCATTTCTACTGAATATGGTCTTGGGTTTGCTGTCGATTTCTTCGCCTTTTCTCGTTCAAATCCTCACCGACGATATCCTGGTGCGGGGCGATACGCAACTTTTGGCCAGCGTGGCGATCGCAGTTATAGTCATGAACCTTTTTAGCAGCAGTTTAGGACTGGTACAGTCGAACTTAATTGCTCAGTTTTCCCAGCGTTTAGAATTGGGATTTGTGATGGAATTCGGTCGGAAACTCTTGCACTTACCTCTGAGTTTTTACGAAACTAGACGCAGCGGCGAAGTCATTAGCAGATTAAGAGATATCCAAGAAATAAATCAATTAGTTTCTCAAGTGGCTATCAGCTTACCAAGTCAATTTTTTATAGCTGTAGTTTCTTTTTGCTTCATGTTGTTTTATAGCAGACAACTAACACTTGCAGCTACCATTATTGCTATATTGATGACTGCTTCTACGATAGTCTTTTTGCCTGCATTGCAGAAAAAGACGCGAAACTTACTTGTCTTAGAATCTGAAACTCAAGGCGTTTTAGTAGAAACTTTTAAAGGCGCGCTGACGGTGAAAACTACTAGCAGCACCCAGCAACTTTGGGAAGAATTTCAAACCCGCTTTGGTCGTTTAGCGAATATAACTTTTCGGACTACACAAATTGGCATTCTGAATAATATATTTTCTGGTTTTGTTGCCTCGGCGGGTAGCATTACTCTGCTGTGGCTTGGTAGCGGTTTAGTAATTGAGAAGGTATTGAGTATCGGTCAATTGCTAGCGTTTATCAGCATGAATCAAAATGTCACTACTTGGGTGAATTCTTTAGTAGGATTTACTGACGAAATGACTCGCGTCCAGACAGCAGCCCAGCGACTATCTGAAGTGATCGATGCTGAACCGGAAACCAAAAATGATATTAATAAACCTTTTGTGACTATTCAAAGCCAGGATGATATTTTTTGCAAGAGTGCTAGTTTTCACTATCCGGGAAGACTTGACTTGCTAGAAAACTTTTCTGTCACCTTTCCTGGCGGTCAAGCTATTGCTTTGATCGGTCATTCTGGCTGTGGCAAAAGTACGTTAGCTAAAGTAATTGCTGGTTTGTATCCGTTGAAGTCTGGTAATATTAGAATTGGTGATTATAACTTACAGGATTTGTCTCTGGATAGTCTGAGACAGCAGGTGGTTCTGGTTCCTCAAGAAGCACATTTTTGGAGCCGATCGATTCTCGATAATTTTCATTTGGGGAACCCAGATATTAGCTTTGAACAGATTGTGAAAGCGTGCAAAATTGCGGGTGCTGATGAATTTATTAGCCAATTGCCTGATAAATATCAAACTGTTTTAGGGGAGTTTGGAGCGAATATTTCTGGGGGACAAAGACAGAGATTGGCGATCGCCCGGGCAATTCTCAACAACCCGCCCATATTGATTTTAGATGAATCTACCGCAGGGCTTGACCCCGCAAGCGAAGCGGAAGTCTTAGAAAATTTGTTGATGTACCGACAGGGAAAAACGACGATTTTTATCAGTCACAGGCCGCGAGTGATCGATCGCGCTGATTGGATTATCATGTTAGAGCGCGGCAGGTTGAAAGTGCAAGGATCGGCTGCAAAATTGCGATCGATTCCCGGAGATCATTTAGAGTTTTTGCATCCTTGAATAGATTGGTAAATTGGTGATGAACTAATACATTTTGACTCTCAAGAACAGTAGCGATAATCGTAGGGTGCGTCGCTATCAACAATCTGTCAGTAAAATCAAAAATCTAGCAGCGACGCACCCTACAAAATATCGTAATAGGGGAAACTTTTGCTATTTCCGCTTGTTAATGCACTTTGCAAACAAGGGCTATCGCCTCTTGATTTTCCAGCACCAAGCCGTACTCCAAACCTTCAACAACCGCCTGACAAGAAGCATCCAAAATATTAGTAGAAACCCCAACCGTCGTCCAGCGATCTTGACCGTTACTAAACTCCACCAACACGCGAGTTTTCGCACAAGTACCCGCGCCGGAGTCCAGAATTCGTACCTTGTAATCTGTTAGGTAAAAATGTGCGATCGCCGGATAAAAATTTACCAAAGCTTTGCGTAAAGCCGCATCCAAAGCCGAAACCGGGCCGTTTCCTTCCGCGCATTCCAAAATATTTGTCCCGTTGACTGACAATTTCACCGTAGCCAAAGCCGTACAATCTTCGCCAACCTTATCGCAGTGGACTTGAAAACCTGTAATTTCAAACCAAGGCTGGCGCTTTCCCAAAGCCTCCCGCATCAACAATTCAAAAGATGCCTCAGCACCCTCAAATTGATATCCTTGACTTTCCAAATCTTTCAACTTTTCCAGAATTTGGCGGCAAGCAGGATTTTTGCGATCGAGCTCAATACCAAAAGTTCGCGCTTTTGCTAAAACATTACTCAAACCAGATTGATCGGAAATCACAATTCGCCGGATGTTGCCGATTTTTTCCGGTTCCAAGTGTTCGTAAGTTAACGGATTTTTCTCAACCGCTGATACATGAATTCCGCCCTTGTGAGCAAAAGCCGAAAGGCCGACAAAAGGAGCGTGGTCATCGGGAGCCAGATTGACAATTTCGCTGATCGATCGGCTAACCTGAGTTAATTTAACTAATTGCTCATCTTGAATGCAATCATAACCCAACTTTAGCTGGAAATTAGGAATCAAAGAACACAAATTAGCATTGCCGCAGCGTTCGCCGTAACCGTTAATAGTTCCCTGTACCATTTTCACTCCTTCCTGCACCGCAGCCAAAGCATTCGCAACCGCAACTCCCGAGTCGTTGTGAGTGTGAATTCCCAACTGCACAGATACTTCGCGATTGGTTCCTAAAGCTGCTAAAACATCGCGAACAACCTGACTGACTTCGTGAGGTAAAGTACCGCCGTTAGTATCGCAAAGTACCAGCCATTCTGCACCAGCATCCGCCGCCGCTTCTAAAGTTTTAATCGCATAATCTGGATTGTGCTTGTAGCCGTCAAACCAGTGTTCGGCATCGTAAATAACGCGCCTTCCCTGACTCCGCAAATATTCAATTGTATCTCGAATCATCGCCAGATTTTCTTCTAGTGTCGTCTTTAAACTTTCAATAACGTGCAAATCCCACGACTTGCCAAACAGCGTTACCCAGCGAGTACCGGCGGACAAAATAGCCTGCAACATTTCATCATTTGCTGCTGTCGTTCCCGGCCGCCTAGTCGAACAAAAAGCGACAACTTCTGCTTGAGTTAGTGGCTGTTCTTTGAGTCTCCAAAAAAATTGTACGTCTTTAGGATTCGCCCCCGGCCAGCCACCTTCGATAAAGGGAATTCCTAAACTGTCTAACTGCCGAGCAATTCGCAGTTTGTCTTCGAGAGATAGGGAGAGTCCCTCGCACTGAGCGCCGTCTCGCAGCGTGGTATCGTAGATCCAGAGCTGATTTGTCATGGGGAATTGCGATCGAGAAATTGGTAGTATATGACTTACCATATTAGATGAATTTATTTCAAATAAATGCGACAATATATAGGAAAATCAACATAAATCTAACTGGGGTGAATTGCTGTGGTTAAAGTACAAGCACAAGGAAAAACATTTGAGTGCGATCGCGAAGCCAATCTTCGTGAAGTATTGCTGAAAAACGGCATCGATCTCTACAATGGTAACGCCAAAGTCATCAACTGCCACGGGCTCGGCACTTGCGGCACCTGCGCCGTCAGCGTCGAGGGCGAAGTTTCCGAAATGCAGTGGCGTGAAAAAACGCGACTTTCGATTCCTCCCCATTCTCCGGCATCCAACCGCCGTTTGTCCTGTCAAACTAAGGTTTTAGGCGATGTTAAAGTGACCAAATATGATGGTTTCTGGGGCCAGGGATCTGAGACTGTCTGGAAGTCCTAAGCCGAGATTTTTTGTTAAGAAAGGCAGATAAGTAAGCTGACTTAAAGAGCAAATACCAAATCCCCGACTTTTTGAAGAAGTCGGGGATTAAAAAGAATATACATCTCCAGAAAAGTAAGTTTTGAACAGGCAAGATGCCTGTTCCACAAAAATTAAAAGTCCAGATAAAAGTCAATGAATTTATCTCAAGATATTCTGATTATTGGCGGCGGAATTATCGGCCTTTCGCTAGCAGTTGAACTGAAATTGCGAGGGGCATCTGTCGCCGTTCTCACCGCCGATTCCAAACAACCGACGGCCCGGGCTGCTGCCGGAATGCTGGCGCCACAAGCCGAACGAATTCCCCCTAGTCCGATGCTGGATTTGTGCTTGCAAAGTCGCGCACTGTATGCAGCCTGGGTTGAACGGCTAGAGGAGATTACTGGACTGAAAACGGGATATTGGCGATCGGGCATTCTCGCACCTGTGTGTCAAAACGACTCTCAAGAAAAGCCACATTTGTCAAACCTTAACTCTCAATGGTTGGACGGAGATGCTATTCGCCAGCACCAGTTTGGATTGGGTGAAGTAGTAATTGGCGGTTGGTGGTATCCAGACGACGCTCAAGTTGACAACCGCGCTTTATTTCGGACACTTCAGGCTGCAACTAAAGAATTGCAGATTGAGATTATTCAAGGCAATGCAGAGGAAATTATTCGGCAGGGAAACCGAGTTTTTGGTGTGGAAACAACGGCAGGAAAATTGCAAGCCGACCGTTATGTTTTGGCGGCGGGTGCTTGGTGCGATCGGTTATTAAATATTCCTGTTTTTCCGAGAAAGGGACAAATGCTGTCAGTATGCGTACCAGAAAATGCTGGAGTCATGCAGCCGCTGCAAACAGTTTTATTCGGGACTGGCATTTATATTGTACCGCGTCAGGATGGCAGAATTATTATTGGCGCAACTAGCGAAAATGTGGACTTTACGCCGGGAACTACGCCTGCGGGAATCCAAAGTTTGCTAGCAGGAGCTATGCAGTTATATCCAGAATTACAAAATTATCCGATTCTAGAGTTTTGGTGGGGATTTCGGCCTGCTACCACCGATGAGTTGCCGATTTTGGGTGCTAGTGCTTGGGAAAATTTAACATTGGCTACGGGGCATTATCGCAATGGCATTTTGTTGGCTCCGGTGACGGCTAAATTATTGGCTGATTTGATTTGGAATCAGAAATCCGATCCGTTATTGGCTGCTTTTCATTATTCTCGGTTTCCTGAATGTTGGGGTTTTGAAAATGGTGAATATTGAGATTTTTTGCTTTTTTTCAGACGAGTCAGAGCCTGGAAAAGAGAAAGGTATAGTCAACCTAAAAAATATTTTTTGCTATAATCTAATCAGCACAATAGGGTTTTGTAAGTTATGACTTTCAGTGATGTGGTCGAGACGATCAAGAATCTTTCTACAGACGAAAAACAAGAGCTTCAACTGTTGTTGAAGCAATATCTCCGGGAAGAACGTCGCGAAGAGATGTATCAAAATTTTAAGTCAGCGCAGGTTGAACAACAAAAAGGTGAACTTGAATTTTCCGCTAACATCAATGAACTCAGAATAATGATAGAGGAATAATCGTGGAAGTCAGTTTCAGTTCTTCATTCAAGCGTGCTTTCAAAAGGCGGATCAAAGGCGATGCTGATTTGGAGGCTAGGTTTTGGCAAAAGCTGGAGTAGTTCATCAGAGAGCCGTTTGAACCAAGCTTAAAAACTCATAAATTGTCCGGTAGGCTCAAGGAGTTTTGGAGCTTTAGCGTAGATTACGACGAAAGGGTACTTTTCTACTTTACAGAAGACGGAAAAGCCGTGTTTGTAGATTTTGGAAGTCATGATGAAGTATATTAATCGACAAAACAGTTGCGACAGTAATCTCTATACGTAGGGTGCGCAGTGCGCACCTTACTACTGTAACTAGCGCATCAAATTATTTTTAGGCAAATCCTGAATTAGTTCAATTCCGGTTTTTTGGGTTGGTTCAATTCCCGACATTTACTGGCCGCTAAATCGAAAGCATTTTGATAATCGCTACCGCCTAACATCACATCGCCGTAATATTCATAAGGTTGATTGCCATAAACCGGCAGCGGGTCGTCTTCTGGATAATCTTCTTTTGATTCGTCTATAATTGCTTTGAGTTTCTTGACGGTGAAGCGTTGTGCGGGATAGTAATGAATGTCTTGAGCGGTGAAACCGAGGTGGGGAAAGGTTGGGTCAATAATTCGCTCTTCGAGTTCAATCCAGCTATACTCGATTGGTTTGTAAGGCGCTCCCGGTGCTGCCAAAAATCCTTGGACGTAGATTGCGCCCTCTGTGGCTAATACAGCTTTATAAGCGTTGTCAAAGCAGTTTTTGCGGTTGCTTTTGATGCGAGCGGCGATTTCAATAGAAAGCGTCTCATCTAATAGTTCGGTCATAATCTCTTTTAGTGGCGTGCGACTAGATTGTAGCAAGTTAGAGCTCTGAGTACAAAGAATTCCCAGTAGAGATACGGCAATGCCGTGTCTTTATTCCCTTGGGTGGATACGGCAATGCCGTGGGGTGCATTCCAATTTGGGAAGGGCGAAGCATTCCGGCAGATAATTTATTAGTTATAAGCAGAGACTTACT
>ENA-OFDP01001086-OFDP01001086.1-metagenomes-genome-assembly--contig:-NODE-1086-length-10916-cov-4.679680_pt1 | contig 10916 bp, 14 predicted proteins | sample MGYA00153389_OFDP01 | MGnify analysis MGYA00153389 | reverse complement strand
CGCGGGCGACACCGTCATCGCCACGCTGGCCGCCCTGGCTGCAGCAGGCATGAGCCTGCGCGAGGCTGTGCCTATTGCCAACCAGGCAGGCGGAATTGTGGTGGGCAAATTTGGTACGGCAACTGTCAGTTATGCCGATCTCTTCAGCGCCATCAGGTAAAGGAAACAAGTCATGAAAATCGTCGTCACGGGCGCTGCCGGGTTTATCGGAAGCAATCTCATCAAAGGCCTGAACGCGCGGGGAATTGACGATATCATCGCCGTCGATGATTTGACCCAGGGTGACAAGTTTAAAAACCTGGCTGACCTGCAAATTGCTGATTACGTCGATGCCGATGATTTTTACGATCTGTTTGCCGAAGGCGCTTTTGGCGATGTCGAGGCGGTGTTTCATGAAGGCGCGTGCAGCGACACCATGGAGCTTGACGGCAAGTACATGATGGATAACAACTACACGCTGTCGTGCGAGTTGTTCCACGCTTGTCAAGAACAAGGCTCGCGCCTGCTGTACGCCTCATCAGCGGCTACTTATGGCGGCTCTGACACTTTCAGCGAGTCGCCTGAATTTGAAAAGCCGCTGAATGTTTACGGCTACTCCAAATTGCTGTTTGACCAGCGCCTGCGCCGCGAGATTGGCCAGCGGTTTGAAAACGCCAGCACCCAGGTTGCAGGTTTTCGGTACTTCAATGTTTACGGTCCGCGTGAGCAGCACAAGGGCCGCATGGCCAGTGTGGCGTTTCACCAGTTCAACCAATACCAGGCCGAGGGCAAAGTAAAACTGTTTGGTGAATACGGTGGTTACGGTCCGGGTGGCCAAATGCGCGACTTTGTGTTTATTGATGACGTGGTGGCGGTTAATTTGTGGTTTTTGGACCATCCCGATCAATCTGGCATTTTTAACCTTGGTACGGGCAAAGCCCAGCCGTTCAACGATGTGGCCATCAGCGTCATCAATACTTTGCGCAAGACTCAGAACGAAGCCGCTTTGAGCATTGAAGAAGCAGCGCGTGGGGGAATGATTGACTACATCGCCTTTCCGCCCGCTCTGGTTGACAAGTACCAAAGTTACACCCAGGCCGACCTTAGCGCACTTCGCGCGGCCGGTTGCAACCACGCCTTTGCCGATGTGCAGACGGGTGTGGCCGCTTACATGCACTGGCTGAATCGCTAGAAAGCCTTTAAACCTGGATTTTTCAAGTCCCCTTTCTTCTGCACGGTCAACCTGTAGGACTATAGCCCGTTACTTAAGTGACCTTCCTCACTCAGAGGCTGGTTTTCTTCATTTCAACCCAATATCGAGGAGTTTTCCATGTTCAAGAAATTGCTGGCATTTTTTGCCGCCATGACTGTCGCTGTTGCCTTTGCAGCGGTTGACGTTAACCAGGCTACCCCGGCGCAACTTGACAGCATCAAGGGCATTGGCCCCGGCATCTCGGGCAAAATTGTTGATGAGCGCAAAAAAGGCAACTTCAAAAGCTGGGAAGATTTCATTGGGCGCGTTAAAGGCATCGGCGAAGGCAATGCAGCCAAGTTTTCGGCTGCTGGCTTGACGGTCAGCGGTGCCGGTTACAAAGGCGCAGCTGCTGCCCCGGCCAAAAAAGACGACAAGCCTGCTGCCGCTGCCTCTGCCGCTAAAGCTGAGGCCAAGTCTGCCAAGACTGATGCAAAGCCTGTAGCCGCCGCTGCACCAGGCGCCAAGCCTGACGCAAAAGCTGACGCTGCCAAGCCAGCAGCCAGTGCTGCCAAGAAGTAAATTTCAGACCATCCCGATCGGATGGAAACGTAAAAAAACCCGCTTCGGCGGGTTTTTTTACGCTTTTTATCCTGTTTTATCCATCATTCAGGCCTGCAAGCTAATAAATATAGGCGTAGGCAGCTCCTGAATTAGTAGCGAATATGTGAAACAACCAAAATGATTAAAGCAGACTTTACAGACCAGCGACTGACTAATCTTGAAATCAAGGCGACCTACACCGAGGACCTGGTCGAACAACTGGACGAAATCATTACACGTCAACAACAGCAGATTGACCTGCTGCTTCGCGAGGTGAAGGAGTTGCGCCAACCTTTGATAGACAACATACCAACAACTGGGCGCATCTTGCGAGATGACCTGCCGCCGCATTTCTGAAATCCGGCAAGCACTATACATTTTATAGCTGCTTACCCCCGTATTTGTTAGGTAAAACTCGAAAGCCGTATGATTCTTAGCAAGTTTCAGAGTGAAGTGTGCGCCACTGGATGTGTATGAATCATTGCATAGGCCTTCGTCCTACTCCAAATCGGGCTTGCTACAGAGCACGCTGCGCCTTGAATCTCTTTAACATGAACTGCTTGATAAACCTATCTGGCCAAACTCATGATCTCACTTGAATCTGGGCTGTACGTGCGCATTGAAGAGCTTGACAACGGGCCCAAGCCTTTTCCGTTGACCAGCTGTTTCTCTATCGGTCAAGCCTACCGGGCGTTGGGCTTGTACAACCCGTCTGAAACCAGCGATGCATATTTTGTATTAAGTAATGACCATGACGAAATATGGTTTATCAGCAACCGGCACATACGTGCTTATGCGTTGCTACCTGATGAACGAAGCTTCACCTTGCTTATCCGGGAGATTGCGCGCAAACAAATGGCATTGGTGTGATGGACAATTTTTTTAACGCATTGCAGTGGCCAGCTATGGCCGTCACTTTGCTGTCCGCCTGGCTGGTTGCGTCGCAGTCTGAGCGCAAACGAAGCTGGGGCTTTTGGTGTTTTATCGCCAGCAATCTGCTGTGGGTTATGTGGGGTTGGCATGACGGAGCAATTGCGCTGATAGCCCTGCAAATAGGACTTTTTGCGCTGAATCTGCGAGGCGCGATGAAAAACGACACGAGGAAAGGCAACCATGCAAGTACTTGAACTCCCCGCCATCAAGGCTCCCCTATCGATAGAGTCAAATACTGGACAAGATACGCACCTGTTGTGCGAATGGATTGGCTGCGACTTTTCTGGCCCGTCGCTGAACCAGGCCAGTTCGTTGCGCATGTTGTGCATGAACGCCGCCACAGCGTCAGGTTTGAACATTGTGGGGGATGTGTTTCACCAGTTTCAGCCGCAAGGCGTTACCGGCACGATGTTGCTGGATGAGTCGCATCTGGCCATCCATACCTGGCCAGAAGAGGGTTTTGTAACGGTCGATGTCTACGTGTGCAACGACCTGGTTGACAACACACAAAAAGCGCTAAACCTTTACGCAAAACTGAAAGCGCATTTTAAGCCTGCGCAAGAAAGTTTTGTGCAAGCGCCGCGCGGCTTGGGCAATGACTAAAAAAACGTAAAGGATGCTGCTTCTTCGGGGGAGTAGCCGAGCCACAACTGGCAGTAACGCAAGCCAGTGAATGTCTTTTCAAATGCTGCCGGCCTTGGGCTGACCGCCGGTTGTGCCAGCTGCGCGGCTCAGCCGCCACTCAGTACTGTTTTCAAACTGACTGCGTGCTCAACATCCGCCAGCCACTGAGTAAATTCTTCATCCGTGGGGGCCGGGGAAACGCCGACCTGATAGTCAGCGATTTTTAGCGTGAGAAATTCATAACGCTGCAACCGCCCGTCGGAATCATTTTTTTCCGCAATCAGCAAAGTGCGAAGCTTCTGTGCTGAAGGGTGGTTAGCGATCATCTGTAAAATTATGCACACTACCTGCATTAGAAAACCGGGATATGTGCGCTACCGCACTTAGAAATGTCAAGAAATATTTGAAGTTGTTTTTATTGAGTGACAGTTGTTACATCCAGCAAGTTTTTGTGTCGGCCAGCAAAGCATGTGTTTGTAAGAATTCTTTCCATTAATCAATTTTCTCAAACAGCGCAATTTAGGATGCCAGCATGATAAAAAATGAACTTCACGATTTTGAGGAAATTTTGCGAGATCAAGGGACTTACGCAGCTTTGAGGTTTCTGAATCAGCGGGTCTCTCACCGCTTCTCGGCAATTTATCGACTGGACAAAAATGATCTGGAAATTGTTGAGCTGATTGACAAACTGGACGATGCCGCAACAGCTCCTTCGTCACGTGTACCGTTTTCACAAAGCTTTTGTGAAATCGCTGTTCGTGAGGCCAGTTTTAAAACGTCTAATTCAGCGCTCGATAAAAGACTTGATGGATTGCCCAATCAAGGCGTTCTTCTAAGCTATGTCGGTTTGCCGCTCATGCAGCAAACGGGTAGTTTGTATGGAACCTTGTGTCACTACGACACCACCGAACAGGTCATCAGCAACGATGAATTTGCTTTTCTTCAGCAAGCGGCTGCATTGATGAAACGGGCACTTTAATTGCTATACTTTTCGTAGCTGCTTGCACCCATATTTATTGGTCTAGAGCTCTAAAACACACTGAAAAACGGCTCATTTTGCCGCTTTTCAGGTTTTAAACTCACATTTTCTTGCCGATAGCTGCGTACAGCTCGCTCAGGGGCACTACCCGGCCATGCAGGGGCAGGATCTGGTCGATGCCCAATTTCAGGCGTTCGATGTTTTCAACCAGGTTCACATGCAATGCGTTAGGCGCGGCTGGTGCAGGTGCGTTGGGAGCGCCGGGCGTGTAAGCGTCAGCTTGAATCAGCAGCTTTTCTTTGGGCATGTGCACCATTAAAAAACCATTGGCATGTACGCTGCCTTCAATGTAATAAACATCCACCACGCGCGCGCCGTCGGTAAAGCTGCGTTTACCGCTGACGCCGGAGACCGTGGCCTTTTTGCCTGAGATTTGCATGGCGTCGGGCTTGATGCTGTTGGGGTTGGCCATGGTGGTTTCAAAAAACGGCCGGGACAGCTCGCTGGTCACCAGGGTTGCACCTTCAGCCACGGCGCTGCGCATCCCGCCTGAATGGTCAAAGTGATGGTGTGAATTGACGACAAAGCGGATCGGCTTGCCGGGGCTGAGTTTTTTCGCGTCGGCCAGCATGGGCACGGCGCGACCATCGTACAGCGGGCTTTCAACCACCATGAGGTGATCCTTCATTTCAATCGCCACGCTGTTGTGCGAGCCACCAGCCAAATGCCAGACACCGTCGGCCACTTTGGTGGCAACCACGTTTTCAGTGAAAGCAGCCACCAATGCAGGCACTTCAATGCCAGCGGGGGCGTTGGGTTTCACGTCACTGACCGTCAGGTCAAGCATTGGGTAGCCGCCCATGCTTTGCTGGATGCGCATTGGAAACTTCACGCCGCCTGTATCTTTGTAGTCAGAAAATCTGATGCTTGAAGCCGTGTCGCCAGTTACTGGATGTGGCTGGGTTGACTCAATCTGCTCGACCAGGCCCGCAGCATTGATCAGCGCTGTGGCGCGGTAGCGGCCGGGTACTGCAAAAGACACAGCGGTAAGTGTTTTGCCATCGACGATGCGCATGACAGATGTGGGGTTATTGGCCATTGCCGCCTTGATCACGCCGTGCGGTGTGGTCCACAGGTCATGCACCCGCATGTCGTAAGCAACAGGCGCAGCCACTGGTGCCGGGCCTACCATGTTCCAGGCGCTGGCACCGCGCATCAAGCCGGTGGTGCGCTGCTCGCCCGTACCCATCAGCGGCACTGCGCCGCCGCCATTAGGCTCGGCGCGGCTGCGGGCCGCGTCTTCCCTGAATGCAGCGTTTTCATAGTCAGCGACGCGTGAAAAGCTTGAATAGGTGATCTTGGGCCAGGCTTGCCCTGCCAGATAGGCTTGGCCAAAAGTTGCGCCGGTCCCGCTGCCTGAAAATGAAATGCTTTTAAGTGCTGCGCCGCCCATGGCGGTGTTGGCGCGCTGCAAGGCGGCACTGGCGCTTTCGCCCGGCATGTTGGCACAAGACGCCATTGTCAGGGCGACAGCCGCATATATGGCCGAACGACCGAGTTTTGCCCAATTGTGATGTTTCATTGCGTGTCCTCAAAATTATGTTGCGCCAAATGCCACGTGAGCATCCTAAGCCGATACACCTCCGGTTAAAGCTAGGGTAAACACAGCCTAAATCAGCGGTTTTTATGGAACTAACGAAGTACCCGCTATGTTGCCTGGCGCACAGACGGCTTGCTCCGGCATACTTATCCTCGTCCAATGCTTCACCAATTTCTCTCAAGTCACCGCGACGAACTGGTCAAACGCTGCCTTACAAAGGTAGCTGTGCGTTCAGAATCAGGCCTGGAGGCAGATACAGACAAAACCCGGTTTGGCGTTCCGATGTTTTTGGACCAACTCATCAAAACACTGGAGATTGAGCAAACTGCAACACCATTAGCGAGCCGCAAGGTTTCGGGTTCTGCGACCGGAGCGTCCAAGGAATCCGAAATCGGAAAGTCTGCAACCCGACATGGCCGAGAACTGTCTGACCTTGGTTATACCGTCGAGCAGGTCGTGCATGACTACGGCGATCTGTGTCAGGCCATCACCGACATGGCACACGAGCTGGCCGAGCCCATCAGCGCAGATGAGTTTCGATCATTCAACAGATGTCTGGACAACGGCATTGCCGACGCCGTGACTGAATTTACCCGCCAGCGGCGGCTGGTTAGCGATGGCCGGGAACAACAAGCGCTAAACCAGCGTTTAAGTTCTTTGGCGCATGAGCTTCGCAACCATCTCAACACTGTCACGCACGCCATTTCAGCGATCAAATCTGGGCAAGTCGGATTTGGAGGCGCTACCGGGAAAGTCCTGGATCGCTCTCTAATTCAGCTGCGCGCCATGCTGGATAACTCAATGGCAGATGTGCGCCTGACGGCTGGCCTGCATGCCAACCTGCAAGTCATTGCAGTAGCCGATCTTGTTGCTGAAATTGTGGACTCTGTGCAGCCCGAAGCACAGTGGTGGAAATGCCAATTTTCAGCATTTGTGCGGGGTACGGGGCTGACAGTCAATGCCGACAGGCATCTTCTTTTGTCTGCGTTGGGCAATCTGCTGCAAAACGCCTTTAAATTTACCAAAGCAGGCACGAAGGTAACCTTGACGGTATACGCTGATGGAGACCAAATCCACATGGACGTTCAGGACCAGAGCGGAGGTTTGCCTGATGGAAAGATTGAGAATCTGTTTTTACCGTTTACCCAAAACGGCAGAGACAAAACGGGCCTCGGACTGGGTCTGTCAGTTTGCCAGCGCTCGGTTGAAGCCAACCGCGGCATTTTGAGCGCACGCGATTTGCCCGGTTTGGGAAGCATATTTTCAATCAGCTTGCCCAAATACACGGTCAGCAAATAATTGAAAGCCGAAGCCTGTGATGTGTGATTTAAGCGCTAGAAAGATTCTGATCAAGCAAACTCGTCAGGCACAGTCAGCGCCCGCCTTTTAGCCTGCCTTGGATCGCGCTTTTGGAGCACGGTAGCAACTGCCCGTTTCAGCTTGCCTGCAGCGCCATGAATGGCCTGGTGAACACTTCCTGCACGCTCTTTCACCACCACAGGTTCGTGTCCAACCAGCCTTGCTTCTAGCGTGCATTGAATTTCATCCTGCGTTGTTTTTGCACTGCTATTTTCATCAGCAATGTGAGCCACGACCCGCGTCACATGCTCACCGAATTGAGCAACAGCATCTTTTACTACAGTCGTCAAATGCTCTGCCATCTCGTGTTTGCCATCTGTGTGGTGGTCAGTGTTTAACAAAACTTGCATGGATTTCCTTTTAAAAAAAATTCATTTTGTGTGTAGCCCTGAACGGCCAAGGCAGGTTATCAGGGCGTTGAACTGTCAGTCAAGACCTATATTTGCCGCTTGACTGTCTGCAAGACAGCTTTCGACAAACGCTACTAAAAGCGTAGCTTGCCACGCACGTTTTTATTGGGTTTAAGGCTTAAAACGTGTTGAAAAGGGCTTTTGCAAACAGTTTCAGTGAGTCTTGGCATCACGTCAGGCTCCCAGAAATTCACCGATTGGCTTCAAATCATCGACCCGGTCACACACCGCTTTGACAATCATCAAAATGGGTAGTCCCAGCAGCAAACCCCAGACACCCCATAACCAGCCCCACGCCAGCAAGCCAACAAATACCGCTACCGGATTCATGCGGCTGGCACGGCTGGTCAGCCAGGGCGTGATGAGATTGCCAACAACGGTATGAATCACAACTGATGCACCAGCCACCAGCAGCGCCATGTTGCTGGAGCCAAACTGCAAGAATGCCACGCCACCAGACGCAATGGCGGTGATCAACGAGCCAACATAGGGAACCATATTGAGCACAGCAGCAGCAATGCCCCAGACGGCCGCGTTTTCAAGGCCTATGGCCCACAGTGCCAGCCCTGTCAACACGCCTACCAATGCACTGGTGGCCAGTTGCACCTGCAAATAGCGTTGGATCTGCCCGGTGATTTCATCCAGCGCCTGCAAGGTGATTTTTTTACTGCTCAGCGATGGCCCGGCCAGCTTGATGAGCTTGCGCCTGAAGGTATTGCCAGACACCATCAGAAAATAAGTCAAAAAAACCACCACGGTAATTTGCCCCAGCAGGGTGGCCAGACCAATCGTGCCAGTCCACAAGTAGTCCTTGATGTTAAAGCGGGCAGGCTCGACGATGACGCGCATGACCCCCCGGCTGGTGGCTGGAATGCTGGTTTCCTGGCCCACCTGCTCAATTTGAGAAGCTGCCTTTTGTACCGTTTCCAGCGTGCCGCCCGATCCGCCCTGCCGGGCGTTGATGGTTTTCCTGAACTTTTGCGCTGCCGCAGGTAATGATTCGACCAGTTGCACCGCCTCGTCAGACAGTGCATAAGTTGTCGTTCCCATGACCGCCAACAGACTCAAAATCAAAATGCCCGCCCCGAGCGCGCGGGGTACGCGGCGAGACTCCATCCAGTTGACGATCGGTGACAAAGCGTAGCTCAATATCAGGCCCAGCATAAATGGAATAAACACGGCTCTGGCCCAATGCAGCATGAACAAACCAGAGAGCAAGGCGATGATGGCCAGCGACAGGCTGCGAATGCTGATGGGCATCTGAAATTGAGAAAGCTCGGTGACTGAACCTGGAGGTTTAGGGTCGCTTGACATGAAATATCCTTGGGGTCATAGCAGTGCTTGCCCCGAAACAAATACGGTTACAGCAGTTCGCTGAACTTAATCACGTGAATAACGAAATTTGCGCAATGGTAAACCCACATAGTACTTTCGCAGATATTGAAACCTGGCTAGCAAAGAATGTCTGTAAGGAAAATGCGCCGGAACATACCAGCTGTTCAACCCTGTTCGCATCAGCAACTGATAGCCATTGATTCGCATCAATTTGTGCTTGTCAAGATGCGTGACATGGTCTTCAATCAACACCAGCTGTGGCCGCCATTTGTCAAAACTAAATCCGGATAAAGCCACCAGTTCATGACCCTCAATATCAATGGACAGCAAATCAAAACCAATGGGTGCGTTGTGGCGGCACAAGATCGCGTCAAGTGTTTCGCACTGCACAGCGACAGTAGAACGCACAACGGCACCCAGGGCTATGGGTTTGCTTTCAAGCGTTGAATGAGGGCCCGCACGATTTAGCAGCAGTTGCTTACCAGCATTCTCAGGACTGGAGCAGGCCATTTGCACCACAACACCACGACGATTTTTTCTTAAAAGGTCGCAGTAGTCCGGGTCTGGCTCAATCAGCAAACCCGTCCAGCCTAACGCTTCGAGATGCTCTGACTGGGAGTCAAGCACTGGATCGTTAGCGCCTACATCAACATAAAAGCCGGTACGGTCGACAAAAAAATCCTGTACCAACTGTTGTTCAACTGCGGGTTGGTTGCTAAATTGATGGATGTATCGGGTTTTAAAATTAGCGCGGTCCAGCATAGAAAATTATTCAATTTAAACAGGTTGGATTATCAGCTTGCAATGGCTTCCCGCACCGCACTGAGCTGACGCCTGGAGACCGCCAATAATTCCGGAATGCCGTTGAGCCGCAGAGCCCAGCCTTCGCCCTCTTCAGCGTCGTAATGTTTTTCAAGCGCCCGCACCGCACGCCGGGCAATCAGTGCATTGCGGTGAACGCGCATGAACTGTGCAGCGTATTTTTCTTCCAGCTCGTTCAACGCCCCATCCAGAATGTAGCTGCGGCTGGCGGTACGAACTGTGATGTACTTCAGTTCAGCCTTCAGGTAAAGCACCTCGGCCAAAGGTACGCGCTCGGTGCGACCCCGGTCTTGAATGATCAGTACTTCAACCATAAAATCAGGCTGAAGCCCTTTATTTGTATGCGCAAGCCGCTCTACTTTTTGTAGCGCCTGCTGCAATCTCTCCAACCGCACGGGTTTGGTCAGGTAGTCCACAGCCGCCACGTCAAAAGCCTGCACCGCGTGCTCTGCGTGCGCCGTCACAAACACCACCGCAGGAGGCTCGGACATACCGGCAATGGTTTGCGCGAGTTGAACGCCGTCCATACCTGGCATGCGTACATCCAGCAGCACCAAATCAAACGCGCCTTGCCTGAGTGCTGTGATCGCCTGCGGGCCGGTTGCAGCCTCAGCCAGCACCTCGGCGCCCGGCATGGTGCAGTCGGCCAACAGTGTGCGCAAGCGCTGTCTGGCCAGCACTTCATCATCAACCAGCAATACTTTTAAGGTCATGCGGGCAATTCCAGTCGGACTTGAAAAACGCCGTCTTTATAAACCGTTTGAAAGCGCGCCTGCAAGTCGTGCAGCAGCAGTAAACGCTCACGCACATTGGCAAGCGCCAGCCCGTTGCCACGTTCGCCCACACCCGCGGGCGTGGTGTTGCTGACTTTGACCACAACCGTGCTGCCGCGCCTTTCGGTGGAGATTTTGACCTGTGCGCCACTGGCGCTGGGCTCTACCCCGTGCTTGATGGCGTTTTCAACCAGTGGCTGAAGCAATAACGGTGGCAGCCGGGCTTGCATGGCTTGATCGTCGAGATGCCAGCTGATTTGCAAGCGCTCGCCAAAGCGGATTTTTTCAATCGCCAGGTAACGTTCGG
>ENA-OFDP01001085-OFDP01001085.1-metagenomes-genome-assembly--contig:-NODE-1085-length-10922-cov-3.133984_pt1 | contig 10922 bp, 8 predicted proteins | sample MGYA00153389_OFDP01 | MGnify analysis MGYA00153389 | reverse complement strand
CGTGCTCGCCAACGGCTTCGAGCAGCGCCTGACCTTCGACGTCGAGGCCGGCGACTTCGACGCGGTCGAGCGCACCAGCAGCGCTGAGATCGTTCGCGGCGAAGATCGCTGTCGGTCGTGGGTCGAGGCCGAGAAGTTCGCCGGCGCCATTGTATCCGCCGGATTCGCTGAAGTCGCCCGTCGCGACATTGATGTAGGCGTCGAGCCCGAGCTCGCGCATCGTTGCTTCGTAGCCCTGAACGCGTCCGGCGGCACCGGCGCCAGAGCCGCCGTCGATGTGGCTGATGCGACGATGCCCGAGGTCTGCCAGGTGCTCGACCACGAGGCGTGCGCCAACCGCGTCGTCGCAGTTGACCGTATCGATGTCGGGCGACACGGCGGCGCGCCCGATCGCCACCACAGCGGCTGACTTCGCAACTCGTTCCATCTCGACTTCGGTCACCACGGGTCCGGCGAGGATGAGTCCGTCGACGCGAAACTGCAGGCACGTCTCGATGGCGTCGGCTTCGCCAGCGGGCGAGTGCTGCCCGTTGCCGATGAGGATTCGGTAGCCGTTCGCGGCGGCGGTGGTCTGGATCCCGTCGACTATTTCGGCGAAGAACGGATTGTGAAGGTCGTTGACCACGATGCCGAGTGTGCGCGTGCGTCGGCTCGCGAGGTTGCGGGCGAGCACATTCGGTCGATACCCGAGCTCGTCAGCGGCCTGCACGACCAGGGCACGCCGCTTGTCGCTGACGTTCGGAGCGCCGCGCATCACGAGCGACACGAGCGCGGTGGACACGCCAGCGCGCTCGGCGACCTGTTGCATCGTTGGTTGGCTCATCGTCGTGCGAGGTCCCCCGTATCGAATCCGACGGTCGGACTTGACATGTTGCTCAGTTGGTGGGACTGTACTGCACAGAAATTGGAGCGCTCTAATTCCGGCCGTGGGACGCCGGAGAGTGCTTCGCACGACACGGGGACGCGGCGACACGGGGACACGAAGGCTTCGAGGGGGGCACGGGCGATGAGTGTGATGGAGCGACTCGCCGGTGCGCCGATTTCCTGGGGTGTGTGCGAAGTGCCCGGCTGGGGCATCGAACTGGCCCCGAGTCGAGTCCTCGGCGAGATGCGCGAGCTCGGCCTCACAGCGACCGAACTCGGCTCCGACGGCTACCTGCCCACCGACCCGGCCGAGCTGAAGGACCTCTGTTCCGAGTTCGGCATCACGATGATCGGCGGATTCGTCCCGCTCGTCGTGCACCAGGCCGACGAGCTCGACGCCACCATCGAGGCTGCTCGTCGCGCCGCCGCGCTGATGTCGAGCGCCGGTGGCACCGTGTTCGTCACCTCGGCAGTGACCGACTGGGACTGGGGACCGCGAACGGCTCTTTCTCGCGACGACTGGGCATTCGCCGCCAAGACGCTCGCCCGCCTCGACGAGATCGTCGGCGAGTACGGCATGACCCAGGCGATCCATCCGCACTTGCGAACGGTCCTCGAGACCCGCGCCGATTTCGAAGCGCTCCTCGAGGTCTCCGATGTCGGCTGGACCCTCGACACGGGACACATGCAGATCGGTGGGATGGACCCCCTCGAGTTCATCGACATGGCCTTCGAACGGATTCGACACGTCCATCTCAAGGACGTCGTCATGGATCTCGCCGCACCGGTATTCGCAGGTGATCAATCGATCATGGAGGGCGTGCAGGCCGGAATGTTCTGCAACCTCGGCTGCGGGGAGGTCCCGATCGGGGACGTCGTGACCGCACTCGAAGCTCGCGGGTACGACCGCTGGTACGTACTCGAACAAGACGCTGCCATCACTTCGGGGGAACCCGAACTCGGTGCCGGCCCAATTCTCGATGTTCACGCGAGCATCGAGTTCCTCAGGGGGATCGAGGCATTCGCCTCGACTGACGAGGAAACAAACACCTACAAGGGGAGAACATGATCACGTCCAAGAAATGGCTGGCCCTACTGCCGGTCGTCGCACTCGTCTTTGCGTCGTGCTCCAGCTCCGGTGACGATGGCGCTGACGCCACCGTTGCCGGCGGCGACGACACTGTCGCCGAAAGCACCGACACGGTTGCAGAAGAGGGCACGACGCCGGGCACCGATGCCGAGCCCGTCGACCAGACCCAGTCCAGCGACCTCACGTTCCACATGATCACCCACTCCGACGACGGTCCGTTCTGGTCGGTCGTCAAGCGCGGTGCCGAGCAGGCGGCCGAGGACCTCGGCGTCACACTCGTCTGGAAGCCGGGCAACAACGACGCTCAGGTGATGGTCCAAGACATCGAAGCCGCCGTGGCCGAAGGCACCAGCGGTATCGCCGCCTCGCTGCCCGATCCCGATGCCCTCGTCGGTCCCCTCCAGGACGCCGTCGCTGGTGGCATCCCGGTCATCACGCTCAACTCGGGCTCCAACGACTACCAGGACATCGGCGCGCTGACGCACGTCGGCCAGACCGAGAACATCGCCGGCAACGGGGCGGGTGAACGCTTCAACGAAGCGGGCGCCACCAAGGTGTTGTGCGCCCAGCAGGAGCAGGGCAACGTCGGCCTCACCGAGCGTTGCGCAGGTCTCGAAGAGACCTTCGAGGGCGAGGTCGTCACCCAGTTCGTCGGCCTCGATGCCGACACGACCGAGCAGCAGAACACGATCAACGCTGCGCTCGCTGCCGACCCGGACATCGACGGCATTCTCGGCGTCGGCCCGGTCGTGACCATGGCCGCACTGCGCGCCGTGCAGGACCTCGGCGCCGACGTGACCATCGGTGGGTTCGACCTCACGCCCGAACTGCTCGGAGCGATCGAGGCCGGCGACATTGCATTCACCGTGGATCAGCAGCAGTACCTCCAGGGCTACATGCCGGTGTTGTTGTTGTTCCTCAACGTCACGAACCAGAACACCCTGGGTGGCGGTCTCCCGATCCTCACCGGTCCGGGCTTCGTGACACCTGAGAACGCTGCGCAGGTCTTGTCGCTCAGCGAAGCGGGAACCCGCTGACCACTGCGGCGACCCGTCGCACTGCACTAGCACTGCACTAGCACTGCAATGACACGCCCGGTGGGGTCGCCCGAGTCGCTCGGCGCGACCCCACCGGATGTGTTCGGGTATCCATTCTTTCTGGGGAACATGTGACGACAATCAACGACTCGCGCGATCCGGGAGACGCCGAGACGGCCGATGCGAATTACGGCGCCACTGCGCTCGCCGCCGCACCCGATGCCGACGAGCGTCTCGCCTACCGCTCGGTGTTCCAGCGGCTCTTCATGCGACCCGAGATCGGCGCCATCATCGGTGCGGTCGGGATCTGGACGTTCTTCTGGGCGGTGTCGGGGACCTTTGGCACCGTGGGGCAGACATTCGGTTGGCTCGACACGGCGGCAACGCTCGGCATCATGGCCGTCGCCGTCTCGATGCTGATGATCGGCGGCGAGTTCGACCTCTCGTCAGGCGCCATGACGGGCGCAATGGGCATGCTGATCATCTACTTGGTCAAGGAGACCGGCGAGCTCGGGGGGCGCGGATTTCCCCTCGTTGTTGCCATCCCGTTGTCGCTTGCGGTCGCCCTCGGGATCGGCTACTTCAACGGTTGGATGGTCGAGCGAACCGGGCAGCCGAGCTTCATCATCACGCTCAGTACGTTCTTCGCCCTGATCGGTCTCAAGCTGGGCCTGGCGAAGCGTCTCGTCGACCAGATCCAGATCGGTCGCACCGACGAAGCCTCGGACTTCGAGTTCTTCCGCCCGTTCTTCGCTGCCGAATGGGAGCGCAACGAGCACGAGTTCGCCCTGCGCGATTTCTTCTACACCGCGTTCCTGGCGCTCGGCGTCCTCATCTTGATCCTGGCGATCTGTGAGCTCTGGTTCAAACGACGCAACGACCCGAAGCCCTCTGGCCTCGTCCAGTTCCTCGTCAGCCTTGCGGGCGGAATCGCTGCGGGCATCGGGCTCCACGTCACCGACGGCGCAGGCGCGAACACTGCGATCGGGGTGGTGATGATGGTGTGCGTCGTCGCCGGTCTGCACGGGTGGGCATCATGGCGGTACGAGCCGATGGGCCAGCGCGGTTCGGTGACGTTGGACTCGACGATGAAGCGTCGGATCGGTCTCGGTCTGGTCCTCGTCGCGGCGGCCGGTGTCGTTGCGGTGAGCATCGATTCGGGGTCGACCAACAACATCGTGTTCCCGTTCACCACCCAGGGCGTACGCGTCATCATCTCGGTCGGGCTCGGCGTCGCCGGTCTCACCTTGTTGGCGATGGCCTCGCAGGCCGCATTGAGCGTCAATGCAGCGACGAAGTTCGTTGCCACGTCGGCTCTGGCAACTGGCCTCGGTGTGATCGCGGCGACGGTGTACATCGATTCGACGACTGCGAAGTTCCGAGCGGGGTTGTTCCCGTTCGCACTCTTCGTCGCCACGTTGATCTTCGCCTGGGGAGCGCTCGTGTCGCGATTCACCGAGCGTCGAGTCCGAGATGCTCACGGCGACCGACTTGGTAACCGGATGTTGGCGGTTGGAACCCTGAGCGTGCTGATCGGGCTGGCGATACGCATGCTCTTCATCACCGAGGCCGAACTGCTCGCCGGAGTGCCGCCGGCGAAGACGTCGATCCGACTGTTCTGGTTCGTGTCGTTCACCGCGGCCATGATGTGGGTGCTGGCTCGGACCCGCTTCGGGAGTTGGACGTACGCCGTCGGCGGCAACAAGGAGGCCGCACGTCAGGTCGGCGTCCCCGCAGCGCGCACCAAGACGCAACTGTTCATGCTCGTCGCGTTTGCCGCCTGGTTCGTCGGCCTGCTCGTGGCGTTCCGGATCTTCTCGATCCAGGCCAACGCTGGTGACGGTCAGGAATTCCTCTACATCATCGCTGCCGTCGTCGGCGGAACGGTGCTCACCGGTGGCTACGGAACCGCGTTCGGTGGAGCGATCGGGGCCTGCATCATGTCGATGCCGCTCATCGGCATCTCGAGCGCCAGGTGGAACACCGACTGGCGCTTCTTGATCATCGGCGTGATCCTGCTCCTCGCCGTGGTGTCGAACAAGGGTCTACGAACCAGAGCGGCAGCGGTTCGGCGATGAGCCGGGTACGCAACCAGCAATCCATGGAGGAATTCAATGTCTGAGCCCGCACTCCTCGAACTCGACAACATCTCGAAGTACTACGGCAACATCATCGCGCTCTCCGGCGTGAGCACGTCGGTCACCGCCGGCGAGGTCACCTGCGTGCTCGGCGACAACGGCGCGGGGAAGTCGACGTTCATCAAGATGCTCGCCGGTGTGCACCAACCGACGGAGGGCACGATCCGCATGAATGGCAAAGAGGTGACGTTCCAGACGCCACGTGACGCGCTCGATCATGGCATCGCCACCGTGTACCAGGACCTTGCGATGGTTCCGTTGATGTCGGTGTGGCGCAACTTCTTCCTCGGTTCGGAACCAACGAAGAGGATCGGGCCGTTCAAATCCATCGACACGGCGAAGGCGAAGCAGATCACCAAGGACGAGTTGACGAGGATGGGCATCGACATCCGTGACACCGAGCAGCCCGTCGGAACGCTGTCTGGTGGCGAACGCCAGTCGGTGGCGATCGCCCGCGCCGGCTATTTCGGTGCGAAAGTGCTCATCCTCGACGAGCCGACGTCAGCACTCGGTGTCAAGCAGTCGGGCGTCGTGCTGAAGCGCATCGTCGAAGCCCGCAACCAGGGGCTCGCGGTGATCTTCATCACGCACAACCCCCGGCATGCGTATCCGGTCGGCAACCGCTTCCTCATTCTCAATCGCGGTCAATCGATGGGCTCATTCGCGAAACACGAGATCTCGGTCGACGATCTCACCCGTCTGATGGCCGGCGGTGCGGAACTCGAAGCGCTCGAGCACGAACTCGAAGCCAGCGGCACCATCGTCGCCTGATCGCGCGCCCCACCAGCCATGACCGCTCCGTTCGACATGAACACGCTCGAGATTCTCACGTTCGGCCGATCCTCGGTCGACCTGTACCCCGAGCAGCACAACGTGGCGCTCGCCGACGTCGCCACGTTCCGCAAGTCGATCGGTGGGAGTCCCACCAACGTGGCGGTCGCAGCGGCCCGGTTGGGTCGGCGAGCAGCCTTGATCAACCGGGTCGGCAACGACCCGTTCGGGGCATACATCCGCCAAGGGCTGCGCCGATTCGGGGTGCACGATGCGTTCATCGCGAGCGACCCGGAACTGCTCACCCCGGTTGTCTTCTGCGAACTGATGCCCCCCGAGGAGCCCTCGATCTACTTCTACCGCGAGCCGCGAGGGCCCGAGATGAACGTCGCCGTCGGCGATCTCCCGGTCGATGTGATCACGTCGGTGCCGGTGTTCTGGGTGTCGGCGTCGATGTTGTCCGAGGAGCCGGGTCGGTCGGCTGCGATGGAGGCGTTGCGCCTGCGAGCCCGTTCGGCGCACACGGTGATCGATCTCGACTATCGGCCGGCGTTCTGGGAGTCGAGCGAGCAGGCGACCGAGTTCATCTCCCCATCGATCGAGTTGTGCACCGTGGCAGTCGGGAATCGCGACGAGTGCGAGATCGCCGTGGGTACCCGTCTGCCCGACGAAGCCGCCGACCGGATGCTCGAGCGTGGTGTGTCTCTGGCCATCGTGAAACTGGGCGCCGACGGCGTGCTCGTGGCCACTGCCGAGTCACGCACCGTCATCGACCCGATCTGGGTCCCGGTGGTGTGTGGACTCGGAGCAGGCGACGCATTCGGTGGATCGCTCTGCGACGGCTTGCTCGCCGGCATCGAGCCGAACGAGATCGTCGCCCGCGCGAACGCAGCCGGTGCGATCGTGGCGGGCAGGTTGATGTGCTCCGACGACATGCCGACCGCTGCCGAGATCGACCATCTCATGGAGACCGGCATCGTGCCGGAACGAGTCGTCTCGTGATTTCCGACGCCCGCTGGGCCGAACTCCTCGACATCAGGGCGACCCAGCCCGAAGCGATCGGTGCCGCGCTCGCAGCTCGAACACCGCGATCCATGCTCGCCGACGACGGTGCGACCTTCATCATCGCGATCGATCATCCGGCGCGTGGCATGGTCGGAATCTCGGGTCAGCCGTTCGTGATGGCGAACCGTCGCGAGGTCCTCGAGCGCACGATGGTCGCACTCGCCGACCCCGGCGTCGACGGAGTGATGGCGACGCCCGACATCCTCGACGATCTCGCGCTGCTCGGCGCCCTCGAGGGCAAAGTCGCCTTCGGGTCCTTGAACAGGGGCGGTCTGGCGGGGTCGGTGTGGGAACTCGACGACCAGCTCACCGCGCACACCGTCGAGTCGATCGTGGGCCAGCATCTCGACGGGGCCAAGATGCTGCTGCGCATCGACCTCACCGACGATCGCACCCGTCTCACGATCGAGTCGTGTGCGAGATGGATCACCGGGCTGGCCGCAGCCAAGAAGATGGCGATGCTCGAACCATTGCCGTACACGACGAGCGCCGACGGTCGAGCCGTGCTCGACGACGACGACGATGCGCTCGTGAAGTGCGTCGGCATCGCCAGTGCGCTCGGTGCGTCGTCGGCATACACGTGGCTGAAACTTCCCGCAACCGACCAGATCGAACGGGTCATGGCGGCCACGTCGCTCCCGGGCCTCATCCTCGGCGGGGCTCCCGGGCCGGACCCCGAGTCTGCGTTCGACGGTTGGCGACGGGCGATGGCGGTGCCGAACGTGCGCGGCCTCGTCGTCGGCCGCGCTCTGCTCTATCCACCCGACGGTGACGTAGCCACAGCGGTGGCCACGGCTGCACGTATCGTGCACCCGTCGCTGAGCCCGAGGACCAACCCATGACGAATCGCACCAAGATCGGCGTCGCCGTCATCGGCTTCGGCTGGATGGGCCAGGCGCACACGCGCTCGTACATCCGTATCCCCACGCTGTTCCCGGAGCGCACCTTCGACCCCGAGTTGATCGTCGTCAGCGACAACATGGCGTCGCGCGTCGACGAGGCCGTCGAGTCGTTCGGCTTCCGAGAGGGAACGACCGACTGGCGTCAGGCGATTGCCCACCCTGATGTCGATGTCGTGTGCATCTGTGCACCGAACATGCTCCACGAGCCGATTGCCGTCGCTGCTGTCGAGGCGGGGCGGCACGTGTTCTGCGAGAAGCCGGTCGGCGGTACGCCGGAGCAGACGGTGCGCATCGAGGCAGCGAGCCGCCGAGCCGGTGTGATCACCGGGGTCGGCTACAACTACCGCTGGGCGCCGCTGGTGCAGTACGCCAAACAGCTGGTCGCGGAAGGAACGCTCGGCGAGATCACCAACTACAACGGCCGTTTCTTCACGATGTACGGCTCTGATCCGATGGGGCTGTTGTCGTGGCGGTTCCAGCTCGACGGCGCCGGGCACGGCGTGTCATCCGACATTCTGAGCCACTCGATCGACCTGGCACACATGCTGGTCGGTCCGATCAAGAAGGTCGTCGGCACGGGTCACACCTACATCACCGAGCGTCCGCTCCCCACCGAGGGTGGGACGCACTACAACATGGGCCAACCCGGCGATCCGACCGGGCCGGTCGAGAACGAAGACTATTTCGGCGCGATGGTTCAGTTCGAGAACGGTGCACGCGGCACCTTCGAGGCGAGCCGCACGATCGTCGGACCCGAAAGCCAGTGTGCGTTCGAGTTGTACGGGACCAAGGGTTCGCTCAAGTGGAACCTCGAAACGATGAACGAGCTGCAATTGAACATCGTCGGTAGCCCAGCACGCGGGTACACCACCGTGTACGCCGGTGATCGATATCCGTACCACGGCCACTTCGTGCCGGGTGACGCGAACTCTCTCGGCTACGAGGATCTCAAGGTGATCGAGGACTTCGAGTTCCTGTCGTCGGTCGCTGCCGGCACAACGCACCAGCCCGGGTTTGCCGAGGCCATCGACTACGTGAGCGTGCAGGCGGCACTGCTGAAGAGTTGGAAGTCCGAGAAGTGGGAAAACGTGATTCGGCTGTGAGCTCGCAGCAATTGACGGTCGCTCAGGCGATCGTGCGACACATGATCGCCCAGACCACCGAACTCGGCGACGGCACCACAGCGCCCTTGTTCCCTGGTGTGTTCGGCATCTTCGGTCACGGCAACGTGACCTGCATCGGACACGCGCTCGAGGAGCACAACGACCAACTGCCGACGTGGCGCGGTCAGAACGAACAGGGAATGGCACTCGCCGCGACGGCGCACAACAAGGCCGTTCGTCGGCGCCAGATCATGTCGGCAACATCGTCGATCGGACCCGGTGCGACGAACATGGTCACCGCAGCCGGAGTCGCGCACTCCAACCGAATCCCCTTGCTGCTGATCGCCGGCGACTCGTTCTCGACGCGGACCCCCGACCCGGTGTTGCAACAGGTCGAGCACTTCGGCGTGCCGTCGACGACGGTCAACGATTCGTTCCGTGCCGTCACGCGCTACTGGGACCGGATCATGGTGCCCGACCAGATCCTCACGTCGCTCCCTCAAGCGATCGACACGATGTTGGATGCCGCCGACTGCGGTCCGGCATTCTTCGGGCTCCCGCAAGATGTGCAGGCGATGGCGTTCGACGTACCGGACGAGTTCCTCGCTCCGCGTCATCACGCGATCGTTCGTTCTCGACCCGACCGCGGCCAACTCTCCGCAGCGTCCGATGCGATACGAAACGCATCGAGGCCACTGATCATCGCCGGTGGCGGCGTGCACTACTCGTTCGCCGAGATCGCGCTGCTCGAGTTTGCCGAGCGACACGACATCCCGGTGGTCGAGACGGTTGCCGGCAAGGCCAGCCTGCTGGCAACGCATCGGCTCAACTGTGGTCCGATCGGCGTCACTGGCTGTGAGTCGGCGAACAACCTGGCAGCTGCGGCCGACGTGGTGCTGGCAATCGGGAGCCGGCTGGAGGACTTCACGACAGGCTCGTGGACGCTGTTCCAAGATCCCGACGTGACGATCATCGGGCTCAACGCGTCGCGTTTCGATGCTCACAAACGTCGTTCGCTGCCGCTGGTTGCTGATGCTCGCGAGGCCATCATCGAACTCGGTCAGGCCCTCGGCGATTGGCGCTCGGGTCACGAGTGGATCGAGCGTGCCACCACCGAGCGCGCCGGCTATCACGCCTACATCGACAAGATCGCTGCACCCACCGAGGCCGGTACCGAGCCGGTGACCTACGCCCAGGTGGTCGGGGCAATCGACCGCAACAAGGTGCCCGGAGATTACGTCTTGGCTGCGGCCGGCGGCTTTCCGGGCGAGGTCAACAACGGCTGGCGTGCCGACGAACTCAACAGCTTCGACTGCGAGTACGGGTTCTCGTGCATGGGCTACGAGATCGCCGGCGGGTGGGGCGCCAAAATGGCGATGCCCGACCGCGAGGTCATCGTGTTCGTCGGCGATGGCTCCACGATGATGATGAACTCCGACCTCTACAGCTCGGTGATCTCCGGGCACAAGATGATCGTGATCATCTGCGACAACGGCGGTTTTGCCGTGATCAACCGATTGCAGATCAATCAGGGCGGCGTGCCGTTCAACAACCTGCTCGACGACTGCAAGGGCCCGAACGTCGACGTGCGAGGCGCGGTGCTCTGTGCGCTCGGTCTCGCGGGGCCGACGTTCGCGCTCCAAGGCTGCCGAGCGGAGACCGTCTCGACCGTTGCCGATCTCGAAGGGGCGATGGTGCGCGCTCGGGCGTCCGACCGCACCTACGTGATCGCGTTGCAGACGCATCGGTACGAATGGACCGAAGGCGGTACGTACTGGGAGGTCGGTGTACCAGAGGTGTCCAACCGTTCCCAGGTGGTGGCCGCACACGATGAGATCGTCAGCGGCAAGTCCGGCCAGCGCCGAGCATGATCGTCGACTCGTGAAAGCGCACTTACCGGACCGAAGGCTTCAGGAGCACAAGCAATGACCATCAAATTCGCAGTTCTCGGT
>ENA-OFDP01001084-OFDP01001084.1-metagenomes-genome-assembly--contig:-NODE-1084-length-10928-cov-3.170882_pt1 | contig 10928 bp, 8 predicted proteins | sample MGYA00153389_OFDP01 | MGnify analysis MGYA00153389 | reverse complement strand
CGCCGACGTTTTGAAAGCCGCTGAAGTCAGACGGCAGCGTGGCATCGGCCAGACCCGGCGTGTAGGCGATACCGCCGCCGCCCAGCCCACTCAACGCACCGCCCGAGAAGGATGCCGCGTCAAGGCCCGCAAACCCGCCTGCCAGGCCGCTGGTGCTGGTGCCACCACCAAAGCCCACACCCAACGATCCGCTGTACCCGCCAGCACCGCCCGACAGGCCAGCAGCCCCGGCGTTGATAGTGCCTGTGCCGCTCGCTGCGCCACTTGCACCCGCGCCAAGCGCACCCGCACCGGCCGTGCCTGCCAGCGATGCAACGCCATACCCGCCAGCCATCATTGCAGCAGCGGCAATGGCCATCTGTTGATAGTCTTTGCGGTTGAAACTGTCGCTTGACTGCGTGACCGAGCCCGCGCCTTGCAGCACGTTGCCTTGCGCGTCGAAGTAATTGCTTAGGCGATTGGTCCCGCTCGAACGCGCGTTGGCGTTGGTGTAGCCGGCCAGTGAGCTAAGGTCTAGCTGGTTGGCAGGCCCGGCGTTGACTTGGCCCGTTTCCCAGTTCTGTGCCTCGGGGTTGCTGAAGTAGCTGGGGTCCGACAGTGCCGCGTCCCATGCCGGGTTCCACTTCCCAGCCTGCTCCAGCGCGGGCTTCATCTGCGACAGGTCGTTCATGCCGACCGCGCGCTGGTTCTGCCAACCGTACATGCCGGGGTCTTGCGTTTGCGCCCACTGGTTCCATGCCCACGGGTCGGCCTGGTCCGGCTGGACAGGCGTGGTGCGCCCCATGTCGCCACCGTAGCCTTGCGGCGGCAGTTGAATGGTCTTGCGGCTCAGAGCGTTGCTCATGTCTGCCCTTCAGGGAATGTTTTCAAAAGGATTGCGTGAAACGGGCGGAATCTGTGTTGCCCCAGGAATTGCGTTATCGACCAGCACTTCGCGCACCGTGGACAGTGCCTCGGCATTGGTTTGCGACTGCTGCGCCACTGCGGCCACTTGCAACACCGCCGTCACAGCAGCGCTCTGCACAATCTCGACAGTCGATACCACTTCGGCAATCGACTTGCCGGCAATGCCACCCAGGCGCGTTTCCGTCAGGTAGAGAAAGAACGCGCGCCACGCGGGGTCGATCACCACCGTGCCGTCAGCGCGGGTCCGGCCGAGCGGCGTTTGCGCCGATGGCAGCCAGGCCAACGCGCTGCCTGGTTTCGTTGTATCGATGCCAAAGGCATAGGCGCCCGACATCATTCGCGCCTGGACGAAGAAGACAGCGCCGGTTGATGCCATGTCAGCTAGGGAACACGATGTTGGCCGTATCGAGCCCGTGCGTGCCAGGGCCGGCGTACACGTCCTCTCTGATGGCGCACATCCAGCAGCCGTCACTCGGCCCGCTGGAGAAGTTGATGGTCGCGCCCTCGAATGTCGTTGCGACCTTGAATGTCTCTGCGGTCCGGTTGCGCACAAAGTACGTCGTGCCGGCAGTCAACCCACCGGGCGGTGTGCCCCAAATGAACACCACCGTCTGGCCGTCCTGATAGTCGTGACCGACGCAGTGAATCTGGCTGTTGATGGTGCTCGACATGAAGTTCTTAGGCGTCGCCCCGCCGTTGGCTGCGTAGCCTACGAAGTCAGCGCCGTTCCAGACACCGATGAAGCGCACCGTGATTGCAGGCACGTAGAACACGACAGCCGCGTTGAGTGACCGCGTGCCGCCCGTGGACGTGTTCATTGCAACAGTCTTGCGCCCATAGGCCGGTGCGCCGCCGACCACTTCATTGGCGCCCGTGGTGCCGGGGAACCCGGTGTGCAGGCTGGCTTGGCCGTAGGTCTGCCCGTTGAGCATGTTGTTGCGGCTTTGTACGGGCCAGGTCATGGTCTGCCCTTCGATGACTTGATGGACACGCCCAGGATTGACACCTTCGCGTCGTCGCTGCACCGATACTTGAACACCCGGTCGCGGCCTTGCCCCAGCCGGTCCCACACGACGGCTTTGCCGTACTGGCCGATCAGGCCGGTGCTGCGCGCGACCCAGTTGCTCCAGGTGAATCCGCCGTTGTTGGAGTAGCACATTTCCATCATCGGGTTCACGGCCGAGCCGGTTTCGCCCACGGTCACATCCAGCCGCACAGACTCATACGTCACCCGCCCACGGTCAGGCGTTGCTGACTGCGGCGCGGTCCATTCGCGGTACAGCGGGTCGCCGGCATTCGTGTATTCGTAGGGGTCAAGCTCATAGATCAGCCCCAGCGCGTCACCGACCAAGTGCATGCCGAAGGCGAAGATATGGGCGTTTGCGCGCCAGCGGTTCAACACACCGTTGACAAGCTCCGCGCGCTCATGCCACTTCTTGGTGCTGGCGTCCCACACCCACGTTGTTTCAGCCCCAGGCACCTGCAACTCGTAGAACGTCTGCCCAGCGTCCTGATGAACCATTGCAAAGGCGCCGCTCAGGTCTTTGATGTTGGCCAGCGCGTCTTCAATGTCCTGCGTGCTGATGCGCGTGGGCGTGTAGCCATTGGCGCCGCCCGCGATCCACACAATGCCCTGGCCCTTGCGGTCATAGCCGATCCACACGACAGAGTTGTCAACTTGCTGCAAACTGTGCCTTGCCGCGCAGCCGACTTCGATAGACGCGCCGGAGTTGCGTGAGTACACCTGATCGGCTGCCGGGTTCGGCTGCCAGACTTCGATGCTTGTCTCGCCGGCAAGCCAAAGCTCGCGGTGGTCCACCAAGTGCCCCACGATGTCGTCAGAACTCGACTCAGCCGAAGCGAAGTCCAGCGCGTCATAGCGCGTCGCGTTGTCGATGCTGGCCGACCAGTAGAACTGCTGCGTGTCGGGCCGCACGAATTGAAACTTGCCGTCCAGGAATGACACCCTGTGCGAGCCGTAGAAATCAGGGTCTGCGATGCGCGCGAAAGCATTCGTCGCCAGCGCGAACACGTAGCCATTCGGCCCGTCCACCAGCACCAGGCTAAACACGCCCTGGTCCATATCGACCGGGCCGGTGCTGGTCACCAGCGTGCCAAGTTCTACGGTGCTCATGTTCGCAAGCAATTCGTAAAACTTCGCACCCGCGACCACAAAGCACCGCTTGCCGGTCCACCAGAAGCCGCGAATCTCTGCGCCGGTTGCTACCTGCGGCAGCAGGCCGGGCACTTGCTCACGGATGACGCCGGCCTTCTCGCCGCTGGGCTCCGTGGGCTTGAGCATGTAATTGATGTGCCGTTCACTCGTGGCGCGCTTTGTCCTGCGGTTGGACAGAATGCGAGACTCAGTGACCCCTGCGTCGACAATGGCGCCGACGAAGATTGTTACGGCGAAGATAGTCACGCTAGTTCCACTCCGTTGGCAGCCAAGGTGCAGTCAATAGACACTTGCCGCAGCAGCCCGGTGTAGGTGCCGCCGCCGTTCTCAAATAGCGTTAGCCCGGCAGGAATGTTTGCGCTATACAGGCGGTATTCCACGCCCGTGACAGGCGCGGCTGCTAGTGCCGAAGCGATCACGCTTTGCGCAGCGGTGCCACTCAACGACACACGGCTGCCGTTCACGCCGATGCCGTCGCCGCCGTAGTGAACGCCCGTGATGTAAGGCGGGTTGCCGTCATACGCCACGCTCATGATGCAGTCACCGTCTTCTTGAAGCTCTGCGAACCGTCAGCGTTGAAGCCAAGCACGATGTACGGCACACCCGCGACTAGCGCCGAACTGCTGAAGCTCATGGCGCCGATGGCGTTGACCGGCTGCGCGACCAGTTCAAGCGATAGCGCACCCGTGCTGATGCGGAAGACCTTCACGAACGGCACCGTGACGCTGAATATCTGCGAGCCGGTCCACAGTCGGAAGTCGGTCAACGTCAGCGTGGCACCGCCACTGCCGAACGGCGTTACCGAATTGGACGCCGCACTTGCCGGCCCCGTGCCGTCGCTGTTTGCCGCCGTCGCCGTGAAGGTGTAAGCAGTGTTGTTCGCCAGGCCGTTGACGCTAATAGGGCTTGATGCGCCTGTGCCTGTGAAGCCACCAGGGCTTGACGTGACGGTGAACCCGGTGACGGTTGGCGCGGTGCCAGCAGCCGGCGCTGTGAATGCCACGGTGGCCGATGCGTTGCCGGCCGTTGCCGTGCCGATAGTCGGGGCGCCCGGTAGCTCTGTGACGTTGGTAACCGTGACGTTGATTGTTACCGTTCGCACGTTGGCAGCCGCATCTGTGGCCGTCAGGGTCACTACAAACGGGTTGGCGTGCGGCAGTGCTTCAAAGTTCAGCGCCGGGTTCAGTCCAAGTTGAACGGTGGTCGTGGTCACGTTCAGTTTGACAAACCGTGCCGCATCTGCGCCGGCCAGCGCGCCCCATGTCGTCGTTTCGTTTGCGGTCAGGGTAATACAGGCGGCAGCGCTTTCTTCAGCGGCGTTTGCAGCAAACGGGCCGTTTGTCGCGCCAGTGCCGGTGCTGGTGATGTCTGGCGGCGTGGTGTCGGCGGATGCAGTTGTTACGGTAAGGGTTCTCCAGTTAGTATCCCGCCCGCCAAATTCAAACACGCCCGGACCAGCAATGGTGTTGTCTGCCGCCGCCGGGGAAAAGCTGCCGGCCGTGTCGATAACCAGCGCCAACACACCAGACGCGCTAATGGAAAATAAGCCCGTGTAATTTGTGTTCGTAGACGGCGTAACGCCAGCATTGCTGTAAAGCGTTGTTGCTACACCGGCATTGAAGCGGTAAATGAAAACACCGGAATCACGAAACACGGCGTTATATCCAGTGTAAACGCCGCTTGTCTTTCGTAACCACATCGAAATAATTGCATTACCTCCTGCCCCTGTGGTGACATCAAAGGCCGCAGTCTGCGCGGCAGCATCAAACACCGCCGTGTTATAAACCTCATATTGATTCGTAGTATCAAGCGATAGCTGACCAGAGCCGCCAACAATGCTTTGGCTACTCGCTGCTATTGAGTAAGTGCCGCCAATGTTGGGCGTATGCGACGCAATTGCGGTTGTGGTTGCTTCGTCAAATGTGTCATACAGAATAGTTGCCATAGCGTTCTCAGAGTTTGTACACGTACAGGTTGCCGGCGCCATCCAAAGCGCTGATGACCGCGTTTAGCGAAGACGAGTACATGAGTTTGTTATATACAGGCGCAGCGCCTGTTGGCGCGACAGGCGTGCCCAACGGGAAGCTCAGAGGGCTTGCTGTCCAGGGCGTCGTCGTCGGGTCAAGCTGGAACCACAGGCCGGGCGTGTAAAGCCAATATCTATTCAGGCTGGGGATATAGACAATTGACTGCCCTTCAACGGCAGCCGATGATGGGAAATTTGTAGTCAACAAGCCGCCGCCGAGCACCCACGCGCCAGTTGTTGAGACGTTGGTGTCTAGGTTCAGCGTGAAATAGTTGTTCCGGGTGGGATAGTCGCGCAGTTGCTTTTCAACGCCGACAACGGTGCGCCCCACATTTACTGTTGCGGCGTCACGCCCATACAGCGGGAACCAGCCCACGTAACTGAATGTCTGGGTGTTTAGGTTGTAGGTGTACGAGGCATTGACACCGTCTGCGGTGCCCCATACGCGCAGTAGGCCGTTTTGATCATCAAGCACATGGCCGTTGATTGCGCCGTCAGCGCTAGTCAATACCGTGCGTTTCCACGTCCACTGGCCGGACGCGCGAGAGAAGCCCCACAGCCGGCGATTTGTTGTGCCACCAGCCCCTGGAGCGCCGCTGCCGATATAAAGCTCATCAGTGAGCCTGTTGTATGAGCCGGCGTAGTAAGTGTGCCGCGCGGCCGGTACACCGATTGACGATGCGCCCGGCGTAATGGCCGGGTTGTCCCAGTAAACCTCATCGCGGCCCCACGCATTGCCAGCCGCGTCCAGCGCATTGGCTTGGGCCTCTGCAAAGCTGGCTTGGGCTTGAGCCACTTCAGCATTGACTTGCTCGGTCGCAAAACTGGCCAGCACCTGGCCCTTGGTCACGCGGTCGCCCACATTGACCTTGACATCCACCAGCCGCAGTCCATTGGCCTCGCTGCCGATGATGGCCTCCTGCCACGCCGTTACCGTGCCGTTAGCGGGCAGGCGCAGCGGCAAGCTGCTTTGCACAGGCTGCACGGTGGTCACTGTCAGTGCTGCCTTGGCAGGCGCTGCTTTTTTATCATCAGCGGCTCCTGATTTAGAAGTAAAAAAAGCTGTAGCTCCCAAAAATAAGGCGCAACCAGCTATTGAAATAATAGCGTTTTGTTTGTTTTGAAGAAATTTCATACGACTCATTTTTTGAAAATTTTCAAGTGGGTTCATGCTGAGCACTTACCAGTCAGGCAAGAAGGCTTCAGGAATACCAAAAATCATGGGCGTGGGGTGCGGTGCAGCCGTGCTCCAGCCGCCGCCCAGCGCTTTGTACAGCCCAATCCAGGCGTTGCGGCGCTCACGCTCCAGCAGCACCACGGCGCTTTGCGCAGCCAGCAGCACGCGGCGAGCCTCTTCAAGTTCTACAAGGCTGGTCAAACCGGCTTTGTAGCGCGCCTCCGTGCCAGCAAACGATGCACGGTAGCCCTCGGCAGCCACCAGTGTGTCGCTGCCACGATCCGTCGTGCTTTGCAGCGTGACCAGTGCTTCTTCGACTTCACGCACCGCCTGGCGTACCACGCCCCGGTACTTGCCCGCAGCTTCTTCATAGCGCGCTTTGGCCGCGTCGACGTTGGCATCTGCCGCACCGCCGTCAAACAGCGGTACCGTCAGCGCCACCGGGCCGATGGACCAAGTGTTAAAGCGCTGGGTAAAGCCGCGCGACTTGAACTGGTTGGCCGCAATGTTGCCGCCAATGCTCAGGCGCGGGTAGCGCTGGGCCCGGGCGCTGCCGACCTCAAAACTGGCGGCATTCAGCTGACGAGCCGCGTTGTACACATCAGGCCGCTGGCCCAACACTTCGGCAGGTACGCTTGAAATATCAGCCATGCCCTGCTGGGGTGGCGCAGCGGGCGACTGCGCCAGCTTTTGCCGCAAATCCGGCTCGTTCCAGCCCGTCAGCGCCACCAAAGCTTTGATGCTCAGATCACATTCGGCGCGCTGCTGGGTGATGCGGCTGTTGCCCTCAGCCGCCGTAGCGCGCGCCAGGGCGGCGGTGGCAGGTGCGCCAAAACCGGCTTTTGTCAGCAAATCAGTCAGGCGGCTGGTTTCAAACCGCGACGCGGCATCGGCGCTGGTCACCGTCAGCAGCTGCTCGCAGGCGCGCAAGCCGTAGTACTGGCTGGCAACTTCAGCAGCCACCAAAATCCGGGCCTCGTGCCACAGCGCTTCGCTGCCCAGCAAGCGCTCACTGTCGGCATTCAAACTGGCCTGGTTTTGCCCAAACAGGTCAATCTCCCAACTGGTTTGCAGGCCAATCAGCGCGGCGTTGTTGATGGGTGCAGCATTGTTGCGGTTTAAAGGTGCAGACTTGCTGCGACTGAAACTGCCCACCGCATCCAGCATGGGCAGCAAGGCCGCTCTAGAGGCGGTGCGCAACGCTTGCGCTTGCTGAATGTTGGAGCGTGCCGTGATGACTGATGGGCTGACAATTTGCGCGGCGCTGATCATGTCCACCAGCAACGCATCATTTTGCTGCTGCCACCACTGCGACAAACTGGTCAGGCTGCCGTTGTGAGGCAAGCTGTTGGCGGGGGTGATGGCAGCGCTGGCAGAAACAGCTTTTGGCAGCGTGGCATACCACTGCGGCGGAGCAGCGACCGCAACTGTTGGGGGTGGTGCATTGGCGGCACAACCACTCAAAACCAGAGCGATGCCTGCCAGCGCCAAAAATGCAAAAAGGCTGCGTTTGCCGAACCTGTCTGGAGTGCTCATGTCAAATGGGGAGTTCGTGCTTGAAAATAAAAACAATCGATATTTTGCGGGATTTTTTTGACAGTGCTTGGCGCAATACCCCGACTGAAGTACGGGTTCAAGCCGCAAGTCCCTGAAATACAGCCGCCCACAACGCCAAAATGGCAGCGCGTTCTGCCTCCAGCGTGCCAGGCACGACCTGCGTGGGCGCTTCGTTCAGTCGTGCCTGGTGCTGAACCCGGCGTAAGGCGCGGTAAGCCTTGGCGGCTGCCTCACCCACACCTGACGGCAACAAGCCAGCAGCTTCGGCGCGTTGCAGCAATGCGATGTTGCCCACATTGGCTACCAGGGCAGGGTGCTGCGCAGATTGCGACAGTACCAGATACTGCACCGCAAACTCGGCGTCAACCATGCCGCCCGGGCTGTGCTTGACATCAAACACATTCCTTTTGACAGGGTGTGCGCTGCGAACCTTGTCGCGCATGGCGGTAATTTCATCACGCAGCAAAGCGGCATTCCTTGGGGCTGTGACCACGCCTTCACGGATCTGCTCAAACTGCTGGCGCAAAGATACGCCGCCCAGGACAAATCGGGCACGTGTCATGGCCTGGTGCTCCCACGTCCAGGCCGTGTTGCTGCCGCGCTGCTGCTGGTAATTGGCATAAGCGGCAAAACTGGTCACCAGCAAACCTGAATTGCCGTTAGGCCGGAGCGCCGTATCAATCTCAAACAAATCGCCCTCGCTGGTTTTAACGGTCAGCCAGGTGATGAGTTTGCGCACCAGCAGCGCATACACTTCGCTGGCATTTTCGTCGTCGTCTTCATAGACGAAAACAATGTCCAGATCACTGCCATAACCGAGCTCTTTGCCGCCCAGTTTGCCGTAGGCAATGATGGCCAGTTGCGGTTGTTCACGGTGTCTGTTTTTAAGCCGTCGCCAGCACCAGTCGAGTGAGATTGCCAGTGTGGTTTCAGCCAGCGCACTCAAGTCGTCGGCCACCTGCTCAACACTGAGCACCCCTTCCACATCACGCGCCAGCGTTCTGAAAACTTCGGCGTGGTGCGCCCGGCGCAGCAGGTTCAAACAGGTTTCTTCATCGTCTTCCCCCGTGATTTGAAGTGAGGTACGTCGCGCATCAAGTTCCCGGCTGTATCCCTCGCCATCAAAGCGCTCGTGCAGCATGGCGTCGCTGGCCAGCTCGTCAATCACGCCGGGGTGCAGCAGCAAATAGCGTGCAGGCCATTTGGCCGCACCCAAAAGTCTGAGCAAACGCTGGTGCACTTGCGGGCGCTCAAGCAGCAGCGCCAGATAACTTTCGCGGCGCAGAAGGGGCTCCATCCAGTCCATGATCCGAAGCGCGGCTTCTTCAGTCACGCTGCCGTCACTGAGCCACAAGGCCGTGCGCTGCACCAGCTGACTCAATCGCGCGCGCGATTCGTCGCGCAGCGCCAAAACTTTGGGGTGGGTGCGCCACTGCTGCAGACGGGCCCTGAACTGCGCTGGCCACTGACTGGACAAATGTTCCAGCAAATCATCGAGCGCGGGAGGAGAACTTTCATTGCCAGGCGTCGCGCCCTTGATGCAGCCCTTGCATTCATTGTTACCGCCCAGCAACTTGTCAAATTCGCCCGCCACCAGTTCGCGGTGGGTGTCCAGGTCATGCAAAAACGGGCAGCAATTGCTGTAACCCAAAGTTTGAGCAATCCAGGCCAGGTCATCATCCCGGGTGGGCAGCACATGGGTTTGCTGGTCGTCCAGATACTGGATGCGGTGCTCAACACGGCGCAAAAAATCGTAGGCTCGCACCAGCGCGTTGGCCGTGTCCTGCCCCATCAGGCCCGCCTGCGCCAGGCGCGGTAGCGCATCCACCGTGCGCCGCGTGCGCAGCTCGGGGAACTGCCCGCCGCGCACCACTTGCAACAACTGCACGGTAAATTCAATTTCACGAATGCCACCGCGCGACATTTTTACGTCGTTGGCGCGTTCGGGCCGGCCCGCACTGCGCCTGGCCGCGTGTTCGCGTATTTGTTTGTGCAAAATGCGCAGCGCATCAAACACGCTGTAGTCCAGATAACGCCTGAAGACAAACGGCAACACCGCACCACGTAACGCTTGCGCACTGGCATCCCGCACGCACGCGCCAGGGGCTACGACCCGGCTTTTCAGCCAGGCAAAGCGCTCCCATTCACGGCCGTGCGCCTGAAAATAATCTTCCAGTGCGCTCAGCGACATCGCTGCTGGGCCCGAACCGCCATGCGGCCTGAGCGCCAGGTCAACCCGAAAGACAAAGCCATGCTCGGTGGTGTCGCCAATCAGCGTGTAAATGGCTTTGACCTGCTGCGCAAAATACTCGTGGTTGGAGATGCGGCTGCGTCTGGCTTCGCCCTCGCTCGCATCTGCGCGGCCAGCGGTTTGACCTTCGTGGTCGTAAACGTAAATCAGGTCAATGTCACTGGACACGTTGAGCTCGCGCGCACCCAGCTTGCCCATGCCAATGACCCACATCTGGGCGTGTACACCGCTGTCGGCCTGGGGCGGACCGTATTGCGCATCCAGGGCTGTTCGAGACTCTTGCATGGCCACATCGAGAGCCAGCTCGGCCAGCTCGGTCATGGCGCTGGTGACAACGCCAAGCGCAGCCTGTTCAGCGGGCAGGCCTTCACAGTCCAGCACCACCAGGCGTTCAATAACCAGTTGGCGCAGCACACGCAGCGCAGCACCGGTGTCAAGGCCTTGTGTGCGCAGGGCCATTAGCGCATTTTCCATACCAGCGCGCTTCGGTTCGCCGGGCGCAAGCAATGCGCGTTCGGCCTCATAGCGGCGGCGGATGCGCTGTACAAAACGCGAGTACCCTGAAACATCGACCCTGTCAGGCCTTGAATTCATCACGTTAGGTCACAAATCTTCATGGGGGCGATGAAACTTTTATAGCGTTATGGACAGTCATAATTCTCATGCCAATGATTCAGACACCACCTCTAGTGCAAACCCTTGCTTCCCCGCGTGTGAAGTGGCTGGCGGTTGCTGCACGCGTAACCCTGTGGTTGCTGCTCGGTTTCTGGTTGTTGCTCGGCGCAACCTGGGGTTTGCTGCACGGCTGGATTGTGCCGCGTATTGAAGAGTTTCG
>ENA-OFDP01001083-OFDP01001083.1-metagenomes-genome-assembly--contig:-NODE-1083-length-10929-cov-26.526117_pt1 | contig 10929 bp, 12 predicted proteins | sample MGYA00153389_OFDP01 | MGnify analysis MGYA00153389 | reverse complement strand
ACAGCAAGACTTTCAGCCGTTGGAGTTTACCTCATAACAGGTGAAAGTGCTGTAATTACCGCGATCGATCGACATCCAAGCCACTAAATCGCGCATCTGACTAAAATCTAATAATGCTTCGCTCAAATCCTCTAATTGTGCTAAGGGTAAAGCTTTAATTTGTGCTTCTAGATCGATACACCGCCTACTCGTCGGTTTAACAAACGGAGTACAAGCTCCTGCTGTCCTCTAATTACACCACGTTGTTCGCCACGTTGTTCGCCGCGTTGTTCGCCGCGTTGCTCCCCAACTTGCTCTGCTGCCTGAAGCTGTTCCAAATACAAAGGTGATAACTGCATAATTAAATCCTGTTCCTCTGGCTCGATTGATTCTTTTGTTTCTAAGATTACCTTCAAGTTTCCCAACAAATCTAACGCATTCTGACGATAAGGATCTGCTAGTGGCAGTGCCGCCACCTCCGCAATCGCTGTTGTCTGCACCTTACCCTTACCTAACAGTCTAAACCACAAAGTTGCTGGTGTCTGTGGTAATTGATGCAAGACAATAATTCCCGTTCTCAGAGCCGCAGGTAATAAATACACCCCCTCTCCCCATATATCTACATCGGGTTTAGCACCCAAACTTTCCAACATATTAGCCGATAAAGTCGGAGTCAAAATCCATGGGATTGGTAATTGTTCATCTTTCGGCTCCAATTCTTTTGCTCTCTTGGCTTCGCGATAGATATCGGCATGTAAATCGTATAGCTTAGACATACAAGCCCGAATTTGCGGAACTGATACCGAATTACGGAACGGTTCGATTACTGCCGCAGATAATACACATTGGCTTAATAAACCCAAATCGGTAGCAGATGAGATCTGCTCGGAGGGTGTGAAATAAATATTGACTGCTCTAACTTCTGAGGTAAGGATTCAGGTGCTAGAAGCTATACTCAGAGAGACTTTTATCTCACCAAATTCTTGAAGATGATTTCTTGTTTGCAACAAGTGATGCGATCGCGTAATTTGAGGCTCTGTTATTGAGAGTATGATTCGAGCGATATTTAATAATATTTATCCAAAAGTATACCTAGAGACGATCGCGCTCAAACTTTTTAGACCTGAATCCTTACCTTCTGAGCTAATTTTATAGGATGTTTGCACATCTCCAAATGGTGATAATAAAGACTCGAAAAAACCTTTAGCGAATTCATCATAAGGAAATCGAGTCATAGGAATAATTAAAATACAACATCCCGATCTCAATTAGTAATATTATAAAACAAGCCCGACAGCGACGATCGAATGAATAATAATAATTGTTCGATCGAGTGTCGTCCTAGTATGATTGGCAATACCTACCAATTTAAATCGATACGGTGTAGCAATTTCAACTTATTTTATCGATTTTGAAATACTCGATCGCTAATATAGCAATCCTAAATTAGATCCTTAGTATCAGATACTGGTGCGTTACGGCTTGCGCCTAACACACCCTACGTCTCATCAAATGAATATTTGTGTCTAGCTACTACTTAATCGCTACTCTCGATAGATTCTTTTACAGGTGATAGTTATGTTTGATCGATTGCACATATCCGCGCTCGTGCCAATTATTAGTTATTTCGATCGCCACAATGACATATACCTGTTTTAAGTTTTAGTCGTTATTTTCCGTCATCATTGGTTTCACCATCTTCGACTTCAGCTACTTGAATACCGATCCGTATAGGGGAAGAAAGCGACTAAAAGTCAAGAACTCGGAAAGAACTAAAATAAAAGAATCCAGCGACTTTTCTAGTTCTTGACAATTTATATGTATAATTCACATTCTAAGAAAGTACGCCAACGAATAAATCGATCTTATTAAGGTAATCCCCAATGCACTATTTCCGCGACAATCGCCATAATTTAATTAATAGCCTGCGAAAGCAAGGGATATTCCTAATTGGGTATCTAGCAATTTTGGGTATTGTTGCTTGGCTGTGTACTGAAGTATGGGAAAAAGAAGTATTTAGTTTCGATCGATCTTTCTTATTGTGGATTCATCAATTTGCCAATCCGCAACTCGATCGCATTTTCCTATTTTTTACAGCTCTTGGCGATCCGCCAACTGTAGTCACAATTTTTATCATCACGATCGTTTGGCTGGCGATGAAGAAGCGATATGCGGACGGGATTAGATTTACGATCGTCTGTGTGGGTGGGGTATTAATCAATCAAGTAATGAAGTTATTTTTTGCTAAACCTCGCCCTGAATTATGGCTGAGATTAATTACCGAAATTTCTTTCTCCTTTCCTAGCGGTCATGCAGTTGGTTCGATGGTTGTATATGGTTTTATTGCCTACATATTAGCCAAAAAAATGCAGCAGCATAAACATACTGTTTATGCTGCTGCATTTTTACTAATTATCACGATCGGTTTGAGTCGCTTGTATCTAGGAGTTCACTATCCCACAGATATTATTGCTGGATATGGAATCGGATTTCTCTGGTTGATTACTTGTTTGAAAGTAAGGTTTTAGTAAGTCTCAGGTACGACCTTACCTCGGAATACCAGATAGTTATAGATGTTGTAGAACAACATAATCGGAATCAGCACCCCTACAAAAGTTAGCATAAATACCAAAGCACTAGGCGAAGCTGCGGCTTGATAAATAGTGATCTGGGTCGGAATAACGTAGGGAAATACAATTAGTCCTAAGCCGACAAAACTAAGTAAGAAAATTAGCAGTGTCCAGACAAATGGGGTACGTTCTTCTTCGCGATCGATACTTTTAATTAGCAACCAAATTAACAACACACCTAATACTGGAATCGCCGCAAATACATACACCTGTGGTGCTGCAAACAAGCGTGTCCGCGTTGCTTCATAAACTACTGGAGTAACTATCGTAATCAAAACTGCCCCGATAAATGTCGTAATCGCTGCAATTTTGGCAGTGCGAAAGTGAGTTTTTTGTAGCTCTCCTTCAGTCTTCAAAATCAAGTAGGTAGAACCGATCAATACATAGCCTTGAATGAGGGTGATGGCGACTAAGAGCGATCGCCAGTCGAGCCAATCCCAGGTAGAACCAGTAAAATGACCAGCAACATCGACCGTAATCCCTTCAATGACACTACCGAGCGCAAAACCTTGCCCCAAAGCAGCGATGAAACTACCGATCCCAAAGGCATAGTTCCAAAAGAGTTTATTAGTGGAATGTTCCCGAAATTCAAATGCTACTGCTCGAAAAATCAGCCCAAATATCATCATGAAAATGGGCATATATAGGGCAGTCAGAATTGTAGCATATGCTAGGGGAAACGCCCCAAATAATGCGCCAGCCATCACAACTAGCCAGGTTTCATTGGCATCCCAAATATTTCCTAAACTAGTCATCAAAATACTGCGGCGTTCTTCATCAGAGCTAGTCAGAGATAGAATTCCCACCCCCAGATCGAACCCATCGAGGATCACATACAGAAACAGAAACAAACCCAAAATCACAAACCAAACTTCTGGTAGAAAATGTAATAACGCGTCCATGAAATATCCTTACTGTTGTGCTTCTACTGGTCGTCGATCTGGTAGTGATTGTCCTGGTTCGATGTTGATGATAAATTGACCGTCCGTGCCTGGTAATGGCAGCTCAAAATTCGGCCCTTCGCCGATGATGCGACTAGCAAAATATAGCGTCGTGAACAACAAAATTGAGTAGACCGTCGTAAACAGAATTATCGTCGTCAGGACATTAGAAGCAGGAAGATTGGATACTCCATCTGCCGTGCGGATTTTGCCATATAGTACCCAAGGTTGTCTTCCGACACAACGCACGATCCAGCCAGACTCGATCGCAATATAGCCCAAGGGTGCAACCAACATCCAAGCCCGTAGCAACCACTTCTGCGCTCCAATCTCTGCGGGTGCAAGTTTGCCCCGATACCACTGCAAGACACTCCAGAGCATCACTCCTGTGAGCACGAAACCAATCCCAATCATCACCCGAAAGGAGTAGTAAATCAGTCCCACCATCTTGGGTCGATCGTTTCTCGCCCATTCATTTAGTCCTGGTACGGGTATTGTGAGATTCTTGCGAAATTCTAGGATATAACCCAAGCCATTGGGCACGGTGAGTTCCCACGAGTTCCTGTTGTGAGCTTCGTCAGGGATTGCCAATAAGCTCCAGTCAGCAGGCTTACCAGCGGGACTACTTTCCCACTTAGATTCCATTGCTGCTAGTTTCGTCGGCTGATACTGAGCGACTTGCTCGGCACTCAGATGCCCCAAATAGATTTGGAGTGGTGCTACAGCAATTACTGTCGCGATCGCAATCTTCAAAGATTGACTAAAAAAGGCTTGATGCCGTCCTTTGAGAATATACCAAGCACTGATCCCACCAATTAGAAACAGTGATGTTTCGAGTGTTGCCAAGAACATATGGGCAACACTTTTGACCATGAAGGGATTGAGAATCGCTTGAAAGTAATCACTAACTACAAACTTGCCCTTGACCATATCGCCGCCAGCGGGCGATTGCATCCACGAGTTCGCCGATACAATCCAGAAGATCGACAGGTTGGCACCAAAAGCCACCATGATCGTGGCGAAGTAGTGAATGATGGGCGATACTCGTCCCCAACCAAACATCATGATCCCTAAGAATCCAGCTTCGAGCATAAACGCCATCGAAGCTTCAAAACCTAAAACACTCCCAAAAAAGTCCCCGACAGCTTCGGAAAAAGGCCCCCAGTTGGTGCCAAACTGAAACTCTAGTGGCAACCCTGTCGCTACCCCAATCCCGAAATTTAAGAGAAACAGCCTCGACCAAAACCGGATGTGATAGTAGTAATCTGGAAGGCGCGTTTTTAACCACAGCCCTTCGAGCACTACCAGATAGATGGACATCCCTGTTGTAAGAACAGGCCACAGCATATGAAAAAGAGCTGTCAAAGCAAACTGCATTCGCGTGAGGGCAACGGTATTTGATAAAATATCCATGTCTGTCCTGCTAATTGGTTTGAATTTTCATCTGACCTATCCCAATCATAAACAGTTTCCTTGATAAAATGCTCGATCTATGATTTGGTCAAAAAAGTATGCCAGATACAAGCAGTTACCAGCCCTCAAATCAGATCGGCTGGCTGAGTATGCCTTAGGTATTGTTGCAGCAAGCGATTTGAATGCGATATATTGAAGCAATTAGAAAGTATCCACATTCTTTGTCTTTGGTTAGTCTTGATTTATTACATACACTTTTGGCAGCAGTATCTGAGCGATCGAGTTTAATCGCCTTTACAGGTAAAAGTACAACTCCCGATGATTTCGATGAGTTGCAAAAGTCATGTTTACACGCAGATATCGATCGACAGATCGACAAAGCTAGATAGAATAGAAACCTTTACGATCGTAGAAAACATGGATTTTCGAGCACTTTCACCTTTTGGTGCCCAAGCCAATCGGATCGGCATCACGGATCTACAAGATCGAGACATCGATGCTTTGAAGAATGCCCTTGCCCACAATGGATTTATTGTCTTGCGGCAGCAGTCAGCCAATGATGCAGATTTTGAGTCTTTTCTCGCTCGATTAGGGCAGCTAACTTTTACAGTCGGGGAAACGCCAGTACTACATCAACCCAATCTCAATGTTGTTAGCAATATTGGACGGGTGCGTGCGCCCAGAAGCGTTTTTCATACAGATACTAGCTATATTTCTCAGCCACCTGCGTTCACAGCCTTACGTGCTGTAACGATCCCTGGATCTGGCGGTGAAACGTTATTTTCAGATCAATATCGGGCTTATGAAACATTACCAACAGCACTCAAGCAGCAACTCGCGGACGCTAAGGTGCTTCATGTAGTGTCTGGTTTAACGTTAGAGGGAGGGGAAACACAAAGCTGGCATCCCTTATTTAAGCTGCATCCTATTTCAGGTCGTTTAGCACTATTTTTATCGACACCAGAACGCTGTCAGGAAATCTCAGGTATGGCAATTGGCGCAGCTCAACGGCTGATTCGGTTGCTCTATAGACATTCAATCCGGCACTACCGGATTTACCGTCATCAGTGGCAACCGGAGGACATTGTAATCTGGGATAACCGTTGTACAATGCACCGTGCGGATCATTCACAGGTGGTTGGCGATCGAGTACTACATCGAGGGCTGGTGCTGGGCTAAGTCCTATTGCCAAACAGCGAAACATCCCGCCGATCGGATCGAACAGCTCGAAGGCTGGTAGGAACGACTACCACGAGCGTATAATATGCTATGAGTCTCGATCGGATCTAGACCCCAACACAATTACTAGGTGTTCGCTATGGAAGAATGGCAAAACGAAGTCGCCACTGTGGTTAAAGATTTAACCGCAATGTTTGAAGGATTTAATCGCCAAGTCACAGAATTAGTTGAAGAAGTTACTACCGAAGCTACGGAAATTTTTAGTCTCCAATGGGATGAACTGACGGAAGCGTTTGCAGTAATCTGGCAAGAATTGGAATCAGACTTGGAATCACCAACATCCTTTAACTGGGATCTGCCGCTCTCCACCCACCCGAAACCAGATCCGGCAATTTATCCGGCTTGTGTGGGTTGTCTCAACTATAATGGCTCCGTCTATGGCGGTAATCTGCTAGTTTGTGGGATGCACCCTTATGGCTGTAATAGTGATACCTGTACTGATTGGGAAGGCGAGAACGATCTAAACTAGTAAGATAACTAGTCACCAATTACATGAACCAGGACAACACAGCAGTCACCACCAACCCAAGCGAGATGAAGTACGGGGAACGGGAAATCATCAATGGCGAACTGATTACTTTCCCAAATCCCCGCATGGGCAGACGTTATAATGTGGATATTAGTTTGCCGGAATTTACCTGTAAGTGTCCTTTTTCGGGATATCCCGATTTTGCCACAATTGGAATTATATATGTACCAGACCAAAAGGTCGTGGAACTCAAGGCATTAAAACTATATATCAATAGTTTCCGCGATCGTTATATTTCCCATGAGGAAGTCACTAATCAAATTTTAGATGATTTTGTGGCGATCGCTGACCCTCATCAGATTACTGTCAGGGCTGACTTTTCACCACGGGGAAATGTCCACATGATTGTTGAAGTCAAGCATGAAAAGTAGGTTTTAGGCTTTAGGCTTTAGGGGTTTGGACGGTACCTACTATCTATATTGTGGGCACGTTAGAGCCGATCGATCCTCTGCTCACTTTACCCAATTTAGTTGGATAAAATTACCGAATATTAAGGGTTTAGAGCCTCCACTGGACGTTCTGGTCAATCGCTATCAACTATCAACTGTCTTGATTCGCTGTTTTGTCGTTTTTTTATTCGGCGTCGTTTTATGTCTAGGGTTCCCCCCGAATAAAAAACGACAAGACGGGGGGAACCCTAGACATAAAAACGCCGCTAAACCCTCGGGGAACCCTACGTATCGCGAATCGCTATCAACTATCAACTAATCACTACTTTTCGGGTGCTTTGCAATATTGAGTTAGTCCCGTGGCGAGATCGCGTTCGGGACTAAAAATATTTCGAGATTTTCGCAATCCTGCGTGAACCTGCGTAGATTTTCGCTCTTTAATACTGGTAACGAGTTGTTTGTTGATATCAGTTGCACCTTGATACATAGTAAGAAACTGACCTTTGTAAGTCTTGAGCTTTTCGTCAGTAACTTTGACCGAACTGAGATCCTTTGCGGCTTTATCGAAAATACCAACTAGTTTTTCGATCGTTGGTACATCCCCCTTAGTGCCAGATTGAGTAGTAGTTTTGGTATCGATTACTGTTTGATTGACTACTTTGATAATACTGGCACACTGAGATACCTTGTCACTAGTACAGCTTACTGTCAAAAAACTAGCGGCGATCGCTATCACTACAATCCCAACCTGCTGTACTCTAAGTTTCATTCACGCTACCTCTCAACACTCACCAAATGCACTTAATTTTAGCTGATAACTGGTACAGCTAACTGTTAAGTAGCAATTGACCTAAAATTGGTCTTTGCGCCCGCGAATCCGCGCAAAGGTTTCGATCGGATCGTGACTGGCGACACTGGCTTGCAGTGCCGTGTTATCCCATCGCAGAAAGGGATTAGTCCGCTTTTCCACCCCCAGATCGGTAGGTACGGTAGGGATGAGCCGATCGCGTGCGGCGGTGACATCAACTAGTCGCTGTTGGAGTTCTTGATTGTCAGGATCGACGGTGACGGCAAATTTGAGATTGCTCAAGGTATACTCATGGGCGCACCAGATCCGCGTATCATCTGGTAACTGTCGCAACTTTGTGATCGAGCCGACCATTTGAGCTGGAGTCCCTTCAAATAATCGACCGCAACCCCCCGCAAAGATCGTATCGCCGCAAAATAATTCACCTGGGACATTGCTCTCGACTGGGGGAAAATAGTAAGCAATGTGAGCGCGAGTATGTCCGGGGACAAAGAATACTTCACCGCTGCGATCGCCAAATTCCACGCGATCGCCGTCTACTAAGTATACTTGTTGTCCAGGAATTCGCCCCCGATCTTCGGCTCCCCCATACACGCGCAGATCGGGAAAGGCGGCGATTAATTCTTTGTTTCCACCGACGTGATCGCCATGATGGTGAGTATTAAAAATTGCTACTAATTGAACTTGGTGACGGGCTAATTCGGCGAGTACTGGTGCAGCCTCAGCCGGATCGACAACTGCGGCAATTTTTCGATCTAGATCGAGCATCAGAAAGATATAGTTGTCTGATAGCACGGGGATACGAATGATTTCCATAGGAAAGAGGTTGTTTTTTTGATTCAACAGATGTGAATATCTTTATTATCGAACCTCTGCACTGCTGTGTGGGTAAAATACCCGACTGGTTTTTAATGTCGATCGAATCGGTATTTGGCGTTGCGGCTGGGTAAGTCGGGCGAATTTACTAATTTCCCGCTCTTGTGGGGCTAATTATACAGACCGTTAGAATTATTGATGTTGTCTTGAGGCGGTGCGGTTGGTGGATTGAGCTGTTGTTCCCATTGCTGAATAAAACTTTGGGCAGAACTGTAAGCAGATGTGCTATCGGGAATGACTTTGGCGATCGAAATCGCCCTGCGAAGGTCCGTTGTCGCGGCACTTTGGGCAACTTCTAGCATTTGACTGCTCCAATTATCCATTGCCAATCGAGCAGCCGGACGGAGGGCGGAACTTTTGGGCACTCGTGCGGCTGCTTGAATGGCTCCCAGTAGTGATTCAGGGGTGCCACTGGTTGCCAGTTTTTGGGCAGCAGCGAGATTAGCCGCAGCTTGAAGTTGGGCTTGCCAATCGCGCACCCGTTCTTGGCTTTGAGCAGACATCGCTCGCCCCGCACCAATTCTTTGCGCCATATTTACCGCAGCATTGAGATTGCCACTACTAGCTAGGCTTTCGGCTTGTTCGAGGATTGGGCTATCTTCCGCGCGCTGGATATCGGCTGTCCATTGCTGAATTTTCTGTTGAGCTTGGGGATAGAGAGCGCGTCCCGATCGAATCTGACTCAGTTGGGCGATCGCACTTTGGACTCCTTCGATGGTGCCACCTGCTGCTAGTGTATCTGCTGTGCGGAGGTATGGTGTATCTTGGATTGTTTCAATTCGCTTGCGCCACTCTGTGACGACTTGAGCTGCTTCTTTACCGCGAGGATTGCTCGTAGGGATGCGTTGAGCCTCGGTAATGGCGACTTGGAGATCTTTGACGTCACCAGTTGCTGCAACGCTCTGAGCGCGTTGTAGCGTGGCGAGATCCTGGATTTCGAGCTGCCATCCCTCCAAAGATTGCTGCGATCGCGAGTACATGGAACTATCAGTCTTGATACTTTGCACCAGTGAAATTGCTGTTTCTAATTCAGCAATACTTCCACTGACAGCGTGAGACTGGGCTTGCGCGAGACTAATTAGATCCTGAAGTTCGGTTTTAAGTTCGGCGGTTTCTGGGGTTTTGTTAGCAATTTCGAGCGTACCTTTCCAGTCTTTACTATCGAGTCGAGCTTTTGCTAGTTTGAACATCTGGTTTGCTGCTGTACTGATGATACTTCGGGCTTCAGTCTGAGCAAAACTGTTAGAATCAATTTTTCTGGCTATTTCTATTGCTTTAAGGAGTGTTTTTACTGAATTATTTTTGACTAATTGACGTGCTTCATCGAGTTTTGCACTGTCAGCTTTGGCGATCTGGACTAAATCAGCTAATTCTTGATATTTAGTTGTCGCCCAGTAGCGATTATTTAAGCGAGTCAATCTCACTGCGACTGAGTAAGCATTTACCCACTTTGAGCTATTTAATAATTTTCTAGTTTCTCGATCGAGTGCGACAGCGTTATTCCAAGTTTCTTGCCATTGTGCTATCCGCTTGGAGACAATTTTGAAGGCGGGAACATTGCTAGGGACATTTTTAGCAGCCTTGACTGCTTCATCATAGTTACCATTTTGGTAACTAGCTTCTGCCAATCGGAGAATTGCCAGCGACCAGCGTTGCACGTTACTATCGACATATCCACGCGTTGGATCGTTAGGTGCGACATCTTTAACTAGATTGAGTGCGGCGACCAAATCTGGTAAGGTTTGTTTACTTGCGGCTAATTGTCCACAATAAACTCGCAGGGATGCTGAGGACATCGGCACAAATATTGCGGGGCAATTGGGTACTGCATTGGGATTTAGGATTAATCCTAATGCTAGATAAACTAGCCCCCCAGAAGTACCTATAAAGATCGCCGCCCAGAACATCCAACTGCGGATAAAGGACAGTTGCAACCACTTGGGCATTTTGCTCACTAATTGTTTAGTGGCTTGGTTTGCCTCTTCAAAATCAAAGCGGGAGTTTGGTTTTGCCAAAACTTAAATTAGAGGGTAGAGGTTAAATTAATTGATAATTGATAATTGATAATTGCGGATGCGCGCTCGTCGGGAAACCCGACGGTTTAGCGCACCAAGCAGATAATTGG
>ENA-OFDP01001079-OFDP01001079.1-metagenomes-genome-assembly--contig:-NODE-1079-length-10957-cov-3.668776_pt1 | contig 10957 bp, 12 predicted proteins | sample MGYA00153389_OFDP01 | MGnify analysis MGYA00153389 | reverse complement strand
TCAGCGAGAGCGGGATTGAACTCGACGACATCGGCTTGCGCCGCCCGACCCTCGACGAGGTCTTCCTCGCCATCACGGGAGTATCCGTATGACTCTCACGATCGCACCCCCCGCCCATCCGCCTTCCGCGCTGGCGACGGCCAACACCTATGCCGCGCGCACCATCAAGCAGTTCATGCGTACGCCGCAGCTCCTCGTTGTCCAGGCACTGACCTCGACGATGTTCCTGTTGATCTTCCGCTACGTGTTCGGCGGGGCGATCCAGACCGGCGACGTCGAGTACGTCGACTTCCTCATCCCCGCCCTCGCCGCCGTCAGCGGCCTGTTCGCCAGTGGAGCTGTCGGCGTCGCCGAAGACGCCGAGAGCGGTCTGTTCGATCGACTCCGGTCGCTGCCGGTACCACGATGGGCCCTGCTGTTCGGACGCTCGATGGCCGACACGGCGCTGATCTGCTGGGGCACGTTCGTGACCCTCCTCGTCGGGTTCGCCGTCGGATTCCAGCTCAGGGGAGGACTGCTCGCCGGCCTCGCCGCCCTGGGACTGTGCGTGTTGTTCGCCGCTGCCTTCAGCTGGCTGCAGATCTACCTCGGATTGATCTCGGGAAGCGCCCGAGCGGCCCAGGGCATCTCGTTCGCAGTGTTCCCATTGATCTTCGTGTCGAGCGCGTACGTCCCGGTCGAGACGATGCCCGGCTGGCTGCAGCCGATCGCCGAGAATCAGCCCGTGACTGCAATGGTCGGCGCAGTGCGGACCCTGACGCTCGGGGGTGACACCGAGGCATTGCTCGGACACAGTGCGACCTGGTTCTTCGTCCGGTCCATCGCGTGGTCCCTGGTGATCATGGCGGTGTTCATCACCTTGTCAGCCCGCCGCTTCAGTCGGCTCTGAACCGGTCCATCTCATTTCGCAGCCAGGTCTGCTCCAGAAGCCCCTACGCCCGGTTGGCGTTGTTCGGCGTAACCGTCGTCATGCGGCCGTTTTCTCTCGCACCAACTTTCTCAGCGGCTTGTTGGCGTCGGCCGGATGGTACGCGTCCGCTGAGCGACCCGGATTTCGGGGCGGATTCTCGGCGCATGTGTCCGGATCTCATTCCGCCGTTCGTCGTGTCTGTGAAAATCAATAATGATCACCGACACAAAAGGACGTCACGACATGAAGTACATGCTCCTACTCGCAAGCAACCCCGTCGACGAACCAGCCCCCGACAGCGAAGCGTTCGGCGCCTACGTGGACGAATGGGCTGCCTACAGCCAGGCTCTCGCGGAAGCGGGCGCCATGGTCACCGGCGAAGCACTGCAGGGCGCAGACACCGCGAGCACGGTGCAGGTTCGCGATGGCAAGCGCATCGTGACCGACGGGCCGTTCATCGAGTCCAAGGAAGTGATCGGCGGCTACTACGTGATCGACGTCGCCGATCTCGACGAAGCGCTCGATTGGGCCGCCAGGATTCCGAATTCTCACTTCGGCACGGTCGAGGTTCGACCGGTCATGGAGTTCGACGGCTGACGAGGGCCACCGGCTCGGTCTGCTGACAGATCTGATGGGTGTCGCCGACGTCTTCCGCGCTGAGTGGCCACGGCTGGTGGCAACGCTCATGCGCGACGTCGGCGACCTCACCATCGCAGAAGACGCAGCACAAGACGCGTTCATCGAAGCGTCGACACGATGGCCCACCGATGGGGTCCCTGAGCGGCCGGGCGCCTGGTTGGTCACGACCGGACGACGCAAGGCCATCGATCAGATCCGCAGAATGCGGCGATTCGAGGATCGTCTCCCGGTGTTGGCCGCCGATGCCGCAACCGCCATCTCCGACAGTGGGGAGTCGGCTCACTCCGACCTCGACGGTGCACAGGCCCTCGACGATCAACTCGCGCTCCTGGTGGGATGCTGCCACCCGGCGCTCGCCCCGGAGGCGCAGGTCGCGTTGACCTTACGAATTGTCGCCGGGCTCTCGACCCCGCAGATCGCCCGCGCCTTTCTGGTGTCCGAGGAGACGATGACGCGTCGACTCACCCGCGCCAAGTCGAAGGTCCGGGGCGCACGAATTCCCTTCGATCCACCGAACCTGGACACGCTCGCCGAGCGTGTCGGTGCCGTGTGCGAGGTGATCTCGTCGATCTTCACCGAGGGCCACGCCAGCGCGACGGACACGGCGCTCATCCGAGGAGATCTCTGCGAGGAGGCCATCTGGCTCGCCGAGCTCCTGAGCAAGCTCGTGCCGACCGATCCGGAAGTCGCAGGACTCCATGCGCTGCTGTTGCTGACCGATGCCCGACGATCCAGCCGTCTCGACCACCATGGCAGCCCGATCCTGCTCGCCGACCAGGACCGGTCCCTGTGGGACCAGCCCATGATCGCTCGCGGTCTCGCCGAACTCGCGAGAGCACACTCGTTCCAGCGCGGTGGACCCTTCCAGTTCCAAGCGGCAATCGCCGCCTTGCACGCCACAGCGCCCACCTTCGACGCCACCGACTGGCCAGCAGTCCTGCGCCTCTACGACGTGCTCCTGCAGCGCCAGCCCAGCGCGCTGGTCGCGCTGAACCGGGCGATCGCCGTCGACCACGTACACGGACCCGCCGCTGCGCTCACCGCACTCGATGCGATTCTCGAAGCGGACGACCTCACCGGCGACGTCAACAGCTACGTCTACTTCCACACCGCCCGAGCAGACGTGTTGGCCCGACTCGATCGTCTCGACGACGCCGCCGCCGCAATGGAACGCGCAATCAAGTGCAGCACCAACGAATCAGAACGATCGTTCCTTCGGCGCCGACAGCAGGATCTGAACGAGACGGTCGGTCCGCGTGGCCACCGAGACTGACTCGACAACCCGTCACCGGTGCACCCGACGACATCGTCATCCGACGGACATCGGCTCGGACCACGAGCTCGGCAGAGGCCGAACAGCAACGCAGGGGGCCGCACACTTCGCCACACAGAATCACGTTCGCCAAGGACAAGGACCACTCGGTAACTACCCAAGCAGTGCACCCGATGTTCGCGTCGCGGCCCCGGCGTTCTGGGACAGGTCGTGCCGATGAACGGAGATCTGCCCACGCTGATCAAGTGGAAATGACGATGTCGCCTTTGAGTAGCTCGCCGCGGCTATCGGTGGTGGTCACGATGAATGTGAGCTCAGTGTCGGCGAAGGCGTACAGGAAGCCGACAGATCCGGCTGGGGGAGCGTATGTCCCGTCGCCGTCGATCTGAAGAATGAAGGATTGTTCCTCGGGTCCGACGACCTCGACCTCCGATCCAGGAGCCAGTCCGCTCGCGCTGAACGTGATCGCTCCACTGGATTCGTCAGCGCACACATCTCCGACGTCGTTGGAGACGCACACTGCCGACGCGTCTGAGCTGCACCCGGCCACGGTGGCGGCGACGACCGAGCTCAACATGGCGCACCGCCTCCATCCCACGGGTCGATACTGGCAGATGGGACTCGGACACGATCTCTCAGGTGACAACCATCCGGCGTTCGGGGCGCCGTCTGGTTGCGCTCGTCGTCGACTGATGTCGGGCATGATGAGATCGTGATACGCGCACGGCCGCTGCTGTTGGTGGACATCGACGGAGTGTTGAATGTGTACGGCGTCGACGCTTGTCCTGACGGCTACCGGGAGTACGACTTGTTTCCTGAGGATGACGACCCGACTCGTTTGGCGACGGTTCACGGCGATTGGTTGACCGAACTCGGCGGCGTCTTCGATCTGGTCTGGGCATCCGCGTGGGGAATCCGGGCCAACGAGTTGATCGCGCCGATTGTCCGAATCCGACCGTTGCCGTTCGTGCCGATGCCTGAGATCCCGTTTCCTGCCCGTGACAAAGTGCCCGCGATCGATGCCTACGTCGGCGACATGCCCGTTGCATGGCTTGACGACGTGGTTGTCGACGAGGCAGTCGCTTGGGCCTCGGAACGTACCGCGTCCACACTGCTCGTCGAGGTGGACCATAGGGCCGGCCTGCAGCGCAGGCACGTGGACCAACTCCTGGCTTGGGCCACCCAACTCTGACCCGACGAACTGTCTCCAAGGCGCCGCAGATACTTGATGCGTTCGGGCAGGCACGATAGGGGCCGACTGCGTACTGGCCGTGCAGAAATTCTTGCCAGGAATCACGCTCCAACCCGCACATTTCGGCTGCGATAATCCACGCACCCATGCATCTACGTCGCTCGGGTACGGCCCAAGTGCAGTGCCACGTAATCCCGTCACCAAGCCGGTGGTCGGGGCCGCTCGGGTGCGTGTCTACTATCGGTGAGTGGTGGAGTTGCGATCGATGGCGATTGACGATGTGGCCTGGCTCGTTCGGTGGGATGACGACCCTGATGTGGCAACCGCCATTGGAGGCCGTGGCGCCCTTTGGTACGACTGGTCGGCCGAACTCATCCGAGACGTGCCGTGGCGTGAGTTGCTGATCGTTGAGGAGGACGGCAGGCCGATCGGATTCCTGCAACTCACCGATGCCAGCGAGGAGGAGTCGCACTATTGGGGCGACATCGAGCCGGGGACGTGGGCGCTCGACATCTGGATCGGATTGCCCGCCGATCGAGGTCGCGGGCTCGGTGCGGAGGCGATGAAGGTGGCGCTGGGTCGCGTCTTCGACCAGCACGGCGCTGAGATGGTGGTGATTGATCCTGCCGTCGACAACCGTCGGGCGATTTCGTTCTACGAGCGGCTCGGCTTCGAGCGCGTTGGGGTGCGCGAGTTCGGCGACGATGAGTGCTTGGTGATGCGCCTGTTGCGGAGTTCGACCGGCTGACGGTCCGATCCGAGAGCGCTTGAGTTCACTCGCGGCTAACCGGCGGTCGGTGACACCTGACCAGACCAGCTCGGGGCTTGCGGAAAGGTCGACTCGCCGCCCGGCCCCGACCCGGATCGTCGCCGATTCGGAGGTCGAGCTGATCGACCTTGGGCAGGTCGAGCGCAAGTTGGCACACACTTTCTGCTCTACGGTCCACCGTCGATGTCTGCCAGCGCACGCTCCAGCCAGTAGCAGACGTTCGTCGAGCGATAGGCACTAACGGCTACCACGAGCTCGTCGTCAGTCAGGCCGAGCCGTTTGAGGAGTACAAGGTCGAACACTACGTCGGCGACTTGTCGGAGGGCCACGAGGAGCAGACCGTCTGGTTCGTCGATCGAAGGGTCCCAGTGTGTGACGGCATTCCGGTTGTCAACGATCAAATCGATCGCCCTTGTCAGGTGGTCACCAACGACTTGCGAAAGCTGCGGCTGCGCCTCATCTCGGAGCACCTTTAGCCGCCGGCGATAGGTCGGCTCGTGCGCATGCGAAAGAAGAGTCTCGAGTGCCTTGCGATGCTCGGGAGACACTTTGGCGAGAGCATTGTCGCGAGCGTCTGCGCCGTCATCGTTGATGGCGGTGGGGTAGAGGCGGCGATGAAGCGCTTCCAACGCCTGCGCGACAAGGAGGAATCGAGTCGACGCGTAAGTCATGTCGGCGACGAGATCCGCGCTACGCAAGCCAATCGGAAGATCCAGATGGCCGTGTAGTTGGAACCATGTCGCAAACAGAGCCGCGAATCGGTGGGGCTCGGTCGGGATCTGCAGCGCGGGTCTCGACGAGCGTTCGGTACGGAGCTTCGATCCGACTTCGCTCCAATGTGCTGTGGCGACTCCACGGCGAACGCGGCCGGAACGTGACTCGACAGTGGTCGCAGGACCGGCCAGCTCGGTGGACACAGTCACCGCCGCCCGGCGAACCGCAAGAGTAATGAGATCCGAAAGTGGGGCCGTGAACAGAGCAGATAGGTGCTCTAGGGACGTTGGAGTCTGGACACGCCCGATGAATATGAGTCGGTCACGGACCCTTGACGCTCCCTCGGTGTCAAGTTGCAGATCGACCAGTTCAGATCTCAGCTCAAGAGTGGCGGTTTCGCCGACCTCGACGGACAGGTCTAGCGACTCCCGCTTGCTCTCCGGCGCGGTACGAGGTCGGACCGAGACGAGGTCCCATACTCCGGTGAACTCGATCCGGATCTCGTCGAACTGGCTTAGTTCCGCCGATTCATCGGCCGCCAGCCCTTCAAGGGCGTAACGGACGTAGTAGTCCGTCCCCTTGGCAGAGCTGTTCCGAAAACTGCAGCCGACGAGGGTCCACGGCACACCCTCGATGTAACCAACGACGACAAAATCCTGATCGTTGGATCCGTGGTCGAATGGAGATCGCTCCGCAGTCCACAACGACACGCCTTCTCGCTCATCGTACGAGAGTCTCCCGTCAGCAGCGCGTTGTTCACCGACGCGACACCAGGTCCCATATCTCTCAAATGAACGGGACGGTGAGTCGACAACCACGAACCGAATGTATGCGGCCTCGGATGGAGCGCGAGTGCAACATCAATAGTTGTGCTTCGAGCACGCCTCGTTCGTTGCCTAGACGCCCACGAATCCACGTCCTTCCGCGAGTGCCGGTCAATGACATTGACGAAATGCCCTTCGGCCGCGTCCCCGAAGTGCCGTTATCTCGAGTCCGTTTCCGGAACAGGGCGGTGACCTGCGGGTCTGCGTCGTGGACATGTCCTCGACACGCTCCAAGTCGAGCGGCATCGGGCTCGAATGGGCGGCAACGAAGGGGAATGGGCTCGCGGTGCGTCGGAGACACACTCCAGATAACGCGTCCACGAAGCACCAAACACCTCCGTCGACTACGTCATGGACACCCCAACAAGGACTCCAGATACGTGCCGTTGGAGGGCGCTCGATAACGCTCGGGGTAATCACGACCATCCAGGCGCGTGGGGTGCAGCATCGCGGCCCAAGCCGAGCGCTAGATAATCACGAGACGCCGACGTCTCGTGGTCTCGCGCTACTCGACTACTTTGTGAACCGTGCCGGGAGGTCCCGAACTCATCATCATTGCGGTGCTGGCGATACCGATCGCGATCGTGCTGCTGAAAACTGTCGCGCTCTCGGACTTGAATAACTATCGGTGGCTGGCTTTGATGGGTGTGGCAGGTTGGGGGAGGTGGGCTCAACTGGTGGCGATCGCCCGCTATCCGTATCTGCGGGCCGAGGGTAAGGGAGCTTTTCACAAAGAATCGATTTATTCTCCTTTTGATTTTATCCCAGGAGTGCTGCTGCTGCTGAGTTTGAGCGTGCTGCAAGTTGTGATGGAGGGCGATCGGTGGCTATTGGCGGTGGGGATGGCATTCGGGGGAAGTGCGATCGGCATTTTTGCCGGTGCCTGGTTTAACCACCGTTTGGGAGGTCACACGGGCGATACTTACGGTGCTGTAGTCGAGTGGACGGAGGCATTGTTGCTGTGTCTTTTGGCGGCTTTGGAAGGTGATTAACAGTTAAAACGAAGTCCACTTCTAGCGGGCTAAAAAATAAAGGTGGAAATCCGCACTCAACTGCGACAATTTTCATCCGGTCTGTTGTTAATTACCGCGCTAGATTAGATCCAGAAAACCTCAACCTTTTAAAAAGCTATGGAATATTTAATTGGTGCGATCGTCCTAGGAATGTTAATTTGGGCCGGGTTCGAGATTGTTCAAACCATCCGCAACTGGGAAACGAATCCCTCTCAGACTACTCAGAAAGTTCAAGCTGAAATGATCGAAGAGACATATGTCGGTCAATTTGGAGGCGATGCAGTGGAGGGAGGCAGTAAGGCTGTCGGACAAGCTATCCTCGGCTGTCACGGTGTCGCCGAATCTGTCGCTTGCGAATCGATCGGTCATACCCTCGAAAGTTTATCTCACTTCGTACACCATTAATATCGTGTCGGAAGTGCGTAAGTTGAAGAGTATTTTTGATGGTGTAGGGGCGGGTTTTACCAATAATCTTTGACGCAGACAAACAATTTCATAAACCCGCCCCCCCACTAATAACCTATATTAACCTTGACTTTTATAAAATGGAAAAAATGTACATTGAGGTTTACCGTTGAGAAGAAGCGGGTTTACGGGATTATTAGTTTTTGGCGTAGATGGTTTGTAAAACCCGCCCCTACGATCGCGCAAATTATACACAAACGAACTAATCAAACATGACATAACACAAAATGAATGGAAAATATTACTTAAAATTTTCCATTCATTCTCAATTTTTACGCCTTAGCCTCAAGCCAAACCGTCATTCCCTCAACCCTCAAACCTTTGCCGCGAGTGCCGCAATATTGACCGTTAGCAGTAACAGGAGTATCGCCCACATTCTGGATGTGAGCCGTATAAAATACGTCGTACTTATCAGCTTGCGGCCCAGTCAGCCGCGCGGCAAATCCCTCAATCCGCTTGGCTTTGCCCCGGAAACCAGCCAACTCGCCTTCCGATATCCAAGCAGTATCGCCAACTCCTTCAACGTGAGCCATATACTGCAAATTCAAATCGGGGGTGGGAGGCTCTAATTTAATTTGAAATCCTTCGACGCGACGCCCTTGGGCGCGAGTACCCGCATATTCGCGATCGCTAAAAGTTCGATCGCCAATTCCTTGAATGTGCGCCAACACTTTTAAACCCACAGCCACCGCAACTTGGGAACTCGCAGACGGCGCGATCCAAACTTTGATACCCTCTATTCTCAAACCTTTGCCGCGAGTGCCGCAATATGTGCCGTTGGAGGACACATCGGTGTCGCCGATATTCTGAATGTGAGCGCTATAAAATACGTCATACTTATCAGCTTGCGGCCCGCTCAACCGCACCGCAAACCCTTCAATTCGTTTCGCTTGACCCCGAAAACCTGCCAATTCTCCCTCGCTAAGCCAAGGAGTATCGCCAACACCTTCGACGTGAGCCATATACTCGACTTTTAAGCCGGGAATTGGCGGCTCGATATTAATCCCAAATCCTTCGACGCGACGCCCTTGAGCTTTAGTACCCGCGTATTCTTGAGAACCAAAAGTTCGATCGCCAATTCCTTGAATGTGCGCCAACACTTTGATACCCAAAGCTCCCTCGACTGGCACTTGTTGAACGTCCCGAGGTGCTCCAAACACAATACTCCCGGAGCCCGTTGTTTGCAGAGACTTAGGTACTTCTACACTAGGAACGATAATCACCTCGTGCATTGGGGCCGAAGGTGCGGGGGATTCCAAAATCTGGATTTGTGGCGCAACTGCAACTTGTTTCGGTACAACATTTCCCGACGGGATAATAATCACTTCCGGTAAGGGTTGGGCCGCCATTTTCTGTTCTGTTGCTGCTTTAAATGAGCCTTCGACTTTAGCAGGTGCTGCTTTTACCATCTCAGCAATGGTTAATTTGCCTCTGGAAATAGCAACGGCTAGCTGTTTGCCAAAAGCGGCGCTGACTGTTTCTTCCAGAATCACCCATTGTTCGTCGTCTAATTTGTCTTGCTGTTCCACCAGGGCGAGGACTGCTGAAACTGGGTGTTTGCCGCTGACTAAGGATTGTGCGTCAGAATGCAGTTGAGTTGGGGTTGATTCGGAAATCGCGCGCTGAAGTTCACGGGCTTTGGCATGAACCGATTGTAAGGCGGCGAAGTCGCTTTGTTCGCGATGGGCGATCGCCAATACTCGATCGAGCACTTTTAAGGCTGCGTCGCGAATTTCTGCTTTACCAACGGAAGTCGCTGCTGTCTCGACTAAGTTTTGAATGTCTTTGAGGGAAGCAATTTCCCCCGGGGCGATCGCCGATTTGTTGAGTTCGATAGCTTGTTTTTGCACTACGGCGAAGTTGCGGCTGTAGGCGGCGATTTCTTGCAACAAGCTGTCGGAGGGAGGAAGGCCGGAGTCTTGCAGTTGTTTGGCTGCCATTGACAGGCGATCGGCTAAATTAGGATAAGTTGCCGATAGTTGGGCTATTTGTTGTAGCAAATCTTTATGTACTGGTTCCATAGGTCTTGCCGTAAATATTTAACTTGCTGATTATAGACGGTGAGCGCCTTCCGAAGGAAGAAAGCAGTAGTCATTGGTCATTGGTCATTGGTCATTAGTCATCAGTCATCAGTCCAAGGGAATAATAAAAATGTTCCCACTCGGACACTCTCCCACTCGGGCATCTGGACACTCTCCCCACACTCTCCGCGTGATCCCGGTCACACCCGTACAAATACGTAGTCACACTCGGCGAGTCCGGCTGTCACCACTGTCGCCTCAAAATGTCACACAAATTGAGCAATAGCCGTCACTGCGGAGTCAGTTAAAACCGTTGATACTGAGGTTGTTCAAGCAATAAAACCCAAAAGTGTTATGGTACTAATCCGCGACCTCGCCCAACAAGCTCTGACTGTAGGTTACTTAACTATTGAAGCCGAAAATCAACTGCGGCGAATGTTAACGACGACCAAGTATGACTTAGAAGACTTAAATGCTTTTATGACTTTGCAACTAGCAGCTATGTCTGGAGGAGTGAAACAAGAGTCTCGCGAGGTCAAACAATTTGAAATTTTTGGTGAAACCGCTTCAGAATCTTCTTGTTAGTAATTAATTGACTTTTGATAAATTCAAGTTTAGTAAAGAAAATTTCGATTGTGATGATTTGTGAAAGGGAATTGGTGGTATAATTCGCCATCGCGGGCTTCTCTAACCTTAGATAGAAGCAAGACTGATGCAGAAATACGTCCTAAGAGTTTTGCGATCGCCCCTAGCGTCAGGTATGATTCTTGTTAATTATTGCGCTTCGCTCAGGAGAAAAAAAATATGGCAGATATGTCCGGTCAAGATCCCTCGGAAATTAAAATGGCCACGGTTGATGAAGAACAAAAAGGCGCAACGTTTAGCGGTACGGTTATCCTTGCTATCGATATCGAGGCTGGGGAAGTCGTTTTCTTCAAAGACTTTTTGATTGAAGATTATAAAGGCGAACTTACCGCTTATCTGGCAACAGATGGCAATATAACGAAAAGCATTGATTTAGGCGAACTTAAGCATAAGAGCGGCAGCTTTAAGCTGCCAATTCCGCTGGGGACGGATACATCACCCTATAATACACTCGTGCTGCGCGACGAAAAAAGCAAGAAAAAAATTGTGACG
>ENA-OFDP01001078-OFDP01001078.1-metagenomes-genome-assembly--contig:-NODE-1078-length-10970-cov-2.385891_pt1 | contig 10970 bp, 11 predicted proteins | sample MGYA00153389_OFDP01 | MGnify analysis MGYA00153389 | reverse complement strand
GATTTGGAATCGGTCTTGGGATGGAATATAGTGCATAAAGCTCAGGTAGGTTTATAATTTAAAAATACCTATTTTTGAAGTATTGATGCGTATGGTTTTTGGATATATTTACACACTTGTTAACAACGGTTTTTTCACAAACTGACGTTAGCGGTTACTGTAAAAAAACGACAATGCAAGAACAAAAAAATATAATTGATTGCTACGACAAGACAGCAAAAAACTACGCTGACAAATTCAAAGACGAATTAAGTCATAAGCATCTCGACAGAATTTTATTAAAATCTTTTGCTTCTGAAAATCACGACACCGGAAAACTCATCGACCTTGGTTGTGGTCCCGGGCAGTCAACAAAATATTTATCCGACTGCGGACTAACGGACATTCTCGGTGTGGACATCTCTTCAAAAATGGTGACAGTTGCAAAAGATATTAATCCACACCTAAATTTTGAAACTGCCGACATTTTAAACTTAAAATATTCTGACAAAACTTTTAGCTCTGCCGTTGCTTTCTATGCAATTGTTCATTTTGATTATGAGCAACTTAAGACTGCGTTTAGAGAAATCAAGAGAGTACTCACCGACAATGGACAGTTCCTATTTTCATTTCACGTTGGCGACAATTTAGTACATATGGATAACTTCCTTGACCATCAAGTAAATATTGACTTTTATTTTTTTGAGACAAATAAAATTACGGACTTGTTGATAGAAACAGGTTTTAAAATAATAGACACAATTGAAAGACAACCCTACAAAGACAATGAGTATCCAAGTAAACGAGCATACATTTGGACAAAAAACAACAACCTCTAACACGGGTTTTGCGTTAGTGGGCGGACAGTGCGAATAGAAACATTGGACCAATTAATTATTGTTGACTCGTCCCGAAAAAAGTTTACAGTTTAATTGATTAATCCTGCTGAACGTTTACCATTGATTTTTAGTCATGAATTGGGTTTACAAGTGTATTTTGTATTTGATAAATCACTAAACATTAAAAAACCTAAGCACACTATGAGTTCAATTTTTATTTTTGCAAAAAAAATGAAAATGAAAAGTATCACAGCAGTAATTTTAACAACAGCCATATTATCATTTGGTGCATGTAAAGAAGCCAAAAAAACAGTTTTAACTTCTGATGAAGTTAGCACGAATCAATCAATTGATGAAAATTCAACTGAATTTAAAATTGATAGCGCCTCCAGCATCATCGAATGGGAAGGAAGTGAAGGACTTGCATCTATAAATACCTCACACAATGGAACTCTTGCTTTATCAAGCGGTACGTTGTTGATGAAAAATGATTCGCTTACTGGTGGAAAATTTGAAATTAACATTGCTTCGTTAAAAGTTTTAGATATTCCAACAGAAAAAGCTGGAAATGCAAAATTGAAAAAGCATTTGTTAAGTCCTGATTTTTTCGATCAGGCAAAATTCCCTAACGCTACTTTTGAAATTAGTAGTATTAATAAAAATACGTCCGATAGCGGCTCCATTTCCGGAAATCTAACGTTAAAAGGAATTACTAAAAACATTGATATTTTAGCAAAAATTACCAATAGCAATTCAGAAATATTATTCGAAACAGGGAAATTTTATATCAACCGAAATGATTGGAATATGAGTTATGGTACTGAAAAATCACTGGGTGATGAAATGATAAGACCAGAGGTGGGAATCAAAATAAAAATTGTAGCTAAAAAATAATGGATTGTTCTATCTAAAATAAAAACTGTCTTACTATTTTTTGTTTTTTTGTTTTTGAACTAACAATCTTTCCGAAGCGGTTTTACTAAGCGTTTCGTTAATTCTGTCGGCATAACTTATTTTCATACTTCCATCAAAAGCTTCGACAAAAAGCACGGTTATAATAACCCCCAAATGTAGATTTCTACTGTTCAAAAATTTGAGAAACTCATCCGAAGAATGCATAACTGCTTCAAGCGAAAAAATTTCTCCAACTTGAGCATCGCAAAGTTTGTCGAGGTTTATCCATTGAATTTTTCCATTACTATCTGGAATTGGCGAACCATGCGGATCGGTTTTAGGAAAACCTAAAATCTCATCCATTCGAGAAAATAAATCAGGCGAATTTATGTGCTCAATTTGTTCAGCAATTTCGTGCACATTCTCCCAACTAAATCCCATTTGGTTGACTAAAAACATTTCCGTGAGTCGGTGTTTTCGGATAACCAAACCTGCTTCTTTTTTTCCTTGATCTGTCAAACGTATTGGTTTATAACTTTCGTAATGAACTAACTTTTTGTCCAACAATTTTTTCATCATGCTGGTAACTGTTGGCATTTTTATTTCTAATTGTTTCGACAAATCCATCACATTTACCTCTCCGTTTTCCTGCGAAAGATTAAACAATGCTTTCAAATAATTTTCTTCAACAGGCGAGTTCATAAAGTTTTTCAGGATTTATTAAGAAAGCAAATCTATGCTTTAAAACAGGAATTACTAATTTATTTTACAAAAATATAGGCTGACATGATGTCATAAATTGAAAAATAAATATTTTATATTCAGATATTTACAAATATTACTAAATCTAATTGATTAGATAAAAAGGATTAAGCTAATTATCAGATTTCACAATCAAAACTGGAACATTTACCTTGTGTCTTACCGAATCTACAGTAGCGCCAAAAATCAAATCTTTCAATCCTTTGTGCCCATGCCCACCCATAACTAATAGATCAATTTCTTTCTTGCTAATGATTTCGGAGATAGATTTTGTAGCATCGCCATAGCCAATTTGGAAATTTGCTTTATAGCCTTTTTGTTGTAAAGTGCTTACATAAGTTGCCAATTTTTCTGTATCCGATCTGGTTTCGTAATCCAGAATGGTATCACCAAGGTACCTCGCCCCTGCCGTCTCAACTATGTGTATTAATAAATATTCAGGCGTTTTGCCACCTTGTATTATGGCTGTGCGGATGGTTGCATTATCTATCGACGAAAAATCAACCGTTACTGCGATATGCTCATAGCTTTTCTCTGGAAGATCTTCTATTGCCAATATATTGGATGAAGCAGGATGCGGAACACTAATTTCATTCTTCTTATTTTTTTGAAATAATGGAGCAAATGTTACATATAGCAACAGAATCAGCACCGCCGCAGCAATCGGAAAAAGTATTACATAAATATAAATCGTATTGTTTCCAGCATCTGCAATCCAGTTATCAATGGTTTCATAAACCAATTTCACATTTAATCCAACAATAATAAGTGCTGAAAGCCAAGCAAGAATTTTGACCCATGTTTTTATGGTAAACTCTTTCATGTGTTCGCGCTCGCTGGTAAAATGAATTAATGGAATAACAGCAAAACCCAATTGTAGACTAAGAATAACCTGACTAAGCACTAATAAATCCCCTAATTTTTCTTCTCCAAAATACAAAATGGTGAACAATGCAGGAATTATTGCTATTAGCCTAGTAATTAATCTGCGAATCCAAGGTCGTAATCGAAGATTTAGGTAACCTTCCATAATTATTTGGCCTGCTAGTGTGCCCGTTATGGTTGAACTTTGTCCGGATGCAATAAGTGCAACTGCAAAAAGAGTTGGAGCCAATGAACCAAATATTCCATTCAACAATTTATGAGCATCTTGAATTTCGGCTACCTCAAAAAATCCATTTTTGTAAAATGCAGTTGCAGCTAAAATTAGAATAGCTGAATTAACAAAAAATGCCAAATTGAGCGCAATGGTGGTATCAAAAAAATTGAATCGGATTGCTTCTTTTATTCCTTTGTTGGTTCGTTCTATTTTTCGTGTTTGTACCAATGAGGAATGGAGGTAAAGATTATGAGGCATTACAGTTGCTCCAATTATTCCAATGGCTATGTACAGAGCGTTTCCCGAAAGTTGAGTTGGTTTAAAACCTGAAAGTATTTCTGAAATTACAGGTTGAACTATCAACATTTCGGCTAAAAATGAAAGACCAATTATAGAAACCATAGAAATTATAAACATTTCCATTATTCTAATTCCTTTATTCATTAAAAACAAAATAAGGATAGTATCGAAAATCGTAATACAAACTCCAAAAATAAGTGGAAGTCCAAAAAGTAAGTTTAAACCGATTGCCATACCGATAATTTCAGCCAAATCGCAGGCGGCAATGGCAATTTCAGCCAGCACGTACAAAGGAATATTTACGATCGGCGGGTAGCTATTTCTGGACGCTTGAGCTAAATCGACCCCTCTAACAATTCCTAATCTGGCACTTAATGACTGAAGTAATAAAGCCATTAAGTTGCTCATTAACAAAACCCAGATAAGCGAATATCCAAATTGACTACCACCTGCAATGTCTGTTGCCCAATTTCCAGGATCCATGTAACCAACGCTTACCAAATAAGCAGGACCCATGAAAGCAATTAATCTACGCCAGCCTTTTGGTCTTGAATTAACTCTGATACTGCCATTAACTTCACTCAGCGATTCGTGCTGTACACTTGATGCCATAAAAAAATTTGTACTTATTATTCAACAAATCTAAAAAAATTGTTAGAGGTGTCTAAGCATTTTAAACATTAATGAGGAACAAATATTTAGGAAAAATCGAAATATGAATAGAATGTTCAAGCGAAACTCAAAATAATATTTTGCGTTTAAGGCTTATATGACTAGTTTAGATTTCCTAATAAAAAAAAATAAAACCAAACATGAGCCTTAATCTCGACAAAACCGATTTTAAAATCCTGAAAATTCTACAGGAACAAGGAAGAATTACTAATATTCAATTATCTAATGATGTGGGCTTATCTCCTGCCCCAACGCTTGAGCGAGTTCGAAAGCTTGAAAACTCAGGAATTATAAAAAGCTACCATGCCATTGCGGATGCAGAAGCATTGGGTTTGGGAATAAAAACGTATATCCAAATTTCACTTAATTGGCATAAGCTGGATGCTATCAATAATTTTATTTCTCAGATTAATGATATAGATGAAATCGTAGAATGCCACCACATAACCGGAGCAGCAGACTTTTTGTTAAAAGTCATTATTAAAGATATGAATTCTTACGAAAAGCTAATTTTAGATAAGTTGAGTAAGATTGAAGAAATCGGTCAACTGCAGACGATGATGATTTTATCTACTTTCAAACAATCTAGAACCTTGCCGTTGGTTTATTGAAATAATAAAATTTGATTTTTTAACTATATTTTTAAATAATTGATATTTAGTATTTGAAATACAATTTGGGGCTTCCCGTGAAAAACGGGCCAGGCTATCCGCTGTATTTAAATTCTGAGTTAAGCGAAGAATCCCTATTTAATTGTTTTTTATGCCGCTACTATCCCTAAGCCATAGCTCTCCGATTTTACATTTTTATATATTGATTTAAACCGCACAACGGGTTATTATTTAAAGTTTTATCAAGAGTTAAATCCAAAAGTTAAAAGAAAAATTAATTGGACTTTGCAGCTGGTTTCAACGTTAGAAAAAATCCCAGAAAAATATTCTAAATACAAAATAAATTCATCAGGAATTTTCGAGATCAGGGTTGAAGTTGAATCAAACATATTTCGAATATTTTGCTTTTTTGATGAATAAAAACTTTTGATTTTAGTGAATGGATTTCAAAAAAAAACTCAAAAAACCTCACAAAATGAAATTGAATTGGCTGAAAAACTAAAAAACTTTAATTCAATGAAAAAGACAAATAACAACTTAACTTTTTTTGCTGAGCATTTGAATAGTGAATACGGAAAACCAGGAACTGATGAAAGAGATTTATATGAGGCTGGATTTGAGGCGTTCAGACTTGGAGTTTTGCTGCAAGAATTGCGAAAAGAACAAGGTATGACACAAGAACAGTTGGCAGTAAAATGCAATACTACAAAAACATATATCTCAAGAATCGAAAATTATGCAAGTGATATAAGACTTTTAACATTAATGAAAATAATTCGTAATGGGTTTGGTAAAAGCCTAAAAATAATCGTTGAAGCTTAAACACAACTAAAAAACAGATTTTATAATTTGCTTAACACTAATAGTATTTTGATTTGGAGCTTCCCCCAATGAAAAATTGGGGTCGGGCTATTCGCTAAATCTTTTTTGCGGTAAGATTTTCGAGAAGGTTGCATTATAATAGCAAAAAAGGATATCGCTGCTATCCTTAAGCCACCTACTTCAATGTTAGTTTTACTTTAATTGATAAGATTGAAATTGAAAGAATTATTCAAAGGTTTAAAATTCAAAATTCTTTAAGTTAAATAATGGTTGCAAAAATTAAGTGCAAAATCTAATATAACTTCCTTCAAATCTGCCAATCAATTCCTTCTTTTCCATTATTTTCCAAATACTCATTTGCAAGGGAAAAATGTTTACAGCCATAAAAGCCAGTATGCGCAGAAAATGGAGAAGGATGTGCTGCACTTAAAATCAAATGGTTGTGAGCATTAATTAATGTATTTTTCGCTTGTGCATATTTACCCCAAAGCATAAAAACTAAGTTATTGCGGTTTTGGCTTAAAGAAGAAATTACCTGATCAGTAAATAATTCCCAGCCTTTATTTTGATGACTTCCTGGAACACCAGCCCGAACGGTTAAAGTAGAATTTAACATAAAAACTCCTTGTTTCGCCCATTTAATCAGGTTTCCTGTTTGTGGAATCGAAATGTCTACATCATCATATAACTCTTTGTATATATTTTTCAAAGAAGGTGGAACTGGAATACCTTCTGGAACTGAAAAACTTAAACCATGTGCTTGTCCTTTTCCATGGTAGGGATCCTGACCAAGTATTACCACTTTTACCTGATTAAAATCTGTGAAATTAAATGCTGTAAAAACATCGCTATTTGGCGGATAGACAAGGTTACCTAAACTTTTTTCTGTCTTTAAAAACTCACGAAGTTCTTGCATGTAAGGTTTTTCAAATTCCCTACCAACTTGCTCCATCCATAGTTCAGGTAAAGCGGCCATTTTACTGCAACCAGCTTTTAACTTCTTCTAAAGCAGGATTTTTCATATCCAATTTCATTTTCTTTTTCATTCCGCCCAAATCGTTAAAAAACTTATTAGGATTAGCTGTTTTCAAATCTGCAACTGTTTTATAACCCATATTTTGTACTACAGGTATCCATTCAGATGGAATACCAGCAGCCGAAAAGTCTGAAACACTATCTGTAACAATAATTTTTTCAGGTCTCATTTGCGGAAAAAATAAAACATCCTGAATGGAATTTACATTTGCCATAATCATAGCTAAACGATCAATTCCGATTCCTAAGCCAGCAGTTGGCGGCATTCCGTATTCCAATGCTCTAAGGAAGTCCTCATCTAATACCATAGCTTCTTCATCTCCTCTTTTTCCAAGTTCCAATTGATCTTCAAATCTAGCTCGCTGATCAATCGGGTCATTTAATTCAGAAAACGCATTACAGATTTCTTTGCCATTACATATTCCTTCAAATCGTTCAACCAAACCGGGCTTACTTCTATGTTTTTTTGCCAATGGCGACATTTCTACCGGATAATCAGTAATGAAAGTAGGCTGAATAAGTTTAGGCTCGCACATTGCTCCGAATATCTCATCAATCAATTTTGCCCTGCCCATGCTCGTGTCGGTTTTTATACCAAGTCCGGTGGCAACCTCGGCCATTTCTTTTTCATTCATTTCCGCTACATCAAATCCTGTAAAATGCTGTATAGCTTCGTACATGGTGTATCGTTTCCAAGGTCGCTGAAAATCCAAAATGTTTTGTCCTACTGTTACTTTTGTACTTCCATGCAAAGCAATTGCTGTTTTCTCTACCATTTCTTCTACCAGCTCCATCATCCAATTGTAGTCTTTGTAAGCTACATATAATTCTACTTGAGTAAACTCTGGATTATGAAATCGAGACATTCCTTCATTTCTGAAATCTTTGGCAAATTCAAAAACTCCATCAAAACCTCCAACAATTAACCTTTTAAGATACAGCTCGTTAGCTATTCTTAAATAAAGTGTTATATCAAGTGTGTTGTGATGGGTTTTAAAAGGTTTTGCTGCTGCACCTCCATAAAGTGGCTGTAAAATCGGAGTTTCCACTTCTAGATAACCTTTATCTGAAAGGAAATTTCGCATAACGTTTACCATTTTAGAACGCTTTACAAATGCTTCTTTAACATCTGGATTTACAACTAAATCAACATAACGCTGACGGTATCGCTGCTCAGGATCTGTAAAAGCATCATAAATAACTCCATCCTTTTCTTTTACAACAGGTAATGGTTTTAATGATTTACTAAGCATGGTCAATTTTTGAACATGAATAGAAATTTCACCCATTTTAGTTATAAAAACATATCCTTTGATTCCGACAAAATCTCCAATATCAATGATCTTTTTAAAAACGGTATTGTAGAGTGTTTTATCTTCTAATGGCGAAATCTCATCGCGGGCAATGTATAACTGCACTCTTCCAGCACTATCTTGCAATTCTGCAAAAGAAGCATTTCCCATTATTCTTTTACCCATTATTCTTCCAGCAATGCTTACTGAGGTAAACTCTTCAGGATTTTCGTTAAAATTTTCTTTTATTAATGAGCTTGAAGTATTAATTTCAAACAATTGAGATGGATAAGGCTCTATTCCTAAATTTCTTAATTCCTGTAAACTTTCCCTTCTTTGTATTTCCTGATCAGTGAATGACATGTATGTGTTTTAAAAATGCAAAAGTAAGATTTTGGAGGGATTAAATTATGGAAACATGTTTCTCAAAATTTAACATCAAATTCACATCTTCTCTTTTCCTTTTAAAATATCAAAAAACAACATAAAGTCGCTTGCCAGACTATAAAAAGGATATTTGAAAGTTGCTGGTTTATTCTTTTCGAAAAAAAAATGGCCAACCCAAGCAAATCCATATCCCACGATTGGAATTAAATAAAGTAGTTGATAATTATGAAAAAGTAAACCGGCTGCAAAAATCATAAACAGTAAACCAGTGCCAATAAAATGTAATCTACGACTAGTTTTATTTTGATGTTCAGTCAAATAATAGGGATAAAACTCCTGTAAAGAATTGAAGTTTTTAGTTGGATTCATGGTTTATGTACTTACAAATTAATAGATTAAACAAATTTCATTTTCCTTCTCTTTATCTCTGAAACAATTAATTTTAGTTCTCTACCCATTTGTCCGGCTATGGCAGTATTTTCATTTGCCCGACGGAAAAGGTATGGCAAAACCGCTTTTACTGGACCATAAGGAACGTATTTTGCAACGTTAAAACCTTCGTGAGCTAAATTAAAACTAAGATTGTCACTCATACCTAATAATTGAGAAAAGAAGATATTCTGGTGGTTTTCTACCACTCCATTTTCAGCCATTAATTCCGTTAATTTTCGGCAGCTATCTTCATTGTGTGTGCCTGCAACAAAACCTATTTTGTGTAAATGCTCTACACAGAATGCTAATGCCAAATCATAATCTCGATCTGTTGATGCTTTATCTGGCTGTATGGGTGAAGGATAATTTTGTTCTTCTGCTCTTTTTCGTTCTTTTTCCATGTAAGCTCCGCGAACTAATTTTGCTCCTAAAAAATATCCTTCCTGATCTGCTTGCTGATAATTTTTCTTTAAAAATGAGACAGAATTATCCGAAGAAGCATTATCTCCTACAATAATTTCAAGATTTGGATAGTTGCTGGCACACACAGACGGCAAAAATTGCTTTAGAAAGCCCTGGCCATTCCAGTTCAGGATTACCACACTTACCCGGGGTAGACTAGTCATTTTTAATGTCTTCAGGCTTAAATTTCCAACGTTTGTGAGACCACAACCAATAATCAGGATTTTCCCGGATTAAATTCTCAAGTTCTGCTGTATGTGCATCTGTGATTTCGTGTTCAGAGCACTGCTCAGGTTGATCAACTAACAATTTAACTATGCTTTTGTAATAACCTCTTTTTATACGCTTTATACTAAAGTAAATCACAGGATTATTTGTCTTGGCAGCAATCTTTTCGATCCCTAAAAATACAGCAGTTGGTTGATTTAAAAATGTGGTGAAATATTGCGATTCTTCTCTTGTTGGAGTTTGATCTCCGACAAGAACTAAAACATGAGGCTTATTTTTGTATTCTGCAACTTTTCGAAATGTTTGCTTCATGGGGATCATAATGGTGCCGAAGCGTGATCTCACTTTATTTATGAGATTATCGAATTTCGTATCAGACAAAGGCTTGTAAACTACCAAAATATCATAATTCCATTCCAGTGCAATCCCTAACGGTCCCCATTCCCAATTGCCGTAATGGCCTGAGACTGCTATCACTGACCGTCCATTTTCAAGATGTTTAGTGATAAGTCCGAGATTTTCAAACTGATAACGTTCTTTCAATTCCTTTTCTGTGATCGATATACTTTTAATAGACTCAACGATCATGTCAGCCAAAAATCTGTAAAATCTTTTTTCAATTCCGGCCCGGTCCTCAGGCGATTTCTCAGGAAATGCGTTTGCTAGATTCGTCTGGACAACACTTCGCCTGTATTTGAAAATGTGATATAAGAAAATGAAGATAATATCCGAAAGTAAATAGAGTATCCGGAATGGAAGTAAGGATATTAATTTCAGTAAAAAAACAACAAGTTGGAATAAAACTTTATTCATTGTTGAAAGTTCATTTTATCCAATGCGGCAGCAGTTAATCCCTCTGAACAAAATAGATTCTTTCTGTAGGGGTTGTTTAATTTGTTAATTTCGAGCTCTTAATAGCAAATCTAACTCAAACAATGCAAAAAGGAGCAATTTTCCCTTTATTTTATCTTCCTCCGATTGAATATTTCAGCCATATTGTTGAACAAAAAAATCAACTTTATATAGAAAATGCAGAGCATTTTCAGAAACAAAGCTATCGTAACCGGGCTTCTATACATTCACCCAACGGAAAGTTAGATCTGATTATTCCTGTAATAAAAGGGTCGAAAAATCACACACTGGTAAAGGATGTTAA
>ENA-OFDP01001074-OFDP01001074.1-metagenomes-genome-assembly--contig:-NODE-1074-length-11021-cov-2.350447_pt1 | contig 11021 bp, 9 predicted proteins | sample MGYA00153389_OFDP01 | MGnify analysis MGYA00153389 | reverse complement strand
TGCGATTGGAGATACTTTTGGAGCCCGGCAGCGTCACCGACCCCGCGACGCGACAATACGGACCAATGTCCAGATGCTCAACGCGCGCCATCAAATTGCCTCATCGCGAAATTTATCCAGTTCGCCAGCCATCCAGCGATCACGCGCGTCTTTCGCACGCGACATCATTGCTTCCAGTTCATCGCCATCGTTGGCTTCCAATATCTTGCGGAGTCCGATCAACTGTGTTTCGTAGGCGTTAATTTCATGGAGTAGCGCACCGCGATTATTAAGTGCAATGTCGCGCCACATTTCAGGGCTCGATCCTGCTATGCGAGTGAAATCTCTAAAACCACTCGCCGCAAATGAAAAGAGGGTCTTCGCATTCGGCCGCGCCGCAAATTCATCAACCAACGCAAATGCCAGCAGGTGTGGCAGATGGCTAACGGCCGCGAATACGGCATCATGTGTCTCCGCTGGCATCTCGACAACGCGGGCGCCGCAAGTCTGCCAGAGCGTGCGGACGCGCTCAATTGATTGCGCCGTGTTCTCAACAATTGGCGTCAAGACAACATTTTTCCCCTCAAAAAGTGCCATTTCAGAGGCCGCCACACCGGCATGCTCCCGGCCCGCAATAGGGTGACCCGGCACAAACTGGGAAACTTTCGCGCCCAATGCCGCGCGTGCCGCTGCAATCACATCCTGCTTGGTGCTACCAACATCAGTGACAACAGTTCCTGGCTTTAAATACCCGGAAAGCCCGGCGATCACGTCGGGAAATTGACGCACCGGCACCGCGATTAACACTGCGTCGCAATCCGCCACGGCCGCAAGCGTTGCCGTTTCGTCTATCACGCCCATTCTCAATGCGTCGTCCAGCGATGCCCGTTCGCGGTCAATGCCGATCACGCGCGGGCCACCCGTCTCCCGACGCAACGCACGCGCAAATGAGCCGCCTATCAAGCCAACGCCAACAATTGCAATATTCATATCATTATCAAAACACTAGCATTGGCGGACATCGCAGGACACAAATGCCTGTAAAACCGCGCCAGTGCTAGGGTCTCAACTTTTTCCCTGTTGTTCAATTGCCTTGTCCAGTGCCACGAGAAAGCGTCGGTTCTGTGTTTCCGTGCCGACAGTGACGCGCAAATAATCCGGCAATCCATAACCAGCAATTGGTCGCACGATGACACCTTGTCGCAGTAATGCTTCAAACACCTGTTTCGCGTTTTCAATCTTGAAAGTAATGAAATTACCGAAGGCAGCAATCGTTGCAAGTTGGCGGCTACCGAGTTCGTCTTTGAGCAACAACAGTCCGGCGCTATTAACGCGGCGGCTCTCTTCAATAAATGCATCGTCGCCAAGCGCAGCAACAGCGGCAACCATCGCCAGATGGTTCACGTTAAATGGTTGTCTGACGCGGTTCATCAAGTCGATCAATTGCGGATGCGCCAATCCGAATCCGATTCGCAAACCGGCCAACCCGTAAGCTTTCGACAATGTGTGCGAAATAATTACGTTCTGAAAATCAGCAAGCCATGGCGCGCTGTCATATCCATCCGCGTCACTGAGGTATTCGCCATAAGCTTCGTCAAGCACCACCAGCACATTGGCTGGCACCTGCTTTACAAACGCGTGTAATTCGGGCCCCGGAATGAATGTGCCTGTCGGATTATTCGGGTTCGCGAGGAAAACCATTTTTGTATCTGCACGAATTGCGGCCAGCATCGCGCCAAGATCGTTGCCGAAATTCTTTGCGGGCACCTCAATGCCGCCAGCGCCAACCGCTTGCGTCGCAAGTGGGTACACCGCAAATGCATGCTGCGAATAGACGGCCGAATCGCCCGCCTTCATAAACGTGCGCGCAGCCAATTCGAGAATGTCGTTTGAACCGTTACCCAAAATGATTTGTTCGGGCAATACCGCGTATTTTTTCGAGATTGCCGCTTTGAGGGCGAATCCGCCGCCGTCCGGATACATTGCTAAATCACCAAGTGCCGCATGAATCGCAGTAACCGCCTTGGGGCTGGCACCCAACGGATTCTCGTTTGATGCGAGCTTGACTATGTCGGCCTCAGCCATTCCTAGTTCGCGCGCGACGTCGGAGATCGGCTTGCCGGGCTGATAAGCGGCAATATTACGAATGTATTCGGGGGCTAGCGCTTTGAGCGCATCGGACGAAGAATTAGTCATCGGTGTCAGTTGTGCGAGAAATATTTCACGGTCGGAACCATTGATTGCGGGGTCAATTTTCCGCAGCGGTCGGTATTGGAAGTCGAACGATTAAAGTACAGCGGCGGGATAAGAACCAAGCACTTTCACGTAGCCGGCAATGCCGCGCACCTCCTCCAGTGCCTCAACAACATTGGTATCGTCCTGGTGGCCATCGATATCGACAAAAAACACGTACTCCCACATCGCGACCTTTGACGGTCGCGATTCAAACTTGCTCATCGACACGCCGCGCTTTGCAAACGGCGTCAACATTTCGTAGACTGCGCCCGCACGATTTGCGGCGGACAGCACTAGTGACGTTTTGTCTTTACCCATTGTAGACGGCTTGGGCTCGTAATTGCCCAGCACCAAAAAGCGCGTGGTGTTATTCGGTTCATCTTCAATATTCGCGGCAAGCAATGTCAAGCCATAGAGACTCGCCGCCGTTTCGCCGGCCACTGCTGCAGACAAGGGCTCCATCGACGCGCGGCGCGCCGCTTCCGCATTGGACGACACCGCCACGCGTTCGGCGTGCGGCAAATTCGCGTTCAACCATTCATGGCACTGCGCTAACGATTGTCCGTGGGAAAACACACGTTGAATAACACTTAGTTCGGAGCGCGCACCTGCCATCAGGTAATGATGAATCCGCAGCAATACTTCACCACAGGTTTTCAATGGCGTTTGCGGCATCAGGTCGAGTGAGCGTCCCACCGCGCCTTCGGTGGAATTTTCCACGGGCACGACGCCGAAATCTGCGGCGCCAGACTCCACACTACGATAGACCTCGTCAATGGAAGGCTGTGGAACAGTTTTGGCGCCCTCGCCAAATTGTTTCACTGCGGCGCGCTCACTGAAAGTACCTTGCGGTCCCAAATATGAAACCGTGATTGGCCGCTCCAGCGCGAGACAAGCTGACATGATTTCGCGGAATAGTCGTGCGGCGACTTCATCAGGTAACGGGCCTTCATTTATTTCAATGATTCGCCGTAACACTTCAGCTTCGCGTTCCGGTCGATAAGCCTGCCCTACTTTCAACGATCCCACTTTGCGAGCGAGCGTGGCACGCGCGTTCAGACGCGCGAGAATGTCCACGTCCAGCGCGTCAATTTCAGATCGGAGTTTGGTCAGGTCGTCGGACATTTTAATAATATTATTTCTCTCTTGAACCGCGACGCAATGACCCTTTGCGGGTAGGGCAAACTCAGCCTGATTTTACCCGTTGCGCTGCGCAAATTCCCGCATGAACTCTGTCAACGCCTTTACCCCGGACCGCGGCATCGCGTTATAAATCGAGGCGCGCAGCCCACCGATTACTTTGTGGCCCTTCAGCCCCGCAAGTCCCGCCGCTTGCGCACCGTCCAGAAATTTTGCGTAGAGTGATTCAACGTTCAGAAAAAAAGGCACGTTCATCCGCGAGCGATCGTCTACTGAAACCGGATTTCGATAAAAGCCGTTCGAATCGTCGATGCACTGGTAGAGCAATTTCGCTTTTTCAATGTTTTGCGCTTCGATACCAGCAAGTCCGCCCTGCGCTTTCAACCACTTGAAAGTCAGCCCGGCGAGATAGACGGCAAACGTCGGTGGGGTATTGAGCATCCAGCCATTTGCCGCTTGTTGTGTGTAATCAAATACAGAAGGCGTGAACGGATGCGCGCCACCGAGCAGGTCTTCGCGGACAATCACAAACGTGAGGCCGGACGGCCCGATATTTTTTTGTGCGCCACCATATATGCAGCCGAACTTTGAAACATCCAGCGGACGCGACAGGATGTGTGAGGAGGCATCAGCCACTAGCGGCACTGCGTCATCGATTTCCGGGGTCCAGAAATACTCGACGCCGTGGATGGTTTCATTAGTACAGATATGACGAAACGCCGCGTCCCTGTTGGGTTTCCAACCGATCTGCTTTGGCACGTAAGTGAAATTTTTATCTTCGGAGGACGCAATAACACTGACATCGCAATACTTGCCAGCTTCCTTGATCGCGCCAGCTGACCAATGACCAGTGTCTACGTAATCTGCTTTCGTTTTACCGCGTAGCAGATTCAGTGGCACCAGTGAAAATTCACCCTTACCGCCGCCCTGCAAAAAGAGGATTTTGTAGTTGGCCGGTATCGCCAGCAATTCACGAAAGTCACCTTCGACCTCTGCGGCGACTTCCATGAATACCTTGCCGCGATGACTCATTTCCATCACTGACATGCCTGTGCCGCGAAAATCGAGCAGTTCTTCCTGTGCTTGCGTCAGCACTTCAAGCGGAATCGCCGCCGGGCCCGCGGAAAAATTAAAGACACGGCTCATGCGACTTCGTCGTCGTCGCTTTCAACAATTTTCTGCAGACCCGACAATTTGGAACCTTCATCAAGATTGATCAGCGTTACACCCTGCGTGGAGCGGCCCATCTCCCGAATCTGCTTCACCTTGGTGCGAATCAATACGCCACCGGTCGTGATCATCATGATCTCGTCCTCCGGGCGCACCAGAACCGCAGCAACAACTTTGCCGTTGCGTGCGCTGGTCTGAATCGCAATCATGCCTTGCGTACCGCGACCGTGACGCGTGTATTCGCCGATTGGGGTGCGCTTGCCGTAGCCACGCTCAGTGGCGGTCAAGACACTTTGCTGTTCATCCTCGGCAACCAGCATGGCGATAACCTTGCCGCCTTTCGATAAATTCATGCCGCGCACCCCGCGCGTATCGCGGCCGGTGCTGCGTACATCGCCCTCTTCAAAGCGCACCGCTTTGCCCTCGTTGGAGAACAGCATCACATCGCATTTACCGTCGGTCTGTGCGACCCCGATCAGATTGTCGCCGTCATCGAGTGCAATGGCGATGATGCCCGCCTTTCGCGGATTGCTGAAATCCGACAGCGCTGTTTTCTTGACCACACCGTCGCTGGTCGAGAAGAACACAAATTTGTCTTCGGCAAAATTCTTGACCGGCAAAACCGCACTTATCTTTTCGTTCGGTTGCATCTGCAACAAATTGACGATTGGCTTGCCGCGCGATGCGCGCGAGCCTAGCGGGATTTCATACACCTTGACCCAATAGACACGTCCTTTGTTGGAGAAACACAGCACGTAATCGTGGGTGTTGGCAATGAACAGCGTATCGATGAAGTCGTCTTCCTTCATCGCGGTCGCCTGCTTGCCACGTCCGCCGCGCTTTTGCGCTCGGTAATCGGCAATCGGCTGGTATTTGATGTAGCCGGTGTGGGACATCGTCACCACAACTTCTTCGGCCGCGATCAAATCTTCCATCGACATTTCCTGCGCATTGGCAACGATTTCGGAACGTCGCTTATCGCCAAATTGCTGCTTCACTTCATTTAGCTCGCCGGAAATAATGAATGAGACGCGCTCGGGCTTACTGAGAATATCGAGCAAATCGCTGATCTTCTCCATGACATCCTTGTATTCGCTGACGATCTTGTCCTGCTCAAGCCCGGTGAGGCGCTGCAGGCGCAATTCAAGAATTGCCTGTGCCTGCGCTTCCGACAACCGGTAACCGTTGTTTTGTAGCCCAAATTCCTTCGCAAGTCCCTCTGGTCGATACTGATCCGCCATCGCGCGCGTCAACATTTCCTCGACGAGTTTGGATCGCCAGATTTTTGCGATCAATCCTTCTTTCGCTATTGCCGGTGTTTCGGACTTCTTGATCAGCTCGATGATTTCGTCGACATTCGACAACGCGACTGCCAGACCTTCAAGTACATGACCGCGTTCGCGGGCTTTACGCAATTCGAAAACAGTGCGGCGCGTAATGACTTCTCGACGATGACGTAAAAACGCCGTAATGAACTGCTTTAAATTCAACAACTGCGGACGATTGTCAACGAGGGCCACCATGTTCATGCCGAAGGTGTCCTGCATTTGCGTCATCTTGTAGAGATTGTTCAACACGATCTCCGGGACTTCGCCGCGTTTCAACTCAATGACTGCGCGCATGCCGGACTTATCCGATTCATCGCGCAGATCCGAGACGCCTTCAAGTTTTTTGTCGCGGACCAGCTCACCAATCTTGATGAGCAGGTTCGCCTTGTTCACCTGATAAGGCAGCTCATCGATGATGATGGCCTGGCGACCGCCCTTTTCCAGGTCTTCAAAGTGGGTGCGTGCGCGCATGATGCAACGACCGCGACCGGTGCGATAGCCTTCACGCACGCCGTCGAGGCCGTAAATGATGCCCGCAGTCGGGAAATCGGGCGCCTTTACGATCGCAATCAGCTCTTCAATATCTATCGCCGGGTCATCTAGTACTTTCAGGCAGGCGTCGATAACGTCTGAAAGGTTGTGCGGCGGGATATTCGTCGCCATGCCGACGGCGATACCGGTCGAGCCATTCACCAGCAAATTTGGAAAACGTGCCGGGAGAATCAGCGGCTCATGTTCGCTGCCATCGTAGTTTGGCCCGAAATCAACTGTTTCCTTGTCCAGATCCTCGAGCAACTGCTGGGCGATCTTGGACATGCGGATTTCCGTGTAGCGCATCGCGGCCGCGTTGTCACCGTCGACGGAGCCGAAGTTGCCTTGGCCGTCTACTAACATGTAACGCAGCGAAAAATTCTGCGCCATCCGCACAATCGTGTCGTAAACCGCCGTGTCACCGTGCGGATGATATTTACCGATGACGTCGCCGACGATACGGGCGGATTTCTTGTAAGGTTTGTTGTAGTCGTTGGACAGTTCATGCATCGCATACAACACGCGGCGATGTACTGGTTTTAATCCATCCCGCACGTCGGGTAAGGCGCGGCCAACAATGACGCTGAGCGAATACTCAAGGAAGCTTTGACGCATCTCGGCTTCAATACTGACGGGAATGGTTTCTTTGGCGAATTGCGGTGATTGCGGTTCAGTCACGTTGCGGCTCTCTCGTTTACTTGTCTTCTAAGTGCTTGTTTTTAAATAGATAAAATTTACGCCAAGCTTCATAATTTACCACAATCGAACGGCTAATGCCACGCATCCTCTGTAAACCACAACTTGTTCCGCCACTCCTACCCTGCAAACTACAACAGGTTGTGGTTTCCATTAAAGCGCGACAGCGTGTTGTTAAAGCGCAACTCGAAGGCGGCAGATGTTGCAAAAACGCGAAGCGGAGGTTGTGTCCGGTAAATCGAATCGTGTATGATTTACCGAGTTTCAGTTATGCCTCGCCCCCAATCGCCTACAGTTTGCGTAGCGCGACCAACGACCAAAAATTTTTTAATTCTCCCGGGAGTACCAAATGAAGATTTCCCTACTCGTAAATAAAGCCAATATGGCAAAAATTTACGTTGCCGTTGCTGCTTTGGCCGCGTGTGCTGCCTATGCGGATGTCAAGCCAGTTTTGACCGATTCACAAGGCGCGCCAGTCCGCGACGCCTCAGGCGCCTGCGTTCAAACGAGTGGTATTTTGCATCCGGATTGTAGTCCCAAAAAAGCTGAGCCGGCCAAGCCTGCTGCACCAGCAGAACCTGCTGCACCAGCAGCACCCGCAGCACCTACCCCGCCAGCTGCACCGGCTGCACCTTCCTCAGTGAAGCAAGCGATCACGATCCAGGCTGAAGCGCTGTTTGATTTCGACAAATCCGTGTTGAAGCCAGCAGGCAAGAAGTCCATTGACGACGCAATTGCCAAGATGCAGCAAATTGACGTTCAAATGGTTATTGCTACCGGGCATACCGATTCTGTCGGTACCGATGCTTACAACCAGAAACTTTCCGAGCGTCGTGCAACTTCAGTGAAAGAATATATGGTCTCCAAGGGCGTCGCTGCTGCCAAGATCACCACGCTGGGCAAAGGCGAGACACAACCGGTTGCAACCAATAAAACCGCCGAAGGTCGCGCTAAGAATCGCCGCGTGGACATCGAGTTCAAAGGCGTGTCGAGGTAACAAGCACTTAATGTTTCGCAAGAGCCCCGCTTAACGCGGGGCTTTTTGTTTGTAGACTTAGTTTTTGATCGTTTGATTCAGGTTGAAATGACAACAACGCAAATGATTTCCCCACGATGGCTCGTTCCAGCCGAGCCTGCGGGCTTGGTGCTGGAAAAGCACGCGCTAGTCGTCGATCACGGCAGAATTCTGGCAATCCTTCCAGTAGATGTCGCACGTGGGCGTTTCACAGGCGTGCCAGAGCTGGTTTTGCCAGACCATGTGCTTATCCCCGGACTCATTAATCTGCATACGCATGCCGCAATGACACTGATGCGCGGTCTTGCAGACGACACACCTCTGATGACGTGGCTCAACGACCATATCTGGCCGAACGAAGCAAAGCACCTCTCTGAAGCGTATGTATTTGACGGCACCGAATTGGCGACAGCCGAAATGATCCGCTCGGGTACCACATGCTTCGCTGATATGTACTTCTATCACGATGTCGCCGCGCGAGCCGCGCTGAAATCCGGAATGCGGGCAGCGCTGGGCGGTGCAATTCTGGAGTTCCCAACACCTTATGCTGCGGATGCCGAAGCCTACATTGAGAAGTGCCTCGCACCCCGCGACGAATTCGCCAATGATTTACGCCTGAAGCTGATGCTGGCGCCGCATGCGCCTTACACCGTCAGCGACAAAACGTTTGAACGTATTTTTACCATCGCTGCCGAGGCTGACTTCCCGGTCATGATGCATATCCACGAGACGCTGGATGAAATTGCACAAGGTGAAAAAGAATACGGATGCCGTCCTATTGAACGTCTCGAGAGGCTGGGAATACTCGGGCCAAATCTCATCGCGGTGCACTGCGTGCATTTGACGCCAACCGAGATCGACGTTTTCGCCAGGCTCGGCGTGCACGTGGCACATTGCCCCGCATCGAACCTGAAACTGGCCAGTGGTATCGCCCCCGTCAGCGCGATGTTGAAAGCGGGCATCAATGTCGGTATTGGCACCGACGGTGCCGCCAGCAACAACCGCCTTGATATGCTAGGCGAAACGCGCCTCGCCTCGCTTCTACAGAAGGGCACCACCGGGGACGCCGCCGCTTTGCCTGCGCATCAAAAGCTGCAGATGGCAACGCTGAATGCCGCCAAGGCGTTGGGCTGGCAGGATGAAATCGGTTCACTGGTGGCGGGCAAAGCCGCCGACATGACCGCGATCGACTTGTCGTCAATCGAAACCCAGCCGGTCTATGATCCGGTCTCACACATTTTCCATGCAGCGGGTCGCGAAAGTGTGAGCCACGTCTGGGTGGATGGGGAACTGTTGCTGGACAACCGAGCTCTTATTCACCTAGATTTAAACGAATTGAAAACAAAAGCCGCCTGCTGGCAGCAACGATTTGCGAGCAAATAAATATGGATGTGTCCTCCACTACAAGTAACAACGTCGACCAGACTGAACTTGCCAAATTCGGTGCGCTTGCCGCACGCTGGTGGGATCCGAACAGCGAATTCAAACCGCTTCACGATATCAACCCGCTGCGCCTTGCGTGGATCGACAAGCTCGCCGGGCTGGCGGGCAAGCGCGTGATCGATATCGGCTGTGGCGGCGGCATTCTTGCCGAGAGCATGGCAAGACGTGGTGCAGATGTGACTGGTATCGATTTGTCGGAGAAGCCGCTCAACGTCGCGAAATTGCATCTGCTCGAAAGTGGACAGCACGTTGACTATCAACTGATCGAGGCTGAAGAAATCGCAAAGCAGCAACCGGAAAGTTTTGACTGCGTTACCTGCATGGAAATGTTGGAGCACGTCCCTGATCCGCTATCCACCGTGCGTGCTGCCGCGACACTGACCAAGCCTGGCGGCTGGATATTTTTCTCCACTTTGAACCGCAATCCAAAATCGTTTCTGTTCGCTATCATTGGCGCGGAATACGTATTGAATCTCCTGCCCAAAGGCACGCACGAATACGCGCGTTTCATACGGCCCAGCGAACTGGCGCGCTGGTCGCGTGATGCCGGCCTCGGTCTGCATGCCAGTCGCGGCATGGGATACAACCCCATCACGCGGCGCTACCGGCTGTCGGCCGACACAAGCGTGAACTATCTCATCGCATGTCGTAAGCCGGGGTGAGGCCACCCGGAGTGGCGCCGGTGCGCGTCAACGCAGTGCTGTTTGATCTGGATGGCACCCTTGTCGACAGCGCGCCCGATCTGGCGGGCGCTGGCAACGAGATGCGCTTGGCGCGTGGCCTGCCGAGCCTGCCGTTGGATCATTACCGACCAATGGTCGGATCGGGCGCGCGTGGCATGGTGTTCAAGGCGCTGAACGTGGGTCCCGACGATGCCGATTTTGTTTCGATGAGAGACGAATTCCTGCAACGTTATGAAGCTCGCATGACAGCTGAAACCCGGCTGTTTTCTGCGGTGCGAGAGTTGCTTGATCTTTTGCGCACCCATGCGTTGCGGTGGGCAATCGTGACCAACAAGGCGACCCGGTTCAGCGTGCCGCTGGTGCGCGGGCTGGGCCTGGATCTCGAAGCTGCCACCTTGGTGTGCGGAGACACCACGCCATATTCCAAACCCCATCCGGCGCCCTTGCTGGAGGCGGCACGCCGCATGGCAGTCGCGCCCACCGAATGCGTCTACGTCGGAGACGACCTCCGCGATGTACAAGCCGGGCGTGCCGCCGGCATGGCGACCGTTGCGGTGACTTGGGGTTACCTGGGTGAAGGGCCGCCCGTGCACGAATGGGGCGCGGATCACGTCATCGACAATCCGAACGAACTGTTGAAATTCCTGCGGATGGCATAACATGCCGTCGACAGGGGCTGACCTGGCTTCGACGTGGATGCGGAGTTGGAACAGGGCATGCCGAGCACCAGTACGCTCGTAAATCCACTGGAAACAAAGTAACTGCGAACGATCAAACGTACGCCCTCGCCGCTTAAAACCG
>ENA-OFDP01001072-OFDP01001072.1-metagenomes-genome-assembly--contig:-NODE-1072-length-11032-cov-2.573654_pt1 | contig 11032 bp, 12 predicted proteins | sample MGYA00153389_OFDP01 | MGnify analysis MGYA00153389 | reverse complement strand
AACATCGTGGCTGAACTCCGCAAAGTGCGAGGCGGCAAGGCGAACCTCGGGGTTGCCTCGTGGGCCGAGCAAGCGCCCACGGGGAGCCGGTCAACGGCGCGCGTTGGCGCCATTGACCTCTTCCGTCATCTCGCTGTCCGCTCGTATTGACTGTCCAATCGACAATTGATACGGTGCGATCTCGCAACTGACTGGGGAATACCGGTGGACGCTGTCACGGATTCTTTTCAGCGCCCCTCGACGGTCGGGCGGTTCCCGAGCGACGGGGTCGAGCCGATCGAGATCCAGGTGCTCACTGCGGGCGAGGCCCGCCTGCGGAGCATCATCGACTCGTTCGATCAGGCGTACTGCATCGCAGAGATGATCCTCGACACCGAGGGCAGGCCGATCGACTACCGGTTCGTCGAGACCAATGCGGCGTTCGAACGGATGACGGGCCTCGCACAGGCGGATGGCAGGACTGCGCTCGAAATGGTCCCTGACCTCGAGCAGTACTGGATCGACACCTATGCGAGGGTTGCGTTCACCGGCGAACCCGCCCTCTTCGACCATTGGTCCGAGGCGATGGGGTGTCGGTTGGAAGGGTCCGCCGTGACGGTCGACGAGCCGGGACGGTTCGCGGTGCTTTTCAAGAATCAGACAACGCGTCGGCTGGCGGACGAGTCGGTACGAGTCAGTGAGAACCGTTTCCGCACGATGGCCGACGACTCGCCGCTCATCGTGTGGGAGCACGGCCCCGACGGCGCCCAGACGTGGGTCAACAACACGTTCTGTAAGTTTTTCGGGACGACCCGCGACGAAATGCGCGCCGACCGCTGGCAGATGTTGACCCATCCTGACGACCTCGACGCGTATGCCGAAGGTTTCGCCATGGCCGTGGACGAGCAACGCGCGTTCACCGGGCGGGTGCGCGTTCTCGACGTACACGGCGAATGGCGTTGGCTCGAGTCATGGGGCCAGCCGCGCTTCGACACAGCAGGGACGTTCCTCGGCATGGCGGGCACGAGCGCTGACGTCACTGAACTCGTCGAGTCCGAGGCGCGCATCCGCGACAGCGACGCCTTCACCAGGCGCGTGCTCGACAACCTGTTCACATTCGTCGGTGTGCTGTCCCTCGACGGCACATTGCTGGTCGTGAACCAGGCGCCCCTCGCCTTGGCCGACCTGCGCGCCGCCGACGTGGTGGGCCGGCCATTCTGGGACAGTCCATGGTGGAACTATTCAGGCAGCGAGCAGAAGCGCCTCCGGGACTCGATAGCCAGGGCGCTCGCCGGTGAGGCGATGCGATACGACGCCGAGGTGGCCGCCGTCGACGGCCAGACGATCTGGATCGACTTCCAGCTGGCGCCGTTGCGAGACGACTCCGGGAGAATCTCCCACCTGATCGCGTCCGGGTATGACGTCACGTCGCGCTTTGAGGCCGAGAGTCAACTGGCGGAATCACTCGACAACGAGCGCCGTGCGCGCAGGCGCGTGGAGCTGCTGGAAAGAACCGCTACCCACCTGGCGGCTACGACGACGCGACAGGAGATTGCCACGGTGCTCCTGCACGATCTCGGCGAGTTCCTGGACGTGGACGTGGCGGCGCTCGATGTCGTCGACGGCGACGACGTCGTCACATTGCTCGCACCTGGCATCGCCCGATCGGAGCACGGCCGCATGACCGTTCGCGACGATCTCCCGGGGCCGTGTGCCATCGTCGGCAACAAGATGGTGATCTGCAACACCGAAGACGAGATCGACGTTCGCTTTCCTCTGCTCGCGAGCGTGATCGCCCGGTACCCGGTCGCGAGCATCGGCGCCTTCCCGCTCCGTAACGGAGCGGGGACGGCCCTCGGCGCATTGGTCGTCGCCGCACGAGAACCAGAGCGGCTCGACGAATCCACGACGTCGCTGCTCAGCGTCATCGCCGATCAGGCCGGCCAGGCCCTCGATCGAGCACAACTGCACGAACGGATACTCGAGACCAGCAGGCAGGAGCACGCCAATGCGCTCCAGCTGCAGCGTGCCCTACTTCCTTCGCGCCTCGTTGCTCACCAGCGGATCGAGATTGCCGCGAACTACCACGCAGCCGGTGACGTCCTGGCCGTCGGTGGTGACTGGTACGACACCCACCTCTGGGACGACCGGTACCTGGGTGTGACGGTCGGCGACGTCGTCGGCCACAACCTCGACGCAGCCACCCTCATGGGCCGCGTCCGGATCGCCGCCGGCGCGCTCATGTCGGTCACCAACCCCGATCCAGCAGCGATCCTGAGGGTGCACGACGAGTGCGCGGCCAACTACGACACCTTCGCCACCGCAGTCAGTGTGGTGCTCGACACGCAGACCGGAGCGGTCCGCTATGGCCTGGCGGGGCACCCGCCCCCGCTGATCATCGGCGTCGACGGAGGCCTCACGTGGCTCGACGACGATCCCGCACCCCCGCTCGGTGTCTGGCCCGCCGGTCTCGAACCGTCGACAGGCGACGCCACATTGACGCCCGGCGCCGTGCTGCTGTTGTACTCCGACGGTCTCGTCGAGCGACGCAAGGAGTCCATCGACGACGGATTGCAGCGACTCGCCGCCGTTGCGTCCCGGGTGGCCACCCCCGCTCGTTCGAGCGCCGAAATCATCGAACTCATCCTCACCGAACTCCACGCAGGAGCCACCGACGACATCGTCATCACATGCGTCCGATGGCAACCCGACGACTGAGCGCCACCGCAACCGGCCGGCCGGTCAGCGGCGGTAGGTGACCCTTCGACCACGCTCACGCGTGACACGCGTCATGGAAGTGAACCGGCGGGAAGCCATCGGCCTCTGTCCACTCGATGGACTCATCCATTGCAGCCATGACAGCTGGTACGTCGCCCTGCGCAAAACTGGCGTAAGGGAGTCGCACGACCGGGCGGCACGCGAGGCAACGCTCCACCGTGAGTACGCTCCTCAGGCTGTCCAGGTTCTACCATCCGGGCGCATGAGAACGGACGCCGAGAACAATGGAGGGCCGCGGTGGCTGACGAAGAGGACCACAAGGAACGAGTTGACCGGGAGTTCAGTGAGCTGCTCGAGGAGCTACGCGTGGCGCTTCCCGGCGCCGAGGTGCTGTTCGCGTTCCTACTCGGTATCGCCTTCACGAACCGCTTCGACACGACAAACACCTTGGAGCGCTCGGTCTACTTCGCGACGCTACTGTGCACCGCCGGAGCGACAGCCCTGCTGATCGCGCCCTCCGCTTACCACCGACTGCACTTTCGTGACAACGCCCGTGAGAAAGAACGCATGCTGTTCACGGCGACGAACATGGCAATTGCTGGCTTGGTCCTGCTGCTCGCGGCAGTGGCTGGCTCCGTGTATGTCGTGGGCTCGGTGGTGTACTCCGGCCAGATTGCGGCAGTCGCTGCTGCCGGTGTCGCAGCGCTCTTCTTGTGGTTCTGGTTCGGGTTGCCGTTATCGCGTCGCCGCTCTCGGCATCGAGACGTGTAGAAGCGCGCCGGTACTGGCCGGTCGGGTCGGACCGGCTGACATGGTGGGGTCGATCCGCCACGAGGTTGGCGACGTGCCAAAGCCGTCACCTTTCATTGATTCAGTTGCGCTGGACGACGACCTTGACGTCATCGCGGCGACGTTCGAGGCCCTCGGTCCACGAGTCGAGGGGTATCCGGCGTGTGAGCAGTCGTGACAGCCATGTTGGGTCGGCGGTGTCGAGTGCCTCGGTGGCTGTTTCTTGGGGCGAGCGGTTCGCGTTGACCGAGCCGAACACGACGTCGTTCTCGAGGACAATGCCTGACCGGCGTATCCAGCGGCGACGAACCATCGAGCTCGACGTCGGAGCTGCCAACCGCCCCTCCGAATAGCGAAACATGCCAACTGATCCGGTCGCTGCTTGCGAGGTCGGTCGTCTGATCTTCCGAGCCGGCGGGGCAGCCGGCGCTGCTGGGTCGCGGATCGGCACGCATCAGCAGCCTTCGTCGCCGACGACCGCGCTGAACAGCTCGGATTGGGAGAGTTGGATTCGTTCGACTTTGCCGATGTGTTCGCGGACGGCCGAGGCAAGGTTGGTCAGTTCAGATGGATCGAGAACAAGTCGGCGCTGGATTCGCGTCGGGGCGGTCCCGCCGTGCCAGGCGATGAGCACCTGGCCGCCGGGTCGAGTGACGCGCCGGATTTCGCGCAGGCCGGCTGTGAGGTTCGGCCAGAACTGAATCGTGTTGGCCGAGACCGTCAGATCGAAGGTGTGGTCGTCGAAGGGGAGGTCGCCGACAGCTGCGGTCCGCAGGTCCATTCGTGCACCGGCGTTTGCCCGCAACGCCTGCCGAAGCATCACCGTCGATGGGTCGACGCCTGAGAAGGTCGCATCGGGGAATCGAGCTCGGAGCCAGCGGAGCAACACGCCCGGGCCGTAGCCGACCTCACACAGCGACCCGCACGGGGGCAGTTCGATCAGCTCGGAGAGCTCACGCTGCTGTGCGTCGTTGGCGGCCATCAGGCGGCCGGCGAGACTGCCTGGTAGCCCTCTCGGCAGGCCGAACGGGCCTCGATCGGTGCGCACGAGGTCCGGACTGAATGTTGGGGGGGAAGGGATCATGCCGCGAGTGTGCGACCTGAACTATGGTATAGGTCAAGTGATTGTTGGATTGAGCATCGGCGAACTGGGAGCAGACACCGACACGCCGGTGTCGGCGCTGCGCTTCTATGAGCGCAAGGGGCTCGTGCCGCCTCCGCCTCGCGTTTCGGGTCAGCGCCGCTATCCCCCCGAGGCCGCTGACCGTGTTCGCATGATTCGCATGTGGCAGAACGCCGGATTCAGCCTTGGTGAGATCGGTCAACTTCTCTACGACCGGCACAGTCTCGAGACCTGGCAGCAGTTGGTCAGGGCCAAGATTTCGGAGCTGACCGTCCTGCAGGCCGAAGCTGAGCGTTGCCGCCAACAACTCGAACACGCGCTTTTGTGCCGTGCCCCGGATTGGACGACCTGCCTGTGGATGAAGGCCGCCTCCCGAGCCGAAAGCAGGCAGTGACCGAGCCGTGCGCTCTGGCGTTTGTCACCTACTGCCATCGATCGCTGAGTCCGTCCACAACATCGACCGTACCTACCCACTTGAGCACGCAGCCGACGCGATTCGGCAACTCCTGGCCGGCAGAGTGCAAGCTAGCCATCACCATCTGACACCCGCACGTCGAGCGCCCGACGAGGAGACAGGGCAAACAAGAGCCTCCAACGAAGCCTGGGCGGTTCCGACCTCGGCAGCATGATGTTGCGGCGACTGTTTGTTGCCATTTTCAGTCAGGTGTGAGGAGGAGTTCGAATGCGTCGTTCACCATCTGGCGCCGGATGCGCTCGGGGTGGGTCGTGGTGATCAGGTAGTCGCTGAAGACGAGGGAGTAGAGCAGGAGCGAACGGGCCGAGATTTCGTGGGATTGCACGCCGAGTTCGGAGAGAAGCAACTCGACGTAGCGGAGGCGACGGTCGTCCACGCGCCGCACCTTCGACGCGACCTGTTCGTCGCGTCTCGCCCAGTCGCGGATCGCGAGTTCTGCTCGGATGCTCGGGTCCGCTCGGGTGATGCTCCACAGCCGCGCCGCCCGTTCACGCGGATCGGGGCCGGACGCCTCGGCACTGCGGATCACTTCCTCGGTGTGTCGGGTCTCCCATCCGTCCACGATCAAGCCGAGCAGCTCGTTGCGATCCTTGAAATGCCAGTAGAAGCTCCCCTTGGTCACGCCGAGTTCGTTCGCGCGGTTCCCATCGAAGAACCATACCTGTTGGTATTGACTGCGGACGTCATCGTCAGTAGGCTCCATACCTATGAGTATGGTCGGTCGATTGAATACCAACGAGCATGGCGACCTGAAGTGGCGTGCCCGCCAGTTCGTCGAGGACTTCGACTTGATCGACGCTTGGGCGTTGCCGGCTACCGGAACGCTGGCGGAGTTCGACGACCTGTACCAGATCATGGTGAACATGGATCCTGGTGACGATCGGGCGTCGCCCGCGTCGCGAGCACTGTTCGCCGTCCGGGCTTGCCTCGGACAACGGCTGGGTTGGGATGCGGAGCAGGTCGTGAACAGGTTGGCGATCCCCGGATGCATCGAGTCGTCGTTGCGCGATCGACTGCCCCCAGACCTCGCTGCACGGCTCGGTGAGACCTCAGATCAATCGCACTTCCGCAGCGTGTTCATGATCGAGGACGAGGCTGTATTGGAACTGTCCAACTCGCTCGTGCACGCGGTACTGCACCTGGGTTGGGTCCGTCGATCCAATGGCGAGTACCAGGGGCAGTTGGGTGTGTATGTGAAGCACCGCGGCCGCGCTGGCGCGCCGTACATGGCAGCGATTGCACCGTTCCGGCATCACGTCGTCTACCCCGCACTTCTGCGCCGGATCGAGTCGGACTGGGCGGCACGATCCACAGACCCATCATCGACAGCCCTCGCCGCCGACGATGCGGCATCGGTGACATGATCGTCGCCGCGTGGGCGCTGTTCGTTCTCGGGGTGGCCCACATCGTGTTCGGACTCGTGCGGTTCAAGGTCCCGTTCGCCGAGGCGTGGTCGGCCGGGTTCGTCGGCAAGTTCGAGGCCAACGAGGCGAGGCGTGCCGCGTTCTGGTTCCTGATGTCCGGACCGCTCCTGATGGCGCTCGGCAACGTGGCAATTCACGCCGTCTCGATCTCTGACCTCTGGCTCCTTCGAACGATCGGGATCTACCTCTTCGTGTCGAGCAGTGTTGGTGTTGCAGCGTTCCCGAAGTCGCCACTCTGGATACCGCTCCTGCTGTCGCCGATCTTCATCGCAGGCGGTCTCTGAGAGAGGTCGGGCTTGAAGTGAAAGTTCAGCCCGTTCGTGTCGGTCGTTGGTCCGATTCTCGAATTGGTCGATGAGCGCTCGGATCGTGCCGCGAGCCGGCCGCAACCGCTGTGCGGTGAGGTCGGCCTGCCTGATTAATTCTGTTCGATCGGCTTCGGATCGTTCGTACAGTGTTGTCCAACCTCTCAGCTGGCGTGGAAGAGGTCAGCAGCGAATCGGATGTCCGAACAGCGAGGGTCTCGTCGCTCACCTCGTATCGCACCCGCAGCGGGCGATCTACGGTGACTCGCATGAACCCGAACGACTCGTTGGGGAAGACCTTCACGCAGTCACCGTAGAGCCGCACAATCTCGTCGATCTGAGCATCGGACACCTGCTTGCGCTTCTCGCCGAGGCTCTTGCGCATCTTCACGAACAGCTCATGGGCGTCGACCAGCTGCACCTTGCCTCGCCGCTCGGGTGCCTTCCGGTTCGTCACGACCCAGAAGTACGTCGAGATCGACGTGTTGTAGAAGAGCTGGTCCGGAAGAGCAACGACAGCTTCAAGCCAATCGTTCTCGATGATCCACCGACGGATCTCCGACTCCCCCGAACCCGCCGAACCCGTGAACAGCGGCGAACCGTTGAAGACGATCGCCAGCCGGGAGCCGCCCTGATCGACGGGCTTCATCTTCGAGATCATGTGCTGTAGGAACAGGAAGCTGCCGTCATTGATTCGTGGCAGCCCGGCACCGAACCGGCCCGCGAAACCTCTCGACTTGTGCTCCTCCTTGACGATGTCTTCGACCTTCTTCCACTCGACTCCGAACGGCGGGTTGGCAATGAGGTAGTCGTACTGGCTTCCGACGTGGCCGTCCTCGGAGAAGCTGTTGCCGTAGACGATGTTCGTGGCGTCCTGGCCCTTGAGCATCATGTCGGACCGGCAGATAGCGAACGTCTCGGCGTTCAGCTCCTGCCCGTACGCCTGAAGCCGAGCCTCTGGATTCAGCGAGCGGAGGTGGTCCTCCGCAACGGACAACATGCCTCCCGTGCCGCAGGCGGGGTCGAGTATCGACTTGACGATCCCTGGCTTGGTGAGCAGGTCCTCGTCTTCGATGAACAGCAGGTTCACCATCAAGCGGATCACTTCACGTGGGGTGAAGTGCTCACCGGCCGTCTCGTTCGACAGCTCGGAGAAGCGCCTGATCAGCTCCTCGTAGAGGTACCCCATCTCCAGGTTGGTGACCTTGTCCGGGTGCAGGTCGATGTCGGCAAACTTCGATACCACCAGGTACAGCAGGCCCGAGCGGTCGAGCCGAGTGATCTGAGCCTCGAAGTCGAACTTGTCGAGGACGTCCCGGGCACCTGTCGACCCACTCGCCATTCAGGTGGAAAACGGCAAAACCCCAGGCCTGTGACCTGGGGTTATTCGTGGAGCTAAGGAGAATCGAACTCCTGACCTCTTCCATGCCATGGAAGCGCTCTACCAACTGAGCTATAGCCCCAGACGTGGCCGTAAGGGAGGGTGCATGTTATCAATCGTGACTCCCCCATCACAACGGACTTCGCCTTGTGGTTCTCGTGAGCAACGTGCACACCATGGCCGCACCTCGTTCACGAGGTGGGCGGGCGTGGCCGCGCTCACTCAACGACGAAGAATCGGTGAGTCTCCCGGTTGCCGAGCTTCGTGTGCTCGGCGCCAGCTGGCGAAAGCGTCCAGGATGTGCTGCGGCGAGCCGTGGATCTCGGTGAACCCACCGTTGACCGCACGGGTGTCGAAGTACGCGGCGTCGACGCCGTCAGCGAACAGTCGGGTGGCGCAGGTGAAGCCGAGCGCCTGGAGCCGCTCGAACTCGGCCTCGAAGTCCTCGACGAGCAGCCCACTGTGGTGAAAGCCGAATTCACCGGGCTGGTACAGGTCTCGATAGATCGACGCCGTGTCGTCGTGTTGCACGATGAACTGGATCATCGTGTCGCCGAGATACCCGAACGCATACGAGACGTCCGCCTGCTGATTGGTTCCGCGATAGTCGAACACGTCGGTTCGGTGATGGTCGGTCACCACGAACGGGCCGGCACCGAAAACCCGATCCCACTCGGAGATCGCGGCCTCGAGGTCCTCGACCAGAAAGGCCTGCTGAAAGAAGTCGTACCGGTCGATCGTCATACCGAAGTGTGACCGCCGGCCGCGACGTCAATCGAGTTCGACCGTCGACGGCTCCCACTCGACTCGTGGCGCATCCATGTAGAGCCGTTCGATCTCGTAGAACTCGCGAACCGAGTCGAGGAACACGTGTACGACAACATCTCCGTAGTCGATGAGCGTCCACTGCTGCTCACGAACGCCTTCGGTGCGCACCGGCGACCGGCCCAACTCCGCCTTCACCTTGGTCTCGATGTTGTCGACGACCGCACGCACCTGGCGGGGGTTGGAAGCGCTGGCGATCACGAAGTACCCGGTGATCGACAGGAGTGTGCCGACGTCGAGGATCAGGACGTCAGCCGCTTTCAGGTCGGACGCAGCCCGGGCTGCACATATGGCGAGCGCCACGCTCGTATCGCCATCGGTTGCCGTGTCGCGCTCAGACATCTGTGTCATCCATCACCTTCGACCGTATCGGGAACCGTGGTGTCGTCGGGCAGGAACGTCGCAGGGCCGCCTCGCGTGAGCTCATGCTCGAGGTACGACAACCCGAGGATCACCTGTACGTCGACGCCCTCGATCACCCTGTCGGCCACTCGAACCTCTGCTTCTCCGAGCAGCGCGTCGGCGGCATCGATGGTTTCTTGCATCTGTCGCTCATCGGCGACTTCGATGATCGTCACGGCCGGAACACCGGTCGGTGCCGTGTCGACCGAGATGACGTTGCCAGAGAGGAACACCAAGCGGCCGATCAACTCGACCGCCAGATCCGACGTGGAGCCGTACAGCCCGTCAGCGGTGGCAAGTTCCTCTTCAGTGAAGTTGGCAACGATCCTCGCCTTCAGGCCGGTGTTCGGCGTCGAGACGAGTCCGGGCGAGACCTGAGCAAACACCAACGTCGAATCTCGGCGGTCGATCAACACCACGTCGGTCTTTGTCGGGTTCTCTGCCTCGTCGACCGGCACGACCAGCAGGTCACGCACCGATACCTCCCCCTGCCAGAGCCGAGCGACCAATTCATCCACGGTGTCGGGTGCGATCGGACGGTCGAGATCATCGAGCGGAACGGGATCGGGCGACACGGTCACGGGAGCGGTCTGCGCCAGCGATTCCCACACGGCGACATCGCTTGCGTGCGACGTGTCGGTCCCGGCGTCGTCGTCGATCGCCGCCAAGATGCTGATCATTTCGCGCAGCGTGAAGGTCTGCGGTCCGGCCGTGGAAATCATGCCGCCACCGCCCTCGGTGTCGACCACGTCGCTCGGCAGCACCAACTGCAGCGGATCGACCTGGGGCAACATCGCCTCGAGACCCGCTGCATCCACCACGGCCCCGCGTTGCACCGTGACCGACAGCATCGCCTCGACCGAGGCGATCAAGCCCTCCACGTCGGCGCCATCGAATGACTCGTCGACCGGTCGACGTTGCAGGCCGAAGCCTGCGCTGGCGTCAGCGTTCACGGGCACGGTGACGATGCTCCCGCCCTGCCCGTCCGGCAGCAGCGTCATCACCACGAGCGAAGCCAGTCGACCGGACTCGTCAGTGACTGCCAGCGCCGCATTGGGCGTGACGGGGAATTGCTCCCGGGGCCGGGAATCGACACCGACAGCCTCGCCCTCCTGGGAGTTCGAGAGCGTGACGACGCCGACGGCGAACATCGCCAGCATCGCCGAGAAGAGCGCCCAGCCCTGCCGTCGTGAGCCGACCATCCGGCCGAAGGTCGAGGTCAGCGCCGCCGGGATCGCGAGGATCGCCAGGAGCTGCAGCAGGTTGGTCAGCGCGTCGGGGTTCTCGAACGGGTGCGCTGAGTTGACGTTGAAGAAGCCGCCGCCGTTGGTGCCCAGGTCTCGGATGGGCATCTGTGACGCGACCGGCCCGCCGGGGATGGCCTGTTCCGCGACGGGAACCTCGGACTCGGTGCCGTCCGCGGCGGTGACGGTCGCTGTGACGGAGGAGTCCACCGTGGTCGCAGTGGTGCTGCCCGACAGGTTCTGCACCACGCCGAGTCCGACGAACGCGATCGCTGCGACCAGTGAGATCGGCAACAGGATGCGGAGTGTGCCCCGGACCAGGTCGACCCAGAAGTTGCCCAGGGTGCGGGCCCTGCGTCGCAGGATC
>ENA-OFDP01001071-OFDP01001071.1-metagenomes-genome-assembly--contig:-NODE-1071-length-11032-cov-8.316935_pt1 | contig 11032 bp, 8 predicted proteins | sample MGYA00153389_OFDP01 | MGnify analysis MGYA00153389 | reverse complement strand
GTGCATCAGGATGTTGTGCTCGGCTTGGAACACGATCATGAAGTTGAATGTGCCGGAGATACCCAAGGGCATACCGTCAGAGAATGAACCTTGTCCGATCGGGTAGATCAAGAATACTGCGGTGGCTGCTGCAACTGGTGCAGAGTAAGCGACGCAGATCCAAGGACGCATACCTAAGCGGTAGGACAGTTCCCATTCACGACCCATGTAGCAGAAAATGCCGATCAGGAAGTGAAAAATTACCAATTGGTAAGGGCCGCCGTTGTACAACCACTCATCTAAGGAAGCAGCTTCCCAGATTGGGTAGAAGTGAAGACCGATCGCGTTTGAAGAAGGAACAACAGCACCTGTGATGATGTTGTTACCGAACATCAAGGAACCAGCAACTGGTTCGCGGATGCCGTCGATGTCCACTGGGGGCGCACCGATAAAGGCGATTACGTAACAGATTGTGGCAGTTAGTAAGGTAGGAATCATCAAGACGCCGAACCAACCTACATAAATGCGGTTGTCGGTGCTGGTGACCCAGTTACAAAACTGCGCCCACAGATTGGCGCTTTCGCGCTGCTGTAATGTTGCTGTCATGGTTTTATGATTGCTTTATTTGGTTGTCAATGTTCTGATGATGTTTCTATTATTACGGCAACTACTAAGGTTTGTAAAGGGGTTTGGCGACAGTAGAACTGATAGTAGTTATCAGGAAAGCTGATGAGCATGACAAAGCCTTAGATTGCGGGGCTCCCAGCCATCGCCGGCGTGAATTGATTCTTTATAAAATGGACTAATATCTTGCACCATCGCAACAGTCCCGCACGCGAGACCGATCAGAAGCTCGCCCCACAGCAGTTTGTTTCTCGTGGAGCCCGCACGCGAGGCTATTGCTGACATTGGTGATCTTCGGCGAGATTAAATATATATTCTCAGTTGGCGATCGCACTTGCCCACAAAGAAACCTGGTTTTTTACCGAATTTGCGATCTTCTAACGCGTCTTCTCGTAAAAAACCGGGTTTCTAGGCCCCCATGCGTAAGTCTTAATAGTTTTTTGTAGGGGAAATCTCCCTCGTGGTAGCCGCGCTCGATGGCTGGGAACCTTCGCCCGTGCTACGAGCGTGTTTAAAACAGCTTGTCACGCTGCGTGACATATCATAAAAATGCTGTAACAGTTGGGCGCGTCATGCAAAAACAATAGGGTTAGCGTTCGATCGACAATTCAGCTAGTACGATCGTAACTCTAGCGCACTGATCGTTAGTGGGTGGTCATGAAACCATCTCAGCAAATTCTGTCGAAATTTTACTGGAGAGACGATAAGATTGAGTTTAGAATTATAACAATAAACAACTATCAATACTTAATAAACTAACCCAAAAAAACTCAAACCTATGTCAAAAAATCAGGTATTATTAGATTCCGAAGATTACGACTCCCTCAAAAGCCAGCTAGAAACCCTCAAATCACGGGTTGCCGAACTAGAGTCGGCCGCTAAACCAGAACCCGCTAGAGTTGCCAAACAAAAGGCGCTGTTTGCTGTAGTCAGCAAAATTAGAGAGTCGCTAGACTTAGATATTATTTTCAAATCAACCGCTACAGAAGTGCGCCAACTGCTGAATGCCGATCGAGTGGGAATGTTTCGATTTTACCCCGAGTCAGGATTTAACGACGGCGAATTTGTGTCTGAAGACGTACTGCCCGAGTTTGACTCAGCAAAAGCTGTCAAGGTACACGACCACTGCTTTGGAGAACAACACGCAGTACACTATCAGAAAGGGAAAATTCAGGCAGTTTCTGATATTTACAATGCTGGATTGAGCGATTGTCACATTGATATTCTTGCCCAGTTTCAGGTGAAAGCAAACTTAATTGTACCTTTAATTAAAGGAAATCAACTTTGGGGATTGCTCTGCATTCACCAATGTCGCGCCCCGCGCCAGTGGCAGGAAGATGAAATTGAGTTTGTCAGTCAAATTGCGGTGCATTTAGGAGTAGCAATACAGCAAGCACAACTTTTAGATAAAGCCCAGAAGCGATCAACAGCGCTCCAGACTACTCTGGAGCATCAATTGCGAAATCGCACTGAAGAGCTGGTTAAGGAGGCAGACCGAGAACGAGCAATCACTCGGATGATTGACAAAATCCGCCAAACCTTAGATATGGAAACAATTTTCCAGACAGCAGCGACAGAAGTGCGCAAACTTTTGAATGTCGATCGCATTGCCATTTATCAATTCCGTGAAGACTATTTCGGCGACTTTATTTTTGAATCTGAATCCAGCGAATGGCCGAAATTGGTAGGCAGCGGTTGGGAAGACCCCTACTTAAACGAACACCAAGGAGGCAGATTTCGGTACGCGGAAACGTTTATCGCTGACGATATCTACAATGCCGGTCAAAGCGATTGTCACATCGAAGCTTTAGAATATTTTGGTGTCAAATCCTGTGCGGTAGTTTCTATTTTTAGAGGAGAGAAACTCTGGGGATTACTCAGTGCATTTCAACACAGAGGTGCGCGGCACTGGGAAGAAACGGAAGTCAAGTTGCTGAATCAAATTGGTACTCATTTGGGAGTGGCTTTGCAGCAGTCAGAGTACCTAGAACAAATACAGTTTCAAGCTAAACAGCAGGCGAAAGCAGCAGAACAGGAGCGCACATTAACCAGCGTAATTGAACGGATTCGCCAGACGCTCAACATTGACAAAATATTTAGCGCTACTACTCAAGAAGTGCGGCAAATCCTCAACTGCGATCGTGTAGGAGTTTACCGTTTTTTTCCAGACTGGAGCGGGGAATTTGTGTCGGAGTCGGTAGAAGAAGGTTGGATACCTTTAGTAACTGACAAAATTAAAACAGTCTGGCAAGATGATTATTTGCAAAAAACTGAGGGCGGCAGGTATCGCCATCAAGAAGTTTTTGTAGTTAATGACATCTACAAAATTGGTCACTCTCCATGTCACCTGGAAATTCTAGAACAAATTCAAGCCAAAGCATATTGTGTAGCGCCTGTTTTTGTGGGTGAAAATCTCTGGGGTTTGCTAGCAGCTTACCAGAACTCGGGCCCTCGTGAGTGGGAAGCGGGAGAAGTGAGGTTGCTGGATCAGATTGGCAGTCAATTGGGAGTAGCGATGCACCAAGCAGAATTGCTCGATCGCACTAAAAAGCAGTCCTGGGAATTGCGGACGACTCTGGCGGATTTAAATGCGATCGTTGACAATTTGGCTGACGGCTTATTAGTTACTGACATTGAAGGTAAAATTACCAGGTTTAATCCGGCCCTGCTGGCGATGTTTGAATTGAAAGATGTTGATCTGAAGGGAAAAAAAGTATCCGATATCTTTCCTCAAAAATTAGCAAAATTGGTCGAGGCGACTGAGCATCGAGAGGGAGAAATTGTGACGCTGGAAGTGGAACTGGGAAATTCCAGGATCGGTCAAGCTTTAGCGACAACTATTCTGAAAGAAGCGGTGAAAGATGAAGCCGATCGCTCTCTCGGTTCAGTAATTTTGATTAGAGATGTTACGGTGGAACGAGAAGTTGACCGGATGAAAACTGATTTTCTGGCTACAGTTTCTCACGAACTGCGGACGCCTTTAACTTCGGTTTTGGGTTTTGCTTCCCTGATTAAAGAAAAACTAGAAGAAGTGATTGTTCCAGCAGTGCCAGCGGAAGACCGCAAAATCAGAAAAGCTTTGAATAAAGTAGGAGACAATATTAACATTATTGTGTCAGAAGCTGAGCGGCTGACATCTTTAATTAATGATGTTTTGGATATTGCTAAGATGGAAGCTGGACGAGTTGAATGGCAGTTGCGACCGACAAATCCAGTGCAAATCTTAAAACAGGCGATCGCTGCTACGTCATCTTTATTAGAAAAGAATGATTTGAAGTTGATTAAAGATTTTACCCCTGGACTACCACAGGTATTAGTAGACCGCGATCGCATGATTCAAGTCGTCATCAACTTGATCTCCAATGCAGTCAAGTTCACAGCATCAGGTTCTGTCACCTGTCGCGCAAGAGTAGAGAGTGACGAGCTAGTTATTAGCATTATCGATACTGGCATTGGTATTGCACCAGAAGACAAAAGCAAAGTTTTTGAGAGATTTAAACAAGTGGGAGATATCCTGACAGAAAAGCCGAAAGGCACTGGCTTGGGGCTGCCAATTTCTAAACAAATCGTTGAACACCACGGCGGTAGAATTTGGCTAGAAAGTGAGTTTGGCCAGGGCAGCACATTTTCTTTTAGTATACCGCTAGTAAAAAATATTGAGCAGGTGGAAAAATGCAAAAATATTAATGATTTAATCTGGCAACTAAAACAGCAAGTTGTCAGCAGAACTCCGCTCAGCGTTAAAAAACACCAGCAAATTTTAGTTGTTGATGATGAGCCTAACATTCGGGAAATGCTGAGGCAGTCACTGGAAGAAGAAGGGTACAAAGTAGCGGAGGCAATTAACGGCATAGATGCTATTTCTAAGGCTAAAGCAGTCAAACCGGATCTAATTATTTTAGATGTGATAATACCTCACATCGACGGTTTTGATGTGGCGGCAGTTCTAAAAAATGACCCGGAAACTCGGGGTATTCCGATTATCATCGTTTCCCTGATTCAAGACCGAGAAAGGGGCTACCGTTTGGGGGTTGATAGGTATTTTACGAAGCCTATAAATGTAGCGGGAATGTTAAAGGAGATCGGCTTACTGCTGCGGCAAGGGATGGTAAATAAGACGGTGTTGGTGGTCGTTAGCAATGGTTCAACTCTCAAAACTTTATCGGATGCGTTGGTTTTTCAAGGATATAATGTGATCGAGGCATCTGATGTTCGAGAAGGCCTGGAGCGAGTTAGAGCGATCGAGCTGGATTTGATTATTCTTGACGAACCGTTATCTCAAGAGCAAGAATTGGTCAACGATTTGCGGCTTACTAAGGGCTTGGAAAATGTCCCCATAATTGTTTTAGGAGATATTGCAGAGGATAACGGGCACAACAAACAAATTAATTAATTAGGAATTGCTGTGAAAAAAGTTTTAATTGTGGATGACGAACCGAATATTCTGATTTTGATGGAGCAGGCTCTGGAAAAGTTGGAAGATGAGGATGATGTAGAGTTGCTGACGGCGAGAGATGGACTGGAGGCATTGAACATAATTAAAAAAGAAAAGCCGGATTTGGTTTTTCTCGATGTGATGATGCCCAAAATGAGCGGATTAGAGGTATGCAATACGGTAAAAAATGAACTCGGCATGGAGAATGTTTACATTATTATGTTGACAGCTAAGGGACAAGAGTATGATAAGCAAAGCGGTATGGCTATGGGGGCAAATCTTTATATGACTAAACCTTTTCGCCCGAAAGAAGTGCTAGTCAAAGCTAGGGAAGTTCTGGGTTTGACTGCACAGATGTAGAGAGAGTCACACAATTAATTGACAAGAATAGTCTTTGGTTTTTGGTTGTTGGTGACTGCTTAAAAACTAATGACTGACGACCAATCACTCATGACTAATAGTAAAGTAAATGGTTCGCATCAATCTCAAAAAATTGATTTCAAAGAAAGATTTGCGGGCGGTTATTGAGGGCGCGCGCCGTGTTTCGGACGCTCCGATCGCGATTCGGAATGTTGAAGGGACTATTTTATTTGGCGAAGACTGTCCGACATCCTTAAATACCTATCCTATCATCCTAGCCGATGAAGTTATCGGTTATGTAACAGGAACTCAAAAAGCAGCATTTATTGCCGATATGCTGAGTTATGCTGCTAGCGCAGACTTGGATATAAGAACGTTGGCTGTGGATACTTTAGATAAGTACGAAGAAGTTAATTTTTTGTACGATTTTTCGAGCAAAATAGCTACTTGTTTGGGAGTTTCTGAAGTCAGTCAATTAGTGGTAACTGAAGCTAAAAAATTGATTGAAGCTACCAATATTTCGGTGATGCTGATTAATGAAAAAGTCGGCAAATTGGAGATTGTTTCGGCGCGCGGCAAAGAGTATAATCGTAAAACAAAAATCGGCCCAAATATAGGGATAGCTGGTCATATTCTGGTTTCTGGCAAAGCTGAAATAGTCAATGATATCTTGTCCGATCCCAGATATGTTCCGGGAGACAATGAGATGCGTTCTCTGATTTGTGCGCCTCTAACAACGCAGAATGGTACGATCGGTGTGATCAATATTAGTCATAAGGAACTTGTCAACTATACAGCACAAGATTTAAAATTATTTACGGCTTTGGCATCGCAAGCGGCGGCAGCGATCGAGAATGCGCTTTTACATGAAAGTAAATTGAAGGAAGAACGGATTAAAAATAATTTGGAAAGATACCTTTCCCCCCAGGTGGTGCAAGCAGTTATTGAAGCTAAAGGAGAGATTTCTCTCAATCCGACTAAGCGCAATCTAACGATTCTTTTTTCGGATATTAGAGATTTTACTACTAAGTGTGAAGAGCTTCCGGCTGAAAAAATAGTGATGTATTTAAATGAGTATTTCACGGAGATGGTAGAGGTAATTTTTAGTCATGAAGGTACTGTGAATAAGTTTGTCGGAGATATGATTGTGGCTATGTTTGGGGCGCCTTCGGAAGTGGTCGATCGCGAACGGAAGGCGATCGAAACTGCGATCGATATGCAGCGCCGGATTGGGAGAATGTCTATTCCTTGGATTAGGGATAATTTTCTTACAGGTATTGGCATTAGTTCGGGGGAGGTGGTTGTTGGTAATATTGGTTCGCCGCAGCACATGGACTATACTGCGATCGGGGATGAGGTAAATATTGCTTCTAGGTTGCAGTCAATGGCTAAGGGAGGACAAATTTTGGTCAGCGACAGCGTTTACAGCGCTACTAAAGATATGTTTGAATTTAGGAAACTTGGCTCTGTGATAGTTAAAGGTAAAAAGAAAGCTGTCGAAACTTTCGAGGTGATTTATCAGAAATGAAGGAAGTTCGGCAACGGATTTTGTAACGGATGTAACGGATGTAAAGGATGTCAGCCCGATGGAAGAAGGAAGAAGGAAGAAGGCCCTTCGACACTTCGACTACGCTCAGTGCAACGCTTCGCTCAGGAACCGCTTCAAGATGAAGGATGAAGGATGAAGCAATTTTTACAAAGATTCACAAGAAGGAAATCATGGGGTTTTGCAGTCTTGCCTGTTTATTTGCTAAACTAGAGGTTGCGCTATGTCAATAAACCTTATATTTATGCACAGGTTATTAACTGGAAAACTGCGGGTAGATTATTTAACAATACCGATCGCCAATCTTCCAAAAAATCTATCCGGTACTAAAATTGTACAGCTTACTGACTTTCACTATGACGGGGTGCGACTTTCGGAATGGCTGCTAGAAGAGGCGATTATGGCGGCTAATGAAGCTGAACCAGACTTAATATTTTTAACTGGCGATTTTATTACTTACGAACCTGCACCTATTTATGGCTTAGTGCAGCGATTGAAAAACTTGCAAAGTCGGGCAGGAATTTACGCGGTTTTGGGCAATCATGACCATTACTATCCGGGAGCAAAAACAGAGGTTGCCAATGCTTTAAATAGTGTCGGGATTCGGGTTTTGTATAATGAAGCAGTCTATCCTTTGGGGTCTGAATTGGCTTTAGTTGGGCTGGCAGATTTTTGGTCTGGCGATTTTCTTCCTCAACCTGTAATGGCATCAATAAATCCGGCAATTCCTAGGATTGTATTGTCTCACAATCCTGATACTGCTGAAAAGCTGCAAAAATGGCGGATTGATTTGCAGTTTTCCGGGCACACTCACGGCGGTCAAATCGTGATTCCAGGTATCGGGCCTTTGTATGCTTGGGTCAGAAAAATTGGCTATTTGATTCCTCAATCAATACGAAAGTGGATTCCTTTTGTGTCGGCTTGCGATCGCGTGGTGATTCACTGGGAATGGGCTAGCGGTTTGCATCAGGTTGGGAGTAATTTGCTGTATGTGAATCGGGGTTTGGGAACTTATGCGCCCGGGAGGCTATTTTGTCCGCCGGAGGTGACAGTAATTACTTTGGTTTGTCAAGATCCGTAGGAGATGATTTAGGAGTGAATTTTCCCGATCGCAGATAATACTTGTACAAAACTAGCCCTAGTTTTTACGAAAGTAGATAACGTTATAGATGCGGAATGTGCGCAGTGCGCACCCTACAAGATAGATTTTGTGGGCAATTTCTATTATTTTTAATTGGCTTCTCCAAAGCGATAGCCTCTGCCGTAGACTGTGTGAATTAGCACGGACTCGCCGGGGGCTTCTATTTTGCGTCGCAGCAGGCGAATTTGAGCTGCTAATACGTTGCTGCTGGGTTTTTCGGCTTCATTCCACAAATATTTGTGGATCTGTTCGTGTGTTAGCAATTGACCGGGATGGCGCATTAAGTATTCTAGTAACTGACATTCTTTTTCGGATAAGTCAATTGTACGATCGCCCCGATAGGCTAATTGATTGTCGTAGGCTAGCTGTAAATCTGCGACTTGCAGCCGCCCGACAGCAACATCGGCATCAAAATTAGGAGGCCGTCGCAGCAATGCACGGACTCTGGCTAGGAGTTCTCGCAGTTCAAAAGGTTTGACTAGATAGTCGTCTGCGCCGCAGTCGAGTCCTTGTACGCGATCGTCTAGGGTATCTTTGGCGGTGAGAAATAGCACTGGTGTATTCCGTCCTTGCGATCGCAATTGCTGACAAATTGCCAGTCCGGTTTGTCTTGGTAGCATCCAATCCAAAATTAGCAAATCGTAATTTCCCTGCATTGCTAAATTACTACCAGTTGCCCCGTCAAATGCCACATCAACTGTATAACCTTCGCGGGTCAAAACTCGACTCAGAGGGTCAGTCAACTCAACTTCATCATCAACTAAAAGAATCCGCATCCTGATTTAAAATTTTAGGCTTGAGGTCAAGTAAACAGATTTTTGCTACATTTTGAAATGTGCAATACTTTCCGATTCACTGTAGGCTGCTGCTACCCATTCCTGGATTGCAGGTAGTGCCAAAATGGCATCAGCATAAGCTTTTGCTGATGAATTTAGTTTGACATCGTAGGTAACAAAACGCATGATAACGGGGGCAAACATAGCATCAACAATTGTGAATTTCCCGAACAGCATATCGCCGCCTGTTCCGAATTTCTCCCGGCATTCGCGCCAGATGGCCAAAATGCGATCGATCTCTGCTTCGACACCGGGAGTCATTCCTTCTCCGGGATAGCGGTTGCGACAGTCCATCGGCATATTTTCGCGCAAATTTTGGAACCCCGCGTGCATTTCGGCGCAGATGGAACGGGCGTGAGCCCTAGCGACGACATCGGCTGGCCACAAATCACTAGCAAAGCGTTCAGCAACGTATTCGCAAATTGCTAAAGATTCCCACACTTTCAGGTCGCCGTCGATTAAAACTGGCACTTTTCCCGAGGGAGAATAGCGCCTAATTTCTTCATGGGTTGTCGATCCGTCGAGGGGGATTCTGACTTCGGCAAATTCTAGTCCAGCTTGTTTCATCGCCAGCCAAGCGCGCAGCGACCAAGACGAATAATTTTTGTTGCCGATTACCAGAGTCAGTTTAGTCATATTTTTGGTTTCAGCTATCATCTTTCAGCAGACAATCGTTAACAAAATTAGATTTGAGTAAGTCTCAATACAATATATACACAAACATAATTATTCGCAACACCTAAACTTGTTTTGATATTTGAACCATTTGTGCTACTGTAGTTTAGGAAAAAGCTGTTTCCGCTTAGGCTGCGCTTATCCCCAATCTCAGATTCAGCAATTTACAATTTCAAATCAATATGATTACCGTAGCACTTCCCAAAGGCGGACTGTTAGGAGATAGCATTCGGCTGTTTAAATCTGTTGGATTAGACTTCAGTGCTTTTCTCGATTCCTCTAACCGACAACTGCAAATTTATGACACTACCGGAACTGCAAAAGCTTTGCTAGTAAGGACGCATGACGTGCCGGTTTATGTGGAATATGGTCAAGCTGATTTGGGGATTGCCGGCTATGATGTTTTGCGGGAAAAAACTCCGAAAGTTGCGAATTTAATTGATTTAAAATTTGGCAAGTGTCGCCTGTCTGTGGCGGTGAAGGAAGCTAGTCCTTACCGGCGGACTGTTGATTTGCCTCCTCACGGTAGAGTTGCTTCTAAGTTCGTACACTGTGCGAGAGAATATTTTCATAATTTGAATTTGCCGGTGGAAATTGTGCCGCTTTACGGTTCTGTGGAGTTGGGGCCGATTACGGGTATGTCTGAGGCGATTGTGGATTTGGTTTCGACTGGCAAAACTTTGCGGGAAAATGGTTTGGTGGAAATTGATGTTTTGTTTGAAAGTTCGGCTTATTTGATCGGTCATCCTTTGAGTTACCGTTTGAATGCGGGGGGGGTTAATGAGTTGATTGGGAAGTTGAGAGAGCAAGTTTTGATTGCTGTTTGATGGTCTAAAATTAGTATTGGAGTTTAGACTAAGCACAAATTTACTCAGCTAACGCTGAGTAAAAATTGTGGTGAATTTAGAGAGAGCTGACAAGGTTAAATAATGGATTTTGACGAGTTTTGGAACCTACCTTTACCCTTTTTGACCACAGGATAGCGACATCTTCGAGTGCGCGGTTTTCTTGTTTGCCATCCATCTGAATTTCCTCGCCGTTTCGGAGCAACAGCCGGACTCCCAATCTTGATTAAAAGTGGAAGCATTGATTGTACAACCCTTCCAGGCGTCAATTCAGGCAAAGACAATTGCTGTGGGCAAACGGATTTCTCTGACGACATCTTTAGCTAGCCATAATTGCCAGGTTAGTAAAGGCATCAAATCGCTCCATCGTTCGCACTGTTCGCTTGGTACTCAACTTCGGCACAGTCCAATGCAAAGTTTGTTTAGCACTCGCGATACCAATGTTCGATGGCAAAGCGACGTAGATACAGTTGCCAAATTTCTGCCAGTGGTGGCATTTGGATACCAACCCATACTAACCACAAAGGTTGACTATTTAGGGCTTGCTGAAGAAGTTGCAAAAGTCAACACTGTATGAGTTGTGTGACCATA
>ENA-OFDP01001070-OFDP01001070.1-metagenomes-genome-assembly--contig:-NODE-1070-length-11033-cov-3.694480_pt1 | contig 11033 bp, 9 predicted proteins | sample MGYA00153389_OFDP01 | MGnify analysis MGYA00153389 | reverse complement strand
TCATCCATTGCGTGTGCGCTGGGCAGAAGTAGACATGCAAAAAATCGTCTTCAATGCCCATTATTTGATGTATCTTGACACCGCTATTGCAGAATATTGGCGTGCGGTAGCCTTGCCCTATGAAGAGGCCATGTTGAAGCTTGGGGGCGACTTGTACGTTAAAAAAGCCGCCATTGAGTTTCATGCTTCCGCACGGTTTGATGATCGCCTGGACGTCGCCCTTCGATTGAACCGCATCGGCAATTCTTCAATGGTGTTTTCTGGGGGTATTTTTCGGGGTGATGAACTGCTCATCACCGGTGAGCTGATTTACGTGTTTGCCGACCCCAGCACGCAGACTGTCAAGTCCGTGCCTGAAGCGCTACGGCAGATTTTGCAGGGGTTTGAGAAGGGGCAACCGTGTTATCGAATCCAGACAGGGAGCTGGGCTGAGCTGGGCACAGATGCAGCCAGGGTTCGAACCGAAGTTTTCGTCCATGAACAAAAAATCCCGCTGCAGCTGGAGTGGGACGCGGCAGACCAAACCGCGCTGCATGCAGTAGCTTACAACGGCTTGGGACAGGCAATTGGCACGGCCCGTCTGCTGCACAGCACACCTGATACAGCCAAAGTCGGCCGGATGGCGGTTAAACGGGTTTTGCGCGGCTCAGGCATAGGTCGCGACTTGTTGGGCGTTTTAACCGACCTGGCAAAACAGCGAGGCTACCAAGAAGTGATGCTTCATGCCCAGCGCAGTGCGCAAAGTTTTTATGAGCGCGCCGGATTTGTGGAAAGGGGCGAACCTTTTGAAGAAGTTGACATCCCGCACATTGAAATGATGAAGTCGTTGTAAGCGCTGCGGCTAACCAGCGACAATCAACAGCTTTACGCGGACACCAGCACTAGTTTTCATGGCCAAGAAAAAACGTATTCCCAATGCAAAACTGGGCACTTTCATTGCAAACCCTGACAGCAACGCCCCAGCCGGGGATGGCAAGCCCGAAAGTGCTGACATCAACCCAGCATCCAAAGTAGCCGTACCCAGCAACGTAGTGCGTAGCCGCACTGCCAGTGCTGTAGCTCCGCTACCGCAAGAGGTGGAACGAGGCGACTGGACTGTCGTGATCTTTGCTTTGATGCTGTTTTTGGCACCTGCCATCGGTGTACCCAATGAAATGATGTTGCAAGACACACTCAAGTCAATAGTGGTGTCATTTGCCGCTGTGGGCGCTGGACTGTTGTTCTTTTGGCAGCAACGCAACCGCCGTGACGCCTTGCGCTGGCATGCAATCATGTGGCTGCCATTGGCGCTCATGGTTTATGCCTTGGGCAGCATGGTCTGGTCGCACACATATCTGGGCGGCGTTGAGGCCGTTCGCTGGTTTGTTTTCAGCCTGATTTTATGGCTGGGCATCAATACTTTTTCAAGGCAGCGCACGCCCTATTTGTTTGAGGGCATTCACTGGGGCGCGGTGGTTTGTTCGCTTTGGGCGGTTCTGCAGTTTTACTTTGATTTCACCTACTTCCCGCAAGGGCCCAATCCGGCATCAACGTTTGTTAACCGCAACTTTTTTGCCGAATTTGTTGTTTGCACCTTCCCATTTACCGCGTATTTGCTGGCACAGGCCAAAACGTCTTCACGCATTACGCTGATGGCATTCACATTGGGGTTCAATGTTGTTGCGCTGATGATGACCGGAACCCGAGGCGCTTTGTCTGCGATGTGGGTTTTGGTATTGGTGGTGCTGCCAGTGATTGCCATTCTTTATCGCAAGCAATTCAACTTCAGTCGCTGGGACAGTGGCAAAAGAATCCTGGCTTGCGGCGTTCTGATTGCCACCGTCCTGACCATGGGTATGACGAATTCTGGCAACCCCAAGATCATTGCTGATCGCGGGCTTACCGCGCCGACCACCCCTTTTGCCATGGCTTTTTCACGTACGGCCTCTATTTCCGCAACTGACGGTTCGCTTAGCGTGCGACTTGTGATGTGGAAAGCCACCATGGTGATGATTAAAGCCAACCCTGTCACGGGCGTAGGTGCAGGCGCCTGGGAGGCCATGCAGCCTTTGTATCAGGTCGAGGGTTCACAGCTGGAAACTGACTATTACGTTCACAACGAGATTCTTCAATTGTTGGCTGAGTATGGCTTGACCGGATTGCTGTTTTTGACAGCGCTCATTGGCTATTTGTGTAGAGCGGCCTGGAAAACACTTGTCAACCGAACCCCCGAAGGTTTGGCAGAGGCGCCAATTAGAGCTATCGTGTTGACCAGTCTGTTAGCCTTTCTGATTGTCAGCAACATTGGTTTTCCGTGGCGCTTGGCGGCTACTGGCAGCTTGTTTGCAGTGTGCCTGGCCCTGCTTGCGGCATCGGACGCACGTCTTTCTATACGCGGGCCGCTGGCTGCTGCACGCTTGACCTGGAAGCCTGCCTTTTCACAGGTGCTGGCGGTCATGATGATGGTGTGCCTGGCGCTGACGGCTTACATCAGCCAGCAGGCTGCAGCAACGGAACACAAAATAGTTTCGGCTGTAAAAATCGCGCTCTCAATTTCAAATTCAGGTGACTTTAACAATCCTAAATGGGACAAATCCAAGCGTGAAATGTTGCAATTGGCAAAAGAAGGTATTGCCATTAACACCCATTACCGAAAAATTACACCGATGATTGCGGATGAATTGGCCAAATGGGGCGACTGGAAAAATGCGATATGGGTTTGGGAATCCGTGATTCTGTCGCGACCCTATGTTGTGGCCATGATGAGTAATGTGGCACGTGGCTATTCACAATTGGGCAACAATGAAAAGGCGCTGGAATTTTTGGCACGATGCGAAAAAATCCAGCCCAAAGCGGTGTCTGTGCGGTCGTTAAAAGTTATTTTGATGAGCCGCAGCGGCCAAGAAAAAGAAGCTGCAATACTTGCCCAGCAGTACATGAACGAAGGCACTGTTGACTTTGACCTGCTGTCTGCCGCCTATGTGCTCGGAATGCGAAAAAGCGACTTTGACATGGCGATTCAGGGCTTGGAATTACGCAACAAAGACTGGCCTGAAAGCCGGCAGGACGGTTTCATGAAAATGGCCGCTGTTTACGTCAACCATAAAAAAGACGATGTCAAGGCCGTGGCGGCTTACCGGGGGGCACTGGAGGCCACCCCAGAAAAAGACCGTGAAGCTTTTCGTAAGCAGATACCCGCGCAGTTTCTGGCAAAACTGTAGGATCAAAATCGTACAGCTCTGGCGCGGATGGCTAAGGTAGCCAAGCGCTTGTTGCGCGGATGATTTGGAACTCGCGTTAAATGTCGCCAAGCAATGGGTAGGGCAGGGGCAGCAGATTCAAGGCCGCACCTTCCGGGCTGCCCAACGTCAACTCACCGCCCTGGGCTGCTGATGTTTGAATTGACACAATCGCACCAAAACCGCCAGACGGGCTGGCTGCGCAGGCTGCTACCAGGCCGCAAGGTTGCTCACTATCGGATGAATGAAAAACTTCCTGGCCGATGTGCGCGTCGCCCAAGCCCTGCACCACATAAGCCCTGCGCTTGAGCGTGCCCCTGAACTGGCTGCGTGCTACCACTTCCTGGCCGGGGTAGCAGCCTTTTTTAAAGTTCACACCACCGACTGATTCGTAATTGAGCATTTGCGGAACAAAAGCCTCAAAAACAGGCTGGCTGATCATGGCAATGCCGGATTGCACCTCCAGCCAGTTCCAGGTGCTTAAAGCCAGATCAGTGCCTGGTGGCGATGGCAAGTCTGCAGGTACGCAGCATAAAACCCGCTCAAATCCTGCGCCGGGGTACAAAAACACCTTACTTTCACCCTCAAAATCATGTTTTGACCATATAAATCGTGCGCAATCTGCTCCTGAATTAATAGCGCATCCAACCAGACCGTATAGCCTGAAATCTGCGCTGGCATCGGTCAACTTCACTTTTGCGCGCATCACGAACATGCTCAAACGTTTGAGCGTTTGAGTCAGGATGTCAATATTGCAAACCATTAAAAACTCATCGCCAGCATCGGCATTTTTGTGTTTGAACATCACAAAACTGGCCTGCATCCGCCCTTTGGCGTTGCAAAACGCAGCCAGTCGCGCCGCATCTAGCCCCAAGCTGACAACATCCTGCGTTAGCTGGCCTTGTAAAAATGTGGCGGCATCAGCACCCGCAGCGCGAATCACGCCCAGATGGCTAAGTCGGGCAACACCTGACATCAAGTCGGTTACGGGGGAGGGTATTGAGGTTGTCATGGGGTGAATTATCATGGCTGCGGGTTGACAGGTTTGATTTGAGAAGGGTGATCAGTCGTGGTGCGTGTTTTTAAAAGGCTGCTAGTGTTTGCGCTGTTGCTGGCTGCCTTGGCAGTAGGTGCTGCCGCGTGGTGGCTGCACCACCCGATGCGCCTGAACTTGCCCGCAGGCAGCCAGGTGCTGGACCTGCAGATCGAACCCGGCACGCGCGCAGCGCAAGTGGCTGAGGCGGTGGTTGCCAGCGGCGCAAATGTCAACCTGGAAATATTGCAACTCTGGTTTCGCCTGTCGGGTCAGGCCCGGCAGATCAAGGCAGGCAGCTATGAGATTACACCCGGTGCCACGCCTCGCAGCCTGCTTAGCATGGTGGTCCGGGGCGACCAGACGCTCAAAAGCATCACCCTGGTTGAAGGCTGGAGCTTTAGCCAGGTGCGTGCAGCGCTACAAAAAGCAGAGCTGCTTGCGCCTGATTCTATTGGCCTGCAGCCTGAAATGATCATGGAAAAGCTTGGCAAACCAGGCATTCACCCCGAAGGACGCTTTTTTCCCGACACTTACAGCTATGCCAAAGGGTCAAGCGACCTGGCTGTTCTCAAACGCGCGGCAAAAGCGATGGACAAGCGACTTGATGCAACTTGGGCGCTGCGCAACCCCGACACGCCCTTGAAGTCGCGTGACGAAGCCTTGACACTGGCCAGCATCATTGAAAAAGAAACCGGCAAACCCACAGACCGGTTGCAGATTGCAGGTGTGTTTACAAATCGCTTGCGCATTAATATGCGGCTGCAAACCGACCCGACGGTGATTTACGGCTTGGGCGATACCTTTGACGGCAACCTCAGAAAACGCGATTTGCTGGCAGATACGCCCTACAACACTTATACCCGTGGTGGCCTGCCGCCCACGCCGATTGCCATGCCGGGCAAAGCGGCGCTCTTGGCGGCAGTGCAGCCCGCACCGACCAACGCGCTGTATTTTGTAGCGCGGGGTGACGGTACCAGCCACTTCAGCGCCAATCTTGACGATCACAATCGGGCGGTTAACAAGTACATCAGAAATCAATGAAAACGGGACTCTTCATCAGCTTCGAGGGCATAGACGGCGCAGGCAAGTCCACTCACATCAGCACGATGGCCAAGGCCTTCGAGACTGCTGGCCGTGCCGTCACGCTGACCCGCGAGCCTGGCGGCACACCGCTGGCTGAAAAGCTGCGCACCATGGTGCTGAATGACGCGATGGATTCATTGACCGAATCGCTGCTGATATTCGCTGCCCGACGCGACCATCTTGCCAGCGTCATCCTGCCCGCCTTGGCGCGGGGCGATGTGGTGCTGTGTGACCGTTTTACCGATGCCACTTTTGCCTACCAGGGGGGAGGCCGCGGTTTTGACCTGGACATTCTGCGCACACTGGAGCAGTGGGTACAAATTACCCGCACAGGCAGTTGGGTACAACCCGACCTCACCGTCTGGTTTGACCTGAACCCTTTGGAAGCAGCCGAGCGCTTGGCTGGCGTTCGCGTGCCTGACAAGTTTGAAGCCCAGCCGATTGAATTTTTCAGCCGTGTCGTGCAAGGCTATACCGACAGGCAGAAGGCCGAACCCAGCCGATTTGCCCGGATTGATGCAGCGCAAAATCGTGAAAGCGTCTGGCAGGATGTCTTAAGCGTTTTCATCAACAAAGGCTGGCTTTGAACAGCGTTTTGGCTCCCTGGCTGCAAACCCAGCTGGAAAGCCTGCTGACCCAGCGCGGCCACGCGTGGCTGCTGGCGGGTCCGTCCGGGCTGGGGCAGTTTGAATTGGCATTTGCATTGGCTAAAGCCTGGCTGTGCGAAAAGCCGATGCCGCAAGGCGCTTGCGGGGTGTGCAGCAGTTGCCACGCGGTTGACGTGCATACCCACGCCGATCTGGCTGTGCTGATGCCTGAGTTGCTGTCGCTGGAGCTTGGCTGGCCGCTGGACGAAAAAACCCAGGACGACCTGGACAGCAAAAAGCGCAAACCCAGCAAAGAAATCAAGGTCGATGCCGCTCGCGAAGTGGTGTCGTTCACCCAGTTCACCCGCTCGCGCGGCACGACCAAGGTGGTGCTGGTCTTCCCGGCTGAGCGCATGAATGGCATAACTGCCAACACGCTTCTTAAAACGCTTGAAGAGCCACCAGGCGCGGTCAAATTCATCCTCGCAACAGAAGCCGCCCATCAGCTGCTGCCCACCATCCGCAGCCGATGTTTGGGCCACACCATGGTTTGGCCCGCTTTTGACGAGGCGCTGAACTGGTTGCAAGCGGCCAGCAAGCAGGGGCAGGGTGACGACAAGAAACTTTTCAAACCAGCATCACAAGCCGACCTGAAAACCTTGCTGACTGCCGCTGGCGGACGCCCGGCTGACGCTTTGGCTTGGGTTAACAGCGGCCAAGGCGCAGCCATCGCACAAAGTTGGCGAGCGCTGCCAAAAGCGATGGCCAGAGGCGATGTATCAGCCCTCAGCGTTTGGCTGCCGTCACAGGCGGTTGACGCGCTGCAAAAGCTTTGCCATGATGTTTGGGCCGTCAGGGCAGGTGCCCAGCCCAGATTTTTCAGTGCGGCCGATTTGCCTGTAATCACCCCAAAGTCCGGCATGTTCGCCTTGTCAAACTGGGCCAAGGAGCTGGCAAGCACAGCGCGCACGGTGGAGCACCCCTACAACTCCGGTTTAATGCTTGAATCCTTGGCCAGCAGAGCCAAAATTGCCTTGGCTTCAAGATAAGCGATTTCACTACACAATCCTCTAATTCAAACCAATAAACTACGCCAATGAGTGCCAACCCCCCTGCATCACCAACAGCTCCTGCCGCTCCCGCATCAGCCCGGCCAAGTGTCATTCAACTAGCCATCAAGGAAAAAGCTGCTTTGTACGCAGCTTACATACCGTTGTTCAAGGAGGGCGGGGTGTTTATTCCTACAGCGCGTGAATACCAGCTTGGTGCAGACGTTTATGTGTTGATGACGTTGCCAGACGACACGCAGCGTTACCCAATCGCCGGCAAAGTGGCTTGGGTTACACCTGCCAGAGCCTCAGGCAACCGCACGCAGGGGGTGGGTGTGCGCTTCCCGAATGACGAAAAATCGCGCCTCCTTAAACTGAAGGTTGAAGAAATCCTGGGTGCGCATTTGGCCTCTGACCGACCAACGCAGACCATTTAATTTGCTAGTAACTTGATAGCTGCTTACGCTCGCATTCATTGGGCTGTACTTCTATTTGATGCCTGAGAAGGCTATTTTTAACGCCTTTTCGCATGTTTACTGACTCTCACTGTCATTTAAGTTTTCCTCAGCTTAAAGCTGAACTGCCCCAGATTCGCCAAGCGATGTTTGAGGCGCAAGTTGATCGGGCGCTGTGTATTTGCACCACACTCGAAGAGTTTGAAGATGTCCATGGACTGGCTACCACTTACGACAATTTTTGGGCCAGCGTGGGCGTTCATCCAGACAACGAAGACGTGCTTGAGCCTACCGTCAATGATCTGGTGCAACGGTCAGCCCTGCTTAAAGTGGTCGGCATTGGCGAGACAGGTCTGGACTATTTTCGGCTTGGCGACCGCACGTTGGCCGACATGGAATGGCAACGTGAACGCTTTCGGGTTCACATACGCGCTGCCAGGCAAACTGGCAAACCGCTCATCATTCACACACGCAATGCGTCAATTGACACTCTGGCGATTTTGAAAGAAGAAGGTCAGGGTGGCGACTCGGCAAATCAGGCCACAGGCGTTTTTCATTGCTTTACGGAGACTCAGACCGTCGCCAAAGCCGCGTTAGACATGGGCTTCTACATTTCTTTTTCGGGAATTCTGACCTTCAAAACGGCGTCAGACCTGCGTGAAGTTGCACAGTTTGTACCGCTAGACCGCATGCTGATTGAAACCGACAGTCCTTATCTGGCACCCGTTCCGCATCGCGGCAAAACCAACAACCCTTCTTACGTGCCGTATGTCGCCAAGCTGATTGCTGAACTTAAGGGTGAATCGCTGGAAACCATCGCCCAATCCACGAGTCATAACTTTGAAACGCTTTTTTCTGGCGTCAAACCCGGCTGATACGATATGAAAAACTTAAAGTATTACTTTAAAAAAGCAATATACCTTGTTGTTTTAACTGGATTTAGTGTTTCCAACGCAGGATCATACGAAGATTTTTTCAAGGCTATCAAAAACGACGATGCGGCTTCGATTCAAAAGCTTTTAACCCGTGGTTTTGATGCCAATACGCTCGATCCTCAAAAGCAGCACGGCCTGATCGTTGCCATTCGGGAGCCTTCTCCCAAAGCCGCCATCGCACTGTTAAATGCCGCAAACATCAATTTAAACGCTTTCAATGCCTTGGGCGAAAGCCCGTTGATGTTGGCGGCACTGAGTGGCCAACTGGCGTTGTCTGAAAAATTGGTCAAAAAAGGCGCCGATGTCAACAAAACCGGCTGGACACCCTTGCATTACGCCGCCAGTAATGGGCACGTTGAGGTGATCAAACTGCTGCTTGAAAATTATGCCTACATTGATGCTGAATCTCCCAACGGCTCAACGCCGCTCATGATGGCCAGCATGTACGGCAATCAACAGTCGGTCAAGCTATTGCTGGACGAAGGCGCAGACCCTTTGCTTAAAAATCAAATTGGCCTGACAGCCTTGCAATTCGCCCAGCGCGCTGAAAGGTCCGATTCAGCCGAGTTGCTGACCAAAGCCATGCGCAGCAAACAATCGACGGGCGCTTGGTGACAACGGTTTTTACCTAATTTAAAGCTTCACTTGATATTCCACGATGTATATTATGTTAAGTAGAATTTCAAACCAGTTCAGGCGCCTTCGATTTATTGCTTTTGCTTTGCTAGCAGGCAGCATAAGTATCAGTGCCCCTGCACAATTTGCATCTTCCGCAGCAGTTGATGCCAATCCTGGCACTTTGCTCGCCAAACATGCCAGCCTTGCGAGCGTTTTGGCCAACAACGTTTACGGACGGCCACTGGTGCTGGATTCAACCGAGTCTGGAGATCTTGTCAGTGGCAACGCATACGCGGTTCTAGATGCGCCGTTTGCAACCGTCAGCACGGCATTTCGCAGCGCCAACACGTGGTGTGACGTGATGATTCTGCATATCAATACCAAGTATTGCCGCGTTGTACCAGGCAGTAAACCTGCAACGCTTAAAGTCCACATCGGCAAAAAAACACCGCAAAGTTTGCAGGATTCTTTTCCGCTTGAATTTGTGATGCGTCAGGTCAATGCTTCAGACAATTTGCTCGTAGTTCAGTTAAACGCTGAAAACGGGCCGCTGGGCACCAGCAACTACCGCATTGAGCTGCAAGCCGTGCCGCTTGATGGCAACAAAACATTCATGCACCTGCGCTACGCCTACGAGTACGGCATGGCGGGAAAGCTGGCCATGCAGGGCTACCTGGCAACTGGCGGGCGCGGCAAGGTTGGTTTTAGCAGCAAGACGCCAACTACAGCCAACGCCAAGCCTACTTACGTTGGCGGTGCCCGTGGCGCGGTTGAGCGCAACACCATGCGTTACTACCTGGCCATTGATTCCTATTTGCAAGCACTTTCGCAGCCACCTGCCAGCCAGGTCAATGTGCGGCTTGAAAAGTGGTTTGACGCGACGGAGCAGTACCCGCAGCAGCTCAGGGAAGCCGACAAAGCCAGCTACCTGGCGATGAAAAAAAATGAAATTCAGCGTCAGCTGGCCAGCCCGTAAACACCTTGAACAGGTCAACTTAGACCGCGTCTTACATCATGCATCGTTATGTGGCTACCTGTTTTGTGAAATGCACTCTTTAACCTTCTGAGGTGGCGTTTGCCATGGTTACATTGGCAACAACACATGATCCCCATAAAGCGAAAATGCGCATCCAACGGCATCAACAAAAGCAGCGAAAACGCCAAAGCAAAGCAACAGCAGCTAGAAGCTTTCACAGATGCGGGTTCACCGCTGTTGACTACCAATCAGGGTTTGCAGGTTCCTGACAATCACAACTCTCTTAAAGCAGGCTCACGTGGTCCCACTCTGCATGAAGACTTCATTCTGCGTGAAAAAATTAACCACTTTAATCATGAGCGCATTCCAGAGCGAGCCGTTTACGCCCGTGGTTCAGGCGCACATGGCGTGTTCAAACCCTACAAATCAATGGTGCAGTACACCAGCGCTGGTTTTTTGCAAAACCCAGACATTGAAACGCCCGTATTTGTGCGCTTTTCAAGCGTCGCAGGCCAGGCGGGGTCGGCTGACACTGTGCGCGATGTGCGCGGTTTTGCTGTCAAGTTTTACACCCAGGAAGGCATTTACGATTTGGTCGGCAACAACATTCCTGTGTTTTTCATTCAGGATGCGATCAAGTTCCCGGACCTGATTCACGCCGTCAAACCCGAGCCGCACAACGGCATGCCGCAGGCGGCCAGCGCGCACGACACATTTTGGGATTTTGCAACCTTGATGCCCGAGTCAACCCACATGCTGATGTGGACCATGTCAGACCGGGCCATTCCGCGCAGCCTGCGAATGATGGAGGGTTTTGGCATTCATGCGTTTCGCTTTGTCAATGCACAAGGCGTGTCTCACTTCGTCAAACTTCACTGGAAGCCCAAACTTGGCGTGCATAGCCTGGCTTGGGACGAAGCACAAAAGCTGGCTGGCAAAGACGCAGACTTTCACCGCCGTGACTTGTGGGACGCGATTGATAGCGGCAACTTTCCTGAATGGGAGTTGGGCGTGCAGATTGTTGATGAAGGCAAAGAATCCGAATTGGGCTTTGACATTTTGGACCCGACCAAATT
>ENA-OFDP01001069-OFDP01001069.1-metagenomes-genome-assembly--contig:-NODE-1069-length-11035-cov-2.988069_pt1 | contig 11035 bp, 9 predicted proteins | sample MGYA00153389_OFDP01 | MGnify analysis MGYA00153389 | reverse complement strand
GGCCTTTGGCCTTGCGCATGCCCCGTCGGCCTTCTCAGTGCCTGCCTTGATCTCGTTCGCCGACCATGATCATGCCGCGCTGCCATCAGCCGGGAGCGTGCGCCGTGCCGGATCAGTGGCTGCCCACGCCCAGCTTGATGATCAGCTTGAGGTATTGCATGCGTGCGTGCAACAACTCGACTTCGCGCCGCAGTTCGAGCCACGCGCGCATCTTGGATTCGAGGTCGGTGGCCTGCGGCAGTGGACGGTTCGGGGGTGTCGTGTTCATGTCGGTGCGGGCAGCAGCGGGTTGATGTTTCGATGGTGGCCGCCGCTCCGTGCAGGGTCAACCCCGCGAATCGGGTGCGGACTTGGCCTGCCAGCGAATCAACGGGTGCGCGGCATGCGCCACGGCAACATCAGCCGCACCGCCGTCGATGTCAGCCGCGGCAGATTCAGCGTCTCGTGCATCGACACCACCGACTCGCCCAGTAGGCCCGACTGCAGCACCGAGCGCACATAGAACGGCGTGTCTTCCAGTGTCTGGGTGACCCGCGCCGGATGGTGCGCGTCGGTGCGCATGGTGCGGTCGATGCGCCATGCGGTGCGTGGCAGCGCCTGCCGCATCGGCGCCTCGAACGGCTCGACCTCGCCGCTCGGGCGAAAGCGCAGCGCGAGCAGGCGATCGATGCCCGACTTCTGCCGCACGTCGTAGATCACCGCGGTGCTGCCGTCCTGCAGGCGGCTGCGTGACCAGTCCCATTCGGTGAACGGCCGGTCGATCGGTTCGCTGCCCTGGTTGCAATCGAGGTAGGCGTGGCCCGACCAGCGCGTACCGGGCTTGTCGAACTCGACCTCGACCCGCGCGCTCGGCGCGATCGGTCCCCAGTGATGCCGCCCGCCATCGTCGAGCGCTGCAACGCAGTCGAACAGGCGTTCGGGATGGATGCGCACGGTGCCGCGCACACGGCTGGGCAATGGCACGCTGACCTCGTCGATGTGCACGGTCAGGCATTGGCCGTCCCAGTGCAGGCGGCTCGGACCGATCACGAAGTCATGCGCGCTGCGGCTGACGCTGGCGCGGCTGCGCTCGGTCATGGTCCAGCGCCTGCTGCCGCGGCCGTACAGCGCCACGTTCAGGCAGCAGTGGTTCTCGGGGTCCGCTTGCCGCGCGTTGCCGCCTCGTTGCGCCCAGGCGTAGTAGGTTGAGAAGACACTGCCGACGAACGCGATCAGCGTCAGCGCCTGTGTTCCGTCGTCGCTGACCGCGTCGACATACCACCAGAGATAGCCACCCGACGGGACCGACTGGTCGAATCGAGGTGCGCCATCACGGTCGCGGCCGCCAGCAGGCCCGACATGGCTGCCATCGGCACGCCCGGCCCCGGATGCACGCTGCCCCCGGCCAGGTAAAGACCCGGCAGTCTGCTGATCGACGAGGGCCGCCGAAACGAGTCCATCCAGCCGTTCGAGGCCTGGCCGTAAAGCGCTCCGCCCGTCCCCGGAAAGAGTCGGTGGAAGTCGCTCGGAGTGGTCAGCACCGTGTCCCCGGGTTGCCTGTCCAGCCGCAGGCCGCAGCGCTGCAGCAGCGCGAAGTGAGTCTGTTCGCATGCAGCGATCTCCGAGGGTTCGATCGGTCCGTGGTCGCCGTGGGCGGGCGCGTTGACGATGCACAAAAGGCGTTCGGCGCTGCTGCCATGGCCGACCGGCAAGCAGCCGTCGTCGTCGCGGTCTTGCGCGCACACGTAGACGGTGCCTTCGCGCGGCAGGCGCCGGTGCTGGAAGATGTCGCGGAACTCGGCAGCGTAATCGGCACAGAAGTAGACGTTGTGCCGCACCAGCGGGAAGCCGTCGGTGCGGGTGTGCATCGACCAGGCCATGGCAGACAACGACCGGGTCGACGGCGGGACCGGCCGCACGGCGCGGGATGCCGCTGCGCCGAGCAGCGACTGCCCGAGTGCTGCCGCATCGCCGTTGAAAACCACCGAGTCGGCGTCGATCACCTCACCGGCGGCCAGTCGCACGCCGCAGGCGCGTCCGTCGCGCACCAGCACTTCATCGCAGGCCACGCCGTAGCGCAGCGTGGCGCCGTGCCGCTCGGCCAGCGTGGCGAGCGCCTGCGCGACCGCCAGCATGCCGCCTTCCACCGACCAGACGCCGTCCATCTCGACCTGTGCCACCAGCATCAGCGTGGCGGGTGCCGCGTACGGCGACGAACCGCAATAGGTGGCGTAGCGGCCGAACAGTTGCTGCAGTCGCGGGTCGTGGAAGTGACGTGCCAGGCTGCGCCAAAGCGTCGCGAACGGGCCCAGCCCGGCCAGCACGCCCAGGCCGCGCGGGCCCAGGTCGCGCGCCAGATCGAACAGTGTGGGCCGCTGCGAGCGGATGAACGGGCCTTCGAGCGTGTCGTAGACGCGCCGCGCCTGTGCGCAAAACTGAATGAATCGGCGCGCCTCGGCCGCTCCGGCGAACTGTCCGATCGCCTCGGCCGATTGCCGCGCATCGGCATGCAGGTCGAGCCGCTGTTCGCCGTCCCAGGCGTGCCGGGCCAGCACCGCCAGTGGCCTCAGCGTGAGCATGTCGTCGAGTTCGACCCCGGCGCTGCGAAAAATCTGGTCCATCACCCAACGCATCGTGAACACGGTCGGGCCCGAATCGATCCGGGCGCCGCCGACATCGATCTGGCGCATCTTGCCGCCGGGTCCGGCGGCACTTTCGACCAGTGTGACTTGCAGCCCGCTCTGCGCCAACTGCAGCGCGCTGACCAGCCCGCCGATGCCGGCGCCGATCACCACGACGCGGTGAGATTTCGACGACTCAGCCAAACGAGCGGCCTTTCCACAGTCCGCGCGCGCCGTACGGCACGAAGCGCATGAACATCGACTCCGAAAAATAGGCGTGCCGATGCGCGGACTGGATCGCTTGCAGGTGCGCGCCGCTGCGCGCATAGCGGTCCATGTCCTGCTCGCTTTGCCAGATCGTGAAGGTGGCTTGGCGCAGCAGCGGCGCCTCACCGATGCCGACCGCCAGGGTGCAGCCTTGCGCCGCGTCGAGCGAGCGCTGAGTGGCCGACGCTTCGCGCCAGAACGACCAGGCCGACGCGGGCCGGATCGATGCGCGGGTAAGCGCCGCGATCGGCCCATCGACCGGCACCGGCACGCTGACCGGCAGCTGCCGTCCGGCCCAGCTGCCGCGGCTGCTGTAAGCACGCAGCTTGATGGCGAACAGCTCGCGCGCGTGGCGGCGGTAGTCGTCCATCACGGCCGATGCGTCGAGGAACTGATCGGCTGCGGCGTCGTCGTCGAACACGCAGAACAGTGCCTGGCGGCTCAGGCTCGGCCGCAAGCCAAAGCGGTTTTCGTGGCCCGTTCCGAGTTGTCGGTGAAAGCGCAGGCCGGCGACCCGGTCCAGCGCGTAGCGGCCGAGTACGAAGCGCCCGAAGCCCCACGTGCGTGAGCCGGGCGCCACGTCCACCAGAACCAGCACCGACACCTCCGCAGTCACGGGCGGCTTCCTACGCCATGCGTGGCGACACGGCGTCGCCTCGGGCCGAACGCCAGTCTCTGGTTCGAGCGGATCAAGGTGAACGCGAAAGCAGCGCGACCGGCGGCGCGGTAACGGGGCCTATTTTTCAGACTCGGCCGCCGTGTCGCCGATGCCGTAGCGGCGCAGCTTGACATACAGGCTTTGACGCGACAGCCCGAGCATTTCGGCCGCGGCAGCGCGGTTGTCGCGCGTCAGTTCGAGTGCCGCTTCGATGCACAGCTGTTCGATCAGGTCGGTGGTCTCGCCGACGATGTCTTTCATCGGCACGCGCCCCACCAATTCCGCCAACTGGCCGGCCGAACGGGGCAACTCCTTGCCGCCGCGCGCCTCGACCGACGGACGCCGGCTCACGTCGCGGATGGTGAAGCCGAGAAATGTTTCCTCGCCCTGGCGCGCGAGCGTGCCGGAGATCTCGACGTCGGTGGCCGTGCCGTGGTCGTCACGCAGCTGGCTTGGGAACAACCGCAAGGTGCCGCGCTGACGCAGCGTGTTGATCAGCACGTTGAGTTCGACGCCGGCCCGACCCAGCCACCGGTTCAGCGACTCACCGCGCACCTGCGATTCCGAGGTCAGCTGCACCAGTTCCAGAAAGGCATCGTTGACGGACACGATCCGACCGTTGGCATCGGTCACGACGATGCTGTCGGGTGCACTCTGGACCAGCTTGAGCAGGGTGGCATTGGCGCTCGACGTCGCGTCCTCGGGGCCCGCTTCCGCCACTCGCGTGAGTCGCAGCACCAGCAAAGAGCCGACATCTTGGCGAAACATGGAGCCCGAGACGATCACCTCGCCGGTGTCGAGCTGCGCCCGTGCCTCTTCGGTGCGGCCGCTGGCGCGCACCGAGGTGAGCATGTTCTGCACGCGCTGCGCGCTGTGGTCGTTGAAACCCACTGGAAAGGCGGAGCCGACCAGATTGCGCACACTGCGGCCGAACATCACATCGGCAGCCGGATTGGCCTCGACGATCTTCTGCGTGGCAGCGTCGAGGATCAGCACCGCATCCGACGCGACCTGGAACAGATGTCGATAGCGCGCCTGGGCCTCGCGAAATTTCCAGTGGTCCTGCAATGATTGCTGCTGAGCTTCGAGCAGGCTTTGCTGCAACGCCGACTGCGCACGCAAGTCGCGCCCGTAGACCACGGAACGCTGATGCGCGACCAAGCCGCTGGCATCGCCCACCTTGACCGCGCAGTACGACAACGGAAGCTCGTTGCCGCCCTCCACCATCGGGTGATTGACCTGGCGCCAGCGCGGCATCGCCTTTGAATCGGCGTCGCGCAACAACGCCTCGATCTTCGGACGGCTGTCCTTGGAGACCGTCTGGATGAATCGCTGGCCCAGCCACCGATCGCAATGCTCGCTGCTCAGGCTGCTGCTGCCGTACGCGAGGTCCCGGATGACGCCCTCGGCATCGACCACCAAGGTCACATCGGCCGCGCTGTACGCCAGCCGTGCAACGGCATTCGGTCCCAGGTTGGAAAACGCTTGCGCTGGCGCGCTGAAACCAGTCATGCCGCTTCAGCCTGGTCGTTGGGCGTCCGTTGCATCAGTGGGTTTCTTCGCGCGGTCGGGCTCAGTGCGCTGACACGCGCCTGGTCAACAACCGTTCGGCCTGCAGCGGTGCATCCTTGCCGTCCACCGCGGTGCAATCGGCGCCGACCAGGTTGACCTGCTCGGGCATCTCGGCAAAGACCGGACCACCCACCATGATGCCGACGTGCGGGTTGCGCGAGACCTTGCGCACCCGGCAGATGCAGTCTTTCAGGACATCCAGCCGGGCTTCACTGCCAACCGAGAAGCCGATCACGTCGAACCATTCGCGTTGGGCCATGTCCTCGGCGTTGGTCGGCGATGCGAGCGTACCGCCGGTCACTTCCCATCCGCTGTGGCTGAAGAATTCGGCCACCATCGACAAACCGAAGGTGTGGTGATCTCCGGGCGCCGGCACCAACAACACACGTCGGGCGTGGGCCGGAAACTGAACTTCGGCACCGAACGCAGGGCTCAATGCCTGCAGCAGGTGCTGAAGCCTGCCGAGGGCCACGGTGACCTGCGTGAAGTCGCAGGTGTCTTCGACCCACATGTCGCCCAACTGTCGCGCCGCAGGCGCAAGCAGGTCGAGAAACACGGCCTCGATCGACATACCCTTGGAACGAAAGTCGCTGATACAGGTCGTGACGGGCAGTTCGTCTCGCGCCAGCACGAGCTGAACGAAGTCGGTCACTTCCTGGAGCGTGGGCGGTAAACAGGTGCCGGTGTGGGGCAGTGCAGCTTCGAGACCGCTGCGATGTGCCACAAGCAGACGTGGTATCACCTCGGCCTCCAATGTCTTGAACAGCTGAAGCATTCGGGCCTCGGCCGCGCTTCGTTCCTGGACGGCGGGTGCCCAGGTGGGGGAGTCGACATTGAACGGCAGTCGCTGATGATCCTGCCAGTTGTCGGAGGTCGGGGATGTGGTGGCGTTCGGGGTTGCGCATTCCTGCGACAGAACTTCACGCATCGATTGCTTCATGGGGCGCCTTTTCGCCTGGCGCACGTCGTTCCTTACGTTCCTCGCGCGAAAGCAAGCGCGAAGATCAGCGTCGGAAGTCTGTTCGTGTCGGCGGCTGAGGTTTGGGACCCGGACGGGAGCCGGGGCGCTGCAGCCCAAATCTCCGACTGCAAATTCAGCGTATCGGACGAACCGGGCGCTGTCGACCGGGGAAGTCCTCAATGGCGCTTTCAGCCTGAACGAGGCTAGGCGACTCATGATCCCGCGATCTGAACCCGGGCCGGGCCGGTGGACGGACAGTGTGGCGTCTCGCTGCAAAACGACCCCTTGCGAACCTCGAACCGTCGCTGCGTGCGCCGCTTGCCGCACCGCCGCAAACATTGGACAAATCATCAGGCGTCGGGTAAATACTGTCAAGTTTAATTTACGTCTAGTTTGATTGACAGATGCGGTGTCGCACCGTAAATTCATGACCATGGGCCTGAGCACCACTTCCGAGACATCGCATCGGCACGCCAAAGAGGCGGTTGCCCGCGACGCCCTTGCACAGGGCCCGGTGCGTTCATCGTCGGCACCGGTCCAGACTGTCGGATCGCGGCCCCCGCTTTACACCCCTGCTCAACGCGTTCGTCGCGACGCGTCGGTCTGGACTTTGGTGCAGGGGCTGCTGGCGCCGGTCCAGTTCCTGGTGTTCCTGATCAGTCTGGCCCTGGTGATGCGTTTTCTGTGGACCGGCGAGGGTCAGTCGGCCGCCACGGTCTCGGTGGTGGTCAAGACGCTGGCGCTCTACACCATCATGATCACCGGCTGTATCTGGGAGAAGGCGGTGTTCGGCCAGTACCTGTTTGCGCCGGCCTTCTACTGGGAGGACGTGTTCAGCATGCTGGTGCTGGCGCTTCACACCGGCTATCTGGTGGCACTGGTCACCGGCGCGCTGTCGGCCCGTGGGCTGATGCTGCTGGCGCTGGCCGCCTACGCGACGTATGTGATCAACGCCGTGCAGTTCATCTGGAAGCTGCGTCTGGCGCGGCTCGACATGGCGCAGCGCGATCTGGTGCAGCGCGATCTGGCGGCGCGGTCCGCGGGTGTGGCGGCGTGACACCGATGCGGTCCGCCGAAATGTTCAGCGCGCGTCGGAACCCACCGGATTCGGTTCGATGAGTGTGCTCGCCAGAAGTGCGCTCGCCAGCGTCATTCCGATCCGCCCGGCCTCGATGGGTTGCGCCGATGCGCCGGTGCTGCGCGAGCGCGGCCAGCGCGAGGTCTTTTGCGGGCTGACCGGCATCATCTGGCTGCACCGCAAGATTCAAGATGCTTTCTTTCTGGTGGTGGGCTCGCGCACCTGCGCGCACCTGATTCAGTCGGCCGCTGGGGTGATGATCTTTGCCGAGCCACGCTTCGCGACGGCCATCATCGACGAGCGCGACCTGGCGGGGCTGGCTGACGCCAACGACGAACTCGACCGCGTCGTGACCCGGCTGCTCGAACGGCGCCCCGAGATCCGCTTGCTGTTCCTCGTCGGGTCGTGTCCGTCCGAGGTCATCAAGCTCGACCTGTCGCGTGCAGCCGCACGGCTTTCGACCACGTTTGCGTCGCAGGCGCGCGTGCTGGCCTATTCCGGCAGCGGCATCGAGACCACCTTCACGCAGGGCGAAGACGCCTGCCTGGCCGCGCTGGTGCCGAGCCTGCCCGCCGCGCCGGTTGGCGCCGAGCCCGCGCTGCTGATCGTTGGTGCGTTGGCCGACGTCGTCGAGGATCAGTTCATGCGACTGTTCCGTCAGCTGGGCATTGACAGCGCATCGCGGCCGGTGCGCTTTTTCCCACCGCGTCGGGCCGCCGATCTGCCAGCCATCGGTCCGAACACGCGCTTCCTGCTGGCTCAACCGTTCCTGGCCGACACGGCACGTGCGCTCGAATCGCGTGGCGCGCAGCGCCTGCCGGCACCGTTTCCGCTCGGTGTCGAGGGCACGACGCGCTGGCTGCAAGCGGCGGCTTCGGCCTTCGGCATCGCGGACGAGGTGTTTGCGCGGGCCGTCGCGGCTCCGCAAGAACGCGCCCGTGCCGCGCTCGCCCGTCTCGAGCCGCAGCTGGCCGGCAAGCGCATCTTCTTTTTCCCCGACTCGCAGCTCGAGGTGCCGATCGCACGTTTCCTGTCGCGTGAACTGGGCATGCAGCTGGTCGAGGTCGGCACGCCCTACCTGCACCGCCAGCACCTGGCCGAGGAACTCGAGTTGCTGCCCGCGGGTACGTTGTTGTCGGAAGGCCAGCACGTCGAGAACCAGCTCGACCGCTGCCGCGCCGCGCAGCCCGACATCGTGGTGTGCGGCCTCGGTCTGGCCAATCCGCTGGAAGCCGAAGGCATGACCACCAAGTGGGCGATCGAACTGGTGTTCACGCCGATCCAGGGTTTCGAGCAGGCCGGTGATCTGGCCGAACTGTTCGCGCGGCCGTTGCTGCGCCGCCTGAAGCTGGTGGCCTGAGCCGCCGGCCCCAGACGCTGAGTCATCCGATGCAACTGACCCTGTGGACCTACGAAGGCCCGCCGCACGTCGGCGCGATGCGCATCGCCACCGCCATGGAAGGCGTGCATTACGTGCTGCACGCACCGCAGGGCGACACCTACGCCGATCTGCTGTTCACGATGATCGAGCGGTTGCCGAAAAGGCCGCCGGTCACTTACACCACGTTCCAGGCGCGCGATCTGGGCGGCGACACGGCCGAGTTGTTCAAGAACGCGGCGCGCGATGCGTTCGAGCGCTTCAAGCCGCAGGCGATGCTGGTTGGCGCCTCGTGCACCGCCGAGCTGATTCAGGACGACCCGGGTGGCCTCGCCAAGGCGCTCGACCTGCCGATCCCGGTGGTCGCGCTCGAACTGCCGTCGTACCAGCGCAAGGAAAACTGGGGCGCGTCCGAAACCTTCTACCAGATGGTGCGGGCGCTGGCCGGCCCGACGGTAGTGCCCGGCAGCGCGCGGCGCGTGCGCGACCCGGCCCGGCGTCCGCGCTGCAACATCCTTGGCCCGGCCGCGCTGGGATTTCGCCACCGCGACGACCTGCGCGAGATTCGCGGCCTGCTCGGGCAGCTGGGCATCGACATCAACGTGGTGGCGCCGCTCGGCGCCACGCCGGCCGACCTCGCGCGCCTGGGTGACGCCGACTTCAACGTCGTGCTGTACCCCGAGATCGCCTCGCTCACCGCGACATGGCTGTCCAAAAATTTCGGACAGCCGGCCACCAAAACCGTGCCGATCGGCAACCGCGCCACGCGCGATTTCATCACCGAGGTGGCGGAGCTGGCGGGTATCGATCCGCAAGCCGTGCTGAACGGCGAGGGCTCGCGGGCGCCGTGGTACGCGCGCTCGGTCGATTCCACCTACCTGACGGGCAAGCGCGTGTTCGTGTTCGGCGATGCCACGCACGCCGTGGCTGCGGCGCGCGTGGCCACGCAGGAAATGGGCTTCACCGTCGTCGGCATCGGCACCTACAGCCGCGAATTCGCGCGCGAAGTGCGCGAGGCCGCCAAGCTGTACGGCGTCGAGGCGCTGATCAGCGACGACTACCTCGAGATCGAGGCGCGCATCACCGAGTTGCAACCCGAATTGGTGCTCGGCACGCAGATGGAGCGTCACATCGCCAAGCGGGTGGGCGTGCCGTGCGCCGTCATCTCGGCACCGGTGCACGTGCAGGACTTTCCGGCGCGCTACTCGCCGCAGATGGGGTTCGAAGGCGCCAACGTGCTGTTCGACACCTGGGTGCATCCGCTGATGATGGGCCTGGAAGAGCACCTGATCGGCATGTTCCGCGGCGACTTCGAGTTTCACGAAGACGCTGCGCCGTCGCACCTGGGCGGCCACGCGGGCCCGCCCGGACAGCGGCCGGCCGAAACCGTGTGGCCAGCGCCGGTTGCCGTCCTCGCTGACGCCACCGCTGACGCCCACGTGATCGCCCACATCGACGCCGCACCCGCGTCCGCTGCCGTGGCGCCTGACGCCCAAACCTTCGCACATGTCGCAGCGGTCGCGGCCCCCGCGAGCTGGGCGCCCGACGCCGAGAAGGAACTGCGCAAGATCCCGTTTTTCGTGCGCGGCAAGGCGCGCCGCAACACGGAAGCCTATGCACAGGTGCACAGCGTGCCGGTGATCACCGTCGAGACACTCTATGACGCCAAAGCCCATTTCGGCCGCTGACACCGGCGCCGCGCGCACGCCGGTGCGCGTGGTCATCATCTCGATGGACACGCACCTGGCGAGTTCGACCGATCGTGCACGTGCCGCACTGGCGTGCGACCTGCCGGGCCTGCAGCTGACGATGCATGCCGCGTCCGAGTTCGCAGGCAACGAGGCCGCCACCGCGCGCTGCCGCGCCGACATCGCACAGGCCGACATCGTCGTCGCCGGCATGCTGTTTCTGGAAGACCACTTCCTGCCGATCATCGACGACTTGCGCGCTCGCCGCGAGCACTGCGACGCGATGATCTGCCTGATGTCGGCCAGCGAAGTGGTCAAGCTCACGCGCCTGGGCAACTTCGACATGGGCAAGCCGGCCAGCGGCCCGATGGCGCTGCTGAAGAAGCTGCGCGGCTCGAAGGAGAAGACGTCCACCGGCGGCGCCGCGCAAATGAAGATGCTGCGGCGCATTCCGCAGATGCTGCGTTTCATTCCCGGCACCGCGCAGGACGTGCGGGCCTATTTCATGACGCTGCAGTATTGGCTCGGCGGCTCCGACGAGAACATGCTCAACCTCGTCCGCCACGTCGTCGACCGCGGCGCCGACGGCCCGCGCCGCGCGCTGCGTGGCCTGGCCAAACCCGCCGCGCCGGTCGAATACCCCGAACTCGGTGTCTATCACCCGCGCATGCCCGGCCGGCTGTCGGCCGATGCCGGCGCGCTGCCAGGATTGCCCGACGTCGATACCAAGGGCACGGTCGGCGTGCTGCTGCTGCGCTCCTACTTGCTGTCGCACAACTCGGGCCATTACGACGGCGTGATCGCAGCACTCGAGGCGCGCGGCCTGCGCGTCG
>ENA-OFDP01001068-OFDP01001068.1-metagenomes-genome-assembly--contig:-NODE-1068-length-11041-cov-2.825960_pt1 | contig 11041 bp, 10 predicted proteins | sample MGYA00153389_OFDP01 | MGnify analysis MGYA00153389 | reverse complement strand
CCCGGCGCTGGTGATTTCCGCAGTGGCTACAGCGGCGGCGTCGCGTGGTCCATGGACCCGATGAACGGTCCGCGCCTGCTCGAAGGCAAGGAACGCGAGCAGGTGGTCGAACAGAGCGATAGCCTGATCACCGTGCGCGATGCGAGCGTGATCGCTTCGGCAAAAACGACTGCGCTGTCTGAATCGGAAGGTCGCCCCTGCTATCGGGTAGAGATCAAATGGGTCTCCGGCCGCGAAACCGCGGACTGCTACGGCACCGAGGATGGTCTGTTGCTGTCCACCGAATTGGTCATCGCCTCCCTGATGGGCGACATGAAACAGATCAGCCACATGTCGGACTACAAGTCTTTCGGCGCATTCAAAGCTGCCGCCAAGATCAAGAGCAAAGTCGCAGGCATGACCCAGCTCATCACGATCCAGTCCGTCGATCCCGTTACGCGCACCATGCTGGCGTACTTCGGAATCCTTCTTGAAACCTCGATTCTTATCGGTCTTGTCATCCCGGGCGACACGATCGTCGTCGTGGCGAGCACGGCCGTGGCATCCCCGTTGCAATATTTCGCGATGGTCGTCGCGGTTGTGCTTGGAGCGTTGAGCGGCGAGAGCATCGGGTTTGCGCTCGGGCGGTTCTTCGGTCCGAAGATTCGCGCATCCCGCTTGGGACAGCGACTCGGCGAACGCAACTGGGTGCGCGCCGAAAACTATATCGACCGGCGTGGCGGGCCCGCCGTGTTCATCTCGCGCTTTCTGCCGGTGCTGCACTCTCTCGTTCCGCTCACGGTCGGAATGAGCGCAATGAGCTACCGCAAGTTCATGACGTGGACGATCCCGGCCAGCATCATCTGGGCCTTCACGTATGTATCGGTCGGCACATTCGTTGGTGGCAGTTTTCGCGAGCTGTTGAGCCGGTTGCATTTCGCGGGCTACATCTTTGTCGGCGGGATCTTGGCGTTCATTGCCCTCGCTACGATTGCGAAGAAGCTCATCGAACGTTTCGAGGCACGCCACATGGACTCGCCAGGCGACGGTGACGCGACAACGGTCGATGACCCGCTGGTCAAGTAGTCGGAACGCGAAGCAGTCTGCCGGTACCCGGTACGCGGCTAACGGCCTGCCCCGCCGCGACACCGGGCGGCACGACCGCCCGCTGAATCAGAGCAAATAGCACGTCAAGCACGAGCGCGAGAACCGCGATGAGGATGGCGCTGCCGAGCATCTGGTCGAACCGCCGCAATGGGAGCCCCTGAATGATGCCGTAGCCCAAGCCGCCGAGGCCGACATAGGCGGCGAGGGTGACGGTCGCAACGACTTGCAGCGTCGCATTGCGCACGCCGCCGATCAGTAGCGGAAGCCCGAGCGGGATCTCGACTTTCCACAGGATCTGCCACTCCGTCATGCCGATCGCACGAGCGGCATCGATCGTGCGTCGATCAATCGCCTGGAGGCCAGAATACGCTCCGGCCAAGATCGAAGGGATGCCCAAAATCACGAAGGCGATAATCGCAGAAGCTTGCACTTGCAACACGCCCATGATGGTCGCGAGCAACAGGATGAGCCCGAACGACGGGAGGGCCCTTGCCGCGCCGGAGATTCCTACCGCAAGTTCGCGCCCTCTGCCGGTGTGCCCGATGAGATAGCCGATCGGGATCGCCATTGCCGCAGCAATGACGACCGAGATGACCGTGAAGTACAGGTGCTCAGCGAGTCGCATCGGGATGGCATTTGACCCGCCGAGGCGGTCTGGCGAGAAGATCCACGCGAGTGCATCGAAGAAGAAGTTCACGATCTCGCCTGCCCGGGCACGATGACGTCAACGGTTAAGGCGCTGGGTCCATCTACAGGTGTCTCGCGCACCGGGCTGGACGGCATCCTTGCCCACGGCAGAAGCACCCGACCCAGCACGACCAACCCAGCGTCAATCACGAGCGCGATCAACACCGTCATAACGACTCCGGCAAAAATCTCGGCGATAATGCCGCGTTGCTGACCGTTCGTAAAGAGATAGCCAAGACTCTGCACGCCGATCAGGATGCCAACCGTTACCAGCGCAACGGTGCTTACGGCGGCCACGCGCAATCCGGCGAGAATCACTGGGCCAGCCAATGGCAGTTCAACACGCCAGAATCGCCGGAAACTGCCGAAGCCGACTGCGGTTGCCGACTCGCGCACCGCCGGGTCGACCGCGGCAAGCGCATCCGCCACTGACCTTGTCAGGATAGCCACGGCGTAGATGGTCAGCGCGATGATGACGTTGGTTTCGCTGAGCAGACTGATCCCGAGCACCGCTGGCAGAATCACGAACATTGCGAGCGAAGGGATCGTGTATAACAATCCCGCTACGGTGAGAATCAGGCCGCGAGTGAGTTTGAAGCGGTACGCGAACCACCCGATCGGGATCGAGATGATGAAGCCGAGAACGATCGGCGGAATGCTCAACCGAATGTGCTGAATGGTCAAAACCCAAATGAGATCGAGATTATTGGCGATCCAACTCACTCGGCATCCGAACCGTCAACAAGAACCCCGGCGGCCCGCCCATCGCTGTCGACGACGAGCGTTCCATTCGCGGTCTTTTTGAGAGACAGAGCACGCTTGCCACGATCGGCGCCGATGAAGTTTGCAACGAAGTCGCTTGCCGGATTCGAGAGAATTTCGGAGGGAGTGCCCACTTGGGCGATCTTTGCTCCCTGCTCGAGAATGACAACCTGATGGCCGAGCAGAAACGCCTCATCGATGTCGTGCGTGACGAAAACGACGGTCTTGTCGAGTTCGGACTGCAGACGGATGGTCTCTTGTTGAAGCTCGGCGCGCACAATCGGGTCGACGGCACCGAAGGGCTCATCCATGAGGAGAATGTTCGGGTCAGCGGCAAGTCCCCTGGCAACTCCGACGCGTTGCTGCTGGCCTCCGGAGAGTTGACTCGGGTACCGGTCAGCCAGCTCACGGGTGAGTCCAACGGTGTCGAGGAGTTCGAGTGCATTGGCACGGGCGACGTTCTTGGGCACACCGTTGAGAATCGGTACTGTCATCACGTTATCGATGACCTTGAAGTGCGGCAGCAACCCAGAATTCTGCATCACGTAGCCGATGCTGCGGCGCAGAGCAACCGGTGGGCGAGTCATTACACTTTCGCCGTCAATCTCGACCGAGCCAGAACTCGGGTCGACCATGCGATTGATCATTCTCAACAGCGTTGTCTTGCCGCTTCCTGACGACCCGACGAGTACTGTCGTCTTTCTGGATGGGATGACGACACTGAAATCGTCGACCGCAATCGTGCCGTCAGGGAAGATCTTCGACACGTTGCGAAACTCGATCATGCCTCGGCCTCACTGCCCGGTGGGCCTGAATTGCACGGATGCCGCTATGGTAGGCGCTTGCTGAGCAGATCGAGAATCACCGAGCGTGCGGAGGTCAGGAATGCTTCGTCACCGCGTGGTGCACGCGCAAACGCACGCGCCGTGAGGCCATCGGCAATTTCAACGGCCGTCTCGAAGTCAAAGCGCAGTTCTGGCGAGTCTTTGATAGCGAAACGGGCAACAATGTCGCCGACGATTCGGTCAGAAACGATCGAGTTAAACGGGCGCTCGGTTGGTGCTGGTCGCAGATCAATCACATCACCTACGCGAAGACTGCGGAAGCCCGGCTCCGAGCGATAGACCTCGACGATCGCCGAGAGCACACCGTTGACCGCGCTGGCCCAGTCTTTGTGCTCCCGCCTTGAAACCTCTTCGCTGACGCTCGCGAGGAGACGCTCAAGGTTGCGAGCGCCGAGCGCCTGCAGCAGCGCGATGCGGTCAGGAAAGTAGCGGTAGACCGTACCGATCGAGGCGCCGGCACGCTCAGCGACCATTGCGGTCGTGAGCCGCTCGTAGCCGATCTCGTCGATGATCGACGCGGCCCCGTCGAGCAGAGCCGCAAGCCGCGCGGTGCTGCGAGCCTGAACTGGCTCGTTTCGCAAAGTGATAAATCCGTCGATCGCTGATTCCATAACGTCGTGTGCAGGCACGTGGTCTCCTAGCAGGTGATTGTCTCAGCTTACCGCGCCCCGGCCGGATCGAAGAGGCACACCGAATCGGTGTACTGATGTGGTGCACTGATGTGCACGAAGGACACTACGCCTTATAGCTGAGAGGATCACAGAATGTGCGGACGGTTCGTTGTCACTAGCCCAACGATCGAGCTCGTAACGCTGTTCAACGTGCAGTTCGTCGGAGAGAACTTGCCAGGACCGTCGTGGAACATCGCGCCGACCCAATCCGTGGCGGTCATTGTCGATTCGGGGAGTCGGGAGCGTTTAGCCGAGGAATCTGTGCGCCGGCTGGAGGCCGCCCGTTGGGGTCTCATTCCGTCTTGGGCCAAGGACCTGTCGATCGGATCGAAGGCCTTCAACGCGAGAATCGAGACGGCGGCGGAGAAGCCGATGTTTCGCTCGGCCGTCGCCTCGCACCGCGCGATCATTCCCGCAAGCGGATACTTCGAGTGGCGAACGACTGAAGGCGTCAAGATCCCCCAGTACATCTTCTCCGCGGACGGCCAGCCGCTCGCTTTCGCTGGCCTGTACTCGTGGTGGCGAGTTGCGACCGACTCGACCTCGACATCATCCGAATGGGTGCTTTCGACCACGATCCTGACACGCGCCTCCACGGGCGAGATGGCCAGCGTCCACGATCGAATGCCAGTGTTTCTCGATCGATCCCGCATTGATGACTGGCTTAATCCGGCGCAGCGCGGCACGGCGGGTCTACTGGATGCCGCCGCGAACAGCGCCGTCGTCGTGGCAACTGGGCTTCGCCATCATGAAGTCGACCGCGCGGTGGGAGCGGTGGGGAACAACTCGCCAGAACTCATCGAACCAGTGGCCAGCCAGGAACCCACTGCCGATTAGATTGGAACAATGGCGCGCGCAGAAGTTTCTGACGACGACCCGGCGAGCGTGCCAGCACTGATCCACCGCGCAGCGCGCATTGAGGATACCTTTCACGCCTGGCGGCAGCGACGGGGACGTCGACGAGGACTTACTACGACGATCGTGCCGTACACCGGCTACGGAACCCCCGAGTGGGCACGAATCCTGTGCCGGGTCGTGCTCGGCAGACCGGACGGACCAGCAAAGCAACGCGCTGAGAAGGTTCGGGGGTGGCGCAGCTTCTTCAGCATTCCCGTTGACGACGTCGAAGTGATCGCGACCATTGCGGGCAAAGAACACCGACTCCCCGGCGCGCGCGGCGGAGTCATTGATGCCCGCGTCGCGGTGTCGCTCGCGCCTGGATGGCACAAGATCAGTCTGGCAACCGGGGACGAGGAGCCGGTTTCTGCACAGATCTTCATCGTGGATCCGACGATCGACTTCGGAATCATCTCGGACGTTGATGACACCGTCATGGTCACCTCGCTCCCGCGGCCGTTCCTTGCCGCTTGGAACACGTTCGTGCTCGATGAGCATGCCCGGCGTCCGGTGGCGGGCATAGCGGTGCTGTACGAGCGCCTGACTCGCTCACACCCCGGGTCACCGGTCATCTACCTTTCAACCGGTGCTTGGAATGTCGCCCCAACCCTTAGTCGGTTCTTAGCGCGAAACCTCTACCCGGAGGGGCCGCTTCTGCTGACCGATTGGGGTCCAACGCTCGATCGTTGGTTCCGGAGCGGTCGCGAACACAAAGAGCTGAGTCTCGAGCGCATCGCGAACGAATTTCCCACGATGAAGTGGTTACTCATCGGTGACGACGGTCAGCACGACGAGGAGATCTACGGCACATTCGCGCGGCGGCATCCACAGAATGTCGCGGCGATCGCGATTCGACAGCTTTCGACAAGCGAGGCGGTCTTCGCTGGTGGTCGCAGTGACGCGGCCGAACGGGCCAAGGAGTCGTCGATCCCGTGGTTCTACGCTCCGGACGGCGGACGGCTCGCTAGCCAACTTCGCGAGGCTGGAATCCTCAAGCCCTAGTCGAGACGGCTAGCGTGGCGTCATGCGATTCGTCACTACGCTGCGCTCGACAACTCGCGCTCCCCTGCTTCAGGTCGCCAAGACATCCGCCGCAGCCATCATCGCTTGGCTGGCCTCGCAGTTGTTGCTCGGCCAACCCCTGCCGATCTTCGCGGCAATCGCGGCGCTGCTGGTCGTACAACCCAGCGTCAACCAGACGCTGCTGAAGGGAATCGAGCGCAGCGTCGCGGTTGTCGCCGGCGTCGTAATCGCTTATGTTGCTGGCCAGCTATTCGGAGCGGCCGGTTGGGTGATTCTGGTGGTGATCGTGGTCTCACTGCTGCTGGCATGGGTGCTCAGGCTCGGACCGGGATCAACGAACCAGATTCCGATCAGTGCCATGCTCGTGCTTGCGCTCGGAGCACAAACCCCCGGCTACGCCGTCGAACGAATCATCGAGACGATCATCGGCGCGGCGGTCGGACTCTTGGTCAACCTCGCGATCGTGCCTCCGGTCAGCATTGCGCCAGCGCACCGTGCAGTCAAGCAACTGCTCACCGACCTCGCGGCGGCGCTTTCGGACCTTGCATCGACCCTCACCTCACCGAGCACGAGCGGTGAGCGCGACGCACTGTTGGAACGCGCACGGAGTCTTCGCGGTGGGCGGGATGCCGCGGCATCCGCCCTCGTGCACGCCGCCGAAAGCCTGACGTTCAACCCGCGGCGCGGTCGGCACCGCGAGGCCCTGAAGATGGATGAAGAACTCTTTGGCCGGCTGTCAGTGCTCACGACTCGAGTGCTTGGCATGGTGCGAGCGGTTCACGATCACTACAGCACGAGCCTCATCGGGGATGCCACAACTCTGGCCATCGCCAATGAACTCGAGCGAGCGGCTCACGACTTGCGGCTGGTGGGAGCTGTCACTGCCAGCCATGAAGTTCCGACAATCACAGCCGAGCTACCGGCGCTCACGGCGCCGCTGATGATCGCGGCGCCGAACACTGACCAGTGGATCCTCATCGGCTCGCTCATGGAGGACATGCGGCGCGTGCGCGAGGAGATTATCGGTACGTCCGAGTCTTGAGCGGTGCGATGCTCGGCAGCCACTGCGACCGCGTTCAGCTCAGGCGGTCGCGGCATTCAGCGAAGCAGTAGCCAAACGGAACCGTTTTGCCCGAAAGCCCCCTACGTGTCTCCAGCAGCAGCTCGGCGGCATCGTCGATCATCGATTCCGGGATGCCGCCCGCGCGAACGTTCGCTGCAATCGCATCGACAATGGCAGCGACATCCACAGAACCGACGTACAACAGCATCGAGTTGCCTGCGGCAACGGCGCGCACCGAGTTCTGCACCGTGTCCGCAAACTCTGGGCGACCCGACCGCTCAAGCATGAGCAGGTCATCGGTAATGATGATGCCGTCGAAACCGAGTTCGTCGCGCAAGATCGAGATCCACGCCGAAGACAGGCTTGCCGGCTGCGAATCGACCGCGTCGAGTTGCAAATGGCCCATCATGACGAGCTCCACCCCAGCCTCAATGGCCGCGGCGAACGGTGGCGCGTGCACTTCGCGCCACTCATCTTTGTTGATCGAGCTCGATGGAATGCTCTCGTGAGAGTCTCCCGGCGAAATTCCGTGACCGGGAAAGTGCTTCACCGTCGAGAGCACGAGGCCACGTTCACCGGTCACGGCCGCGGCGACGCGAGGTGCGGCATCCGCTGCGGTCGAACCGAGGGTGCGCTCAAAGATGAATGATTGCGAGTCGGATGTGACATCGGCGACAATCCCGAAATTGACGGAGACGCCAAGCGACTTGAGCAATTGCGCTCGCGCGGTAAAGGCCTCGCGGCTCGACTCAGGTGGCAGGGTTCTGAGCTCGTCAGCGCCCGGCGCTTGATCGGTCTGGATACGGCGCACGATTCCCCCCTCCTGATCGGTTGCGACCAGTAACGGAAGCCCAGCCTCTCCTTTGATGAGCTGAGTTGCCGCGGCGAGGCTGTCAACCGGACTCGGAATGTTGTCGCCCATGAGGATTACGCCGCCCGCGCCGAGAGCGGCGCTCTCGCTCGCGATTCTGCCGGGATCGAGTCCCGGAATGTGCACCATCATCATGCTGCGAATCTTGTCTTCGAGTGTCATGGTGGCGAGCCGGTCGGCGCTGTATTGCCGTTCGGGTGCTGCGCTATCAATTGGCACGACCCGCGGCCACGCCACTTGCGCCGCGCGCGATGCTGCTGCTGTCGGCGCGCACCCCGCGATCGCCCCGGAGAGCAGAACAGCGACGATCGCCATACCGGCGATGATGGGGTTCGACCGCGAACGCATGTCGCGATGCTAACCCGTCGCTAGCATTGGGCGATGACTTCGCGCACAATTGGACTGCTGCGTGCGAGTCATCCAGGCCCGAGCTTCGCCGTGAGTGCCGTGTGCGCAACACTCGCGATCGGGGTTGGCCTCGAGTGGTGGCGCTGCGTTCTCGTTGCGTTTGCCATGCTCGCCGGGCAGTTCTCCGTCGGCATCTCAAACGACTGGATCGACGCCGACCGTGATCGCGCGGTCGGGCGTACTGATAAGCCGATTGCCACCGGCGAGGTGAGCGCGACACTCGCGCGAAACGCGGCCGTCGGGCTCGTCTTGCTGGGGCTCGTGCTCACGCTGCCACTGGGCTGGGCGGCCACCGCGGTGCACGCCACCTTCATTTCAGCGGGGTGGGCCTACAACGCGGGTGTCAAGAACACCGCGCTATCCGTCATTCCGTATCTGAGTTTTGGGCTTCTGCCGCTGGTTGTGACGACGGCGCTACCAGCCCCCGCGCTAGCTGAGCCGTGGGCGATCGGCGCTGGCGCGGCGCTCGGAGTAGCAGCCCATTTTGCCAATGTGCTGCCCGACATCGATGACGATCGCGCGACCGGGATACGGGGACTGCCGCATCACTTGGGACTCAAGGTCTCCGGGCTCGTCATCGCGCTCAGCCTCATGCTCGCGTCCTACCTCGTTGTGCTCGCACCCGGTGGAACGCCAAACGCGCTTGCACTCGTCGGACTCCTACTCTCGGCGATTCTTGCCGTCGCGTGTGCGGCGATCACGATCTCTGGTCGGGCAACGAGGCTCGTGTTCCGACTGATCATTCTGGCGGCGGTGATCAACGCCATCCTCTTGATCGCGGCCGCGCAGCGGTTTGTGGCCTGAGCTGCGGCTGGCCCAGTCGTTGATGCGGCTTCCTTTTTCGCGCGGCTAGCTCGCAGCGGGATCTGGCTTGGCCTTGGCATCCGCCGAATCTGCTGGGGTCTTTACAGGGTTACGGATGCCGATAAACGAGACCACGCCGCCAGCGACGAGCAGAATCGCAATCACGAATACCGTGCGCGAGAGGCTCTGCGGATCGAGTTGTCCACCGGCGATGACACCGAGCAGTGCCACCGCAATAAGGCCTGCAACGCGCGCAATCGCGTTGTTCACGGCTGAACCGATTCCAGACTGCGCGGTCGATATCGAACCAAGAATCGCTGAGGTCAGCGGCGCAACGGTCATTGAAAGGCCGACCGCGAATAGCAGCACACCGGGCAGCAGATCGACGAAGTAGTTCACCTCGGTGCCAAGCCTGATCATCGTGAAGAAGCCGAGCCCAGCCAATATGGGGCCGAGCGTCATGAACAAGCGCGGACCGTATCGACCACTCAGCGTGCCGAACCAGGTCGAGAGCGCAATGTTGGCGATCGACACCGGCAGAAAGACGAGTGCGGCTGCTGTGGCCGAGAAGCCAGCAAACTCCTGAAGAAAAACAACGATGACGAGCGAGCCAAGCCCGAGTGCGGAGTAAATAAACGCGGTTGCAATGTTGCCGGCCGAGAAATTGCGCACACGGAACAGTCCGAGGGGCAGCATGGGAGCTGGCGCACGACCCTGCCACCACAGGAAGGCCGCGAAGGAAAGCACTCCGACGACTAGTGGCACGAACACGATGGGGTTGCCCCAGCCGAAGTTGGCTTGCTCGATCAGGGCGAACACGGTGCCACCGAGCCCAACGACACACAGCACTGCGCCGAGGAAATCGATGCGACGGTCGGCCTTGCGTTCGTCTTTCCCGGCCAGTCGTGAGAGCAGCACAATGGTCACAGCGATCGGGATGAGGTTGATCGCGAAGACCCAACGCCAACTGGCGTAGTCGACGAACAGACCGCCCAAGAGCGGTCCAGCGATGAAGGCTGCGCTCGTCCACGCCGTCCACTGCCCGATGGCTTTACTCTGAGCCGGCCCGCGAAAATTGGCGATGATGATCGCCAGCGAACTCGGCACGAGGAGTGCCGCGGCAACACCCTGCAGCGCGCGTCCGGCGATCACGAGTTCCGCGTTGGGCGCCAGTGCGATGAATGCCGAGGTAATTCCGAAGCCGATGAGGCCGACGCGGAGGATCGTGATGCGACCGAAGACATCCGACAGCGAGCCCGCGAGCAAGATGAGCGAGCCGAGCGTGATCAGGTAAGCGTCAACAATCCACTGCTGAACGGCGAGTCCGCCGCCGAGTTCGGCGGTCATCGCCGGGAGTGCGACATTGATGACGGAGGTGTCGAGGAAGGAAACGAACGCCGAAAGGATCGCGATGACGAGTACGAGACGCTGCTCTCTAGACATAGTGAGAGTTAACACCAGATGCGCCATAGATTGTTTCCATGACAGCAGGCAGCAACTGGTCGGGCCATCACACCTACGGTGCGACGATCGTGCACCATCCCAGCACCGTCGAGGAGGTGCAGACCGTGGTCGCCGCTTCCCCGCGCATCCGGGCGCTCGGCAGCAGGCATTCGTTTAGTGACATTGCGGATTCCATCGAGCTCGTCAGCCTCGACGAGTTCGAGCCAGCCGTCGTGATCGACGAGGAGTCGGAAACCGTGAGCTTCTCGGCCGGGATGCGCTACGGAGAACTCGGCACCGCACTCCAGAATGCCGGTTGGGCACTACGCAATCTCGCCTCGCTGCCGCACATCTCGGTGGCCGGCGCGATCGCGACCGGCACGCACGGTTCTGGCGTCAACAACGGCACCCTCGCCCGCGCAGTCCCCGGGCTCGACATCGTCACCGCGAGCGGGGAATTGCGCAGCATCGGCCCGGTCGA
>ENA-OFDP01001066-OFDP01001066.1-metagenomes-genome-assembly--contig:-NODE-1066-length-11053-cov-7.165212_pt1 | contig 11053 bp, 7 predicted proteins | sample MGYA00153389_OFDP01 | MGnify analysis MGYA00153389 | reverse complement strand
ATCCACCGTCCACCCATACACTAGATGTCTAATTTGTCACTGGGAAGGGAGTATGATGCTAACACTGCAAAAAGGAATAGACCCAAAAACCAATGAGATAGTTTGGGTAATGTTGGATGAAGACTACCAATTACTAGAACCCATCCAACGCTATCTGACATACCTCAGCACATCTAAATCTCCCAACACCGTGGAAGCCTACGCCTACGATCTCAAATCATGGTGGGAATTTATAGAACTCAAAAGCTTAGATTGGCGGGAAGTTCAATTGGATGATGTTACTAATTTCGCACACTGGCTAAGAATTGGAGATACCGCCAAGGTTGTTTCAATGCAGCCAGTACAGGCGATTAGGTCAGAGAAAACAGTCAATCGAGCGATCACTGCCATTACTGGCTTTTATGAGTACCACATTGCGAACAAGACGGTGGACTTCAAACAGTTCGATAGATTCCATCTGCCATACGGGTTGGGAACAAAGGGGCTACTTACTGGTATTGCCAAGAGTAAACCCATCAGACAGAAGCTCGTCAAACTCAAAGAGCCAAAAAGCTTCCCTGGCTGCTTAACCGACGATCAAATATATGCGCTAGTTAATGCCTGTCATCGCCTTAGAGACAAGCTCATCATCCTAATGCTCAATGGTACCGGAATGCGGAAAGGTGAGCTTCTAGGGCTATGCCATGAAGATATCGGAGATGGGAGTGATAACTATATTCGGGTAGTCAAGCGTAATAACCCCAATGGAGCCAGAGTCAAAGGGCAAGAGCGAACTATCCCTGTAGTGCCAGATCTACTCAAGATGTATAACGATTACCTGATCCATGAATATCCTGAATCAGTATCCGATTACGTCTTCGTCAATATTTGGGAAGGGACGATCGGAATGCCGATGAATCCTAATGTCTTAAACATGATGTTTAATCGGTTGGGTAAAAAAACTGATATTCACTTTTACCCACACCTACTTAGACATACCTATGCCACTCGTTTGATCAGAGCTGGCTGCTCGCCGGATCGGTTGAAATATCTAATGGGACATACATCTATCAAAACTACGTTAGATACTTATTGTCATGTATTTGAAGAATCAGATTTAAGACAAGTAATAGAAAAAGAAGAAGCAGTAAAATGAGTATGTTAATTGATGGTAATTCACCAGAGAAATGGCTTGTTGTTTTAGATTTTATAGACAAAAAACTACTGTGCGATCCATTGCTAAAGAAGGATATTTGGCATACTATTAACGATATGGATGCGAATGTCAATCAACACGATAAACGTCTACGAATTAGTTTTGAGAACATACAACAGGATTGGCTAAAGTTACTTGTCAAACTGTACATCCTGATGGAGAATAACCGAAAAATAGGAGTATCGACTCTTACTAGAGAGGTTTATTGTCTTAGTCGATTTTCCAAATTTATCAATGACAAGTCTATATTTATCCCCAATCATATTAACGATCAAGTTTTTGACGAATTTGATTATCATTTAAAAATGTCTAACTTATCTCAAGGTTCAATAGCTGGATATTACAATGCATTGAGAAAATTCTTTAATCTTTGTCGTGAAGCAGTTAGGCGTAAGATGTATCAAATTACGACTCAATATGGAGAATGTCATCGACCAATTCTAAAGTCTCCTTGTCAAACAGTAAATGCTTGTTTGCGATGTGAATATTGGTTGACATCTAACAAAGATTTATCTGCGCTCAAACAAGATATTCAACGAATAGAGGTAGAGCTAGATATTGCTTGTAAATCAGGAATGATTCGACAGCAGCAAGGTCTAACTACAGATCGCCAAAATTTAATGATTCGGATTGAAGGGCTGGAGAAAGTTAATGACAAAAGTTAACTGGATAAAAGATTATCAGAGAGAGTTTATTTGCCCGTATTGCAACACTAAGGGGATGATTACCCTTGGAAGAGATTCGTCTACAATCGCTAGAAAAATGAGATTTACCTGTCCTACCTGTAATAAAAGCTCTTCAGAATCATCTAATATTAATATTCAGGCATCATGCGATCCTATTAATCAAGGCATAATATGGTACACAGGTTATCGAATCGAAGACTTTATTTGTCACAAGTGCCATAATAGAAGTGTGTATTTTAACAAGTTTGAAAATAATAAAACCCTTCTATTTTGCAGAAATTGTAAATCATCTTTTATCAACTCTTGCGCTTTCAATAATCAAAATATTAGTCAATATAGCAGTCAAACACTGGCAATAAAAGAATTTATTTGGTCAGAAGATCGATGGGACTTAAGAGCCATTAATTCTAAATTTGATGACGGCGATATGAGCCACTGTCGGGTAAATTTTACTACTATTGCTCCAGATTGGTTCAGGCATAAAGCTAAGAAATATGTAGAGTATTTGTGTGTAGCTGAATCTCCACCAAAGACCATTAACAATATTTTGTGTATTCTTAGGCAGTTTTCTTATTATTTAGTCAAAGCCAACGTCAGTTCATTTAATGAAGTAAATCGCAGCTTAATATTTGATTATTTAACTCAACTGAAGATAACAAGTATAGACACAAAGCTAGGAAGATTGAGAGAGTTTTTTACAATAGGGACTCTTCGAGGTTGGTTTATTATCGATCAAGACATTATTCGTAATTCTGACTTTCCCAAACGCCATCGAGGTAATCCAGATCCAATATCAGATATAGTCAGAGAACAGATAGAGCAAAATCTACATTTGCTACCAGACCCAATTGCTCGAATGTGGTTTATTGCTTACTTCTCTGCAATGCGACCCTCAGAATTAGCATTACTCAAGCAAGATTGTCTAGTCCAAGAAGGGCAACACTGGAAGTTAATCTGGCATCGAAAAAAGACCAATGACTATCATGAAATACCAATTACTATAACTATTGCTAAACTAGTCCAGGCACAACAGGAATATATTCAAAATCTATGGGGTATTGAGTGGCAATATTTATTTTGTCATTATCACAATCTATCTAGAATAGACTTGTCAAGCCCTAATTTAAAACCAGTTAAGAAAATTATTCCTAATGACATCAATCATCCCCTAGTAATTGGCATTCGCTCTCTAATTCGAGTCCTCAACATTCGCAACGATAATAATCAACCCGCCAGCTTTAAATTGAAACTCCTCAGATCTACTCGTGCAACTAACTTATTTGAGCAAGGACACGATTTATCAGTAGTGAGCGCATGGTTGGGACATAGAGACTTACGCACTACCAGCACCTACTATACCCAAGTCAGTTGCGAATTGATGGACAAGGAAGCAGGTCATATTCAACGGGCACTCGTTAATAGTAAAGGTCATAGTATTGCCTACGAATCATTTCCTAAATCCTTCTGGGATAATCCTACCGCTCACAGATTAGAACTAGTTGGCACTCATATCAATACTCCCATCTACGGAATGTGTGGACTTCCTCTTGATGAGGACTGTCATAAGTTCCGAGCCTGCTATACCTGTCAATCTTTTGTTGCCACTGTCGAAAAATTACCCCAATACCTCAATGTCCTTTCAGAACTTCGAGTCAAACAAGCCAAAGCTATGTCAGCAGGACAAGAAGTACTAGTTGAGCAATTTGGCAGACAAGCCGACCAACTCGACAAAATTATTGCTAGTTTACAACAGGAGGCAGCATGAGTAATTCAGATACCAAACAAGCCAGAGTTGATAACCTTCTACAAGTCCAAGCAGCCCGTAAAGAGGATTCAGCAGATCGAGTCTTCAAAGCGATCGAACGTTTGCAGAAAATCGATGGCAAGATTAACTTTACAACTGTCGCAAAAGAAGCCAATGTCAGTGTATCTTACCTCTATAAATACCCAGAGATCAAGCAACGTATCGCCGAAGTTAGAAACAAACAAAGATCGTTTCCAACTGCACCAGTTGCTCAACCTAACTCATCCTCTACTGGAAAAATTATCACCCGTCTCAAAGAGAAAATTCAACAATTAGAGAATGAAAACAAAGAACTCAAACGCAAGCATGAAGCACTAGCAGGTCAAGTCTACCGAGTCCATTATCTTCAAGAGCAAGTCGAACGTCAGCAGCAGATCATTGAAGTTCTACAAGGTAAATTAAAAGACGAACAATTAGATAGTAAAGTAACGCCGATATCAAGCAAGCGGAAAGCGGCGATCGACGAACAGATTCAATCCGAACTAGATTCTCTAGACATCGGTTTAAATTCTACTCTAACCAAGACAATTAAAGCTGCTACCGAATCGACCGTCCTAGCCGCTATAGAAGCACTTAAAGATCAAATCAGCAGGAAGGATATTCCTAATCCTGGTGGCTGGTTAAATACAGCTATTAAAGAAGGCTGGAATAAGCCAGAGATAGTTATGCAAACTTCATCTAAACCCGAACACCAAGTAGTTACTGCTAGTACCCAACCAGCAAAAGAACTACTCAGCATCGACAAACTTCAGCAACTCAGTACCATCTTTAATCCTTACCATGAATGATCTTGTTCCCCCGACTAATATCGAATCAGAGGAGAGTATCTTAGGTGGTATTTTGCTAGACCAGTCAGCCATCGGACGAGTTATTGACCTACTGACTCCCGAAGCATTTTATATTTCTGCTCACTCCACTATTTACCGAGCAGCCTTAGATCTTTATCGCCAAGATAAGCCTACTGAATTATTCAGCGTCAAGGCATGGCTATCTGACCAGAAACTACTCAACCAGGTAGGCGGTGAGACAAAATTAATCCAGCTATTAGAGCGGACAGTTTCAGCCGTTAATATCGACCACTTGGCATCCTTGGTGGTTGATAAGTACAAGCGACGCGAACTAATTGCAGCGGGTCACGATCTGGTGAAACTAGGATATGATACGACGATCGAGCTTGAATCGGTGTTCGACCAGTCAGAACAAAAGATTTTTAACCTGACAACCAATAAGCAAGACCAGTTTAAACCCAAAGTTATCGGTGATTGTCTAGCTGCGGTATTCACCAAATTATCACAGGGAAGCGAACCTGCGTATTCTACTGGATTGGGAGACTTAGATACTTTGATTGGCGGGTTAGTCAAGCAGGATCTAATTATTGTCGCTGCTAGAGCGAGTATGGGTAAAACTTGGTTGGCTTGTCATTTGACAAATCATATTGCGACTACTCAACATAAGCCAGTAGTCTTCTTCAGTGCAGAGATGTCCAGCGAACAGTTAACGAAACGGTTGCTATCGATGCACTCTGGGATTGACTCTCATCGGCTGATCCACAATACAATCTATGCGGATGAGTATGAAACCTTGAAACACTCTTTGGGTGCATTGGGCGAACTTCCCATCATCATCGATGATACTCCCGCTTATGCTCTGACACCCGCTAAAATCCGCTCGGTATTGAGGAAAATCCGCCATGAGAGGGGTGAATTGGGGTTAGTTGTCCTAGATTATATCCAAAAGTTGGGAGATAGGTCAGCGGGGAATAGAGCGCAAGCTGTGGGTAAGTTCTCTGGAGCGTTCAAGGATATAGCAAAGGAATTTGATGTACCATTTGTGGCGTTGGCTCAGATCAACCGTGGGGTGGAGAGTCAGGGTAATAAGCGTCCTGGGATGGCTGATATTAAAGATTCGGGGGATATCGAGCAGGATATGGATTTGGGACTCTTGCTGTATCGGGATGAATATTACAACTCAGATAGTTCAGAGCCAGGGGTGATGGAGATTATCGTCAGTAAGAATCGAAATGGGGGTGTTGGCACTTGTAAGGTTGATTTTGACCCAAGTGTGGGCAGATTTAGTAGTTTTTAAAAACAATTGCTTGATTTAAAATTTCCAATGATGTTTACGTAAAATCCTAGATATAAAGATTTAGTATTGATTTCGCTATTTTACTTAGCTAGAAAATTGGTAGAGAGATATTCGTATAATTAATGATTAAGCTCGTGATAATCTTATTAAAGAAATTTTTGCCAAAAGTATCATTCTTTTACTGTCTGTGAATTTGACGAAGGTATTGAAAAAGAGAGTACTATAGCAATTCTTGCAGTCTTCGATAGCGCAAATCTTTCCTACTCTCTGGTCGAGCATTGCCTATATTTTCAAGACAGGTGCCCAGTTCGGAATGCGACCAGAAAGGATTGTCGATTATCCGATCTAGCAGTGTGAGGACATCTTTAGGAAATCTGGAACATAGATCTGATTTGCCTAAAAAATCCAGAATATAGTAAGGATCGAAAGGTTGAAGCCAATCGATAAACGTTGCTAGTGCATCTGGGAATTTGCCCCCAGCGGCGATCGACAAGTGAGCCAAATTTTCCGCGATCGATGTTGACATATTTTGTTTATCTTTTGGCCATATTTCTTGCCAGAATGGTCGAACGCAATCCTGCCAATACTGCTCTCTTTGTTCCCCCGCCCCTTCAAGTGCGCGAGCTAACGATCCTGCTACAATTTCAAGTCTTGCCTGCGGTAAACTATCGATCGCCGAGCGATACTCTTTAGTTGTGAATGTACTAACAGGATCGAGCGCAGCAAATGTGAGGAGATTTACATATTGTGCGCCCCAAGTATCCAAAACCTCGTAATGTTTGGCAGTTTCTAGAAAATCATCTTTGCAAGCTGTCAGCAACGGCCAGTAAATTCGTGGCGACCACAGAAATCCCATCCATGTTGCCCTCGCTTCAGATTCAGAGTTTTGCCAGCTTAGAAATGGTAGTAAGTATTGTTCTGTCCATGCACGGTCGATCCGAAAAAGACTAATCAGTCGCGAGGCAAGAACCACCCTGCCGTGGCGATATTGTGCTTTCTCCAATCCACACATTTTTGTCAATAGAGGGTTGATATCATCGGGTAGTCCATCGTTATCATTGGGTTGGCGAAGAAACCAAACATTAATTAATGCTTGTGTAATATGACCGACTGGGTGATTAATAGAATGAGAGACTGGATCTCGCTCATTATTAACTTCATTCTGGTAATCTATTGCTAGGTAGCGACGGCATAGATCGAAGAATAGATCTTCATGACAATTCAACTTCTTTTTAGATGCAGACTGTAGCCACCAAGTTGCACTGTGGGCAAGAGTTGACAGCAGCTCGTCTGGCATTTGAGCCACAAGCGGGGCAACGTCAATCCAACATTCCTGAATTTGTTTTTCATCACTCCATGTGTATAGAGCGTCTTCCCAGTAACGGGATGGCCAAAAATTTTCCTGACATAGTATGCCAAATGCACGCACGACTGTTGCAAATTCTTTTTGACAAACATCACGCCAATCATTTCCGCTAAAAGGGTCTGTTTTGGTTCCCTGTCTCAGCCAGATTACTAACTCGTCTAGCTGACGCGGCACTTTAACGATCGGGTATCGCTCCTCAAAGTCAGGATCGCCAGTACCACTCGTCCAACTCCACAATTCGTCACGTTCATTTGCCGCAAGTTTCCAGTTTGGGTATGCTACTGACAAATCGGCCAACTTTTGAGCAGCATCATTACCAAGTACACAACCGCCAGATTTTAGTTTAGCTAAATGCAACCAGATTGCATGAGCTTCTAGTTCTTGCCAGTCTTCAGATTCGAGATTCTCGTTGTATCTTTTTCGTGGCAAACCAGCAAGAATGGCGGCTTCTAGTCGTCCTCGTTCGATGGGCGTGAGGTTTTGCCCTTTCAAGACTAACAGCCGCATGGTTTCCCTGCGTGTGCCGAGACTCCACAACCACCAGCAATCATCAGCTAACAGCCAACTCACCCATTCATCAGCAATAATATTTTCGTCTTGTGTTGCTGCATATAACGCTAAACGCTTAAAGGTCGGATAAGGCTGCTCGAACCAATCGCGAGCGATTTTTGTGGCGCGGGCAGGATGAGATTGTTGCACTGCCAGCCACGCATCGCGTAATAGTTCGATTAGCGATACCCAATCGTTAAAGTCATGATTTTGGGAATGTGGGGAAATAGATTGCAAACCCCGATTCGATCGATCGTTTAAGTCATCAGCCTCGCCCAACTCCCTTTGCAAATCGAGAGCATCGCGCAATAACTGTTGTATGTCGCCGAGTAATTCTGGTAAAACTTTCGGCCAAGCTGCTAAGTTTTGGAGATCGTCGATCGAATAATTAACGTGGTCGGCAGCGAGAACTACATCCCAATCTATAAATCTCTTGATGTTCTTTCGTGTAATTTCAGTTGCATCATCTTCGTCCCAAAAAAATGAGAGCGGGTTCTTGAGTTTTATTTTTGGTGTCAATAACTCTCGAAGTTCAAAGCGCAGCGTTGTGGTCAGACCATCTCGATCTAACTTTGTTTTCCAACCATAGAGTTCTAAATTTTCCTGAGATAGCTTTACTCTGCCAGTGAGTAGTAAACGCCATAAAATACGCATGGATGGGGACGGAATCGCATCAGGCGAACTGGCACGAATGCGATCCAGTTCGGTAGTGTTACCTTCACGCTCCAACTTGGCAAATCGGTCTAATTGCCCTTCAACTATCTGTACAAGCTGATTTTGCAATCGACCACCACGTTCAGTTAGCCAAAGCAACAACTGTGGGTTATTGAGGTGTCTTACCAACCAAATGGCAAGAGATTCCATAACCTTGTCCCAATTACTGCCACTGCTTCTATTGGAAGTCAACATCATCCAAGGTGCATTGGAATAATGTACTGGACGACAGAGCAGACTGAATTTAAGTTTTTCGCTCGGTTTTTGGAATGGAGGAATGCCAAATTGTGACAGATCAGAGTGATTAAAACAGTTTTCGCTGAATGGTGCTAACCACTCCAATGACGGCACTGGATCGAATTCGGCAAACCTTTTTGCGGGCTTCCCTGATGGATCTGACAAAGCCCAGATCGTTCTCCCAACAAAATCATCTTGTTGTGTACTAGCCGAGGGCTTAGTCAGGGCATATTCGACTACAATGTGTTCTTTACCTTGAACGCCATCACGATAGGTTTTCGCCCACAAATCGAGTGTGAGGTGCAGCGCAGAATGATTGTGGTGCGGTGCATCATAAAGAATTGGAATTACCCCTTTTGCTTTCCATTGAATCTTTTGTTCAGGTTCCCTATCCTTGGGTTTAGCTTTTTCATCGGTGCGATAGGAACCAAAAGCATAGGCTTGTGGGGGAGATTCACCTAACATTCTGTCTGCTGCCAATGCGTCCATTAGATAGCGCAGTACTGGATCTCCGATGCTATATCCAACAAAGCAAACAGTAAAATTTTGGAACAGATCGCTCACAAATCGAGCAGCCCATCGCTCGGTTAGATAGGCTAATCCAAAGTCACCACTGGTTACTACCAACTGATTCAGTGCGTGTTCTTCTAGCTCTTTTGGTAACAACCCGTGAAGATATACTAAACCATTCCATCTACTGTTTTTTGGAATGGGCAAACATGGTGCAGCGTATTCAGCAATCTGTAGTTTCTTGCGTGATATCTCACGGTTGAAAATGCGATCGAAATTGGTAGTAATAAGATGCACCGAACCATCTCGATTTCTGGCTAGATCCAATAATGCAGTATGGGTAGTTGTCGCTCCCTTTTTTCTTAAATTGGGTATCAGAGATTTTGCCAGAGCTTTTCTAACTGTCCATCGCCCACCTGTGACTCGTGCTTCTAATAGATTGAGTATTGTGTCATATTGCTCGCGATCGTAAGCTTCTTCCTCAATATCGCTTTGCGTTGTACCGATAAAGCTATAAATTTGGTCAACTAATCCTTTAAATCCTGGTAAACCTGCGGGATAAGAGATTCCTGCACCACAAAAGAAAACGACGTTGCCCTCTTCATGTGCCTGTAAGAGTGCATTCGGAATATCAGGACCATTTGGTACAAATTGCATCGTCAAGTATTATAGTTAAGGTTTGCTTTAGCACAAAAAAATGTTTATGTCCCACTATGCTAGCTCTTGCAACCGATCGACATATTCGCCAATATCAACTGAAAATTCAAGCTAAATCACAGAAAAAACTGATTTCACTTAGCGATCGACTATCTAATAATATTGGCGAATGTAGCCGTATGCTTTATCAAATAAATCTCGATCTTGGTGCAGTTGGTATTTAAAAAGAGTTTTCCGCAGGGCTTGTTTGACTTCCCGTTCGCCAGCACTGGTTTGTTGCCAGCCAGGGAAGCGCACGAAGCGCACGATCTCATCGATGTCGTTGACGATGCGTTCGACCATTTTGGGTGTATTCGTAGTTTGTACCTCCATGAATAGTTCTGTTAGGGCAGCTTTACCACCTTCGTTATCCTGGGCGGGGGGAATATCCTTTTCAATCCGGAGGAGTTCTTTGGCTAAATCGAGGAGTTCTTTGAGGAAGGCAACGCTTAATAGCTGTCCTTGTTCGTGACGCTCTTTCAGAGATTCGAGCCGTTCTGAGAGGGCTTTAAACTGTGACTTGCCCATGTGCTGACGCAGGCGTTGGGCGATTTTGATTTCGATTTCCTGGGATTTGCGGCTGGGATCGGGGGTGTTGAGGATGACATCGAGCAGTTCGGCATCGACGACTATTTCATCGAGATCGTCGCGGACGGCAGTAACGGACACATTTTGGTGAATTAGATCGATCGTTTTGGCTCCGAGGGCGTGCCAGATTAGTTTGCCCATGCCTGTAGTCGGTTGGACGGAGATGTAAATTTGCGTCAACCAACGGTAATCTGTGGTGTAGGCTTGGAGGAGCGGAGCAGGGGATAGGGCTTCCCAGAGCTTGGTAAGGATACTGTAATCGGCAGCAAATCGATCGCGGGTATCGTTGTTGGGCAAACATTCTTGAGCGGCAATCAAGCCCTCATAACCAGTCAATGTCCGATCGCAGCCCATGAAGTACGCCAAACATTTTTGGATCGCACTAGGTAACTCATCTTGCAGTTTGGTGATGTTGGAAACTACTTCTTGGAAGCCCTGCTCGTCAAATTCTAAAGCTCTAGCTAGGTCATCGAAGGCACCGAGATAGTCTACGATCAGTCCGTGAGTTTTTTGACTGCCATAGATCCGATTGGTGCGGCAAATCGCCTGGAGGAGGGTGTGATCCTTGGTAGAAGTTCACAGGGGTAGAAAAAAGCAGAGAAATCTGATAGGGTAAGGCACAT
>ENA-OFDP01001064-OFDP01001064.1-metagenomes-genome-assembly--contig:-NODE-1064-length-11068-cov-2.532098_pt1 | contig 11068 bp, 10 predicted proteins | sample MGYA00153389_OFDP01 | MGnify analysis MGYA00153389 | reverse complement strand
GCGCATCGTCACGACCGGTTTGTCGCCGCCGCGGACGAGCGCTCTCGGAGCTGCTTCGCCGAAGCCCTTCGGCAGCACGATGGCCTGGCTGACGTTACTCTGCGGAAACATCTGCTCCATCGGCAGATAGAAGCGTGGCACGCCGCTGCCCACCCAGGTGGTGACGCTCGCAACGCCCGCCTCTTGAATCATGCGGGCCTCAAAACGCTGCGCGACCGCATTCAACGCGACGCCTTCCATCATCAGTTCGCCGTCGACGATGGGGCGATGGACACCGAACGTTGCCAGCGGTAGCGTCACTTGTCGACCCCAAGCGGGGTACCTCTGGGCGAAGCCACAGGTGCGTCCGGTGGCAACTTAAGCGCGCCTTTTTGGCCACACGCGACGAAGGCAATGGAGAAAAACAAAGCAGCTAGAATGATTGAAACACGGCGCATGGCAGAGTGACTTTGAAAGAGTTTGGACAATTTGAAAGGATGGTATCACGGGCATGAATACATCTATTTCGCTGGACGAGAGTGCATTTCACGCGCGCGTGGAAGCGGTATTTGCGGGCATTGAAACTGCGATTGACGTCGCTGGTTCGGATATTGATAGCGAGATCAGCGGTGGGATTCTCACGCTGGAATTCGACAACGACAGCAAAGTGATCATCAATCGGCAGACGTTTAATCGCGAAATATGGGTGGCCGCGAAATCAGGCGGCTTTCATTTCCGGTTTGACGGGGCGGCGTGGCGAGACACGCGCAGTGGAGAGAAGCTTGAAATTTTGTTGGCGCGTGTCATCGCAGAGCAGAGCGGGATTGTGATGTCAATCACGATTTAATTTTTGCGGCACACAAAAATGGGGCTTGATAAAAGTCGGCACCCAGTTTAGTATCGAGTCAATACTAAAAATACTTGGCTAAAAATAGATATTGCAAAGTATCGACTCGAAACCATTTTTTGCAGGACGCGATACACGACCTTTAAAATGCGCAGCCCGAATACCAATATCAATCGGCATGGATAAGAGCCCCGAGGTACTTCTGGAACTGGTCGAGCGACTCGGCAATCTGCTGCGCTCGGAATTTCGTCGTGCAGGTGCGGAAGAGCAATTGCAGCCAGTACATGTACACGCCCTGGTTTACCTCACCCGCGCCAACCGTTACTCCAATACACCGCAGGCGATGGCCGAATATCTGGGTCTGACCAAAGGCACGATGTCACAAAGCCTGTTGCTGTTGGATCGGCGCGGGTTGATAGAGCGTTATCAGGACGACCTCGACCGTCGCGTGGTGCGGTTGCGACTATCTACCAGCGGTGAGCAGTTCTTATATGATGCCCAGCCGCAAAGCGCCTGGCAGCACGCCACCCGTAACATCAGTCCCAACCGGATACGCAACGCCGTTTCGGCCTTGCGCGAAACCCTGACGACCTTTCAAGCCGATAACGAGGGCCAGCCATTCGGCACCTGCAGTGGCTGCCGCCATTTTGAGCGGCTCTCGGCGCGGGCGTATCGCTGCGGATTGATGGGAGATCGGCTGTCGGGGCCGGAAACGCGCAAGATTTGCTGGTTATATGAAGAGAAAGGCGGCGGGGTTGAGGATGACGAAGATTAAACCCAATTCCTTGAAGGGCACTCCAATCACGACAACCGTTTTCTCGCCCTCTCGACAGCCAACCTAACCTGCCCAGGCGCCGTCCCGCCGATATGGTTCCGACTCGCCACCGACCCTTCCGGGGACAACACGGTATATACATCCTCCCCCACCGAGTGAGAATATCCGCGCAAGACATCCAGCGGCAATTCCGCCAAGTCCTTACCTGACTTTTCGGCATCCCGCACCGCAAGCGCCACCACCTCGTGCGCATCGCGGAAAGCCAGACCCTTTCTCACGAGGTAATCCGCCAGATCCGTCGCAGTCGCAAACCCACGCTTGACTGCTGCGGCCATCCTTTCCGGCCTGACTTCAATCGCTGCCGCCAGATCGGTCATGATGGTCAACGAGTCGCGCACCGTGTCGACCGTATCGAACAATGGTTCCTTGTCTTCCTGATTGTCCTTGTTATATGCGAGCGGCTGCCCCTTCATCAGGGTCAGCAATGCAACCAGGTGCCCGTTCACTCGCCCGGTCTTGCCACGAATCAGTTCCGGCACATCAGGGTTCTTCTTTTGCGGCATGATTGAGGAGGAATAGCAGAACCGGTCTGGCAAATTAATAAAGCCGACGCTCTGGCTCATCCAGATAATCAATTCTTCTGAAAACCGGGACAGGTGCGTCATTACCAGCGCCGCCGCAGAAACAAATTCGATCGCGAAATCACGGTCAGACACGGCGTCAAGGGAATTTTCGCAAACGCCATCAAAACCCAGCTCCGCTGCCACAGACTCGCGGTCGATCGGATAGCTGGTGCCGGCTAGGGCCGCAGCACCCAGTGGCGAGCGGTTCAGCCGTTTACGACAATCCATCATCCTGGTTTCATCGCGCGACAGCATTTCAACGTAAGCCAAGACGTGGTGCCCGAAGGTCACCGGCTGGGCCACTTGCAAATGGGTAAAGCCGGGCATGATGGTGTCGGCATGCTTCTCGGCCAGTCCCACCATCGCCAATTGCATCGCACGCAACAACGCAATCAGACCATCGATCTCGCCGCGCAGCCAAAGCCGGATATCGGTCGCAACCTGGTCATTCCGTGAGCGGCCGGTGTGCAACCGCTTGCCGGCATCGCCGATGGCGGCGATCAGGCGCGACTCAATATTCATATGGACATCTTCAAGGTCCACACGCCAATCGAACCGGCCGGCGCGAATCTCTGCTTCAATCTCGCTCATGCCGCGTTCAATATCTGCCAAATCGTTTGTTGAAATCACGGCCTGCCTGGCGAGCATTCTCGCGTGCGCCAGCGAGCCTTGAATATCCACAAGTGCCAAGCGCTTATCAAACATCACCGAGGCCGTAAATCGCTTGACGAGTTCTGTCACGGGCTCCGAGAAGCGACCCGAAAAATGACTCTTTTCAGGAGAAGCAATCGGATCTGAACTGCCCGGGGGAAATGAAATATTGGACATATGGCATTGTCAATCGGTAGAAAATTCGCTCACAATCGAGCCATGACGAGTATAAAGCATCGCATTCCTGACCCTGGTCAAGCTGCTGCACCAAGACCCGTGACTGCACGCCTGCCGGATTTTTGCAACCTCGGCATCATGCTGCGGGTTTTGCTGATCGTAAACCTGCTTTGTATTGCCGCCGCCGTTGTACGCAGCGATGCAAGCGATTTGTGGCAACAATTCCTGTACATCTCGGCAGTCGCGCAACCTGCGATCATTTTTTCGCTTCTTGTCATGTGCGCGTGTCGAAAGCCACTTGCCAAGCTTACCTATTGGCAGGGCATCGCCGCATTGGTGCTGCTCGAAGCCGTCATTGGGATGCTGTTCTGGTGGTGGCTACTTACCCTTACCCCCTTCGCCGCACCCGTTTCACTTTGGCAATATGGTTTCTTCGTCGCTTTCGCCACCGGGTTTGCGCTGTTTTATTTCCATTTACGCTCCCGCGCGCTCTCGCCCGCCCTCACTGAGGCGCGACTGCAAGCTTTGCAGGCGCGCATTCGTCCACATTTTTTGTTCAACAGCATTAATGCGGTCCTGTCGCTGATTCGCTCCGAGCCCAAGCGCGCCGAACGCATGCTTGAAGATATGTCGGAGTTATTTCGGGTTCTGATGGCCGACAATCGAGAGCTCACGCCGCTGGTAGACGAGATCACCCTTTGCAAACGCTACCTCGAAATCGAGCATATCCGCCTGGGGGAGCGGCTCGCCGTGGTTTGGAAAATTGACGGAATGCCGACCGATGCACTGGTGCCGCCACTTATTTTGCAGCCTCTGGTTGAAAACGCCGTCTATCATGGCATTGAGCCACGTGACGTCCCGGGCACGTTGACCATTGAAGTTCTACCAAAAGGCAAACAATTCAGTATCCGGCTCACCAATCCGTTTGATGCCGGCTCCACGCATGTGTCCGGCAATCGTATGGCAATCGCCAACATCAAGGAGCGCTTGCAGCTACACTTCGATGCCGAAGCCAGCCTGAAAGCCGAAGTGAAGGGTGAAACTTATGTGGTCACTATTACCCTGCCGGTTCGCACCCAGGATTTGTAACCTCTAATAGCTCAACCATGACTGAATCTATCGCCCGAATCCTGATTGTTGATGACGAAGCCCCGGCGCGGCGGCGGCTGCGCGATGTGCTCGACGATTGTCGTGAAAAGTTCCCACTCATGATCGCCGATGAGGCTGCCAACGGGGTTGTAGCGATCGACATCATCAATAAAGGTGGCATCGATATTGTGCTCACCGATATTCGCATGCCGGTGATGGATGGGTTGGAAGTTGCGCGGCATCTGGCCAAAATTGACGCCCCGCCGAAACTCATTTTTGTCACCGCATTTGATCAGTACGCGGTGAATGCGTTTGAACTCAACGCCATCGATTACCTCCTCAAACCAATCCGTCAGGAACGCCTGCTCGCAGCACTTGGCAAGGCAATTGCTCTCAGACCGGGGCAGGCCGAGGCGCTTGCGGAAGCGGCGCAGGCTAAACGCAAGCATCTATCAATCCATGAGCGCGGCAAGATTGTGCTGGTACCCATGGATGACGTGCTGTATCTCAAGGCAGAGCTTAAATACGTCACCGTGCGCACGGCGCAAAAGGAATTCCTGCTGGAAGAATCACTGACCAAGCTGGAAGAGGAATTTGCCGGCTTGTTTACGCGCATTCACCGCAATACGCTGGTGGCGACAAAGGCGGTGATCGGTTTTGAAAAGGTTACGGACGGCGGCGAGGCAGGCGACGATGGCGCAACTTCGAACGACAAAACCGATAGCGGCGGCACTCATTGGGCGGTCGTGATTCGCGGCATTCCGGAACGGCTTGCGGTAAGCCGACGTCAGCAACATGTCGTGAAAGAGTTTTAGCAAGCGGCGGCTTATGGCGGCGACGCCATAGGCATATAAGGCCAACAGGAGAACGCGTGGAAAGCTCGATCATCACCAACGTACTGCTGCCGGTCGCACTCGGTGTCATCATGCTCGGGCTCGGCTTGAGCCTCACGGTTGCCGATTTCGCCCGTGTTGTGCGCTACCCCAAGGCCGTGATCGTCGGGCTTTTCATCCAGATGTTTGTCCTGACCGCGATTTGCTTTGGCATCACGGTGCTGCTCAAGCTGCCACCCGAACTCGCCGTCGGCATGATGTTACTCGCGGCATCTCCCGGCGGCGCCTCGGCCAATATCTACAGCCACCTGGCGCACGGCGACGTGGCGCTCAATATCACGCTTACCGCCATCAACTCCGCGCTGTCACTGATCGTGCTGCCCTTTGTCGTCAGCTTTTCGCTGCAATACTTTATGGCGTCCGACCAATACGTACCGCCGCCATTCAAGAAAATCATCGAAGTCGGCGTGATCATTCTGGGCCCGGTATTGATTGGCATGTTGCTGCGTTCAAAATTTCCCGCATTCGCCCAGCGTATGGAGAAACCCATCCGCGTTTTTTCGGTATTGTTGCTCGCCGCACTGGTGCTGGCTTCCGTGGTGCAGCAGTGGGATGCCTTCGTCAAATATTTCCCGGTCGTCGGCATTGCTTGCCTGCTATTCAATGTGGCGTCGCTGGCTGTCGGTTACAGCGTACCGTTGTTAGTGAAGTTGCCAGACAAACAAGCCATCGCTGTTGCCATGGAAATTGGCATACACAACGGCACACTGGCTATTTACATTGCGTTCAATGTGCTGGGTAACGGCCTGATGTCCGTGCCGGCCGCCGTCTATAGCCTGATCATGTTTGTGACAGCGGCGGTGTTTGTTTGGTGGGTGAATCGGCGCACACACCATTGAAGTAACTTTTCAAACCTTGCCCTTCAACTTCGCAAACGCTGCCGCCAACGCACCACCTGAGGGTCCGGAATTGGAACTCGTTGACTGGCGAGCATTTCCAGCCTCTTTTTGCCTATGTGCCGCGCCAATGCTGGAGTTTGTATTTTTTTCGCGCGGCGCGGCCGTGTCGTTCAGCCGCATCGTCAGCGCAATGCGCTTTCGTTTTTCGTCCACCTCCATCACTTTCACCTTAACGACGTCGCCAGCCTTCACCACGTCGTGCGGATTCTTGACGTACTTTTCCGCGAGTGCAGAAATATGCACCAGTCCATCCTGATGTACGCCAATATCGACAAACGCACCGAATGCAGCGACGTTAGTAATGACGCCCTCAAGAATCATTCCTGGTTGCAAGTCGCGCAACGTTTCCACACCCTCCTGAAACGTCGCGGTCTTGAATTCAGGCCTGGGATCGCGACCCGGTTTCTCTAATTCTTTTAGGATATCGGTCACGGTCGGCAATCCAAATCGCGCATCGACATACTTTTCGGCGCGCAGTGATTTGAGCAACTTGCCATCGCCCATCAGCGCTTTCACGTCTTTCTGGATGTCGGCGAGGATTTTCTCGACAATCGGATACGCCTCCGGATGTACCGATGACGCGTCCAGCGGATTGTCGCCGTTGCTGATGCGTAAAAAACCGGCGCATTGCTCAAACGCCTTATCGCCAAGTCGCGGCACCGACTTCAACGCAGCGCGCGACTTGAAAGCACCAAAGGTGTCGCGGTGATCGACGATATTCGTAGCGACCGACTGCGTGAGGCCGGAAACGCGTGCCAGCAGTGCGACCGATGCCGTATTCACATCCACCCCAACGGCGTTTACACAATCCTCCACCACTGATTCCAGCGAACGCGCCAACTGCGTCTGGTTGACATCGTGCTGGTACTGCCCAACGCCGATCGATTTCGGGTCGATCTTCACCAGTTCTGCCAACGGGTCCTGCAAACGTCGCGCAATTGACACCGCACCACGCAGCGACACATCCAGGTCGGGTAACTCTTTGGATGCAAATGCGGAGGCCGAATATACCGAGGCACCCGCTTCGGAGACCACGATTTTTGTCATCCGTTGTTCAGGGACGAGCTTGATTAAGTCAGCCGCCAACTTGTCGGTTTCGCGCGATGCGGTGCCGTTGCCGATGCTGATAAGGTCGACACCATGCTTTTTGGCCAGCGCCACCAACACGTGCAATGCGCCATCCCAATCGCGGCGCGGCTCATGCGGATAGACCGTCGCCGTGTCCAGCACTTTGCCCGTTTTATCCACGACGGCGATCTTGCAGCCGGTACGAATGCCGGGATCAATGCCCATCGTCGCGTGCGGGCCAGCGGGTGCTGCCAGCAGCAGATCTTTCAGGTTGCGCGCAAAAACGTTGATCGCTTCCAGTTCCGCTTTCTCGCGCAGCGTTGACATCAGTTCCGTTTCCATGTGCAGCGAAATCTTGATACGCCAGGTCCAGCGCACGACTTCGGTCAGCCATTTGTCGGCCGGACGGCTCTTGTTGACGATTTTGGCGAATCCCGCAATCATGTTTTCAACCGGATTCAACGGCGCGCTCCAGGTTGGCTTTTCCTCTCCCGCTTCGGAATCGAGCAGCAACTTCGAGGTCAGCACGCCTTCGTTGCGCCCCCTGAAAATCGCCAGCGCACGATGCGAGGGGATAGTTTTCCAAGTCTCGGCATAAGCAAAATAATCGGCGAACTTCTCGCCCTTTTCCGCCTGACCATCAATCAACTTTGATTCCACCACGCCGTGTTGAATCAGGTATTCGCGTACCCGGCCCAGCAATCCAGCATCCTCCGAGAACCGCTCCATCAGTATTTGCTTCGCGCCTTCCAGTGCCGCTTTGACGTCGGGCACGGCGGTGTCCTTTTCGGCAGTCTTTGGTTCGAGTGATAGAAATTTCTCAGCTTCGGTTTCCGGTACCAGCATCGGGTCGGCCAGCAACGCATCAGCCAACGGCTCCAGTCCAGCCTCTCTCGCGATCATCGCCTTGGTGCGGCGCTTCTGCTTATAAGGTAGATACAAATCCTCCAGCGTGGTCTTGTCTTCGGCTGAGTTGATGCTGGCTGCCAATACGCCGGTCAGCTTGCCCTGCGATCCGATGTTTTCCAGTATTGCGGCACGCCGATCTTCCAGTTCGCGCAAATAGCGCAGCCGCTCCTCCAGCAGGCGCAATTGGATATCGTCCAGGCCGCCAGTCGCTTCCTTGCGATAGCGCGCGATAAACGGCACGGTTGCGCCTTCGTCCAAAAGGGCAATAGCGGCGGCAACTTGCTGTGGTTTAGCGACGAGTTCTTTGCTGAGGCGCGATTCAATGGAGGGGAGCATGAAACTTTTCTGTGGACAAAAAGTGAAGGGCGAATTTTACGCCAAAGGAGCAGGCAAATTTCCAGCGAAGCGCTGTTAACATCCGTAATGTGCGGTATGTGGAATGGGAGTCAAAACACGTCCTGCGCGGAATCCATTGACGACAAAAACAACAAATGATGAATACGCCCCATCATCGGCAGACAAATTGAAACACCGTTGGATCGGATGCAATACAGCGCCGACCCATTGGCCGACGCCACTATCGCCAACATCCTTGGCCCGTGGGTAAAGCCGGCGGAACCGGTGACGACAGCACAATGGCGCCCGTAACCCAAACGCGAACGCGCTTGTTCCGATATCCTGTTTCGATGCTCCTTCCGCTTGATTTGCTAATCGCGTTCCGACTTGCGCTGGGTTTCCTCTGCGCCGCGCTAAGCTTGACGGGCCAGGCTGCACCAACGAACGTGCCGTTGCTACTTGCGAACCCCGAAAACATTGTCGCCTTGTGGCCTGCCGTCACGGTGCTGCGCGATCCCGAAGGCGCGCTCAAGATCGGTGATGTACTTGGCGCAACCGATCGCTTTGTCGCACCGCGATCGGCTTACGCCACCCTGGGGCTGCGACAGAAGGTCGTCTGGCTGCATGTGCCGGTATTGCTGCTGCGTTTGGACAGCTTGACGCAGGCCGCGGCTTCCAACGCGCGGATGAACGAGGCGTGGGTACTCGATTTCGATTACACCCTGCTTAATCGCATTGACGTATATGTCACCACTGACGGGCGGGTGCTCCAGCACGCGGTGCTTGGCAATTCACAACCGGGACACGTTGCGCCCACTGCGCAGCCGCTCTCACGCGGCGGTGTTGTCATTGCAGCCCGGTGTGAAACATGCGCTGCTGATGCGCGTCGAAACGTCCGGCAGCATGATCCTGCCGATGACGCTCAGTAGCTTCCCCAGCTTTCATGGCCAGGCCTTGAACGAGCAATTACTACAGGGCCTGCTCGCAAGCCTGGAACTGTGTCTATTGTTGTATAGCCTGCTGCAATGGATCAGTCTGCGCGAACCGCTGTACATCAAATATTCATTGCTCATTCTCGGCAGCGTACTTTTCTCCGTGCACTTTTTTGGTCTCGGTCAGATGTATCTGTGGACGGACAATTTGTGGATGGAGCGACACATGGCGGGCATCACCGCGCTTATCGCTGCCTGCGGAACCGCTCTATTTATCGAAGACGTACTCGCCCAGGACATGGGTCGTCGCCTCAGGCGGGCGATGAGAATCCTCGCCGGGATACTTGCCACTGCTGCGCTTTTGCACGCGTTTGACGTGATCGACATTCACGGCGTAAGCATCGTCATGGGTACCATTGGGCTGTTGCCTTCATTGTTGAGTGTGCCCGGCGCAGTCGCACGCATTCGTCGGGGCGATAGCGTGGGCACCTATTTTCTGGTTGCCTGGCTGGGTTACTTCTTCGTGAGCGCCGTGATGGTTGGTGTCGTAAGGGGTAATGTGGACGCGAACTTCTGGACAATGCACGCGTTTCTATTCGGCGCCACATTAGACATGCTGATTTTCCTGCGTATCGCTGTTTTACGTTCCACCGCAGTCCACTTCGCAGCCCAGCGCGCGACCCGCGAACACGATACCTTGCACTCTCTCGCGCACAGCGATCCCTTGACCTCGTTACTCAACCGCCGCGGACTCAACACCACACTCACTGCCGCGCTCCACACCTGTGGCCCGGAATCGCTGCTCGCGGTTTACATGCTGGATCTTGACGGCTTCAAGCAGGTGAACGATCAACACGGGCACGATGCCGGTGACGAACTTTTGGAGATCGTCGCCAGTCGGTTGCGCGCCACTATGCGCGCGGGCGACGGGATTGCACGATTGGGTGGCGACGAATTCGTGGTGCTCGCTGGTGGACTGCAAAGCGACGAACAAGCAATCGAGTTGGGAACAAAGCTGGTGGACGCAATCTCGTTACCCTTCGCACTGAGCAGGCATAAGTGCCATGTAAGCGTGACGATCGGTTACACGCTGGCCCCCACAGATGGCCGCGATGCAGACAAACTCCTCAAACTGGCCGACGCGGCGATGTATGCCGGAAAACAAAACGGCAGAAACTGCCTGCGCCGGAGCGAAACTTTAAAACAAGGGGTTTGATGAATAGTTTTAACGAGAGATCATGAGAACAACCTTTCACTTTTGTGGCGCCGCCCTTTCCATCATCACCAGCGTGGTCTGCGCGTTTCTCGGTGCGACGGCAGTCTCTGCTGCAAAAGCACAATCCCCGTCAGCAACCCCGCTGTTGTCCAAAGATACGATCATGAAAGGATCCACTGTGACCACTCGCGCAACCGGAACATTCGACGTAAAACTCAGCCCACAAACGCCACATCATAAAGACGAAGCGGTACCGTTAGGGCGAATGTCGCTCGACAAACAATTCCACGGCGACTTTGATGCCACCAGCAAAGGCGAAATGCTGGCTGCGGGCACGGAGGTAAAGGGCTCGGCCGGCTACGTGGCAATGGAACGGGTCACTGGAAAATTGCATGGTCGCAGCGGTACGTTTGTGTTGCAGCACAGTGGCACGATGAACCGTGGGAACCCGCAATTGAGCGTCACCGTCGTGCCGGATTCTGGCACCGATCAATTGAAAGGGTTGGCTGGCAAAATGGCGATCAAGATCGAAGGCGGCAAACATTTCTACGACTTTGAGTACACGTTGTCTGAGACGCCATAATTTGACTTCAGCAACAGGTCGCGTTTGCAATTATCGCGGTCGAAAACATAAAACACTAGCATCCGCGCGGTTTGTGGCGCCGCACCACGCT
>ENA-OFDP01001063-OFDP01001063.1-metagenomes-genome-assembly--contig:-NODE-1063-length-11077-cov-3.635184_pt1 | contig 11077 bp, 10 predicted proteins | sample MGYA00153389_OFDP01 | MGnify analysis MGYA00153389 | reverse complement strand
AAAAGTTCTAACAGCCAGCATGCTAGCCATTACCAGCGCGTTTTGCATGAATGCAAGTGCTCAGACTAATACTGGCACCGTTAATGTTTCTGTTACTTTGACGCCTAAATGCGTCATCAACTCGACAGCCACTGGCACTAATGCAGTAATAACTGCAATAAACCATACCTACTCGTCGTTTCAGGCTGCTGAATCAAATGCCAGTTCTTCTTTCATTGTTCGTTGTGCTACCGGTCTTTCTTACACCCCATCCATAAGTGCCGGTGGGACTGCCAATGGCGTGAATTATTTTACGGCTTTGGGCACAGGATCAGCCAGTAGTATTGGTTCGAATGTTCTTGCTTTGGCATCACAGGCAGGAAGTCCGGCAGGCGCTACGCTTTGGGTCAACACAACCGCACCTTCCGGTCAGGCTGGTGCGACCGGTGCTACAGTTGCTGAAGTCAGAACTGTAACGTTAACATTTTAATTTTTACGAAAAGTTAGCGACTGCAAATTAGCCTGCATGACTTCGATCAAAGCTTTAATTACGTTTGTTTCTACAGCCCTATTGCTGGTTTCAGGTTGTACGTCTGCGCAAAGTCAAACCTCGACTGGATTGCTTTCGGTCAGTATCACCTTAAATGGGGTTGGGCCAGCGGTCACAACAGCTGTCCCGCCGCCAGCGACGGCGGGCGTCTGCGTTACACAAACTCTGTTTAATTTATTTGGGGCAGTAGTTCGTGTGACTTGTGTGGACAATCCTTTCGTCAGCATAACGCCTTCGATTGATATGCAGTTTCCGGGTAAATTTGGCAGCACATTTCGTTATCCTTTGTACAGCAACCCAAACAGCTTTAATCTTCTAACCGGAAGCGACTTCAGTTTCAATGATGTATCGCGGCTTCGACGGAGTGGATTAGGCAACAATTTCAATTCACCTACAAGTATAGTGACCGACCTTTCGATTTACAGGACGGCACCGCAGGCCACGATAGATGCGCAAGGAGATACGGACCTCATTAACATGGTCATCAGTTTCTAAAACGTGCCTGTACTGGTATGCTCTTAGCATGAAACACACACGTCGATTTGTTTGTCATGCACGGCACAGAATGCAAAGTTCTGCGCTAACAATTGCTTTTTTGTCGCTGATTTCGGCTCTGCCCTTCTCGGCAGTAGCTGGTGCATTTTCTGTATCGCCCGTGCGCATTTACATGCTACCCAGGGAACGTGCGGTTGCTGTAACTGTGGTCAATGAGGGCGACACTGAGGTAGTACTGCAAGCCGACCTGAATGTATGGACCCAAAAGGCAGACGGTACAGATGAGCTCAATCCAACGGATGACTTGATCCTGTCGCCGCCCATCATCAAGCTTGCGCCAAATTCGCGCCAGGTGGTGCGACTGGCATTGCTCAAACCCGCTGATGCCAGTCGTCAGCTTACTTACCGCATGATCATGCGCGAAGTACCCGAAGCAGTGGCCATGGTCGACAGAACCGTTCAGTTACCCGTCGCACTAGCCCTGTCCATGCCCGTATTCATCACACCCCCACCAGCCAAACGCATCGTGGACTGCGTTGCCGCACCCAATCTGACTGTAAGGTGTGCAAACAGTGGTACTGCTTACGCACAGGTGCGTGAGATTCAGCTCAAAAGAGGCACCGTAACGCTGGCACGTTTTGAAGGTGGAACTTACATATTGCCAGGTGCTCAAAAGGTTATTAGTCTTAAGGGAGAGTCTGGCCTGACCTCTGGCGCCGCGCAAATGAGCGTGAGCTTTGATGATGGCAAGTCCCAAATTTTTGAAGTGATGTTGCCATGACCGCTACGCCTACAGTCAAATTTTATATTTTTGTGATGTAAACGTCTGGCTTACGTCATGAAATCATCGTGCTTTCTTATTCAATTCACACTCTTACGCTACTGCCGCTGACATGCAGTTTTATTTTGTTGTCAAGCAACTCCCTCGTATTTGCAGAAACGGCACCCTCATCTGTGCTGCGCCCAGACAGTGCGCCCATCAAGTTGGCTGCGCCGCCAGGACTCGCCGGCGCAAGCGCTGACAATTCCCGGCCAGATACGCCAACGATACCGCGCAGATTACAACAGCCTGCTTCCGTCGAAAGTAGCGCAAATCGCATCCAGCAGTTGCCGCTGGAAGTCAGCATCAATGGCGAAGAGGTCGGCAGCTGGGTTTTATTAGAGCGAGATGGAACACTTTTTGCACCCGTCGATGCGTTTGCCGAATGGCGTATCAACCGCCGTTCAAGCGCAGAACCGATGGTGTACCAAGGGCGGCAATGGTATGCACTGTCATCCGTGCCAGGTTTTGAATCAAAGCGAAATTTCAGCAACCAGTCGGTTGAGCTGAAATTTTCGCCGCAGGCTTTCGCGTCGACCCGGTTGACGCCGCCCGCATCCGAGCGTTTGGCACTGACAACACCGGCGCTGAGTGGCTTTGCCAATTACGACATCAGCTACTCATACGCGGGAGCGAGCGGCTCCGCAGCGACAAACGACATGGGCGTACTGCTGGAGCTTGGTGTTTCCAGTGGGTGGGGTGTACTGACCAGCACTTACAGCGGTCGCAGCCTTCTCAGCCGGGATCCGCTGACCCCCAGAAGCGTAGTTCGGCTGGAGACCACCTTTACCCGTGACTTGCCTGACAAAAATCTCACGCTGCGGCTGGGCGACAGCGCAACACGCAGCAGCAACCTGGGGCGTTCGTTTTTTTTTGGTGGCTTTCAGTTAAATCGAAACTTTGGTTTGACCCCGGGTTTTATTTCACAGCCACTGCCTGTGCTCGCTGGTATTTCAGGCGGGCCCAGCACCGTTGAGCTTTACATCAATGATGTGTTGCGTCAAACATCGCGGGTACCAGCGGGTCCTTTTTCAATTGACAATTTTCCTCAATTGACAGGCAGCGGGCAGGCTCGGGTGGTGGTACGTGATGCACTGGGGCGGGAAAGCGTGCTGGCGGAAAACTTTTTCAGCCGGGCAGAGTTGCTGGAGCAGGGCCTGAGCGACTGGAGCGTGGCGGGGGGTGCCTTGCGCAACAATCTGGGCGCCAAAAACGCCGACTACGGCCAACCCTTTTTATCCGGGCTTTGGCGCTATGGCGTCAATAAACAACTGACAACAGAAGCAAATGCAGAGCTCGGGCGCGTGACGCAAAGCGCTGGTTTAGGCGTAGCAACCGCTCTACCCTTTACCATCCTTGGCCAGGCCGGGCTAGCCGCTAGCAATGATGCCAATACCGGACGCGGCAGCAAGTATCTGGTCGGGCTAGAGCACACAGGACTGCGCCAAAGTTTCAGCCTGCGGATTGAAGGCGCATCGCGGGGTTATCGACAAATCGGGCAAGAAATCAATTCACTGCCTTTCAAGCGTCAACTGTCGGCCAGCTACAACTACGCGTCCCAGAAGTTCGGGTCTGTGGGACTTGGCTACGCACGTGTCAACAGCTTTGACTTGGGCGCACTGACCACCTACAGCGGCAGTTATTCGATGCGCATCGGTGCGCGTTCCTCCTTGTCTTTGAATGCAGTGCATGTCAATGGCCTGAGTGGTAGTACCGCCAGCAGCACTTCATTTGGCGTGAATCTGGTGGTACCGCTGGAAAACCAGGTTGCGATTGCCAGTGGATTATCGTACCGCGCTGGCCAGACCGATGGCTTTGTCAGTGCCAGCCAGGGCCTTGCTGGCGACACCGGTTTTAGCTGGCGCACACAAGCTGGTCAACGCAGCAATCAGATCTACTCTGAAGGGGGCCTTAACTACCAGGGCAACCGCAGTTTGATCTCTGCAGATGTGAACGCCACAGGCTCACAACGATCGGTACGGCTGGGTGCGCAAGGCGGCTTGGTGGCGATTGACGGCCAGTTGTTTGCAACACGTCGTGTGTCGGGCAGTTATGCGCTGGTAGAAGTTCCTGGGTATGCCGACGTGGGGGTGGGCTTTAACGGCAGGGTACTGGCCCGCACCAACGCCGACGGCAAAGCACTGGTGCCTGGCCTGCAGCCCTACGCGGTCAACTCCATCCGGCTAGACCCGGCCGAGTTACCCATCAGCGCCGAGCTGGACAGCATCGAGCAGACAGCAGTGCCAGGCAACCGCAACGGCGTCATCATCAGGTTTCCGGTGCGAAGCGGTCGCGGCGCGCTGATCAAAATCGTGTTTGACGATGACCAGCCAGCGCCTGCAGGGGCAGAGCTTGAATTGGTGGGTGACAAACAGGAGTTTTTTGTGGCCCGTCGGGGCGAGGCTTTTGTCACCGGACTACAGCCGAGTAACCAGCTGCGCCTAAAGTGGCTTGACAGAAGTTGCGTTTTGACGGTTGTTCTTGAGCCCGCCGTCAGCCAGGACGACATTGCTCGCGTGGGCCCTCTTAAATGTTCTGGAGTGATCCGATGAAACGATTTCTTTTCAAGTTGTTACCCATCACAGGGATGTTCATCACTTGGGGTACTGCGCATGCGGTGATTTGCAGCATCAGCGCGACTTCAATGCCACTGTCGACGGTTTATTTGGCGCCGGCAGCTACTCAAACTTACACAGGAACCATTAGCGGCAATTGCACGCCAGAAGCATTAGAAGTAGGTACTCGGCCCTACATATACATCGGAATAGACCAAGGTAATCCACCAGCAGGACGCGCTATGGTGCGCCAAAATGGTGCAGACTTACTTAACTATCAAATTTACAGGGACGTTGGCTTAACCAACATCTGGAATGAGGCTGCAGCTGCTAATAATGGGCCTGGTGGAGTTTCATACAGAATGGCCACTGGCGTCGCTAACACTGCACAGGCATTTGGCCCCTATTCCTACTACCTGAATATTCCTGCAGGGCAAACCACCAACCCCGCAGGAATTTATAACGACAGCGCAGTTACTGCAACTATCCGGCTAAGCACCAATACTGGTCTAGCCACTGGTGCCGTTATAAATACGGCTGTTTTTTCCGCCAATGCGAGTATTCAGCACTCCTGTTATTTCAGCACCAACCCCTCAACCCTGAATTTAAACTACACGTCCTTTACTGGCACGGCAGTTACGGGCGCATCATCTTTTGCGCTCAGTTGCACTTTCAACTCGCCCTATACCCTGGCAATAGCACCTACCACTGGCACAGCGCTGGGCATAACCTACTCACTGGCCTTAAGCGCGGCTTTGGGCACGGGTACTGCTGCCCCTCAAAATTTCACTGTGACGGGCACGGCTGCTGCTGGCCAGGCCGGCACATGCGCCATCGGCGTGTGCTCAGCCAACAACCCGCACACCGTTACAGTCACGTTTTGACGCACCTTTCTTGCGCCTGGCCAACGGCGCAGGCTGCTAGCGCCCCAGCCATCCCACCAATTGAGCCGTCACCTCTGCCCGCCTGAGCAAATCCATGTGGTTGGTTGCATACGCCGTCCACTGGTTTTGCGGCAAAAAGTTCAGGCAGTGCGGCGCTTCGTCGTGCTGGCCGAGGGCACTGCGCAGGGGCACCAAGCCGTCACCGATCAATGCGTCCTTCACAGGGCTGGATGCGCCTGACGTGGTGGCCGCCACGGTAAAGCAGTTCACGTCAACGGGCAGCGGCAATGGTTCACGCGAGTCGGGTGAACGCTCAAACCTGTCTTTGCCCAGCCAACTGGATTCCAGCACATGGCCGTAGCGCAAGTCGGTGATGCCGCTGCTGCGGATTTGACCAATCGCGGCGAAAGGCTTGGTCACCAGGTTGCTGCCCAGAGTTCTGTCAATCCAGTTACCGACCCGCTCCAGCGGTGCGCCGTGGTGCGGCGTGCCTAAAAAAACAATGTTTTTCAGCTTGCTGCGCCAAGCCATGCCTGACTGCTCAGCAACCTGGCAGGCGCTGCGGCTGACCAGCCCACCCATGCTGTGAACCAGCAGAGTCAAGTCTTCAATTGGTTGCGGCCAGGCTTGCAGCAGTTGCTCAAGCAGTCCGGCAAATTGCTGGCCATTGACTGACGTGTGCAGCCCCGTGTTGTAGTGCAAGTAGACCGGGGTATAACCCAGCTCTTTAGCCAGCACATCGGCATGGTTGTACTGACTTGAAGTCCACTGCAAATCATTCATGCACAGCCCATGCAACACCACCAGTAGCTTGCCAGTCGATTGCGGCAAACGCTGGGCCAGCGCGGTTTTTTCAAGCTGCAAGGTCTTGCCTTCATGGCGAAAACTCATGCTGATGGTCAATGGATTGGCTGTTGCCAGCAGCTGGTCACCCAGCACGCCGTTGATGGCTGACAGTAGGGTTTCGCGCTCGGGAGACGAGCTAGGTGCACCAAAGCGTTGGGTGATCAGCGGCACAGCTTTGGTCAAAGCCGCATTGACTGTGCCCCCCGCCAGCCGCGTGACCCCTTTGATGCCGCCATACACCAGCCCGGTGATACCGCTGGGCTTGACCCCACTGCTGCCCGGTGCCGCGTCAACGAACTTGGCGCCCAGACGCCCAAATGGCGTGGCCACCGCTTTGTACACATTGCCCTGCACGCTTTCAGCCAGCCCTGTCACTCCCAGCACGCCCTGGGTAGCCAACTGGCTCAAGCCCTGAATGTCTGACACATGCAGGTAGGTGGGTAGTTTGTTCAGTTGGTCGAGCAGAGTAGGTTTGGGCATGCCCTTATTGTGTCGGCATCGTGCCCAATGCACCAGCCTTGCGGCGTTGGGATTGGCTTTTTGCAACGGCTACACGCTCAGCCTCTTGTACCTTGACTTTTTTATGTTCAGCCGTCTGCTCGACGCAGTAAGCCAGCAACTCGTCAAGTTCATTTGATTTGTCAAAAATCGCATCAGCGCCAAGCTCGGCTGCGCGCTTGCGAACTTCGGGCGTAGCGTAGTTGGTCAGCAATACTACTTTTTGATACGGCTCCCGGTTGCGGCACCCGCTGAGTACAGCCAAGCCGCTGCCTTCCAATAAAAAAAGATCAACAATTGCCAGATGCCAGTGGCCGTCATGCAGAGACAACCAGCGAGCAGCTTCGGCCTGGGTTGCGCCGCAACCCATGACCCTAACTTCAGTGATTTCCTGCAGGGTTTCGATCAGGTTGGTCAGGATGGTGGCGTTGTCTTCTGCAAGATAGGTGATAAGTGCCATGGCTGATTTCTGGTAAACAAGGGCTGACCGGTCAGCGAACACCGCAGAATCGACACCCTTTGACAGTCACTTTAAACTGGCGAATAGCCGCGGCTGCCAGTCACCAGCGCGCTTTACAGTAGGACGGCACAGGCTTGACACCAGCTTACGCCTGCTATGTATTTAATAGCTGTTTGCGCCCGAATTCATTGAGCCAGAGGCCTAAATGACGCCTAAAAACGCCTGAAAATGGCCAAATCCGCTGAAAAATTCTTGAAATCGGAGTTTTCGCCGTTTTAAAGCATCTCGTCCGGCGCAAAAGGCGCAATCATGCGCACCATCAGCTTCAGGCCGACACTGGCATCGGGCTCGCTGGTGGCGTCTGCCAGGCCTGAACCTGTGGGGGCGCGCCAGACCAGCTGGCCGTCTTTGAGCTCTACCCGGTAGGCGCCTTGGGTCATGCCGGGCTCAATCAGCGCGGTTGCTTCGCTGGCCAGTTTTCTGCTTCTGATGACAACGGCGACTTCACTGTTTTGCAGTTTGGAGCGCAAGTCCAGGTTCATCGAGCCGACCACCAGCAAGCTGCTGTCAACCACCACTGCCTTGGCGTGCAAACTGGCGCGTGAGGCACCTCTAGACCCGCCCGCGCCGCCAGAACCACTGCCAAAACTGAACACCGTGCCGCGCTGCTCGGCGCGCATTTCATAAATTTCAACGCCCATGGCAATCAGCCCTTCACGGTATCTGGCATAGCCTGCGTGGGCGGCTACTGCGTCGTTCGACGCCAGCGAATTGGTCAGCACCCGCACCCGCACGCCGCGTTTGCGAATGGCTTCAAACTGCCGCATCATCTCTGGGCCAGGCACAAAGTAGGGCGACACCACCAGCAAGTCGGTTTTGGCACGCGTCATCAGGCTGAGCAGGCCATCGACCGCCGTGTCATTGGACGCTTCGGTGGTGTCCGCGTCCTCAGCAATTTTGGACGGTTTGTCCACCAGCAGGGTGGACGCAGCCCAAGTCCAGGTCAATAACTGCAGATTGATGGTGTCGGGCAGCGCGGCAATGGTGGTGGTCAAGCCTTCGGGGTCAACGGCCACACGGGTGACGCTGGTTTTGTTGGCGATCTCAGTGGGTAACGCAACCGGCGCGGCCACCGGTGGAGAAACCTCACCAGAACTTGCGGCTGGCGCCCTGGGTTTGGGTTTGAGTGCCTCAACCTCCTTGGCCGTCATCAGCGACTGCACCGGGTAGGCCAGCGGATTATTCCAGTACCCGTCAAAACTGCGCGACAAATCACGCGCGATCCGGCCTGACGCCAGCACATCAATGTCAACAAAGTTCACCCCGTCGCTCTGGCCAAAGTAGGTGTCGCCCAGGTTGCGGCCACCGGTGATGGCGACTGCGTTGTCAGCGACAAAAATCTTGTTGTGCATGCGTCGCTGCAGGCGCGCCGCGTCGCTCAGGCTGCTGATAATGCGCCACATCGCTGAGGCGCGGTTGCTGGGCAGCGGGTTAAACAGCCGCATCTCAATGTTTTTTTCAAATGCCAGTTTCAAGACCTGGGCATCTTTGCCTGCGGTGTTGAAGTCGTCCAGCAAAATACGCACCCGCACGCCACGTGCAGCGGCCTCGCGCAATGCATCAAACATCCGGTCTGTGGTGTCGTCAGCATGAACCGCGTAGTACTGCAAGTCCAGGGTTTTTTCAGCCGCTTTGATCAGCGACATTCGGCTGGTAAATGCCAGCTCGGCACTGCCGAGCAGTGCAAAACCCGAGTCATTGCGGGTGCTGGCCGCTGCCGCACGGGATGCGACGTCTTTGCCCAGGCGGGTATTCAGGTTGTTTTCAAGTGCGGTCGACACAGGGCGTTGAACGTCAGTCGGCAAGGCGGCGCACCCGGTCAGCCAGAAGCTCATCAAGAGTGAAAAAAAAAGTGCCACGACTGAATGACCGGGATGAATTTGTGAAACGGTTTTGACCATGCCCCAGCTTACCCGAGTGTGCTTATCCAATCATTACCGACAATCGGGCAAACACTCGGAAAGTGGCGAAACATCTTGTCGGACGGTTTCCCGGCAAATCATCGCATCGCTAGGCTGACAGGGTTTCCCAGCGCTGTATCGCGTCCAGCAATTCATCATCCATCTTGGCATTTTTGGCGGTCAGCTCTGCTGCGCGTTTGGGGTTGCTGGCGTACAGGCTGCCGTCAAACAGCTCTTGTCCAATGGCTTTTTGCTGGGATTCGAGCGTCTGGATGAGCGCGGGCAGGCCGTCCAGCTCTTTTTGTTCTTTATAACTCAGCTTCTTTTTTGATAGCTGGTTGCGCCCGATTTCATTGGTCTGGAGGTCAATTCGACCCTCTTTTTTGGCCTTTTCTGGGTTTTTTGAGGCCACAGTGGATGTTTTGGCGCTGCCGGTGATCTGCGCTGCGCGTTTGGACTGGGTGATAGACACCAACTGAGAATGACGCTTAGAGTTGTGCTTTCTCTAAAAAAAGAAGAGAGTTTGTGTATTAGGGCAACAAGCGTGTCTGGCCGTTTTCAAACAAGGCAGCATCAAAGCCATCTTTCAGTAAAACTACTTTCGTTGCTGCCAACCCGCCATCACTTGCCCGCTTGAGGTATTTGGCTAACGTGCTGGCGTCTTCACTTATTAAATGGCTGATGGCCTCGCAATCACACTGCGCGACTAGTTTGAAATCATCTTTCACCCGCACCCGGTCGTCATCAAGGTCACGTGCCACGCTTCGGATGAGAAGGCCACACTTCATGGCATGGTCAATATTGAAAGGCAGAACCACGAAATTACGCAGAGGTAAATCATTGATGGCCTGCTTGACTTGAAATTCGGAAATCACCACAGTAGATAGGTACATTGGAACTTGCCGACGCACACATTCGCGGTAGTAGCCTAGCGCTATCGCATGATTGGGACGGCTTGAATCTGCAAAAGAAATTAAAAAGCTGGTGTCCAGCAATACGCTGTTCATTGCCTGCCTCCACGCAGCTCGTCAACCCACGCAGTTGCGTTACCAACGTCTTTCCAGGCATTTGCGCCGCGGCGCGTCATGCGCGCTAGATCTTCTTCGTCAACTTGGGGCGCATATTCCACAAATTCCACCAGTCGCGCATTGCGCAAGTCTCGCGTCAGAACGTTGTATTCGGCTTTGATGCGCAGCATGGCCAGCTTGTAAAGGCGGTTAACGGTGTCGTCACGCAAAACACCGCGGTCAGTGGTCACCTTGATCGTACTGCCGTCAGGCAGCTTTACATGCGCGTTAGCTTTGGTAGCGCCGCCTAAGTCTTGAATTTCACCTCGTATGTAGCGCTCAACCTGCACCCATTGATCCGCGTCATCCGAGTGGTAGTCAGACTCCGCGTTGATCACGATGGGGCGGTCAAGGAATGGGGCTGAAATTCGGTACGCCAGCTGTCGCGTTTGCCGGGCAGTCTTTTGCCAGCGCTCCATCACGTCACGCCGTTTCGCGTCTAGATTGTCTAATAGTTCTGAATTTAGCAAAGCGCGTAAATCGTTAAATAACTGCGGTGCTGTAGGTAAAGGCATGGTTCTGATGCCTAAAGAGCCGTTAATGACCGCGACTTCCAAAGTTTTTGAGTCAACTTCCTTACCGTCGCCACGTAAAAAGACGGCCACATCTGCTGAAAAATCAGCTAGATCAGCTAGGCGCACGCGCTCGGGGTTGGCCTCGAAGCCCGCCGAATGGTCGATTAATGCAATGGTGATTTGCTGAGCTTCCATCGATTTGATTTTAGTGACGTTTAGCGTTTAAAGGTATGGAAATAACCAATGATCCGTTTCAAGCGCCCCACACCAGATTAATCAGAGCTTTGATCTTGGCGACGACGGTGCGCGGGTCGGGAAGTTTCAATGCCTGCTAGCTCGACAGAGTTTCCCAGCGCTGCATCGCGTCCAGCAATTCATCATCCATCCTGGCGTTTTTGGCGGTCAGCTCTGCTGCGCGTTTGGGGTTGCTGGCGTACAGGCTGCCGT
>ENA-OFDP01001062-OFDP01001062.1-metagenomes-genome-assembly--contig:-NODE-1062-length-11077-cov-4.238251_pt1 | contig 11077 bp, 10 predicted proteins | sample MGYA00153389_OFDP01 | MGnify analysis MGYA00153389 | reverse complement strand
GTTAGCAACACATGAACAAACACCTCGGCTCAAACGAACGATACCAAATTCAAATCGGCTTGGCTCAAGGCCTTCCCGTTATCGCTATTGCGCAGGGCATTGGCTACAGCAAAAGCACTGTCTATCGCGAGATCACCAGAAACGTGGGAGGTGCGGGCTACGATGCCTACTTTGCCCAACAAAGAGCGAGCAGGCGCGCTGCTCGTTCACGCAATGGGCTGACCATCGCGCAGACGACCTGGCACCGCGTTGAGCATTACCTGCTGTTTGATCAAAGTCCAGAACAAATCTCTGACAAGCTGGACATCAGCCACGAGACAATCTACCGCTACATCTACCGCGACAAGAAGGCTGGAGGGTGCTGGCACTGGTATCTACGCTGCCAAAAACCCTACAGAAAGCGCTGTAGCGGCAGTAACCGCAACAGGCGCGGCTTCATTGCCAACCAGGTACGCATAGACGAACGCCCAGCTCACATTGAAGACCGTGCTCAGATCGGTCATTGGGAGTTTGACACTGTCGTAGGTCCCTTTCATGGCAGCCGTCTGCTCACTGGTGTTGAGCGCAAGTCGGGGTTTGCCGTTGCGGCGTTGCTGGCCGACGGTAGCGCTGAAAGCGCATGTCAAGCCATGATCAAGCTACTCAAGCCTTTGGCGGGTCGGGTCAAGACGGTGACGACAGACAATGGCAAGGAGTTTGCCAGACACCAAGAGCTTGATGCTGAGTTGGGCTGTCAGTCCTATTTCTGTAGACCGTACGCCAGCTGGCAACGCGGCAGCAATGAGAACCTCAACGGTTTAATTCGGCAGTACCTGCCCAAACAGCGTGACCTGTCGACGGTGACGCAGGAAGAGCTGGACATGATCCTGGACAGGCTGAACAACCGGCCTCGCAAAAGATTGGGATTTAAGACGCCTAATCAGCTGTTCTTACAATCACTGAAGCGTGTCGCAATTCGTCGTTGAATGTAAGCAATGAATACCAGCGCAAGAAGCTATTTTATTAATAGCAATCCGCGTTCCTCTCAAACCAATATCAACCCATCAATGATGATGCCCATGCTCACCATGCACATGCTGGTGGGTAATCTCTTCCTCACTGGCTTCGCGCACGCTGATGACCTTGATGGCAAAGCGCAGTGCCTTGCCAGCCAGCGCATGGTTGCCGTCCAGCAGCACGGTGTCGCCTTTGATCTTCATCACGTTGAACACCATCATCTGGCCATCATCGCCACGGCCTTCCAGCTGCCCGCCCACTTTGACACCCGGCGGGAACTGCTTTTTTGGCAGGCTGCGCAGCAAGCTGTCGTCGTACTCGCCGAAGGCGTCTGCGGGTTGCAGCTCCAGCGTAACTTGGTAACCGCTTTCTTTTCCTTCCAGCGCTTCCTCAATTTTCGGCAAGGTGTTGCCGTAACCACCGTGCAAATATACGCTGGGCTCTTTGCCGTCTTCGATCATCTTGCCTTGCATGTCGGTGACTTTGTATTGCAGCGTAACCGCGGTGTTTTTATCGATTTTCATGATTTTGAGCTTCATTGAAGGTATTTTTGGGTATCAAATTGGCTTGCAAGCCAACAGATTCGGGCGCAACCAGCTATGAATATTATAGTATTTGTCAGGTTGCCTGCCGCAGATGCCAGGCTTTGGGTCGGGTAAAGGTTTGGATGCCGTAGGTTGACAAAGTCAGTCCGACGCCTGAATCACCATGACCACTCCACGGCAGGCGTGGACTGACGCGGTCGCAGCAGTTCCAGTAGACGCTGCCTGCGTTGACTTGGGCCAGTAATGCTTTGGCGCGTGCTTCATCCGGTGTGAAAACGCCGGCTGTGAGACCGTAACGGGTGTCGTTCATCAAATGCACGGCTTCAGCGTCGCCAGATACTTTTTGAATACCGATGATTGGGCCGAAGCTTTCCTCTTTCATCAACTCCATCGTGTGGTTGACGTTTGAAAACACCGTGGGCGCAAACCAGTTACCAGGGCCAGGCAAGCGTTGGCCGCCCAGCAGCAGCGTCGCGCCTTTGGCTTTGGCATCCTTTACCTGCGCATCCAGCACGTCGAGTTGCTGGGCTCTGGTGATGGCGCCTATGTAAGTGGCAGCATCCATCGGGTCGCCGACTTTAAAGGTTTTAACCGTGGTCACAAGTGCTGCTACAAACGCATCGTAAATCTTCTCGTGAACGTAAATCCGCTCCACCGAGCAGCAGCTTTGCCCGGTGTTGTACATCGCGCCATCGGCCAGCGATGCGGCGGCAATTTGAATATTCGCATCTTCACAAACATAGGTCGGGTCTTTGCCGCCCAGCTCCAGTTGCAGCTTGATGAGGCGCGGACCGAGTACTTGCGCTATCTTGATGCCGGTGGCGTGCGAACCAGTAAAGAACAGGCCGTCGATTTTTTGCGCCAGCAAGGCTGAGCCAACTTCTGCGCCGCCAATCAGCGCTGCAAAAGCATCTTTTGGCACACCCGCCGCGTGCAGCAGTTGGGCTATGGCAAGGCCGGTCATGGCCGCGTACTCGGAGGGCTTGTAAAGCACAGCGTTACCCGTTAGCAGCGCAGGTATAAACACATTGCCACCGACAAACCAGGGGTAGTTCCAGGCAGAGATATTGGCCACCACACCCAGCGGTGTGTGCTCAATCTGCTCAAGCATGCCGCCATCGTCAAACACGGTTTGCGTGGCGGTACTACTATCCATCTCGGCCAGAAAAAAGTCAATCCGGCTGAGCAAGCCATTGAGTTCGTTGCGCGACATGCTGATGGGCTTGCCCGTCTCGCGGGTCATGATGGCCGCCAGCGCATCCAGCTCGGCCGCGATGCCCGCGCGAAAACGGCTGATGCAGGCTTTGCGTTCAGCCATGGGCACTTTGGCCCAAGCGGCCTGTGCAATGCGAGCTTGCGCAGCTTTGGCTGCGACAGATACCGCATCGTCCGCAGGCAATGTGCTGATCAACTCGCCCGTAGCGGGGTTGTAAACGTTCAAAGGGTTCATGGTCAGGTGATTGATTGGGTTTGCGCAGACGATTGCCGAGCCGCGTCCAGAAAGTCAGCCAGCAGCGGCGCGTCGTCCAGCGTGCCCAGCTCGGCACTGTGAAACTCCGGGTGCCACTGTACGGCAGCTATATACCCAGGTCCGGTGTGACGAATGGCTTCAATCACGCCATCATCAGGGCAATGCGCTTCTGCCACAAAGCCTTCAGCCAACTGTTTGATGCCCTGATGATGTATGCTATTTATTTTATAGCTGATTGCGCCCGTAAACAGGGCGCTAAGGCGTGTTTTTGGCACTATTTTGAGGGTATGAAAGTGCTTGTCATAGGCCAGACCATCGCGGTGCGTGCGTGAGTCAGGCAGTTGCGTGCTGATGTCCTGGTACAACGTGCCGCCAAAGGCAACGTTGATCAACTGCAAACCCCGACACACGCCAAACACCGGCTTGCCCGCTTCGACAAAAGCATGCACCAGGGCTTGCTCATATGCGTCCCGAATGCGGTCGCCATGCCATGCATCATGCAAAGGCTCTTCGCCATAGCTGCCCGGCCAAACGTCTGCACCGCCGTGCAGCACCAGGCCATCGAGCCATTGAGCGTAGTCGTTAACTTCCACCGTATTGGCAGCAGTGCCGCCCATCGGCGACGGCACCATCACCGGCAGTGCGCCGCCCGACATGACCCAGTGCGCCATCGATTGCTCAATGTATTGCAGCGTTTTAAAGGCAAAGCTTGCGCGCGCTGTGTCTGGGTGCATGAAGCAGGCGCTGATGCCAATTTTGAGTTTATCAGTCATGTGTCTATAGCGCGGCTTTGAACAAGGCCTCAAAATCTTGAGCCGTGCAGGGGCGCGGATTGGTTTGGTGGCAAATGTCCAGCGTGGCAATTTCTACCAGGCGCGGGATGTGCTCCGCTTTTACGCCATGCGCTCCCAATGAACCTGTGATGCCCAAGCTTTGTTTGAGCTGCTGTAGCCAACCCACAAACGCCTTGCCACCACCCGCAACGCCGCACACATGCGCCAACTCGTCAAACTTTCTAGGTGCCGACTCGTAGTTCCACGCCAGCACGGTATCGATCATCAGCGCGTTGGCCAAACCATGGTGCAGACCCAATACCGCGCCCAGCGCATGGGCACACGAATGCACCGCGCCCAAATCTTTTTGAAACGCAATCGCACCCATCATCGACGCCATCATCATGTCGCTACGCGCTTGCAGATTGCCTGGCTCTTTGTAGGCCGTCAGCAACGCCGCAGCGGCAATGCGTGTACCTTCCAGAGCAATGCCATCACACAGCGGGTGGTAGGCGGGCGACAGGTAGCTCTCGATGTTGTGGGTCAGCGCGTCCATGCCTGTTGCGGCGGTGATGTGCGGCGGCAAACCGAGCGTGAGTTCAGGGTCAGCAAACACCACCTTGGCCAGAATTTTGGCGCTGAATACAACCCGCTTGAGGTGTGTGTCGTTTTCACTCACCACACTGGAGCGGCCGACCTCAGAGCCTGTGCCCGATGTGGTGGGCAGCGCCACGAAATGCGGGAGTTCATTAACGATAGGTTTGACTTGGGGATGATCCCAAACGTATTCAAGAATATCGCCCTCATGCGTGGCGGCAACACCCACAACTTTTGCCACATCAAGCGCCGCACCACCGCCAAAACCAATCACGCAGTCTGCGTTGTGGGCTTTGTAAGCCGCCGCGCCATCCATGACCTGGCTGCAAGTCGGGTTGCCGAAAACGCCAGAAAAAACCGCGACATCCAGACCCGCTAGGTGGGTTTGAAACTCAGCCAATACTGGCAGTGCGCCCAGCGCCTTGTCTGTCACGATCAACGGACGTTTGAAACCAGCTTCCAGCAAATGTGCAGCAACCAGTTTGCGCGCACCAGCGCCAAATTTGATCGGGGTGGGAAATGAAAAATCAGTCATGCTCATGGCGCTTGCTTTCATTTGGTTTCGGCGTGCCTAAGTACCTGCACATCCAGCCCCGGTACATCGTCGAAATCTTTGCGGTTGTAGGTCAAGAGCCGCAGCTTATGCTGTATGGCCTGCGCGGCCAGCCAAATGTCTTGCACGCGGTGTGCAGGTGAGCCACGTCCCCCTTGTTTCAATGCGAGTGCGAGTTTGCCGTAAATTTCGCCGGTTGCGCCGTCTATCGGCAATATGACTTTTTCACGCAGACGCTGCACTGTTGTCCGGCGGCGCTGGCGAATATGTTCTTCGGCTGGCGTTTCTGTGGTTTGCGTCAGTTCCGCTATGGATACCGGTGAGGCAAATACCACTGCCTTACCAACAATATTTGCCAAATCTGCACTGGACAGCCGGCCGCGCTCAACTTCGACCCAGATACCCGTGTCCATCAAATAGCCGTCAGGCGTTTTGCGGGGTGCTCTTGTTTTGCCCAGCGGTTTTAGAGCCACGGGTCACGCCCAGCTTCAAACACATCGCCTCTGAAAGATTTGTTGGCGCGTTCTATATCGGCCATCCAATCGTCCTCGACCACGCCTTCAAGGGGTCGGTACAAATCACCAAAGGCCTCTGCCGCCGTTTGCGTGCGCTGCTGCGGCACGACCGTGGCAATCTGACGATGGTTGCGAACAATAGAAATAGTGATGCCTTGGTGCTCGACCTGGTCAAGCATCTGACTAAAGTTACGAGAAAATTCGGTGGCAGATACAGCGCGCATTTTCTGCTTTCAAAAAGTCTAATTTCTGATTTTATCTGAGCCAATCAGATCCAGTCAAATAATCTCAAAATAACGCTTCAATTCCCAATCCGTCACGCCGTCCAGCCACTGCCGCCATTCCCACTCACGCGTCGCAGAAAAATGATCGACAAAATCATCGCCCAGCCAATCGCGGGCTACTTCAGATTTCTGGAAATTGCGCGTCGTCTCGATTAGCGTGCGCGGCGCGCGCGGAATTTTTTCCGAGCCCTGATTGGTACCGGTGATTGGCGGTGCGGTGAGTCTCAGCCCTTTCTCGATACCGTGCAGCCCTGCTGCCAGTACGGCGGCCATCGCCAAATATGGATTTACGTCAGCACCCGGACAACGCGTTTCCAGCCTGGTTGCCTTCGGACTGCCTGCGATCACACGAAAACTCGCCGTACGGTTATCAAGCCCCCAAGTCGGTTTGACTGGCGCCCAGAAACCATCGACCAATCGCTTGTAGCTATTGATGGTGGGCCAGATCATTGGTCCGAATTCCATCAGGCACGCCACCTGCCCGGCAAGGTAGCTTTCAAACATTTTGCTCATCGAGCGGCTGTTTTTTGCATCGTAGAAAAGATTGTTCTTTCCGTCGGACATGCTCTGATGGATATGCCCACTGCACCCTGGCAACTGCGCGTTCCATTTGGCCATAAAGCTCGGCATGATTCCAAAGCGCGATCCGATCTCCTTTGCACCTGTCTTGAACAGGATCGCTCGATCCGCGGCTTCGAGCGCTTCGCTAAATTGAATCGCAACTTCATATACGCCTGGCCCGGTCTCGGTATGGAGGCCTTCGATAGGTACACCGAAAGCAAGCATTTCATCCATGAGTGCGGCGAAGAAGTCTCGCTTGTGGTTCATGCGTAGTAGAGAGTAGCCGAACATTCCCGGCGTGATCGGTTCCGGTCCCACGCCTTTCTTCGCCGCCCAGGATTGTGGCGTCTCTGCAAAGTTAAACCACTCGAATTCCATGCCACACATCGGCATCACGCCGAGCTTTTCGGCACGTTTCAGCACTTTCTTGAGCACCTGTCGCGGGCAAACCGGATACGGACTGCCATCGGTATTGATGAACTCGCCCAGAAAAAAATCCACGCCGCCGTCCCAAGGCACCTTGCGATGCGTGGACAGATCCAGCTTGGCGTTGGCGTCCGGGAATCCGTGTTGCCAGCCAGTAATCTTGGCGTTGTCGTAACAGTTGTCACTGGAGTCCCAACCGAATACAACATCGCAAAAACCGAAGCCACTTTCGGCTGCACCAAAGAATTTGTCCTTGTGTAAATATTTGCCGCGCAGGATACCGTCGATATCTGAACACGCCACCTTGACCTTGCCGACGCCGGATTTTCTGATTTCTTCCAGTGCAGGATGCATTTTGTTCTTTACAGCCATGATGTCTCCTCCGAGCTTCCGGTCGAACTGGTTCAACGGGAAGGATTGCCGTTCACTATCCCCAACTCACGCAACGTTTCCGCCACCGCGTTTACCGCTTGCTGCATTTCATTTCGTCCGATCGCGCCAATACACCCTACGCGAAACGTTTCCAGCTTGGTGAGTTTGCCTGGATACAGAATAAACCCGCGCTGTTTGGCAGCCTCGTAAAAAGCCTTGAAGTGGTAGTGCGAATCCGCAGGCGCATGAAACGTCACGATTATCGGCGCCTGAATTTCTGATCGCAAAAATGGTTTGAAGCCGATCGCCGCCATACCGTTCACCAGCGTGTGATAGTTGTCGGTATAGCGCGCCAGCCGGGCAGGCTGTCCGCCCTCTTCCTCAAATTGTGCCAATGCTTCTGCAAGCGCTGCAACCACGTGCGTCGGTGGTGTGAAGCGCCATTGCGTGGTCTTTTCCATATACGTATATTGGTCGTATAAATCCATCGCCAGCGAATGCGAATTTCCTGCACAGCCGTTGAGTACTTCCCTGCGAACAAACACAAATCCCATCCCAGGCACGCCCTCGACACATTTGCCACTGGCCGCAATTAGCGCGTCAAAATGCACTTTTCGCGCATCGATTTCGAGGGCCGCAAACGAGCTCATCGCGTCGATGATCAGGCCTTTACCGTGACGTTTGCAGACGTCACTTACAGCTTGCAAGGGGTTGAGCACGCCGGTACCAGTTTCGCAGTGGATGAGACCTACATGCGTCACGGATGGGTCGGCAGTCAGTTTCGCGTCCAGTTCCTCGGCCGAAACGGGCTCATCTTCCGCGCGCTCAAGGATGGTCGTGTGACGACCCATCAGTGTGGCCAGTTTACCCATCCGCTTGCAGTAGGCACCATTGTCCAGGACCAGCACATGGCCATCACGCGGCACCAGTGTGGCGACAGCCGCCTCCACTGAAAACGTGCCACTTCCCTGCAAGGGGATGACCACATGTGAGTTCGCACCATGAATGACGTCAAGCAACTGTCGCCGTATCCGTGCCGTCATGGCGTTGAACTCTGCGTCCCATGAACCCCAATCGCGAAGCATCGCCAACTTGGTTCGCAAGGTCGTTGTCAATGGCCCTGGTGTCAGAAGAATTCGGTCTCGATCCATGAATTTCGTCCTTGATTTATGCCGCCGTGGACGGTTGCCGCCAGGCTTGCGTACGTCTGTTCACCCACCAGCCTAGCGCAATAAACAGTAGCGTTGCGAGCGCCGATGCCGCGGCGATCAGCACGGCCATTGCCGCAGCTGCACCGATTTCGCCAGCTTCATCCAGATTGAGGATGGCGATGGCCGCAACTTTGGTTTGTGGAGAATACAAAAACACCACGGCGGAAATAGTCGTCATGGCGTTGATGAAAAAATAGCGCGCGATGTCGAGCAAGGCCGGCGTGCAAATCGGCAGTGTTACCCGCCAAAACGTTTTAAAGAACGGCACTTTCAGCGAAGCGGATACCGATTCAAACTCCGCATCAAGCGCCTTCAGTGCCGTGACTGCCGTGAGGTGTCCCGTGGTGTAAAAATGTACGATGGTGCACGTTACAAGCAGGGTCATCGTGTGATAGAGGCCGTTGAGCGGATTGCCGGGCGCGTTGAAGAAAAAAATATAGCCCAGTCCCAACACCAATCCCGGCACCGCCATCGGCAACAGCGCAAGCAATTGCACGACGGGACGCAACCAATCAAGGTCGCGGGTCTTTTCAATCAAGTACGCACCGACGAATACAATCAGTGTGCCGAACACCGCCGTGCCTCCCGCCAACTTCAAGCTATTGATAAATGCATCGCCAACCTCGCCATCGAATAAGCCGAACTCGTAATGCTTGGTGCTGAACGAAAGATCGTACGGCCAGAATTTGACGAATGACGCGAATATCGCCATACCTAATACCGCGAACATCGCCAGCGCGACCAGAGCGCAATATCCCGTCATCACTGCATCATATCCCCGGCTGGCTTTTGGCGAATACGGCACCGCACGCGCACACAACATCGAGGTCTGCTTCCGCTGCACAACGCGATCTACAAAAAACGTCAGCAATGCCGGCGCCAACAAAATGAACCCCACCACCGCACCCCGCTGGAAATCCTGCTGACCGATCACAAGCTTAAAAATATCCGTCGCAAGTACGTTGAAATTTCCGCCGATCACTTTCGGAATACCGAAATCGGTTATAACCAGCGTGAACGTGACCATCGCCGCGCTGATCAGTCCGTACTTTGCGCCCGGTAGCGTGATGGTAAAAAATTTGCGTGTCGCGGATGTTCCCATCGCGTCGGCAGCTTCGTAAAGGCGCGCGTCGGCGAGTGACAACGCGGTGACGAGAATCATCAAGGCATGTGGAAATACACTGAAAATTTCAGAAATGATGATGCCCGGCGCGCCGTAGATAGAGGCTATGCCAACCGCTTTCATAGCATCCTTGAGCACACCTTGATTGCCGAACCAGTAAATGAAGGAAATCGCAGATAGCAAGGAGGGCGCCAGCAACGGCGTAAGCGTAATCGCCCGAAAAACGCCCTTAAATGGCATGCAGCTTCGGGTCAACGCATAGGCGAACAGGAACGCAGCCGGCACTGCAATCAGCGTGACCACCGCAGACACCCACACGCTGTTCCATAACGATTGCTTCAGCGCCGGTGTCTGTACGTAGGCGATGAAATTATCGAGACCGACAAATGCGCCTGCTTTGTTCTCGACGCTCTGCAAGAGTATTGCCGCAAGCGGCGCCGCGAGGAACACCAGCAGTACGACGGCGATTGCAATCAGCACCAAGTGACCGATACGATCAGTCCAATGTACTTTTTGCTTCACGGATGCCGGAATGCTGCTGTCAATTACCGCCGCCATCTCAGGTCCCAAAGAGCCGCAGCCGTTCAGTCAAGATGCGCAACTTGAGGCGGCTACCCTGCACCAGCGTCTTCTCGGCGAGAAAATTCAGCGACAGATATACCGTAAGCTGCATCGGTAATGTCTCAGCAGAAACGCGCACCAGACAGTAGGAGCCCAGAAATTCTATTTTCTCGATGAGTGCGTCAATCACGTTGGTGTCGCCCTCCTGAATCGGGCGGGCCACAATGTCTTCGGGTCGCAAATAGGCTTTTAATTTTTGGCCCACATCCACACATTGCTCGCAAGTAAGGGTCAGGTCGCCGACCAGTAAGCGTCCCGGAGATGCTACCGTCCCTTCCAGCACATTGGCCTTCCCGACAAAATCAACCACGAACGGCGAAGCCGGTTCGCGGTAAATTTCCAGCGGAGAACCGACCTGTTCAATGACGCCGTGATTCATCACCACGATACGATCTGCCATCGAAAGCGCTTCTTCCTGATCGTGTGTGACCATGATGGTGGTAATGCCCAGGCGCTGTTGCAGAGAGCGGATTTCGTGACGGAGGCGCACGCGTTCCAAGGCGTCCAGCGCCGAAAGTGGTTCATCCAGGAGCAACAAACCCGGCGAGGTCGCAATCGCGCGCGCCAACGCGATGCGCTGCTGCTGCCCGCCCGATAACTGTCCGGGAAATTTACTACCGCTATCTGGCAGTCCAACCAACTTCAGAAGTTCGTTTACGCGTGTGAGGATGTCGCTTCTGGATTTGTGACGATTAACCAACCCATAGGAGACGTTGTCGAAAATGGTCAGATTCGGAAACAGCGCGTAGGACTGAAAAACGATACCGTAATCGCGATCAGCCGGCGGCAACCGCGAAATGTCTCTGCCACCTTGCCGAACCACGCCCGCACTCTGCACCTCCAGGCCGGCGATGATGCGTAGCAAAGTCGTCTTGCCGCAACCGGACGGGCCCAGGAAGCAAACGAACTCACCGCGGTTAACGGTGAGTTCGATATTCTTCAGCGCATTGAAAGCGCCAAAATCTTTACGGATGCCCGACAGTTCCAGCGCCGGTGCTGCGTCAGACCCTCCCGCACCCGCACCAACCG
>ENA-OFDP01001060-OFDP01001060.1-metagenomes-genome-assembly--contig:-NODE-1060-length-11086-cov-20.679721_pt1 | contig 11086 bp, 12 predicted proteins | sample MGYA00153389_OFDP01 | MGnify analysis MGYA00153389 | reverse complement strand
CAACTATCAACTATCAACTATCAACTATCAACTATCAACTATCAACTATCAACTGTTTAACGCTTTCCTAACAATGGGAATAGATATTCATTTTGACAGACTATTTCTAGATTAACAATATCTCGATCGACTGATGTAGATTATGATAGTTTGCTCCATAATTGGCTGATAAGTTTAGTAATTGAGCATCCTTAGGACATGAAAGTAAGCAGCAACAGCCACGCCTCCGAACTAAACCCCCCCGAAAATATCACGCCATCGATCGGTACTACTATCAATGCCATCTTGATTTTATTACCTTTAACTTTAATCCTGCTAGGTCTTTTTACAGGTGTGATTAATCCCTGATGGGACTAAATCGCCCCAATTTCTTCTAGAAGAAATTGGGGGCGGTATTTTTAGAGCTAGAGTGGGCGATAAGCCCGATAATTAATACTGGGAAAAATGTTGTCCATCGTTTCGACTTTTTCCAGCCAGCCACTATCGACTTTGCGATCCTTTAGTTCGTCATAAAGTTTGTGGAAGCGGACGAGGTGCGATCGAGTGCGGCGAATCGCATATGGTACCATCGTCCCTGTCCGCATGATGAATGCCCAGTCGGAAGATTGCGCCAAGAGTAATTCCCGTGCGGCTTGGTTGAGCGCGCGCCATTGCAATTCATCCTCTGGCTCCATCCGCGCCAATTCGATCATCCGTTCGGCACCTTTATGCAGATGAGGATAAACCCAAGCATTAGTTTCATTCAACCAATACTCATGAAAGCCTTTATATCCCCAACTAGATTGGGACGGGCGACACACTTGCTGGGTAGGTTGAGCGCGGAGATAGTCCGCCAAGTGAGTCATCTGATAGGTTTGTTGATCGTGCCAAGATTTGCGGAAAAAGAAATCGATGAACCACGGCCCCTCATACCACCAGTGACCGAATAATTCGGCATCGTAGGGCGAGACAATCAGCGGCGGGCGTGGCATCATCCCCGCGAGATTAGTCACCTGTTGCTGGCGATTGAACATGAAATTCTGAGCGTGATCCGCTGCTTTTTCTTTCGCCCAATATGGATCGTAGAGAGCTTTCTCACCACCAGTTTTCGAGGTAATCTTGTGATATTTAATCCCAATATTTTTCCGTTGACCATTGGGCATGATGTACGGCTTGATATAGTCGTAGTCCGCATCCCAACCTAAATCTTTATAAAATTCTCGATACTCTGGTGCGCCAGGATATCCCACCATCGACGACCATACTTGCTGAGAAGACTCCTGATCTCGTCCGAATGCAGCTACCCCTGTTTCGGTAAAGATCGGCGCGTAGTTGCCAAATCGCGGACGAGGACGCGCATACATAATCCCGTGTCCATCCATCAAGAAATAGCGCAACCCAGCATCCGCCAGCATCCGCTCCAAGCCTTCATAGTAGGCACATTCTGGCAACCAAATCCCTTTAGGAGCGCGACCAAAATTTTCTTCATAATGTTCGCACGCGACGCGAATTTGTGCCCACACTGCTTCGGGGTACATTTTCATCAACGGTAAATAACCGTGAGTCGCACCACAGGTCATGATTTCGAGGTTATTACTATCTAGAAATCCTTTGAAAGCCCCGATTAAATCTCGATCGTGTCGTTCCCAAGTTTTGCGAATTGCGGCAAATTCTTTGACATAATACTCTGCTAAGTACTTAATATGCCCATTGTGTTCGTTGCTGTCGATCTCTTTTTGGGCCAATTCTTCCAATTTGGCGAGATGTTCGTCATATCGCTCTTGGAGCAAGGGATCGCGCAGCATCGACACCAACGGCGGAGTCATGCTCATGGTAATTTTGAAATCGATCCCATCCCGTTTTAATCCCTCAAAAACGTGGAGTAGGGGAATGTATGTTTCGGTAATGGCTTCATATAGCCACTCTTCTTCAAGCACGAAATCGCTTTCAGGATGGCGAACAAAGGGGAGATGAGCGTGTAAGACTAACGCAACATAACCGAGCGGAGTACTCATAGGGATAGCATGTGGGAACAGGAAATGGCAGATAGCAAGACACTACCGTTAATCTTATTTTAAGCTTTGCGTCCTCTTTTATTTGTTACTTGTTATTTATTCTTGCTACGACGCTCTAATCTGACCCCACTAACCCCCTCTCTGTCTTGAAAAGGTGCTCTACTGAAACCCCAACACCGCACTTTCCGCTGCGATCTCCCCTATCGGTCATTGAGCGGAGCCGAAATGCCGCGCCCTCTGCGTCACCCGTTGGCGTGGCCTCCCTGAAAGGGAATCGTTACGATTTTTTAACTAATATTAATTTTTTGTTAACAAAACGCAAAGACAGTTCATACTTAGATTTAAGTAAATCTAAAGATTCCTACTACATAACCGATCTGTTGCTTGTGTAGATCGGAGTCGAGGTACGCCAACGAGAATGAATGTCAATCGATCGCTATCCATCTACTAATTCGCCAAGATCGCTACAGCTATTGCTGTTCCTTGATGAGCGTGCGACTAGTCACATCCACAATCAAGAAATCCGTGACAAGCTAGCGGTGCTCAAAGCCGAACATTCTTTCGAGCTAGAAGTCATCGATGTCGGCAAACAGCCCGATTTAGCCGAACACTATCGGGTAATTGCCACGCCAGCACTACTCAAGCTCTATCCCAGCCCCCGCCAGATTTTAGCGGGTAGCAATCTGGGCGATCAAATCGATAATTGGTGGGAACGTTGGCAAGAAGAGCTAGTTTCTGGAGAGGACGTGTCAACTAATTATGGTAAGTCTGGAAATTCAGACTGTCCGCCCACCAAACAGCTACTATTGAGTGAGTCGATCGGGTATGTGAGTCAATCGATTAAACTCACTGATGAAGTTTTTAGGCTCAAACAAGAAAACAAAGAGTTGCTCGATCGATTAAAATTGCAAGATCGAGCGATGTCCGTACTGGCACACGACTTGCGAAATCCACTCACAGCAACCGCTCTAGCCTTGGGAACTCTAGAAATCGTCCACAATCCACAGGATTATCGTGCCAACTCTTTAGATCCAGAAAAGATCGCTAAACTGATCGAACGCGCACGGACTCAACTCCAATCGATCGATCGATTAGTTACTGATATTCTCCAACCGAGATCGACTACTACCGAATGCGATCTTCGTCCCCAAAAAATCGATCTCGATCGCCTAATTTCCGGCGTAATTGCTCAACTAGATCCTCAATCTCAAACCAAATCTCAAGCGATTACCACTGACATCCCTCAAGATCTCCCATCTGTCTATGGCGATCCAGACAAACTGCGTCAGGTCATCACAAATCTATTAGACAATGCAATCAAATATACACCCGAGCGCGGTCGCATCCATATCAGTGCCCTACATCGCACCGCTCAAACCATCCAAGTGAGTATCGCCGATAACGGTTTAGGCATCCCTGAAGAAAATCAAAAACGCATCTTCCAAGATCGCCATCGACTCGATCGAGATCTACTACAATCTGGCTACGGTATTGGTTTAGCCGTCTGTCAGCAAATCGTTCGCGCTCATTACGGCCAAATTTGGGTCGAATCTCCACCTGGAAAGGGAAGTGTGTTTAATTTTACGTTATTAGTCCATCAGGGTTAGGAATTAATTGATAATTGATAATTGATAATTGATAATTGGGTTTTTAGGTTGGGGATATAGACCCCAACCTAAAAATGATCCACCCAAAAGGTGAAGGGAGGGAAGCTAGAGTAATCCCTAAGATTCAACGGTGGAAATCCGCGCGATCCTGGCAGCCGATCGCAAAATCTGACCTGCTAAAATAGCAGCACCAAAGCCATTGTCGATATTGACAACCCCCACCCCCGCCGCGCAAGAATTGAGCATCGTCAATAATGGTGCAATCCCGCCAAAACTAGCCCCATAACCAATACTAGTCGGCACAGCGATCGTGGGACAATCAGCCAAACCAGCCACCACACTAGGTAAAGCTCCCTCCATTCCCGCCACCACAATTAACACATCAGCATCATCGATAATCTGACGATTGTTCAAGAGCCGATCGATCCCCGCCACCCCAACATCCCATAACCGCTCGACCTCAAAACCGCACAGACTAGCAGTACAAGCTGCTTCCTCAGCCACGGGTAAATCGGCTGTACCTGCTGTGAGAATGGTAATCTTACCTGGATGTATCGGCGTGACTTGCGGTGGTGCTAGAGCGCAAATTTGCGCCATTTCGTAATAGATCAGATCGGGGATGTGTTGGTGAAGTTCGGCAAAAACGGTAGGGGTAATCCGCGTCGCCATCACTACCGACTGTTGTTGGCGCATGACTTGGATGATTTTGATAATTTGCGCTGGGGTTTTACCCAAACCCCAAATTACTTCAGGAAAACCCGTCCGCTGTTGACGCGACAAATCGATCTTGGCAAATTCATCGATCGATTGGTATCCTAATGACTGAATTTTTGCTAATGCTCGATCGGGTGTAATTGCCCCAGCAGCAACGGCTGTAAGTAAATCTTGAAGCGATTGTGACATAATCTCAGCTATTTGCTGCACATAAGAGTTAATCTTAGATTAACAGCAGTATCAGCCAGTAGATCCACACCATTTTGTCCTAGTCGGTTTACTCGCCAGATTATTTGTGTTCCAGACTCGATCGCCTTTTTTGACAGTACTGGCGACGATCGTCGGCAATCGTTTCGGCTTGAGCGTTTGGACACCTTGGATTTCAATTACGTCGCTGACTTTAAGGTTGAGTTGCTGCTGGTTTAGATACCGCTCCGATCCCAGGTACACCGACTTTTCGGCACCGTTAGGGGTTTTTACCCGTGCCCATGTGACTACTTCTTTGGCAGCAATCGGCTGGTTTTTATCATTGTGCTCGATCGCCACTACGCGACCGGAAATCGTCGTCAGTGGTTGCTGTGCCAGCGGTCGGACGGCAATCTCTCGCGACCAACAACCGCCTTTTTTAGTTGTCGGAGCTTCAGCTCGAACTGCCGGAGACCAACATCCGATCGAGGCAATCAACAGCATTGCTATCCCAATTTTTCTCATATCCACAGCCCCCGATAAAAAATCGATTTGCCCACTATTTAAGTATGTAAATTTCGATCTTTATTTATATCGATCACCGACTATAAAAGTAGATCTCGACTTCTAGATATATTTAAACAGATAAACTTGAGGAAATTGTGAGCATACCTGCAATTAATGTCTAATTCCAAAAAACATACCCAAGAGTAACCCAAAACCAATCCAGACATTTTCGCGAAACATTTGGGGATAAAAAGCGGGCGGAATAGTCGGTTTTTTGAGCCGGAGATATTGCCACAGCCAAGCACCAGCGGACATTCCCAGTGTCAGCCAAAAGATCGACCCCAAGCCCATAATGTGACCCATGTAGCCCAGTAAACCCACCGTCAGCGCATAACAGAGTGCAGTTACTTCTGCCACGTACTTACCAAAAAATAGCGCACTGGAATTGACTCCAATCCGGCGATCGTCATCGCGATCGGACATCGCATACACAGTATCAAATCCCAACGTCCAAAAAATCGTCGCCCCCCACAAATACCAAGTCGGAGTAGCAATACTCGCCGTCACCATCGACCAACTAATCAACACCGCAAATCCCCAGGCGATCGATAGTACCAATTGCGGGACGGGAAACACCCGCTTCGCCCCAGGATATAGCAAAATCACTGGAACGGCTGCCACACACAGCCAGAAAGTCAACGGATTGAGATATAGAGCCAAAATCGCCGCACAAATCAGCGAGACAATTAACACGCCGATGCCAGTCGCGATCGATAGCGACCTTGCCGCCAGTGGACGATTTTTGGTACGCTCTACATTCGGGTCGATATTTCGATCCCACAAATCGTTGACGACACACCCCGCCGCACTAGTCGCCAAAGTACCTAAAATAATCACGCCTAATAGTGGGAGCGGTGGATGCCCTTTGGCAGCTAGGCACAGTCCCCACAGAGCGGGAATCATCAAAATTAACCTACCTGCGGGCTTATCCCAACGTAGGAGCCGGAATATAGTCAGCCAAGTTGGTTCTTTAGGGGGAAGGGTTGTCATAGATTACTGAGTTGGTCGAAGGGCGATGGAGCGACAGAGAAAGATTGTGTGCACCTAATCCTCAACTATTTACTATCCACTATCTACTAGTCACTATCACCTAAAATTGCCAAATATCCAAAAAAAACTCGCTTGACTCGATTCAGTTGCGTATAATCTTTAACAGAAAGCTTTTTTTTGCTAATTTTTTTTAAAAAACTTTTCATACATTTACACAAAAATACTCGAAATGCCTCGAATACTAGTCGTCGATGATGATGCAGCGATCGCTGAAATAGTCTGTATTAACCTCGAAATGGCTGGATATGAGGTCAACCAATCACCTGACGGGATTCAAGGTCAGGCAATGGCGATCCAAATCCAACCAGATCTGATCGTGTTAGATTTAATGCTGCCAAAAGTTGATGGTTATACAGTTTGCCAACGGTTGCGCCGCGACGATCGCACCTCGGATATTCCCGTACTGATGCTGACAGCTCTAAGCCAAACCCAGAATAAGGTTGAAGGGTTTAATGCTGGTGCGGATGACTATCTAACCAAGCCATTTGAAATCGAAGAGCTGCTGGCGCGTGTCCGCGCCCTCCTCCGCCGGACGGATCGGATTCCCCAAGCCGCCAAACACAGCGAAATTCTCAACTATGGCGAACTTACCTTAGTCCCCGAAAGATTTGAAGCAATCTGGCGACAAGCGACGATCAAGCTGACTCACCTCGAATTTGAACTGTTGCACTGTCTGCTCCAACGACACGGGCAAACAGTGTCGCCTAGTGAGATCCTTAAAGAGGTCTGGGGGTACGATCCAGATGATGATATCGAGACAATTCGCGTCCATATTCGCCACCTCCGCACCAAGATGGAACCCGATCCGCGTCGTCCCAAATATATCAAGACGATCTATGGTGCAGGTTATTGTCTGGAGCTTCAGAACGATCGCGAGGAAGAAAAAACCACAGTTGGCTAATATATTTAGCTAGTTGCTTCCTACGGCTAGATCGATCGAATCCGGTCGATCGGCATCAATATTCTGTTTAAATCGTTCCCAAGCAGCGGTCATTTCTGATTCTCGATCGCTCATCGCTTTGTGTTTGGCGATCGAGTCTCCAATTCCGGTTAGTCTGGTATTAATACTGTTTTGACAGTCAATAGATTTAGCAGATATTACCGCTAATAATTTTATGGATAGTCAACAGAAATTATGAATCCGCCTCAAATTAATGATGCACAACCAGATTTAAAAAAACTATGCAATCCTCAATTAACCTTAATCAAATTTTACAGAATATTTCTCAACTAAGTGTCGAGGAACAATTTTATTTATCCGATCTGCTCCAAAAACGCTTAGTTGAGTTGAGAAGGACTGAAATTGCCAACAGAGTGAAAGAGGCTGAAGAAAACTATCAATCGGGTAATGTTCGATCGGGTTCTGTTGCTGAGTTAATGATGCTGTCAGACGATGATTGAGATTATTTGGGATGAACCATTTTTAAGAATTTTGAAGAAGTGGCGCAAGAAACATCCAGATCTGTCAGAAAGATTTCAACAAAAAATTTCTCTTTTTATCGAAGAACCTTTTCATCCATCATTGCGAACTCACAGTTTGAGTGGAAATCTTGATGGCTGTCTGGCTCTGAGCATCACATATGAGTATCGGCTAGTTTTTAAGTTGATCTCAGACGAGCGAGTCTTACTGGTCGATATTGGTAGTCACGATGATGTTTACTAGAGAAGATTAGCAATCGATCGAATCCACACAACAGATTTAGATTAGTAGATCGATCGAGTCGAATTAGCATAGGCTATCTTAATACTAAAAACCTACACAGAGCGATAGTTAACTATTGTATAAATACTTTAATCTGGGCTATCTGAAAGACCTGATTTCTCATTTACCTGCTGTTTGCCTATCTTTTTTTTGCAGGACATCTAATTCCGATCTCAAGGTAGATTGTTCGGATCTAAGAGATGATACTTCTTCTTTGAGTACTAATTGTTTAGTGTTAAGAAAGTTAATATTTTTGTCTCTAATAAAATTTATTTCATCTTGAAGTATTAATTGTTTAGCTTCAAGGGATTTAATATTTTCTTCAAGAGAATTTAACGTTGTTTTTTTATTAAACAGTGATGCAATGAAAGGATTAGACAGAAAAATTGAATTTGACAAATCTTTCATAAAGATCGCAGAAACTCCAGCTATTGTCATACTAGTAAATGTTATGAGAATGAAAGCTTGACTATTTTTACGCCATTGGGAAGAACGATTAAACTTAGAGAGCAGACTCATTGCCTCTTCGGAATCTGGTTTGATTTGCAAGCACTTTTTAGCACTCATCTGAATATTAATTGCATCTTTTTCCTTATGTTTTAAATGCCACCTACCCATGTAAGCTTCGCCCAAACAAGATATCATCTCTAAGTTAAAAGGATTCAATGAAATACCTTCCTGTAATTCTATAATTGCATCATTCCATTGTTTGAGTTTGATATAACTCTTTGCTCTAATAAAATGAGATTGTGACTCCGCTTGAATTGCAGCTATTTGCTCATCTGTAATACCTAATTCACTGACAATTTTATCAAGCTCTTCTGTAGTCGGAATTCGCTGAACGTTCTGGCTAAACTCCGTAATCCGCTTAATGTAATTATCGATTAGCTGCTCTGATGGTTCTTGCATAATCAGGAATAGAATATAATCTTATAAAATATTAATGTGTCGTATGTAACTTTCATGGCCTGAGAACATACTGAGCTGGTAAGTACTCGTACATAATTAATTATACAAAATTTTAGCTAAGAGCTTTACATAGCATAGAGTCTGTATATAATTAATTTTGCCTAGCTACTTAGTAAGTCACACCCTAGTATTCCCAAATAGATACATACAAATAACACCTTTGGCTGATAACCCCAGTAGCAACGTTCACACGTTGCTGATTCACCCTGTTTGTAGGGATTAGTAAGCAAACCAATAATCCGTTTTGAGATTGATACCCAATACCTGAGTATAAGCTCCCCGTGCTTGCGTCACCCCGATCTCTAGAAATGCAATTAGACTTTAGAACGATCGAATTTCAAATGATAGACTCGCTCTCTAATATAAGCATTAGTTTCAGCCACTAATGTTGTTAGTTCCTCTTGAGATAACAAATCTCTTAAACCTTCTTGAATAACCACTGTCAATCGATCGACATCGATTTGACTGGTGATAATCTTATCAGAAAAATCTAAATTATTTCCTAAATCTGCCCCAATCAGAATATCTACTCCTGTCTCAGCTTCCAGATTAGCCGCAGCCCTCACCCACTCTTCATCTGTTGCCCAATTTGGATTATTGTTCCAGTGATTCGCAATAGAATTATCGAACCCTTTGTTATTCATGATTCACTCCTAGCGACGATACCACTCGAAATAAGGTAGCCCATCTCTGTCTGGATCTGGCTCTCCACCAATCATACCCATTTTGGCGTAGAAACTGACAGACTCACTCAATGCGTGTAAACCAACCAAGCCTTCATATCCTAATTCAAAACTACGCTCTCTGGCAAATTGGAGTAAAACACTTCCCACCGCTCGATAGCTAGGTGGTGTTTGAATTAAGGATCGGTTCCACGGAGCCGTGGCGAGGAAAGATATAGATACCAGTCGTCTGCTAGATTCGATTTGAGAGCGATGAAAGCGAGTATCGATGAGCATCAATCCTTGAGTCATCCCTTCACATTCGACTGCATAACTCTCGTAATTGGGGCTAGCAGCATAGATTCGCTCTTTTTTAACCCAATCCCACACTCGATCCTCTGCGATGGAAGTTTGTAGTTGCGGTTTCCATACCAACTCAAAGTCATCAAGATTTTGAGTTGATAGACTTGATAGAACTGCATCAATTAATCGTTCATCACTGCTTCTAATAATTTTGACATTTTTTCGCATATTTTAGGATTTGAAGATGCCTACGCCGAAGTCTTGAGATTGATGCCCAATACCTGAGTATAAGCTCCCCGTGCTTGCGTCACCCCGATCGTCCGATCGGCAGCCTCAATCATCGGGCGACGCAGACTCACTACCAGAAACTGCGCTTGATTGGCTTGCTTGCGAATCATCTTTGATAGACGTTCCACATTCGCCCCATCGAGGAACATATCGACCTCATCGAAGGCATAGAACGGCGATGGGCGGTAGCGTTGGAGGGCAAAGATAAAACTGAGTGCTGTGAGGGATTTCTCGCCCCCAGACATGGAGGAGAGGCGTTGGACGGGTTTACCTTTGGGGTGGGCGACGAGATTTAGACCACCAGCGAAGGGGTTTTGGGGATCTTCTAATTGGAGGAAGCCGTCGCCGTCAGAGAGTTCGGCGAAGATATCTTGGAAATTGAGGTTGACGGCATCAAAGGCTTCGCTGAAGGCTTGGAAACGCAGGGTGGTGAAGTTTTCGATGCGGAGGAGGAGTTCCATACTTTCGGCTTCCAAGGTGCCGAGTTTGTCGCTGAGTTCCTGGAGGCGGTTGTTGGTTTCTTCGTAGGCTTCGAGGGCGAGCATGTTGACTGGTTCCATTCCTTCCATCCGCTTTTGGAGGAGGCGGATTTGGGATTGGAGGGAGGCGAGATATTCGTCGGTTTGGGATTCGGGGGGGAGTTCGGGGATTTCGGTGGGGAGTTCGGTGCGTTGGGTGGCGATTTGGATGATGAGGTTGTCGATTTCGGTTTGGCGTTGCTGTTGGAGTTGGGTGAGTTTTTGTTGCTCCCACTGCAATTCTTGGAGGTTGAGGTGGAGTTGGCGCAGTTTGGCTTCGGCTTTGTCTCGTTGTTGTTTGTCGGTACCGAGTTCTTTGTCGAGGATGACTAGGGCGGCTTTGGTGGATGCGATCGAGTCCCCAATTGCCACTAATCTAGTAGTAATATCGGCTAATTTACGATCGAGTGTCCCAATTTGTTCGATATATTCACTGGTACGACGTTGATTTTCGGAGATTTTTTCAGTTAGGATACTGCGGTGTCGATCGATCTCTTGGAGTTTTTGCTCGACGCTGGTTAATGCT
>ENA-OFDP01001059-OFDP01001059.1-metagenomes-genome-assembly--contig:-NODE-1059-length-11092-cov-2.444505_pt1 | contig 11092 bp, 9 predicted proteins | sample MGYA00153389_OFDP01 | MGnify analysis MGYA00153389 | reverse complement strand
GCGCACCTCGTCGACGAGCTCCTCAACCTCGCCCCGGACCCCAACCAGCCCTGGGTCGGGCGCAACGCCTTCGCGCACAAGGGCGGGCTGCACGTCGCGGGCGTCCGCGCGGACGCGAGCACGTTCGAGCACGCAGAGCCCGAGTCGGTCGGCAACGCCCGCGCGCTGCTGGTCTCCGAGCTCGCCGGGCGCCACTCGGCGATCGAGAAGGCCGAGGCGGCGGGCATCGCGCTCGACGATGCGGGCGCCGTCCGCGTCATCGAGCGCGTGAAGGCGCTCGAGCACGCCGGCTACCAGTTCGAGGCCGCCGACGCGTCCTTCGAGCTGCTGCTGCGCCGCGAGGCCGGGGAGTACGAGCCGCTGTTCCGCCTGGAGAGCTGGCGCACGATCGTCGAGCAGCGCGCGACGATCGGCAGCGAGGGCATGAGCGCCGTTGCCTGCGAGGCGACCATCAAGATCTGGACGACGCCCCCCGGGGCCGACGCGCCGGTCCGGGTGGTGCAGACCGCCGAGGGCAACGGCCCGGTCAACGCGCTGGACGCCGCGCTGCGCCTGGCCATCGGGACCAGCCACCCGCATCTCGGCGACATCGAGCTCGTCAACTACAAGGTGCGCATCCTCGACGAGGCGCACGGCACGAGCGCGACGACCCGCGTCCTGCTGGATTCCTCCGACGGCGTGCGGACGTGGGGCACGATCGGCGTGGCCGAGAACGTCATCGCCGCCTCGTGGCAGGCGCTGGTGGAGTCGCTGGAGTACGCCGAGCAGCCGGCGCGGGTGCCGGGCCGGTGAGCGCGCTCGAGGAGATCCCGCTCGCGCAGCCGGTCCTGGGCGTCGAGGAGGAGGAGCGCGTGCTGGAGGTCCTGCGCTCCGGGCAGCTCTCGCTGGGTCCGCGCGTGCCCGCCTTCGAGGAGGCCTTCGCCGGCTTCGTCGGCGCGCCGCTCGGCTCAGCGGTCTCCAGCGGGACCGCCGGCCTGCACCTCGGCCTGCGCGCGGCCGGCGTCACCGACGGCGACGAGGTCGTCACCAGCCCGTTCTCGTTCGTCGCCAGCGCGAACGTCATCGCCTTCGAGCGCGCCACGCCGGTCTTCGCCGACATCGACCCGCGCACGCTCAACCTCGACCCGCAGGCCGCCGCGGCGGCCGTGACCGAGCGCACCACCGCGCTGCTGCCCGTCCACATCTTCGGCTACCCGGCGGACATCCCCGCGTTCGAAAGGATGGGCCTGCCGATCGTCGAGGACGCCTGCGAGGCGCTCGGCGCCCGGCACGCGGACGGGGTCGCCGTCGGGGCCCGTGGCCACGCCGCGTCGTTCGGCTTCTACGCCAACAAGCAGCTGACCACCGGCGAGGGCGGGATGGTCCTGACGAGCGATCCGGCGGTGAAGGCCCGCATCGACTCCGAGCGCAACCAGGGCCGCGCGCCCGACATGGGCTGGCTGGATCACGACCGCCTCGGCTTCAACTACCGGATGACCGACCTGCAGGCCGCGACTGCCGCACCGCTCACCGACCTGCGCGATGCCGCCGCTGGCGCTCTCGCGCGCCAGCTGTCGCCGCGCTACCTGGAGGAGCACTGCCTGCTGCCCCTCGGATTCGACGCGGATGGCATGCTGCTGCTCGCCGTGTCCGCCGAGCCGGATCCCACGGTGCTCGACGAACTGCAGCGGTTCTATCAGCGGCCAGTGCGTGTGGTGCTGCACGCCGTTGGCGAGATCCGTGCGGCACTGCTGACGGCGGAGCGCGATGCCGCACCGGCAGACATCGATGCGATTGCGCAGGATGCAGGCGACGAGCAGCCGCTGGACACCTGGCAGGCGAGCCGCTCGCGAACGAACTGCGCGTGCGCTATCGCCTCGATGGCGTGCTGCGCGAGATGACCCGCATCGGACGGCAGTATCAGGCGGCGATGACGAGCCGTATCAAGATCATGGCTGGTCTGGACATCGCCGAGCGACGCGTACCGCAGGACGGCCGCATCCGGCTGCGACTGGCCGAGCGTGACGTCGATCTGCGTGTCTCCACGCTGCCCGGCCTGCATGGCGAGAGCATCGTGCTGCGCCTGCTGGATCAAGGCACCGCGACACCAGCGCTGCGCGCACTGGGCATGCCCGATGGCGTGCGCGAGCAGTTTGAGAAGCTCGTGGGGCGCACCGGCGGGTTGCTGCTCGTTACCGGCCCCACGGGGTCAGGCAAGACGACGACCCTGTACGCTGCACTCGCGCGCCTGAACACGGCCGCCGTCAAGATCGTGACAGTCGAGGACCCGATCGAGTACCGGATCGACGGCGTGACGCAGGTGCCGGTGAACGTTCGCGCAGGCATGGGCTTCGCCGCGGCGCTTCGCTCGATTTTGCGGCACGATCCGGACATCATCATGGTCGGCGAGCTGCGTGACGCGGAGACCGCGACCATCGCCATTCAGGCTTCGCTCACAGGGCACCTCGTGCTCAGCACCCTGCACACGACGGACGCCGTCGGCGCCGTGACGCGGCTCGTGGACATGGGCGTCGAGCCGTATCTCGTGGCCGCCACCATGCAGGGCGCACTGGCGCAGCGCCTGGTACGCGTGCTGTGCGATGCGTGCGCCGCGCCGCGGGCCGCGACGGCGCAGGAGCGTGCGCAATGGGGGACGGAGCCCGCGACGCCGCGCACTGCAACAGGGTGCGCCGCCTGCGCAAACAGCGGCTACCGCGGTCGCCGCGGTATTTACGAACTCTTCACGCCTGACGAAGCCGCGCGCGCCGACATCGTGGCTGGCGTCTCGCCCGACCTCTTGCGAGCCAGTGCGCAGCGGCAGGGCTGCGTCTCGTTGCGCGACGAAGGATGGCGGCTGGTGCGCGATGGTGTCACGACGCCCGAGGAACTCGTGCGCGCGCTGGGCGAGAGCGACCGGTGAGCCCGTCCGTGCGCGAGGTCGGCACATCGTTTCAGTACCGTGCTGCCACGCAGGCCGGTGCGCTGGTCAATGGCGTGGTGCGCGCGGCATCGCGTGACGCGGCGCTGCGCGAGCTTCGGCGTCAGCAGCTCTGGCCGGTCACGGTCGAGGTGGTGGTGCCGCGTGCCCGTCCGAATGTGCGCACGGTGTTCGGTGCGGCAGCGCGTCGGCGCGCCGTCACGCAGTGGACGCGAACTGTCGCAACGTTGCTCGACGCTGGCACGACGCTCGATCGTGCGCTTGGTGTGGCGCACGCGCAGTGCCTCGATGTCCACGTCGGCACTGCGGCGCAGGCGGTGCGCGCGGCGGTGCAGGGCGGTGCATCGCTCGCCGACTCGATGCAGCGGCAGCCGGCGCTGTTCGGCGCGTTGCATGTGGGCGTGGTGCGCGCCGGCGAAGCCTCGGGATCATTGCCGACAGCGCTCGAGACCCTTGCCGGCTACATGGAGGAGGATGCGGCGTTGCGTGCGCAGGTTGCATCCGCGCTGCTCTATCCCGCGCTCATGGCGACGGTCGCCTCGCTCGGCATCATGGTGCTGCTGCTCTTCGTGGTGCCGCGCTTCTCCACGCTGCTCTCCGATCTGGGCGGCACGTTGCCCATGTCCACGCGCGTGCTGGTGGCCGTGGGTGATCTGGTGACCCGCGGCTGGTGGGTGCTCGCGCTGGCTGCGGGCTGCGCGGTGGTCGCGGCGCGCGCGCTGCTCGCGTCGCCGGTGAACCGCCAGGCGTGGCATGCGCGGCGACTCATGTTTCCACTGACCGGCGTCGTCGAGCGGACACTGGCCACGGCGCGGATCACTCGCGCGCTTGGCCTGATGCTGCAGGGCGGCCTGGCGTTGCTGCCGGCGTTGCGCGTCGCGCGGAGCGGCGTCTCGAACGTGGCACTGGCCATGGAACTGGAGCGGGCCACCGCCGACGTGGCGCGGGGCCGGAGCCTCGCGGCGTCGCTGTCGGGCGTACTCACGCCGATGGCCGTGCAGCTGATTGGAGAGCGGGCGTCTCGATCGGCTCTGCCTCAAGGCGGCCACGCTGCACGACGAGGAGGTACGGCGCACGCTGCGCACCGTGGCCTCGCTGCTCGAACCGGGCTTGATACTGGTGTTTGGTGCCATTGTGGGTTTTGTTGCCTTGGCCATGCTGCAAGCCATCTATGCCGTCAACGCGGGAATCTGATGTCGCGCCCCATGCTGTGCGAATTGCAGGATGCGCCGTACTCCGCACGAGCTGTCACGACGCATCGCGGGTTCACGTTGCTCGAAATGCTGGTGGTGCTCGTGGTGCTGGGGCTTCTGGCCGGACTGATCGGACCGCAGCTGTTCGGTCGCGTGGGCGAGGCGCGTGTCACGACCGCACGAACGCAGATGGCGCTGATGGGCGTTGCGCTCGACGGCTATCGACTGGACACCGGCAATTACCCCGTGACCGCGCAGGGGCTCGACGCGCTGATGACCCGGCCCCTGCGGCAGCCCGCAGCCTTGAACTGGCGCGGTCCGTACCTGCGCAAGGCGATTCCACTGGATCCGTGGGGTCGGTCCTACGCCTACCTTGCCCCGGTGCAGGGTGCCGAGGGCTACCAACTACGCTCGATGGGGCGCGACGGCAGGGCAGGCGGGACGGGCGAGGACGCCGACATCGGCACCAGTACCGCGACACCCGGAGCGCAGTGAACGTGACGCCGCACGAGCTCGGCAGGATCATTGCACCCGCACGAATGAGTGACCTCAGGCATGCTCGATCGTCGGGCACTGAGTGACAATCACCCGCTCACGTCAGCGTACGCCCGCACTCGCCGGCTTGCGTGATGTGCACTACGACCGGAGGATGGGTGGACGTGACGCTTGAACATGACACGGCGGATGCGGGCAGCCTCAAGGCCGACTGCTCACAACCTGCCCGTCCCGTGCCGTCGCGCCGGAGATTCTTTGCGACCGCGGTCGCCGCCGCCACCGTGCTCGGCACACGTGAGGCGAAGGCGCAGAGCATCCGTCGCGCGAAGCGCAAACTGCCGGAACCCGTGCGCGGTGTCTCGCTTGCACTCGCCAGCGCCACGATGCCGCCGGACGCGCAACTGGCCGTCTGGCGCGATCCCGTTGGCCGCCTCGTGCGTCGCACCACGCTCGGCATCACGAAGGACGAATTGGCGCGCGCGAAAGCGCTTGGCTTCAGCAAGTACCTCGAGGAACAGCTGAAGCCGTCCGTGATCGATGATCGTGCGGTCGCCGCCTTCGTGGCGACGAACTACGCCACGCTCCGCATGTCCGCCGATCAGCTCTACGGCGAGGACCTGGGCAAGGTCATGACCGAAATCCAGGACGCGACCATCTATCGCGCCGCCTTCTCGAAGCGACAGCTGTATGAACGCATGGTCGAGTTCTGGAGCGATCACTTCAACATCGACCGGAACAACGTCGGATACCTCAAGACGACCGACGATCGTGACGTGATCCGTCGGCATGCGATGGGCAGATTTCCCGAGCTGCTCAAGTCCAGTGCACATAGTGCGGCCATGATGGAGTACCTGGACCAGACCTCCAGCCGCCGCGGCAACATCAACGAGAACTATGCGCGCGAGATCATGGAGCTGCACTCCATCGGCGTGGACGGCGGCTACACACAGCAGGACGTGAACGAATTGGCACGCGTGCTGACGGGATGGACTGTCACCGGCATGGGCGTGTTCACATACGACGCAGGCATCCACGATTTCGGCCCGAAGCGCGTGCTCGGCAAAACCATTCCGGCGACGGCCCCCGGCAAGGGCCTTGCGGGCAAGGCCGAGGCAGATGCCATGATCGAGATGCTCGCGCTGCACCCGAAAACCGCGCTCTATATTGCCACGAAGCTCACAAAATTCCTGCTGCAGTACGATCCGACCGACGCCGTGGTGCAAACCGTGGTCGCGGAGTTCCTGCGCACGAAGGGCGACATTCCGTCGCTGATCCGCGTGATTCTGACCGAGCAGAACCTCATGCTCGCGCCGGCGAAGTACAAGCGCCCGTTCCACTTCGCGATCTCGGCCGTCCGTGCACTTGGGCCTGGCCTCACGAACGTGTCACTGGTGCGCACGCAGATCAATTACATGGGCCAGGTTCTCTTCGCCTGGGAAACCCCCGATGGCTATCCCGACAAGATGGAGTTCTGGTCAGGCCTCGTGCTGGCGCGCTGGAATGCCGCCTCGGCTCTCGTCAGTGCCACGGGCACCACGTTCAATTTTGATGTCACGCCGTTTGTCGGCACGTCGGCCGAGACAGGCGCTGACCTGATCATCGAGCGAGTCTTCGGCGGCGAAGTGCCCCTGTCGCTGCGTACCCGACTCGTCGATTTCCTGCGCTCGGGCCCGACCAACACCGCGCGTGTGCGCGAAGCCGTGAGCCTCGCGCTCTCCTCCTCGCAGTTCCAGTGGTACTGACGGGCGACCCTGCCCTCGATCTCAGAGGTTCCAGATGACCACGGACGTGCAGGACACCGGATGTGAGGAGTACAATTCCCTCTCGCGACGAGGATTTGTCGGCGCGGCGGCAACGTTCATGGCGGCGACATCGCTGCCTGCGTGGCTGCCGAAAGTCGTGCTTGCACAGAGTGCGACGTCACGCGACATCATCGTGTCGGTTTTTCTGCGCGGTGGCGCGGACGGTCTCTCGATGGTGTATCCGTTCACGGACACCAATTACTACGCCGGTCGTCCCAGCATCGCGATTCCTCGCCCCGACAGCAGCCTGGCGAATCGTGGCGTGGCGCTGAATGGTCAATTCGCGATCTCGGCCGCGATGAGTGCACTGGTGCCGGCGTTCCAGGCGGGCAACCTGCTGGTGGTGCACGGTGCAGGGCTGGTGTATAACACGCGCTCGCACTTCGATGCGCAGAAGTTCATCGAGGTCGGCAAGGCGCAGGATCCCAACCTCGTCACCGGATGGCTGGGCCGGCATCTCGCGACGTCCACGCCCATGCGATCGAATGCACCGCTGCGTGCGCTCGGCCTGTCGCAGGGGCTGCCGCGCACGTTGGTTGGTGCGCCGCTGACGCTGCCCATCCCGTTGCCCGCGAACGTCAGCCTTGGTGGCAGCACGGCCACTCGCGCCGAACGTTCGGCGTGGCTGCGCTCGGATTACGTCGAGATGGAGTCGTCCATCGGGACGCCTGCACTCGACGCGCTGAACACCATCTCGCTGCTGAATGCGATCGACTTCAACGGCTATCGCCCTGCCGGCGGCGCCGTGTATCCGAACACGGGATTTGGTCGCGGCATGCGTTCAGCTGCGGCATTGATCAAGGCCGACATCGGCATCGAGGCAATCCAGCTCGACATCGGTGGGTGGGACACGCATTCCGCCCAGGCGCCGCTGGCCGGCAGCATGTCACGCACCATGGCCGATCTCGCGAACACGCTGGCCGCGTTCCATGCCGATGCCCTCACGGGCGGCGTGAAATACAACGTGACGGTCGTGGTGATTTCCGAGTTCGGGCGCAACGTGCGCGAGAATGGCAGTCAGGGCACCGACCATGGTCGCGGCTCGTGCATGTTCGTGATGGGCCCCGGCATCGCCGGCGGTCGCGTGCTCACGAACAACTGGGTGCCGCTCGCACGCGAGAACCTGGAATCGGGGCAGGATCTCAAGGTCACGATCGACCACCGCGACGTGCTCGCCGAGATCGTGTCGCGACGACTCGGCAACCAGAACCTGGGCGTGGTCTTCCCGTCGTACGTGCCCACGGTGCGAGGCGTGACGCTGTGATCACCTTGCGCCTGGTTCGCGCTGCGGTGTTTGCCCTGTCGCTGACGCTGACCGCATGCGGTGGCGGTGCCGGTGGCGATGATGTCACCGGTTCACTGCCGGTACCGGCGTCCGTCAGGATCACGTCCCCGGCCACCGAGTTGTACGTCGGCCAGTCGGTGCAGCTCAATGCGCAGGCACTGGACGCCACGGGCGGCGATCTCGCGGCTGGCGATACGAAGTGGACGTCCAGCAACGCTGCCATTGCGCAGGTCAGCGAAACTGGTCTGCTGGCTGCGCTCACCACCGGCACCGCGACACTCACGGCGACCATCGCGAGGAAGAGCAGCACCCTGTCGGTGACGGTCGAGGAGCTGCCCCCGATCGACGTCACAGTGCAGGTCACCACGCAGTTCCTGCCCGCCACGATCACGGTGCGGCGTTACGGCGTGGTGCGCTTCGCCTTTGCGGGAACACAGCAGAACATCACGTTCAGCACTGCATTCGCCGGTGCGCCGACGAACATCCCGAACACGTCGACGGGCACGGTCGTCCGTTCATTCGGCACGCTTGGCGAGTTCCGCTACGAGTCGTCGATCAATCCGGGCGTGGCGGGCGTGGTGTTTACCGGCTCCACCCAGGTGGCAAAAATCATCAACCGCGCATTGGCCGCCAAAGACGGGCCGATCGTGCCGCTGATCGCTGAAACAGGCGGCATCAACGCCATGCTGGTTGATTCAAGTGCGCTGTCAGAGCAGGTGGTGGATGCCGTCGTCAACAGCGCCTTTCGCTCGGCAGGCCAGCGCTGCTCGGCGCTGCGGCTGCTATGCGTGCATGAAAGCATTGCCGACAAAGTCATTGAGATGGTGCAGGGCGCAGCGCTTGAATTGGCAGCGGGTGATGCTGCGCTGCTGGCCACCGATGTCGGCCCAGTGATTGATACCAAGGCGTTTGAGAGCATTCAAAAGCACGTTGAACGCTTGAATGGCACGTCAAAAGTAATTGTAGGCCAACAAATACGGGCGCAAACAGCTCCTAATACAGTAGCGCCGTGTGCGTTTGAAGTAGCCAGCATCGCAGACGTTAAAACTGAAATCTTCGGCCCTGTGCTGCACATCGTTCGCTGGGGCGGTGACCCGGCTCTGGTTATTGATCAGATCAATGCGTTGGGCTACGGGCTGACACTGGGCATTCAAACCCGCATTGACTCACGTGCCCAGCAGTTGGCTGCGCGTGCGCATGTGGGGAACGTGTATGTCAACCGCGCCATGACCGGGGCGGTGGTGGGCGTGCAGCCGTTTGGTGGTGAGGGCTTGAGCGGTACTGGACCCAAAGCTGGCGGCCCGCATTATCTGCAGCGTTTTTGTACCGAGCAAACCGTGACCGTGAACACCACCGCGGCGGGCGGCAATGTGGCGCTGATGGCCTGAAGCGCGTGCTGGGCTGCTTTTTGGTAGTCGTGTCAGGGCAGCTGGGTGCTTGTGCCAACACGCTTGCCACTGACCAGATTTACCATGTCGGCGCTGCTCATGGCGCCTTGGTAGCCACTGACCACCACGTCAAAGCTCAACGTGTTGTCTGGCTGCAATGTGGGTTCGGGCATGGGCGCAGGCTTGCACAGCTTGCCGCAAGCCCGGCGCGCGTCACGTTGCACCAGACGCGCTGCCTGCAGCGCCTGCGCACGAAGTACTTCGCCGACAAAAGTTTTATCAGACGTCACCCGCACAATGATCAAGCCTTCAGGGTAAAACGAAGCCAGCTTGAGGTTGCCAGACAGCGCCGACTTAATATCTGAATCGCTGGGTTTTATCGGAACCGCAGGTTTTTTGGCAGTCGATGCAGCGGCAGCCGGGCGCTGCGGCACAGCGGGCAACCCCAAAATGTTGTTGGCGTCTTGCGCATGCAGCGCAGGTAAATGATTGATCAACAACAACGCAACAACCATCACCAGGCCAAGGTTTGACTTGATTTTCATACTTAGAAACCTAATTCAGTCGCATCCATTCACCGCTGCAGTGAAAAACTCCCAGTCTGGCTTTCCGGTCTGACCGTTTGATGGATGGGTCAACATGGCAAACATCAGCCCAGCGCCCGCGCCCAAAAGATCCAGCATCGCAATTTTTTGCCAATAATTACGGGAGCGTGACATGCAAGGCTTGCAAAACCAAAAATAAAGATTCATCAGAGTGTGTTGCTGCGCTTGCGCTTTAACCACCAAATGCCGCCACTGACCATCAACGTCAAAACAACAATGGCGAGCATTCCAAATAACCAAATTGCGCCAATGACAAATGGAAGCGCGGCTCCAGCAAATTGCAACACACCTTCTAACATGCCCTGAGTCACTTGCAAGACAGGGGCTAGCACATCCACTATCTGCAGCCACCATGGCGTAATGATGCCGGGCACTGGTAGATCCTTGACTTGTTGCAATGTTTGCTCCCAGGGCAATTGTCCTGCCCATAGCAGAAGCTTGTGCGAAAGCCAAGACAGCATGCTCCAAAAGCTCATCAAGATAAACGCCAAAACCCAAATCAATATGTTCATGCAAAATTGTAAGTCGTGAGTAAGCCATCAAGGTGCGGCGCCGTACGGATACCCGCACAATTTGTGGGAATAGAACTGATCTCAAACTACCTACAAGCAGCTGTCGGTTCAGGCGCTAAATTCCCATCGCTTCCTGGCAGCCAGCACGGCATCAGGGTAAGGCGCTTTGCCGCGTGAACCGTTGTAGCGCCCAAGGCCCATGAACAGGTCGCCTTTTTCGCGGTCCAGATAGTGACGCAAAATCACGCAGCCAAAACGCAAATTGGTTTGCATGTGAAAAAGCTTGCTTGCATCGCCATCACCAATCACACGTGTCCAGAACGGCATCACCTGCATGTAGCCGCGCGCGCCGACCACGCTGACGGCAAATTTGCGAAAGTTGCTTTCGACCTGAATCAGGCCGAGCACCAAAGCAGTGTCGAGCCCGGCGCGGCGGCTTTCATACCAGACGGTTTGCAAAAACTCCTTGCGGATTTGCAGCTCGGCTTTTTTGGTCAGCAGCCGGTCGCTCATGGCGGCCAGCCAGCGCAGGTGACTGAGCTTGGCCTCGGTATCCTTAAACTCGGGTATCGGTGGTGCCTGGTTGGCGATGGCCGAGCTGAGGGCGGTACGAACCGAGTCGATGAGCGGCTCTTCAAGCTGCCCGCCTGCCTTTGCTTGCTCTGAAAATAAGAGCTGACCGCACCCGATTATACTGGCTTGCAGGGCTTTTCTTCTGCTAAAAAAGCGCTCGTTCACTGTTTTACAGCCCCAGCTTGCCTTTGATGAGCATCAGCGCATCGGCAGTTTGAACTTTGGTTGACTCTACATCACGGCGGTGCTGGTATTCCACGTGGCCTTCTTTCAAGCCCCTGTCGCCAATCGTCACGCGGTGCGGCACACCAATCAGCTCCCA
>ENA-OFDP01001058-OFDP01001058.1-metagenomes-genome-assembly--contig:-NODE-1058-length-11111-cov-24.480101_pt1 | contig 11111 bp, 8 predicted proteins | sample MGYA00153389_OFDP01 | MGnify analysis MGYA00153389 | reverse complement strand
ATCCTATCATTCTTTTAAGATATAGGCAATGAGTGGGACTCCTAATTATAAAATCTTTTGTTGAGGGGAGAAACGCAGAATTTAGGTGTGATTCTCTTACAACGAATCGCATCCGAATTCTGCGTTTCCCCCATATCTACTTCCCTGGGGCGACCGCCTGGTTTTGATTCGGGAATGACCTCATTGAGCAATTCAAATCGTGCCCTTGTCAGATTAATAGGACATACTGTGGTCATTTGGCTCACTAGAGTGCTACTTACTTTCTATTCATAGCTTGTGCTCTTGTGAGCTTTTTTACCCACCTAGCGACTTTTCAAACATCTTCTTAGCATAGCTATCTGTACAATCGCTCATTTGACCTCAGTACCGACATGACTATTTTATTTGATGTCGGGGTTTGTCGGGGTCTAGCTGTAGTGAGATGTAGTAAAAAATTTGTAGTGTAGTATTTGAGCAAAACGCGGCAACCAAACCGAAACTTAAACACCTACCGGAAAAGGTGCAAACCTAAAACTGCTCCAAAATCGTCTGTAAGGTGTCTGAAAAATGATTAATGGTTAATTAGTTAACAAAGAGGAGCAAGGGGCATTCAAGGCGATTTAAGCCGCCGCAGAGAGCATCCTTCACTCGAAGTTGAGATGTAAATAACCAATCCCGAAAAAGCTTTGCCAAGAACAAATCAATCTCAAACCGTTACACAGACTTAATTTTAGCACAAAAAGCCCGTCTTGCATGGCGATGGATAGGCGGATAGGGCAAGGTTTTCCGGTGACTAAGCACCAGGGGGTCTTCCCTGGGAAAAAAAAAGTGAGCGATAGCGAACCCGATCTCCGAACCCGAAAAAAAACGTGAGCGGTAGCGAACTCCATGTAGTTAAAAAGCACTCAGACGTGTTGCAACTTTCTTTTTTTTGGTATTTTTTTTCTTTTCTTTCCGGAGATTAGAGAAAAGATTAAAGAAAAAATAGAAAAAGATAATAAGGAGTAAATTTTCTGAAAGTTGTAGTTTTGTGGCTCTAAGGTCGAACTTTTTGTGGCTCTAAGGTCGAATGTAGGAAATTGTATTTTCTGAAATGTGGCTCTAAGGTCGAACTTTTCCTCTCAAATTACAGTTGTAAATCATGAAATGTGGCTCTAAGGTCGAACTTTTTTGGAGAAATGTGGCTCTAAGGTCGAACTCTTCGAGAATGTAATTTCTGAAGTGCATATTGGAAACTGAGTCAATTTAGTTAATTTATACTATCTTCGACACGTTCAACTTTCACAAGATTCCGCTCGATCGAGTAACTTCTGAGAAAATCGATCTTGACTAATTCTTCAAGAGCAGTTTCTACTTTTCTCTTAAAGTCTGCCTTCTGCTTATTGACACTACCTGCAATGTCTGAGAGGAATTCAAGGCTGACAGGAAAAGGCTTTTCGTGACTGCTGTAGTAATCATGCAGCTTGAGGCACAGTGGCTTATGTCTTAACTGTTTGCGTTGTTCCCAATTGATAGCCGTCCAGTCATTGTCACCGAATAGCTTAATGAGATGCCGATTGAGGTCTAACCTATAAACTTTGGTATGTTTGTCAAGCACATAGCCATGAATTAGGCTTCCTCCATAGGTTTTTGTACTAGTATCAATAACGACAGCGCAGGCTATCATCCTCACTATTGCGCTATTAAGCCGCTCATAACCATTCTTACCAGTTCCCAAATCCATGTACTTGAGAATCTCATGGGCGGTGAATTTGCACTCTGTCCCTAGTGGGTCTTTCTTCATTAAGTCAACCAAAGCTAGCCATACAGTCAAATCCTCCTGGTTTAGTTGCTCTCCGGTGTAAGTAATAGTGATACCTTGCTGACTAAATATCTCTGCCCTCTTAAAGTAAACCCGATCTTTACTCTGAATCGCTGCAAATAAGGCAGAGCGCAAAAAGCTATTCGGTGAGCCGCGTCTGTCCTCACGCCAGGTCGGAAGGTAAATAATCCCAGTTTCTAACCGCTCTTCCTCCTTTTTTCGATTGCACTCGATAATCTCTAGCGTCCGCTTGTGCAACTCTTGTATAGACTTAACTGAGCCTGATACAGCTTTTTCCATCATGGTATTTAAATCCTTTGATGACCCTACCTAATAGTACTCTTGGTAGTAAAGTTACAATCAACTACAAATTAATGTAATCTGGCAATCGTAAAGCTATTATCTATAAAATCTCTAGCACATCGATAAATCAAGACAAAAAAAGCCCCCTAACCTATACTGACAGGGGATTATTATCTTCAAGGGTGTGATATTCTGATTTTTAGGAGTTTAAGTAATTATTATTTCCATAAGTTAAATTTTTAGTCTAGTTTTTGAGATACATTTTGTTTTCAGTATTTCAAACTTCTGGTTTATTATGTCGAAGTTCGATCCATACTTTTTTGATTTGCTTGTATGCTTCTTCAGATGTGATTTTGCTTTCTGATTCTAGGCTGCAAATATAAACTATTATGGAGCTAAACTCTTGCGAATTAGCATCCAGCAGATTATCAGATATAAAACCACTTCTGTAAAGATTTTTAGGATATAAAGAGGAATTTAGAGGTTTTATCATATATGGTATTAGATAAGTAGCCGTGCAGAAATTTATGTTAAGGCTGAGAATACCACTTTATAAAGATCTCAGTCGGTAATGTTTTAAGGTTTCTGAAAGCTGAGGGAGTCAAAATTTTAGCCGTATCAATTAACCTCTAGATGACTCGGTACTAAAAATTAGTAGGATATAGCAAGAGTTTCAGGCTTCTAAATTTGTAACTGTTCCAGGATAGTACAAAGCAAATGGGTTTGAACTCTATTAATTACTAAGTCTTCTATATTTTTAGGTGTTAATGAAAATTGAGTACGACTGATTTAAACCACTTGCTTAATTATTTGCTGGTCTACTCAAGTTAGTTGTTAAAGAAATCTGTTGTAAGTAACATATTTAAAAAATTAAGTTATGCCTAATGACGGGGCAAATCGCTGCTAATTAAGGTAAATCATTGTAAGGTTAAAATACCGGGTTTATTCTTGCCGCCCAGTACTAGCTACTTGGATAATTCTTCATAGGCAAAAATCACTTCCTCCGATGAACTCACAGCAGCCTGCCAAGCAAAATCAACCAGATCGGGTTAAAAATCTCGATGGGAATTTAGCAACCGCTCGATTTCCAGTGGTAGGAATTGGAGCTTCAGCCGGGGGAGTGGAAGCATTTAGACAGTTACTGAGTCGTTTACCACTTGATACAGGGATGGCGTTTGTGCTGATTCAGCACTTAGCTCCCGATCACAAAAGCTTGTTACGCGAGATTTTGTCACGAGAAACCGCAATGCCTGTGATAGAGGTGCTCGATAATATAGCGGTGGAACCAAATTGCGTGTACGTGATTCCGCCCAATACCAAGATGACAATCAAACGGGGGCTATTGAAGCTGACCCCTCGCGAGAAAAGTCGGGTGATGATTATGCCTATAGATACTTTTTTTCTCTCGTTAGCAGCCGATTTAGGCCCTAAAGCGATTGCAGTTGTTTTATCGGGCGGAGATGGGGATGGTTCGCGGGGACTCGAAGCTGTCAAAGACGCAGGTGGGATTACGTTTGCTCAGTCTGAAGCCTCAGCTCAGGTAAGTAGTATGCCCAATACGGCAGTGGCGACAGGTCGTGTAGACTTTATTTTGCCACCTCAAGAAATTGCCACAGAACTGGCAAACATCAGCCGTCATCCGTATATTGCTAGCCCCATACCTGCTAAATCGGTGAAAGTGCTGGCAGAGGGCGAAAGTGCTATGCCAGCCATCCTTACGCTGCTACAAACGGCGACAGGGGTAAACTTTAGCCATTACAAACACGCCACTCTAAAGCGACGCATTTTACGGCGGATGGTGCTGTACAAGCTCGAAAACATCGATGATTATGTCACCTACTTGCGCGAACACTCCGTAGAAGTGCAGGCATTGTATGAGGATATCTTCATTCACGTTACCAGTTTCTTTCGCGATCCGAGCGCATTTAAAACTCTTAGCACCAAGGTATTTCCGAACATTGCCAAGAAAGGGGCGAATGTGCCGATTCGGATTTGGGTAGCCGGATGTTCGACAGGCGAAGAAGCGTATTCGCTTGCAATGTGTCTGTTGGAATATTTGGATAACCAGCCCATTAAACCACCAATTCAAATTTATGCGACCGATATTAGCGATCGAGTCATCAACACAGCCAGAGCTGGCTTTTACAAGCACAGTGCAGTTGCCGATGTCTCCCCCGAACGCCTCCAGCGATTCTTTACACCTGTCGATGATGGGTATCAGATCGCCAAGTCGATCCGCGAACTGTGTGTTTTTGCCAAACAAAACCTCTGTAGCGATCCGCCGTTTTCTAAGCTAGATCTGATTAGCTGTCGCAATGTGCTGATTTATTTGGGAGTAGAAATTCAAAAGAAGATTTTGCCCACCTTCCACTATGGACTCAACCCTACTGGTTTTTTAATGTTGGGTAGCTCCGAAACAACAGGTGACTTTTCCAACTTGTTTACGACAGTAGATAAAAAGCAGAAAATTTATGCCAGAAAGTTAGCTCCCGCACGGCTGACGATTAATCTGATTGCCGATGCCTATGACAGCGAAATTGTCAAGTCTACCCCTAGCCACGACCCTAGTTTGAGCGACTTTGACTTCCAAAAAGAGGCAGATCGGGTTGTGTTAGAGCGGTTAGCACCAGTTGGGGTGATCATCGATAACGATTTAGAAATTCTCCACTTTCGGGGGCAGACGAGTCTCTATCTCGAACCTGCACCGGGTAAAGCCAGCCATAACTTGCTGAAGATGGCAAAAGATGGCTTGAAGTTGGAGCTACGTGCTGCCATTTACCAAGCCAGACAGCAAAATTTGGCAGTGCGCAAGGAAAATTTGCAGATCGTCGATGACAAGGAAACCAGACAACTTAACTTTGAGGTGATTCCGCTTAAAATGCGCGGTTTAGAAGAACACTATTTTTTGGTCTTGTTTCAAGCAACTACTTCAGCCGCGATGCCTCAATCCACTGGAGGGTGTGTGACGCAGAACGATGCCGCTCGAACCACCCCTGAGTCAGCTAGCTCACCCAGCGAGCTGGAAAATGCCCGACTTAGCCAAGAGTTAGCCACTACTAAAGAGTATTTGCGCTCGATTATCGAGGAGCAGGAAGCCACCAATCAAAATCTACGCGCGGCAAATGAAGAAATCTTGTCTAGTAATGAGGAATTCCAAAGCAGTAACGAGGAACTGGGAACTGCTAAAGAGGAAGTCCAGGCAACTAACGAAGAACTCAATACCGTCAATGACGAATTGCAGCGACGCAACCACGAAGCAACCGAAGTGAGCGACTATCTCGAAAACCTGATTAGCAGTACGAATATCCCTAGTTTGATGATAGGTAACGATCTGTGCATCCGCCGCTTCACTCCACTCGCACAAAGCGTTCTACATCTGATTCCGACGGATGTAGGACGACCGTTGCGAGATATCAACCATGCCCTCACTGTCACCGACTTGGAATCACAGATTCGAGAAGTCATTAACACCCTCAAAAGCACAGAACAGGAAGTTCAAGATCGAGACGGGCATTGGTACGATCTCCGCATCCGCCCCTATCGCACCCTCGACCATAAGATTGATGGGGCGATGGTCATCTTGATCGATATCGACGCGCTCAAACACAGCATGGAACAGCTTGAACACTCCCGTAACTATGTGCGAGCGATCGTCGAAACCGTGCGCGAACCGCTAATCGTACTCGACGGCAACTTGCGAGTATCTACGGCAAATCGCTCGTTCTATCACACCTTTAAGGCGACAGCCGCCGAGACAGAACAGCAATTAATCTTTAACCTCGGAAATGGACAGTGGAATATTCCCAAATTACGGCGGTTACTATTAGAAGTTCTCCCAACCGACAGCGAACTTCAAGATTTTGAGGTCGAGCATAACTTCGAGCAAATCGGCACCAAAACGATGCTACTCAATGCCCGCAAAATGACTCAAGCCGAAGGTGGCGACAATATCCTCCTGGCGATCGAAGATATCACCGAACGCAAAATCGCCGAAGCAGCTTTAGTCGAACGCAACAACGAGCTAGAGCTTGGTACATAACGTTTCTTACAATCTCAAGGCTCCCTTACGACCAAACGTGTCTTTTTGAGCCAAGTTTTTGCCAATTTAATTAGCAATGCCATTAAGCACCATACTTCTATAACGGGACATCTGCACATTTCGGCACTCGAACATCCAGAATGTTATGAATTTATCGTCCGAGAGGACGGCCCTGGTACCGCCCCCGAACATTACGCCAAAGTCTTTGACATCTTTACAACTCTCAAAGGTAAAGATAATAGTGATAATACGGGAATTGGTCTAGCGATCGTCAAAAAGATCGTTGAAACAGAGCAAGGTACGATTCGGCTAGAGTCCAGTCTAGGCGAGGGCACAACTTTCTATATCACTTGGCCGAAAAGTCATCAGTAACCTGAGTTTAGGATTGGAGTTATTTCTCTTCTGTCGCTCTCCAGAGAGCATAATATCAAACCCTTGCTGCATGAGCTTTTATCAAAAATCTTTACCGCGATTCAGGTATCTGGCTACTGCGTGAAGCTTGTAAACGGGTCGGTCTAGAAGAAGTCAGTACCCACAGCTTCCGCCGTACTGCCTTGACCTAAATGAGCAATACGGGCATCCCTATCGATGTTGGCTCCGTTAGAGCCGGATAACTCACCTCAAACCCACACACCATCTAGTTTTGATGCCCCAAACTTCGATAAATCGGGTTTGGTCGAAGCTAAACCGCCAGCCACCGCTCTAAATCCCCCACGCTCGCCCGCTTAAACTAGTTACAAGTTTATTATTAACCTGTAACTAGTTTATATAAAATAATTATTAAACTAGTTACAGGTTAATAAATGAGAATTTTTAAAACTTGTAACTAGTTTATATAGCCAAAACATCAAATTTCAAAACTGTCTCAGAGCAAGCGTTACAATGCTATCATGCAGGTTTTAGCATTCATCCTGTAGCTATCCCTACTTTATCTAATTGATGACACGCCCTATACGGATATAAATTCCTGATGCCATTGTTGAGCGACTTTATCCCAGCCAAATGAATCTTTAAGAGCTAATGCTTCCTGTCTTAAAGATTCTTGTTTATCAGGATTTTTTAGCAAGTCTATCACTGCTTCAATAAAAGCGTTATTAGTTTCCTCATCGCCAGCAGGCCCCTGAATTCTGATACCTGATTTCACTGTTTCATCTAAACCTGCATAAGTTGTCACTACAGGAACACAACCAGCAGCTTGCGCTTTCCAAGCACTAATACAGAAAATTTCTATATTAGTATGACAAGGATAAACCCAGATTCCAGATTTGAATAATTCTTCAACTAATTCCTTGTGTCCAACTCTACCATGTTCATAGACGTTTTTTTGACCAAAAAGCTGTAAAAGTTGGTTCTTTTTATCTGGTAGCTGTGGAAATTTATCAAGATAAGGTGAATTAATTAGAGCATCAATTCCTTGCCAACCATAAAAAATATGTAATTCAACATCTGGAATTTCTCTGAGAACCGTGTCCCAATGAGTGAGTAAATTTTCAATACCTCTTGTATAATCACTAATCGAAATTAGTCTCTTAGGATTTCTAGCAATTCCTGTTAAATTGAAATCTTCTAGATTAATACCATTGGTTGTTAAGAATATCTTGTCTTCAGGAATCCAGTCTGGCAGAAGAGATTTATGAAAATTTGACAACATAAAAAGTTTGTCAAAACTTGCCAGAAATTCTGACCGCTGAGACTCTTCTACTAGCGGAAATAATTGAGGGCTATCATGCATCCATACAGCAGTTTTTCTGGCTTTAACTTTCATGAGCATAGGTTGTGTCCAAGCGCGATGAAAGATTAAGACATTAAAGTTATCTTGAGGATTAAATTTATCAACAGGCTGATAAACTACGCCATTATATTCCCCTTCCATATCACCACATCTATTAAAAACAGTAACCTGGTAGCCTAACTTAACTAATTCTTGACTTAAGTAAATTGTCGCTTCTTCGCTTCCTCCAATACCTTTATTCACAGATAGAGGAGACCAATCTTCTACATGAAATGGGAAATTGGAATAAATTACGATTGAGTTATTGTCCCAGTTCATATTATTTGATTATTAAAAAAATTAGGACATCAAGTAACAAAATACATGAATCGAAGTGAAACTCGCTTGTTTAAGTCCCACTAGCTATCTTTGAGAGGATATCTCTTCTGCTCAGTTTGATTGTGTTACTGCTGTTGATTGTAATTCGAGCTAAAAATTCAGAATTGTCAGAAAACCTCCAAACGTTTACGGGAATTCGGTGATCTTGCTTTAATCCTATCACTTTCCAAATCTAGATTTCAGTCGTTCGCCTAAACCGCGACAAACATCGACAAGTGCTAAAACTCGCTTGTCAAAAAATACCCTACTTTGTCGAGCTAAATGTTAACCCCAAGTCGTTTGTTATCGAGCGCGCTGGTGTTAACAGTCTTTCGATCAATTTAACCCCTGGTCAACTTAAATTGAGGGTTAAATCGATTAAGGGGTGTATCACGAAGCTAATCAGCCATCCACCGCTCTAAATCCCCCACATGCTTAAAATCTAACAACGCTTCAGCTAATGCTTCTACCCGTTCGATACTCAAGCCGCTCACTCGTGCTAGGAGTTCGGGGGAAAGATTGCCGACTTTCTTAGTTAGCAGTCCGATCGTCAACGCTCGTTCTGCTTCGACGATTCCCTCTTCCTTCCAACTAGTAGTAATTTCCATCACTTCCTCCCGCTCTTTAGAGTCGGGTTCGCTGCTCGATTGGTGTTCGCAGTTAACCACCACCGATACCCGACTGCTAGCTGGCGCGTTGGGACGACCCAAGAGATTGACGCGGATAATTACGTCCATCGCTTTGCGCTCTCTAGCATCAATGTCGGTGAAGTATTCTAGCGGCAGAATTTCTAGGCTAGATGGGTCGATGGCAGCAAAGAATTCGGGCGTAAATAGTTCTAGAAATTCTACAAAGAAGGTGGTTAATAGTTGTTTGAACACTTGGTCGTGGTCGATGATTTCCTGCTGGAATTTACTTTTACTCATGTCTAGCGATTTCGGTTTCTAATTCTTGAATTAGTTGATTGCATTTAGTCCAATCTCTACTTGGTTTAGATATTTCTTTATATCGTTCGATGATTGCGGTCAGTTGTGATATTCTATTATTATCGCTATTGTTATTTTTAGCTAATTCTAAATCGCCAGATCGGAATCGCTCGACTATTTCTTCGACCTGCTGCTTGACATCGATGGGGATGCGGATGGTCATCGTTTGATAGGGGGCTTTGTGACCTCTACCGCCAACGGGTTTAGACATATTAATAAACTTGTTACTGGTTTATACTTGCGATTATAGCAAACTAGTAATGAGTTTAATCGCTCGGATCTAACAATCCTGTTACTAGTTTAGTAGAATCTGTAACAGGTTTATCTTTAATCGATGAGGAGTAAGATCGCAGCCATACTATAATAAGCAGCACGGGCAATTAACAAGTTTAACATTGTTTAATATTAAACTAGTAACAAGTTTAGTGTTTTAGTCTAAATAAACTTGTTACACCTTTATGTAATAAATAAAACAAATTTATTACAGGTTTATTTTAAGTTATAGAAAAATGTCACGATTGCGTTTTCGCTGGCTATTTTGTGCCCGAACGTTAACCCGATATTGTGAGGTTTTATTTGCATCTATTTCTTCATTTGTTTTTTCGTCTTTATTTCCATTATTCACTACATGTTCTTGAACTTGTCCATCAGCAATTTTATGGTCGTTATTTTCAACATACCCCTCTTTCTTTAGCGCGTCTTCAATATCAAAATGTAAATTGATTAGCCCATCTTTATACTTAATTACTAGCGGATTCTTTGCCACAGCTTCAAACATTCTGCGGTCATATTCTCGTTGATAGTCAGATATTTTAGCGGCTTCATTTATTCGATCTGGATTAACATATCCATTTTTTTCGGTCATGTAGCGTGAGAATTTGTCGATAAAATCTAACTCGTACTGATTGAACTCTACAGTTTCTACCCCATATTCTACTTGACAATCTTCTATTACCAAGCGTTTTATTTTGGCGGATACTCTTTGGTATGCCTGGTGATATGTTAGTTGTTCACCAACCTTTTGGGTTGATGTAGAGGTTGGGGTTGGTGCTGATGAGATATTAGTTCTATTTGGTTGTACCTCCGCTTCGATCCCATCAAACCTAGCTTTGTCGGCTGGTGAAATCCAAACGTTACGAGATTGGTAATTATTGGGTAAAGCTCCTGGATCGGCTCGACCACGCATGAAATCTTGCGCCATATATTCTAATTTCAATCGCCGACCTAACGTATTGATTTCTGTTTGGTAGGGACAGTCGGGATTAGATACCCACGTATAAATTTCTAGTCTGGTGGGGTAATATTTCTCTGCATCGCTGACGATTGGAGTGTCTATGCTAGGAGGAACGATGGGCTTGGCTGTTATGAATTTTTTGAGATGATTGACTGGATTGCCTTCTTCACTCATTCTCCTATTTGCTTGAATCATTGCCGCTTTCGCTGCCCGCCGCTCGATTTCCAGCCGCAACTCAATTTCAATATTCGCCTGGGCGGTAGCGATTTGAGTTTGGGCGAGTTCGATTGCCTGATTAGCTGCTGCTACCTGCCGATTATGGTCGCCTGGGACTGTGGCGATACCCTGTTGTTCTAGTCTCCATGCCACTGCGCCAACATGAACTTGGGGGATTCGGGCTATCCCTTGTTCTTCGTAACTACGGGAGTCGATCCGCGTCTCTATCTCTGCTCGTTCGAGATATTGATTCGTTAATATCTCCCATTCTTTCTTTTGAGTTTCAATTAGTTTTTTATCGTTCCAGGTGCGATCTTTGTTGCCAAAACTGACAGTCCCTCGATCGTCTATTTTCAGTTCGCGCATGGTCAACATGACGTGAGCGTGGGGGTTATCGCTGTCCAGGTGGTGGAGATTAATATCGGCAATCATGCCGCGATCTACATAACTGGATTGGACGTGTT
>ENA-OFDP01001056-OFDP01001056.1-metagenomes-genome-assembly--contig:-NODE-1056-length-11124-cov-2.789322_pt1 | contig 11124 bp, 13 predicted proteins | sample MGYA00153389_OFDP01 | MGnify analysis MGYA00153389 | reverse complement strand
TGGCAAGTGTGGCCTCGGGGGTCACGTCGCGCCGCGCAGGCCCCGTGCCGCCGGTGGTCAACACCGTGCCGGAGGCGTCGGCGATCGTGACGTTCTCGGGGGTCATGCCCTTGATCGAGGCTGCGACGAGATGGACCATTGCAGCCACCTGATCGCCGGTGATCGCCGACGGATCGGAGGTTCGCACGAGTACCGATGCCGTCGGTGCGATGGGTTCGTCGACGAACAACGACTCTTCCGGCAGTGCGAGGTGCACGGTGGCCGATTCGACGCCGTCGATGGCTCGCAAGGTCTGGGAGAGCTCGCCTTCCAGCGCGCGTTGGTAGTCGATGCGCTGGCGGAACTCCGACGTGGTGAGTCCCTGCTTGTCGAGCAGCGAGTAGCCCTCGCTCGAGTTCGGCAAGCCCTCGCCGGACAGGGCGATGCGCAGGTCGTACACCTGCTCGTCCGGCACCATCACGGTGCGGCCACCGTCGGCGAGGTCGTAGTCGACGCCGCGTGCCATCAGTTCATCGGTCACCGCCGCGGCGTCGCGAGGCTCGAGGTCGGTGAAGACAGGGCTCATGGCCACGCTGGAGCCAGCGCTGCTGAGCACCACGGCGCCGGCGACCAGCGTCAGGACCGCTGCACCGAGCGCCACCTTCTGCAGCGAGGTGAGTCGAGCCAGGGTGCCGACGACCCGGTTCGACTGCATCGAGTCGATCGTCGCCATCGATCAGACCTGCATCCGCATGATGTCGTTGAATGCTTCGACTGCGCGGTTGCGGACCTCGACGGTGAGCTGCGTCAGCAGCTGTGCTTCGGACGCAGCGATCGTGAGATCGTGGGCGGCGTTCAGATCACCGGTCGCGGCCTGCACCGACAGCCGGTCGACCTCGGCGCCACTGGTGGCAACGTTGTCGAGGGCCTTGGCGAACATGTCGCCGAACGATCCGCCGCCCGACGGCGCTGTGGTTCCGATCGGGCCGGCACCGACGGCGGTGGGCCCGGCGATCGTGATCGGTGGAATGGGAGCAATGGGGAGCATGGCCATGGTCAGCGTCCGATCGAGAGGGCGGCTTCGTAGGCGTCACGCGCCCGCTGGAAGGAGTTGATGTTGGCCTGGTAGCCGCGCTGGGCGACCTGCAGGTAGACCATCTGGTCCGACATCTCGATGTCGGGGCGCCGAACCATGCCGTTGGCATCGGCGAGTGGATGGCTCGGTTCGTAGGTGACCCGACCGTTCGGGTCGCCGAGGCGCATCGCGGTCACGATCGCTCCGCCGCCGTTGCCGTCATCGTTTCGGGCAGAAGAGACCTCGACGAAGCGTTCCTGGAACGCCGGTGAGTCGGTGGTCGTCACGTTGTCCATGTTCGACACGTTGTCGGCCACAGCGTTGAGCCAGGTCTTGTAGGCGCCCATTCCGGAGCGGGCGACATCGAAGGTGGAGAAGACGGTGGACATGGGTTGCCTCCTGGAGCGAATGCAGAACGGCGTCAGCGGCCGTTGATGGCCGTACGCAGCATCTGATACTTGGCGTTCAGGCCGGAGATCACGAGCTGCTGACGCAACCCGGTCTCGATACCGAGCATCGTCTCGTTGTCGAGGTTGACGTTGTTGCCGTTGAGTCGTGTTGCCGTCTGGGAGATGCCGAGTGCGATGCCGGCACTACCGGGGCTGCCTTGGCGGGCAGCGGATCGCAAGCTGTCCTCGAACGAGACGGTGCGGGCGAGATAGCCGGGGGTTTCGAGATTCGAGATGTTGGCGGCGATCACGTTCTGGCGACGGTCGAGGCCGTCGAGTGCCCGCTTCAGCGTCAACGACGTCGTGTCGGCGATGGAGGTGATGCTCACGATGTTCGACTGTGCGCACTGGGCACAGATTGCACGGAGGTCGACCAATTTTCTACGACGCTGGGGGCCCGGCCGGATCGAGCACGCTTCGCATGCGTTCGATGGCGGGGCCGAGCTGGGCGTCGATGCGGCACGAACCGACATCGGCAACACAGCCGCCCGGTTCGATCGCCGGGTCGGCAACGACCCGAGCGCCGTCAGGCCAGTGCAGGAGGTCGGCTTCGACGGCTTCCTCGGCCGTGGCCAGGTCGTCGGTGTGGACTCGGATCACCACCTCGCCACGGGCGGGTCGCAGGGCCGCAACTCGTCCGAGCGCCTCGACTACGGGCCGGTCGACGGCGCGCAGTTCTCGTCCGACGATCTCGGTTGCGAGTCGCGCTGCCAGAGCAACGACATCGGACTGGATGCTCGCGAGGGCCACACCGTCGCGACGTTCGAGTTCGCCAACTGCGGCGCCAAGCGCGTCGGCGACCGAATTGAGACGCTCCGCGCTGCGGCGATGATCGGCGAGCGCCGCGTCGACGCCAGTCTGGGCGGCGGCCCATCCAGCGGCGTGGCCGTCGAGGTAGCCCTGGTCACGCAGGCGCGCCGATCGCTCGGCCGACTCTCGCTCGTGTTCGCGACGCCCGATCAGTGCAGGAAGTGCCGGCGCCTCGAACGGTTGCGCTCTCGCCGAGTGCTTGGCTGCGTTCGTGGGTGAATTGGTGATGGTTGGCGTGATGGCTGGCGTGATGGCTGGTTGGAGCGTCATGGTGTGGGTCCGTCGCGTTCGTCGTTGCGGATCCATTCACTCATCACGCGGGCGAGCAGTTCGGGATTCGTGTCGAGCAGTTCGATGATCACGCCTTCGGGGTCGTCGAGGGACGCGGTGCTGCGTGTCGGGTGCGACGCGGCCGGCAACGCGAACAGTCCGCCATCGTGGTCTCGACCGGCGAGGCGGATGGTGGTCACCCCGTCGACGTCGGGGTTGCGATGGGTGCCACGTCGGTCGTTCGCCCGACGAGGCTGCTGGCGGCGTTCGACCACCCATCCGTTGCGGGCCCATCGACGCGACGGAAGGTTCAGCGCCATCACGACGGTGGTGGCACACAGCACGAGCACGCCGAGTACGAGCACGAGCACGGGGACGTCACTGCGAGTCACCGCCAGCGTCCACGGCGCAACGACCACCTCCACGTCAGGCGCGAGCGTCGAATCCGACGGACACGATGTCGACGTGCTTGCTCGTCGTTGCCCGCGTCGGGCGCGGCACGTCAGCAGCGAGCCGGCGGGCGCGTTGCAGGAGGTCGTCGTTGCGTTCGGCGAGCGTGGTGGCCCACGGAACCAGTTCGGCCGGCAGGATGCTCAGGCCTGATGACGGCCGGAAGATCGACTGGGCGGTTTCGGCCTCGTCGATCGGGCCGCCGTCGGTGAGCAACTGCTCCTGGATCGACAGGAGACGCTCGAAGTTGTCGAGTTCGACGATCCAGTGACGGAGTTGGTCGATGGCGACCGATTCGTCCTCGACGCCGTACGCCATTGCGGTCGGCGATGGGCTCGATGTCGCGGTCATGCCTGCACCGACACCGAGGTCATGGCCGGAGCTCCATCGACGGGGGCTGCGGACTGGGCAGCGGTGCGAAACGCCGAGCCGAGTTCTCCGACGATTCCTTGCACCTCGCGGATGGTGGCGGCGCTCTTGGTGGCGTTGGCCATCGCCATACGCCGCAGCAGGTAGTCGTACACGCTCAGCAGGGCACCGGCATGTTCCCAGCGGGCGGCGTCGAGCATGGTGGCCAATTCGCTCACGAGGTCCTGCGCGTGGCCGAGCGCCCGGTTGATGCGGTCATGGTCGATCAACGGCGCGTCGCCCACGGGGGTGAGGGCTTCGAGGGCGTCGGACAGGTCACGTTCGATCCGGTCGAAGCACATGGTGACCACGGTCGGTCCGGATGCGGTGTCGAGTCCGGAGGAGAAGCGGTCTCGCACGTTGTCAGCGGTGTACATGAAGGCTCGATTCGTTCGACGGCCGGGGAATGAACACTCGTTGGGACTCGAGTGGAGTGGATGGGTCCGCCACGACGATGACCGTCCCGAGATCGAGCGTGACGCAAGCAGGTCCGCGCCGGCGACCTTCGATCGCCGGACGTGTGACGATCAGCCGCGGGGAAGGCTGGCGATCTGGCTGGAGAGCCAGCTGCCCTGGCTCTGGAGCCCGGAGATCAGTGTCTGCAGGTTCGAGAACTGGCGCCGGAAATTCTTCTCACGCACGGTCAGGCGGTCCTCGAGTCGGCCGATCTGATCGTTGAAGTCCTTCACCCGCCGGTCCGCCGAGACCTTGGCGGTGATGAGCGTACCTGCCTCGGGCCGGGTGAGTATGGTGGCGAGCTCGGCGACGCGGGCCGCAGCTCCCGGCCGGTAGTCGAACATGGTGCCGGCGGTCGTGCCCGTCACGGCGACCGAGAGACCTGCAGCAGGATTGCCGCCGAGTGCACTCAGCGACAACGTCTGGCCGGCACCGGTGGCGGCAAGACCGTTGATGGTTCCGACTGCGTCGGTGCCGGCCAGCGGATTGAAAGCCAATGGTGCGCCGAGCACGTCGGTGTTGAGTTCGAAAGCTCCTGACGACCCCCAGCTGGTCGAGCGGATCACGACGCCGGGCCCAGTGCCACCGTCGAGCTCGGCCACCACCTTGAGGCCGGCGCTACCGATGGCAGCGTTGAGGCCGTCGACGATCTCCTCGAGTGATTGCCCACTGCTCACGTCGTAGTTGACGGTCGTCGAACCGACACGAATGCCGACACGCGTGTCGGTCGGCAAGATGAACAGCGGCGCCGAAGTGGCACGGGTCGCCGCAGCGGTCACGACGACGTTGTAGCTACCGCTCACCGTGTTCGCATCGGCACCGGCGAACTGCACCGGCCCGGCCGAGCTTCCACCGCGAGCGAGGAGTTGCGCAATCTTGGTCGGATCAGCGGCGACTGCTTTCAGGAAAGTGTCGCGGTTGAAGGTGTACGAGCCGTCGCGGGTGAGTTCGATGCCGATGCTCGATGGGGACGAACCAGAATCGAGCGGGCCGGCAATCGCTTGACGCACCTGGTCTGCGAGGCGTCGTATGGTGCTGTTGGATGCAAGCGGGCCCGAGGTGCGGTTGGCAGCGTCGTAGCGGGTCTGCACCTTGATGTCGGCGAGCAACGTGTTGGCTGCGCCGATGAGTGCGGCGATGTCGTCAGCAACGGCGGCGTCGTTGCGCCCGACCTGTACGGTGACCGTTGTGGCCGACACCGTCCTGGCGGTGAGGCTGACGCCGGTCATCAGGTTGTTGAAGGTGTTGCCGGACGCTTCGACGTCGTAGGCGCCGGGCCCGGAGCCGATGGTGATCTGGGCGTTCTGGGCTGCCGATGACTCGACGAGTCCCCCGAGGCCACCGTTGAACACGGTGTTGTCGATAGCCAGCTTCCCGTCCAGGCCGGTGGTTGTCGAGGTGAGCTGCAGTCTCCATGCGTTGTCGCCGACGCGGACCGCCGCGGCGTTGATACCTGCACCAGCGCCGGTGATCGCAGCGGCGACGGCAGCGAGGCTTCGATCGCCGGTCGACACGACCTGTACCGCACGTTCGCCGAGACGCAGGCCGCCCGAGAACGTGATGTCGAGGTTCTTGACACCCACGCCGGGGTCGGTGTCGAGCGATGCCGCAGCACCGGCCTCGATCGAGCTGAATGCGGTCTCGACACCGTTCGCGGTCATCTTGCCGTCGGTGCCGATCTGGGCGCCGAGGTCGACGATGGCGAGCGCGCCGAGCGCGTTGCCGCCGGTGACTTGCAGGGTGGCGGCCGAACCTTCGCGAGCAGTGGCGATGGCGAGCGCGCCGAGCGAATCGAGTGCAGCGACGGCGCCGGTGCCCACCAACGCAGTGTTCACGGCGGCGGCGAGACCAGCAGCGTCGTAGGTGCCTGCGGCGATGACCACGACGCTCGGGGTTCCGTTGACGTCGAGATTGATGGTGTTGTTCGTGCCGTCGATCAGCGTGCTCCCACCGAGTGGGGAGGCGCCGACCGTGGTGGCAGCAGCCGACGCCTGGGTGACCTTCAGGTCGACCTTGCCGACGCCGAGTCCAGCACCGGTGCTCACGGTGCCGATGCCGAGCTTGCTGACGCCGGTGGCGACGGCGATGGTCGGCTCGAGGGTCACGGGGCTCGACGAGGCCGCAACAATGCCGATGGAGCGAAGTCCGTGTGCCTGGGCAAGCCGTTTGACGGTCATGGTGAGCGAGCCTGCGGTGGCCGACGCCGACACCGAGGCGCTGAGCACGTCGGGTGCCGACACGCTGGCGGAGAACCGGTCGAATGCGGAGACGTTCGAGAGCTTGGCGGCAGCGAGGCGGAACGCGTCGACGGTGCTGCGCATCCGGTCGATGGCCTGCGACGCCGTGGTGGCGGTGTTCTTGCGGAACGTGAGCAGGCTGAGGGGCCGACGCTCGATCTGCATCAAGCTGCTCACGATTTGGTCGGCGTCGATGCCGGCGATCTCCATGGTCTGCTCTTTTCGCTCTGGTCAGATCTTCAGGCGTACGGTGGCGGAGCGGGGGGCCAGGAAGCACAGCGGCCGGCCACGAGGTCGTGACCGGCCGCTGCGTCCGTTGCGAGTTTCGGGGCCCGGCATTGTGCAGGTCCGGGCCCCGGTCCCTACGAGAGGGACGAATTACCGCAGGAGCGACAGGATCGACTGCGGAACCTGGTTCGCCTGGGCCAACATCGCGGTACCAGCCTGCGAGAGGATCTGGTTCTTGGTGAAGTTGGTCATTTCGGCAGCCATGTCGGTGTCACGGATCCGGCTCTCGGAAGCGACCAAGTTCTCGGTCGTGACCGAGAGGTTGTTGATCATCGACTCGAACCGGTTCTGGAAGGCACCGAGATCGCCGCGTTGCTTCGACACCTTCGTGATCGCACCGTCGATCGCCGTGATGGCAGCCGCCGAGTTGGTGCTGCCGCTGTTGACACTGAGGGTGGTGATGCCCAGGGTGGTGAGGTCTACGCCAGTGATCTTGACGTTGAGGGTGTCCGTGGAGTTTGCGCCGATCTGGAACTGGCCACCGGTCCCACTCGCTGCGGTTCCAAGCCCTGCGGTCCAGCCAGTGGATGCAGCTGTCGTAGCTCCAAAGGCGCTCGTCGTGAAGTTCTGCGTGTCCTTCAAGCCCTTGATTTCCAGCTTCAAGAGGCCGGTCGTCGCGTCGGCGGTGACCGAAGCGTTACCGGCGTGCACGCTGCCAGCAGTAGTCAGAGCGGAGTTCACCGCAGTCTGCAACGAAGCAGCTTTAGCCGCCGCGTTGGTACCGGTCAGATCGACGGAACCAACCGAGATGGTTGACCCACCTGCAATGGCGATGTCAAACCCGTTCGTAACAGCTGTTCCGGCCACTGCGCCCGTGTTGACGGCACCGAGCGTCGTTGCAGCTGAAACGCCGTAGGTGCCGCTGAGCAGCTTGATCCCACCGAACTGCGTGCTGGTGGAGATACGTGTGACTTCGAGCGACAGCGCCGAGATCTCGGCCTGGGCTGCATCCTGCGCACCCTGGTCGTTGGCACCAGAGTTGGCGCTCTGAACACCCAAGTCACGCATGCGGTTCAGGATGGTGTGCACTTCGTTGAGCGCACCTTCCGCCGTCTGCACGACCGAGATGCCGTCTTGAGCGTTGCGGGTTGCCTGACGCAGACCACTGGTCTGGGCACGCAGGTTCTGGCTGATGACGAGGCCAGCAGCGTCGTCAGCGGCCCGGTTGATGCGGAAGCCCGAAGAGAGCTTCTCGAGCGACTTGCCGAGTGACATGTTCGTCGTCGACAGGTTGCGGTAGGCGTTGTTCGCCATGGTGTTCTGGTTGATACGCATTGTTCCTTACCTCCATGTAAGTGTTTGTTGATTGAGAACCCAATCCGTTGGGTCCTCTCCCCACCACCCGGGATGGATGGTGATTCGGGATACCAGAAACAGTGCGCAGTGACTTTCCCCACGCAAGCAGCCCAGCAAACTTTCTTCCCCGATGCCCCCGAACGCCGTTCGGGTGAACAAAAGGTGCGCCTGTCACTCCAAAGGTTCACGAGAAGCGCTGCCCGGACGCGAAAATTCGGAGCCGCCATTGTGCTGAGTGCACGGTCGGCTCCGAATTTCGGGGTGGGTTTTCTTGGGGGGATCAGTTGGGTTCGTGGATTTCCCACGTCATGGGGTGACCGTCGACGTCGAACTCGGCGCGCATCGTGCGGTGCGGGCCGGAGACGGTCTGCGGCGAACGGCCGATGACGGGCAGCGACAGGCTCGAGCCTTCATTGGCGAGGAGGCCCTTGACGTTGCCACCGACGACGTTGGCGAATTCGCCGATCGCGTCGTTGATCAGCTCGTCGTCGAGTTCCGAATGGTCCATGCCGAGCAGCGAGGCGGCGATGTGCCGTGCCAGTTCGTCGCTGACGCGAGCGATGATCGTCGCCGTCCAGCAACCACCGATCGAGATCGACGTGCACACGCCATCATCGATCTTCGGGGTGCCAGGCGCCGACTCCGGGAGGTACGCGATGTCGCCACCGACGAACACGTCCCACACGAACGTGACGATCTCGGCCAGGCCGTCGGCATCGACGGGCGAAAGTTCCGCAGTGGGTGAAGTTTCGCCGACGGTGTCGTGGTCGATGGTCAAGGGATCCTCCAGGTGGTGCGGGTGTTCGAGGGGTGTTCAACGGGGTGTTCGGTTCGGGCTCAGGCGGCGTACAACGCGAACGAGCCACTGCCGTAGTCGTTGACGGTCACGGTGTACTGACGTCGCCCGGCGGCACGCAGCACGAGGTCGCGCACCTCTTGGGGAACGCCGACAACGACGTCGCGAATCTTGAGATGTGCGTTCGACGGCCCGTTCAACAGTGCGGTGACGATGTTGGCGACCTCGTGGAAATTCTCGGTCAGGGTCTCGTTCAGTTCGCCGGCGGCGATCGATTCGGCAGCGACGGGCTTGGGGATCATGGCCAGGGCTGCACCGGAGTAGGCGGCGAAGCCAAGGTCGGAGACGCACGCGCCGGCGACCCTGCCGTCGTCGTCGACGTACACGGCACTGTGGAACGCGGCGTCGTCGGCGTCGAAATCGAGTTCGTTGCGCTTCTCAGCGATCACGCTGCGGCCGACGAGATCGGTCAGGAACTCACCGACACGCTCGGGGATCGGCATACGGCGCAGGGGTGTGGCGAGCGGCATCAGGGCACCAACTGGCCGATCACTTCGGCGAGGCGTTCACCATCGAACGGCTTCGTGAGCAGGAACGACGCGCCTGCGGCGAGCGCTTGCTCGCGCATCGCCGGGTTCGATTCCGAGGTGATGAATCCAAACGTGGTGTTGTCACCTGACCCGCGCAGCGCAACGAGGAACTCGATGCCGTTCATGTTTGGCATGTTCCAATCGGACAGCACCAGGTCGGGCGCAAAGGACCCCACGGCTGCGAGTGCCTCCGCGCCGTCTACGGCTTCTTGGATCTCGTCGATGTGGACACCGCTCTGGCGCAGCGTTCGGATGACGATCATGCGCATCGCCTTGCTGTCGTCGGCTACCAGAATTCGCACAGGACACATCCGTTTCTGACCTCTCGGGATTCGAACGGGATTCGATTCGAGGACGAGCGGCGAGGTCGTGCCCGAACGTCCGGATGCCGACCGTCCCACCCGGCGTCGTCAGCGCACGAAGGTGACGGGGAACGCAACCTCCAGGCCGAACACGCCGCCGCACGTTCTGTGCACGCGGAGGCCACCAGCTTTTCGATTCCTGAACAAGAAAAGTCCTTCAGTTCCCGCGTGGGCTGCCGAAGGAAAGTCGACCGCAACACCGAATCGCCCTACATGATCACAACCGAATGAGACCGCACACCTTCGGTGAAATCTCACCGAAGTCACGATCCGCTTCAGAAGGGGAGTCCAGACCATGAACTCTTCCACAATCCTCTCCGATCACTACCGGGACCAGAACACGGCATTGTTCGCCGCACGAACAGCGCTCCTGGATGAGTTGGAGAACTACGACGAGGACAGTGCCGGATCGCGACGACGGGTCAGGATGTTGCGCCGCCAGATCGATGACGTCACCTTCGAGATCGTGTCGTCGAACATGGGCCTCGTTCGCTCGTACACCCGCCGTTTCGGCGCTGCCGCATCGGCACACGACCGTGCCGACTTCGAATCCGCCGGCCTGCTCGGGCTGATGCGTGCCATCGACAGCTTCGACCCCGAGTCGGGCTCGTTCGGCCACTGGGCGTTCAAGCCGATCCAACGTGAAGTCCTGCGGGCCGTGCGTGATTGTGACCATCCGAATCTCAACCGCAGTGATTTCGAGAAGCGTCCACTGATCCTGTCGACGTTCCGCAAGCTGCAACAGATCGACGAGGCGTACACGCCGTCGTACGAGGAAGTCGCAGCCGCCGCTGGCGTCACGCTTGCGCAGGCCAAGCGAGTGCTCGATCCCGTGCACCTGCAGTCGATGAGCGAACACGTCGGTGGCGACAGCGACGTGCGTTTCGAAGACGTCATCGAGTCGCTCGACACCACCCCGGAAGCGGCCGTGATCTCCACGCTGACGCTCTCCGCCCTCGAGCGGTTCGGGTTGAGCTCGCTCGATGCCCGTGAGCTCTACGTGATCGTGCGACGGTTCGGCCTCGACGGCGAACCGGTCGAGAAGCTCGCCGACATCGGCGAGACACTTGCGCTGTCTCGTGAAGCGGTCCGCCAGATCGAGGCCAAGGCACTCGCCAAGTTGCAGCATCCGCTGGTGCTGTCGCACATGGTCGACGATCACGGCGACGACCGTCGACGCTCACCGCAGGCCCAGGACACGGCAGCCTCCATCCTCGTCTGAGCACATGGCCCCAATCGCGCAGATCGGCGCCGTCATCGATCGCATGGCCACCCTGCGCCGTCTGGTCACCAACGACGCAGCCAGTGCGGTTCCGACGATCCAGTCCGACATTGCGTTCGATGCGTTCGGCGACGCCTACCAGGCGGCACTGAAAGCAGCCCAGCCCGCCCCGCAACCGGCCATGGCCTCGATGCTGACTTCGCCACTCGCAACCGGCGGACCGTCAGTGGTCGGCGGACCGTCAGTGGTCGGCGCACCAAACGTGTCGCCAGTGCCGGTCATTGGTTCGTGGGCACCCGACGACATGATCGCGGCGGTTCGTGGCACTGCGACGGTTCCCGGTGCACGTCAGATCGGCGGGTACGGACAGATGCCGGTGCCAGCGGAACTCGGGCAGCGTGTGCGGGCGACCCTCGGCGTGTTCGCTTCGGCCGGA
>ENA-OFDP01001055-OFDP01001055.1-metagenomes-genome-assembly--contig:-NODE-1055-length-11126-cov-2.835697_pt1 | contig 11126 bp, 9 predicted proteins | sample MGYA00153389_OFDP01 | MGnify analysis MGYA00153389 | reverse complement strand
TGGCGGTTTGAGGCTAGCTGGTTTGAGCTGCCCGGCTCAAAAGCGTTAAGGCGGAGCTGCAAATGTCCATGCCAACCGCCAGATCGCTTGTAGCCCCGTACTTACTCACTGACGACGCGGTACGAAGCTTCGAGAAAAATGGCTACGTCGTGTTGCGCAATCGAATCCCGGCTGACTTGCTCGCGCGATTGCACGCCGCGGCAACAACATGGGTGGCGGAGGGTCGCGAGATTTCCGAGGATGACCCGGGCGCTGTCGACTATCACTACGCCAATCGAATGGCATCAAGATGCATTGCACCCGCGAAACTCTCGAGTGTTCAACGTCGATGTATACCTTGACGTGTCTCGCATCGCACAGGGCGCTCCCCGCGTTGCTCCCGGCTCGCACCGCCAGCCGGTCGACATCTGTGATCTGAAAGACGCCTACGGTTGAGACGCGCCTGATGATGTTCAGGTTGAAAATTTAGCGTAGCGACGTGCTGGTCCACGATGTGATGGTGATGCACGGCTCAGTGGCCGTCACTGGCAACAAGCGCCGTCGCAGGATCTAGCCGAAGCTTCGTGCAGCAGAGCAAATCATGAGCGAAGGTCGGTGCCACGCCGCTGGGGTTGATCAGAGGCTTCGGCTCATACCGCTCGGACTCGCGGAGCACGTGGCGACCAACCCAGACAGAGCGCAGTTTCAGTGGAGCATCAGCGACGAGTTTGCTTCAGAAACCAGCGCAGACACGGAGTCGGATTAGCGCGCTGCGCACACCGCACACAGCGGGGGCTCATACTGCAGCGCGGGAAGCGTGCCATTGGCAAAGTAGTGCAGGCGAACAACGACGGCGCATATTGGGGTGGCAGTCGGCGTGATGACGCACCGAGTTGTTGACAATCGCAAAATCCTGTGAATAAAATGGGAGCGTTCACAGAATTAGCAAAGCGTTCATGTTTGCAAAATCCAAGAGCATTCCCAGGCTCTCCAGGGAGCTATCAACCTGCGCCAGACCAATGACGATCGAGGCCCCATGTTATGACGGTGACATCGAGGCCACCCGTTGTGATGGAGAAAGGCGCGGGAGAACCGCGTCGCAAGAAATTGAGCCACGCCAGGGCGCTCGTGATCTTCATCGGGCCTTTCCTGTTCCTGTACGTGCTGTTCTACGTGATCCCGATCGGCTACGCGATCTACCAGTCGTTTCTTACGGTCGAGCGCGAGGGAACCTTCGGGCCAGCGACAACCGTGTTCGGCGGGTTTGTGCAGTACATCGCCGTGTTCCAAGCTGGCGACTTCTGGGCGTCAGTTCTTCGTGTGCTCCTCTTCGGGGTTGTTCAGGTGCCGATCATGCTGGGACTGGCGCTGCTATTCGCTCTCTTGCTCGATTCGCCTTTGCTCAAGGGCAAGAAGTTCTTCCGCTTGGCGTTCTTCGCGCCATACGCGGTCCCGGGCGTCATCGCCGCGATCATGTGGGGGTTTCTCTACTCGCCATCCCTGTCGCCGTTCAGCGCGGTCACCCAGAACGTCGCGTTCCTGGGCGCTGACCTAGTGCTCTGGTCCATTGCCAACATCGTGACGTGGGTCTACGTCGGGTACAACATGCTCATTATCTACTCGGCATTGCTCGCGATACCGACCGAGATCTACGAGGCGGCGAAGATCGATGGTGCGAGCAACTGGACTGTTGCCTGGCAGATCAAGATTCCGTTGGTGACGCCAGCGCTCATCCTTACGGCGGTGTTTTCGATTATCGGCACGCTGCAGTTGCTCGCAGAACCGCAGACGCTGCGTAGCTTCAGCACCGCGATCAGTTCCACCTTCACACCGAACCTTGCCGTGTACACGACGGCGTCGGTTCCCAACCCGAGTCTCGCCGCAGCCTTCTCGGTCGTGCTGGCCCTATCGACCTTCGTATTGTCGTTCGTCTTCCTCAAGGTCACCCAGAAACGAGCATTCGCATGAGTGTCACCTCTCTGAACCGGCCAACAACTTCTCGTGGTTCACAGCGTGAACCGATCCTGTCTCGAGCGGCAGCAATGCTGATCATGGGTGTATTCACCCTGTACTTCCTGATACCTATTTGGTGGCTGCTCGTGTCGTCCACCAAGACGCAGGGTGAGTTCACCACTACTGCGCCACTCATTTTCACCGCCGAGGCGATTCCGACCTTCCTCAACAATCTCGGCGGACTGTTCGCATACAACGACAATGTGTTCCTTAAGTGGATTCTTAACAGCATCCTGTATGCCGGTGCCGGAGCCTTGATCGGAACAGTCATCGCAGCGATGTGCGGCTACGCACTCGCCAAGTACGGATTCCGCGGTCGTGAGGCGCTCTTCAATGTTGTGCTGTCCGGAGTGCTCGTGCCTGCGACTGCCCTCGCGCTTCCACTGTTCCTGATCTTCAGCCAAGTCGGGCTCACCAACACCTTCTGGGCGGTCTTCCTCCCCAGCATCGTGAGTCCGTTCGGCGTCTACCTCGCGAGGATCTACGCCGCCTCGAGTGTGCCGGATGAACTCTTGGAGGCCGCGCGGCTTGACGGCTCAAGCGAGGTACGCACATTCTTCACGGTCGCGACCAGACTCATGGCACCCGCGCTCGTCACGATCTTCCTGTTCCAGTTTGTCGCGATCTGGAACAACTTTTTCCTGCCGCTCATCATGCTGCGGGACCCAAGCCTGTTCCCGGTGACCCTCGGTCTGTACTCCTGGAATAGTTCGATCGGCCAGAATCCTGAACTCCGGTCGTTCGTCGTGATCGGCGCATTTGTGTCGATCGTGCCGCTCATCATCGCCTTCCTAAGCCTTCAACGGTTCTGGAGCGGCGGTCTTGCCGCGGGAAGCATCAAGTAGGTCCATCCCAAAAACGCACGATTCGAACTCGAATCGTGCACACCGCAACGATAGGAAAATCAATGCAACGCAAATTCCGTATGGCAGCTATGTCAGCTGCCGTCGTCTCGGCGCTGGCTCTTGCCGGCTGCACGGCGGCAACAACGGAGCCGGCGGCTGGTGGCTGTGAGCCAACCGAAGGTCCCGTCAACCTCACGTACGCAGCGTGGTGGCCAGGCGCCGACGAGGTTGTCGCCCTCTGGAACGAGCAGAACCCAGACGTTCAAGTGGAGTTCCAGACGGGACCGAACGGCAACTCGGGCACGTACCAGAACTTCTTCAACCAGATCACGGCCGGCAACGCGCCAGATCTTGGTCAGATTGAGTACGACGCGCTCCCCAACTTCCGCGTTCAGGACGGCCTCGAGAACATCGCTGCGTGCGGGGATATCCTCGCCGCCGGGGATCAGTTCGTTGACTGGACTTGGAGCCAGACGACGTTTGGTGAAGCGGACGCGGTCTACGCCATCCCGCAGGACTCTGGCCCCATGGCGATGTACTACCGCGCTGACCTGTTCGAAGCCGCCGGCATCCCGGTGCCGACGACGTGGGACGAGTACGCGGCCGCTGCAGCGCAGATCAAGGCGCTCGGCTCGTACATCACCAACTTCCCGAAGACCGACGTCAACTGGTTCGCGGGAATGGTTTGGCAGAACGATGGCCAGTGGTTCACCAACAACGGTGCCGACTGGTCAGTCGACCTGACGAGTGCGAAGTCGCTCGAAGTTGCCGACTACTGGCAGGGCCTGCTCGACCGCCAAGAGGTGTCGACACTCGCATCGTTCTCTGACGAGTGGAACGCATCCTTCAACACCGGCCAGCAATGGACCTGGATCTCCGCAGTATGGGGAGCCGGAACCATTCGCAGTGGCGCTCCAGACACTTCGGGCAAGTGGGCCGTAGCGCTCATGCCGCAGTGGAAGGCTGGCGACAACGCAGCAGGCAACTGGGGTGGCTCGTCCACTGCAGTGCTCAAGGGTTCAAAGCACCCGTACGAAGCCGCTCAGTTCGCGCTGTGGCTGAACACCGACCCGGACGCGCTGGCTCTTGCTAACGAGCTCGGCGGACTCTATCCGGCTTCGAAGGATGGCGCCAACCTGCCAGTCTTCCAGGCTGACCAGGAGTTCTACGGCGGCCAGAAGATCTACGAAGTGTTCGCAGAGGCTTCGGCTCAGGTCATCCCCGACTTCGTGTGGGGCCCGACCATGACCCAGACCTACACTGACGTCTCTGACGGATTCGGTGCAGTGATTGGTGGTACCGGTACGCTGGCGGATGCGTTGGCGACCGGTACAGAGAAGACGATCGCGGCCCTCACGGCGCTGTCAATTCCTGTCGCACAGTAACGGAAGAACTACAGATCCACAGAGTCATCTACCTCCGCGCCTCGGGCTCCAGTGTTGTACTGGACGCCCGGGGTGTGGGGGCACCTCTTTTTGTGCACTGGGGTGCCGATCTCGGGCCTTTGGATGCGTCGCAGCTTGCCCGTTTCGTCGCTGCCCAAACAGTCGCAGTTCCGCCGAGCTCGATCGGGCATCCAGCAGTCCTTAGCGTCCTTCCCGTCGCCAGCGAAGGCTGGAGCGGAACACCAGGCATAACCGGCCACCGCGGGAACAGGACGGTTGAGCCGCTATTCGCGCTGTTGAGCCTCACGTCGCCGCACGAGAACCGGGTTATCGTCGAACTCGCCGACCCAGCTGCTGGCCTCGAAGCTCGGGTCGAACTGACCCTGTCATCCGAGGGATTGTTAGAGGCACGCAGTTCCGTCACCAACACCGGCTCAGACGAGTTCAATCTTGGGCGACTCGGAACGACACTTCCTCTGCCCCCCCGAGCGAGAGAAGTGCTCGACGTCACCGGTCGGTGGCCCTTCGAGCGCAGACCCCAGCGTCGCGAACTTGCTCACGGAAGCTGGAGCAGGCAGACACGCCACGGCCGGAACGGTCATGACAGCCCAGAACTTCTTGCCGCAGGAACCGCTGGCTTTGGCTTCCGCACCGGCGAAGTCTGGGCCGTACATCTTGCGTTCAGCGGTGATCACGATGCGTACGCCGAGTCGCACCCGACCGGCCACGCCGTTCTCGGGGCGGCTGAGTTGCTCGCGTCAGGCGAAGTTCAGCTCGGTCCCGGCGAGAGTTACCGTTCGCCGCAGGTGCTCGCGGCGTGGTCTGCTGCCGGCCTTGACGGTGCCTCTGAACGGTTCCACGCATGGACGCGGCGGCGCAGTCGCGCGAGCGGACGCGCTGCCGGCGAACGGCCGGTGGTGCTCAACACCTGGGAGGCCGTGTACTTCGACCACGACGTCGAGCAGCTAACGCGATTGGCGACGATCGCAGCATCGGTCGGCGTCGAACGTTTCGTGCTCGACGACGGTTGGATGATCGGTCGAACCGATGACACGCGGGCACTTGGTGATTGGACTGTCGACCCGATTCGCTGGCCTGACGGACTCCACCCCATCATCGATCACGTTCGCGCACTTGGCATGGACTTCGGCCTCTGGGTCGAGCCGGAGATGGTCAGTCTGGATTCGGACATTGCCCGGGCGCACCCGGAATGGGCACTCACTGGGTGGCCAGCGCGATTGCCGCTGCCGTGGCGCAACCAGTTCGCACTGGATCTCAACAATCCAGCTGCATTTGATGCCGTGCTTGCACAACTGTGTGCGCTGCTCGACGAGTATGAGATCGCGTACATCAAGTGGGATCAGAACCGCGACCTCCTGGGCGGATCGGCCCACCGTCAAACCATCGCGACCTGGCGCTTGATGGCTGAATTGAACGTCAGGTACCCTGCGCTCGAGATTGAATCCTGTTCGTCTGGAGGTGGGCGAACCGACCTCGGCGTGCTCGAGTTTACCGACCGAGTGTGGGCAAGCGACACGAACGATCCTCTCGAGCGCCAGCGCATCCAGCGCTATACCTCGATCGTGCTGCCTCCAGAAGTGATCGGTAGTCACCTCGGCGCTGGCATCGCGCACACCACTGGGCGCGCGACGGACCTCGGGTTCCGACTTGCGACCGCGTTCTTCTGCTCAGCGGGCATCGAGTGGGACCTTACTGCGGCGAATGAGGAGGAACTCGCGGCTGTCCGGACGTGGCTGACGGCATATAAACGACACCGGGCTCTGCTGCATTCCGGCGTTACCGTGCGCGCTGACCCGATTGATCCTGGCCTTGAGCTTCATGGCGTCGTGTCCCATGACCGCAGCGAGGCGATCTTCGCAGCCGTCTGCCTTGAAGCACCACGGGATGCCGTTAGCACGGGATTAGTGTTGCCCGGCCTGGATCCTGATAGCGAGTATCGAGTCGAACCCATCGATCTCGGGGCACCAATTCGGTACTTCCACGCCTCCCCACCTTGGCTCACGGAAGGCGGGGTGACACTTCCGGGACTGCTGCTGTCCGAAATTGGAATTGCGTGGCCACCGCTTCAAGCGCAGCAGGCACTGGTCTTGCGAGCGGTTCGGGTGTAGCCGTTTCGGTGCTGGCAGATTGGCGGTAGCAGATCGGCGCTAGCGCAGCTGCTCGTGAAGCACCCGAACTGCACCTGCTGGCACGGCGAGTGTTCCCGCGACGGACTCCCCCGTCGTCAGCTCGTCCCCGGTCCCGGCGATCGAGACGTCGTCGGCCGAGTGGTTGATCACGAACAGAAATCGATCATGCCCGTTGGAGCGAACAACGACCTCTACGTCAGGTCCAAGCGATGATGCTCCGGTGATCCCGGCGGTCATGACCTCGCGGGCCATGAGCGAGCGGAATGCCTCGTCGTCGAGCGCGGTAGCGATGTACACCGCCCGTCCAGTGCCGAACGCATTCGAGACGATGGCCGGATGTCCAGCAAGCTGTCCGTCCGCGAATCGAGCAAGGACCGTCGCTGTCGTCACTCGCACGACCTCGCTCCAAATCGATCCCCGCGAGCCATCGTTGAGCACGACAGATTCTCCAGCGTTGAGGGGGAAGAACTCCTCCGTCCAGGCTCCCAGCATCTCCGCAAAGGCTCCGGGGGGCTCTGCGCGGCTCACGTCCATGCGCAAGCGAAGTTCTTCGTCAGCAAGACCGGAGAAGAACGTAACAATCACGTTGCCGCCGGTAGCAACAAAGTCGCTGATCGCGGTCGCCTCTGCGCTACTCAACGAGTACAGCGCCGGAACGACAACGATCGAGTAGTCGGCAAGGTCAGCACCCGGTGGAACGATATCGGTCGTGACCCCGTTGGAGCGGAGGGCCGCGTAAGCGCGATGTGCCTCACGCAGATGGTCAACGTCTTGCGAGGGGTTGGAGTGCGCGCTCAGCGCCCACCACGACTCCCAGCTGAACATCACTGCCGCTCGCGCCTCAACTCGACTCCCCGCCACGGGTGCCAGTCGCTCAAGGAGTGAGCCGAGCTCGACGGACTCGCGCCAGATCTTGGAGTCGGTCCCGGCATGGGGGAGCAGCGCAGAGTGAAACTTCTCTGCGCCTTGGCGGGATGCCCGCCATTGGAAGAAACAGATGCCGTCGGCTCCACGCGCAATGTGCGATGCCACAGTCCGAGTGAGTTCACCGGGCGTCTTTGCGATGTTGCGCGGCTGCCAACTTACCGCGCTTGTTGCTGTCTCCATCAGCATCCACGGATTGCCGTTGGCGAGGCCCCGGGTCAGATCTGCCGAGAATGAAAGTTCGCGCTCTGGATGTTCGAGTCGGTGGTCAAGATAGTGGTCGTTGGCAATGAGGTCCATCTCCGGGGCCCACCGCCAGTAATCCTGAGTGCGGATGTGGGCCGTGACCATGAAGTTCGTCGTGACAGGGATGGTGCTTGCGGTGCGAATCACGGCCAGCTCTTGAGCGTAATAGTCGAGCAACTCGGCTGAACTAAAGCGCGCGAAGTCATGGATGTGGGCCGGATTTGCTGCGGCGAGGGTTGCGCGTGGCGGGAGGATCTCTTCCCAAGTTCCATACCGCTGACTCCAAAAGCTGGTTCCCCACGCATCATTGAGGCGTTCGATGGTGCCGTATCGCGACTCCAGCCACCGTCTGAACGACGCAGCAGACACATCGCAGTAGCACAGCGCGTTGTGGCATCCGAGTTCGTTCGAGACGTGCCACAGCGCGACAGCAGGGTGAGTGCCGTATCGCTCGGCAACCTTGCCGACGAGTCGCATTGCGTATTCGCGGAACACCGGTGAACTTGGGCACCACGCCTGGCGACCGCCCGGCCATCGGGTCGTGCCGTCAGCCATCACCGGGAGGATTTCGGGATGCTTGGTCGAGAGCCACGGCGGAGGCGACGATGTACCGGTGCCGAGATTGATGCGGATGCCGTTCTCGTGCAGCAGCGCGACGATCGTGTCGAGGGCCGAAAAGTCGTACTCCCCATCGCGCGGCTCGACAGTGGCCCAGCCGAAGATGTTGATCGCAACCATACCGATGCCAGCCTCGACCATGAGCGCAACGTCGTCACTCCACACTTCGGATGGCCACTGCTCCGGGTTGTAGTCGCACCCGAAAACGATCGAATCGCCTTGCCAGTTGCGGGCAACTGGGGCTGGCTGATGTCGCTCCACAGCCGCCTCCTTCAACTCGCCTGTGAGCGTGCACAGACCATCACGAAAATAAACCCACTGTCAAAAGTGGGTCGACAAATAGCGTAGACCGACCGCAATAACGGTGTCAATTGGGAACGTTCCCGCAATCCCGGTTTTGCTGCAACAACCCCACTAACATGACAAACATGTCCCCGCACGTCGAACGGCCGAAGCGAGCGACGATCTTCGACGTTGCCATTCAGGCCAACGTGTCGCGAGGAACCGTGTCCAGGGTGCTGAACGGCGAACGCTATGTGTCAGCATCCGCTCGTGAAGCGATCGAGTCGGCGATCGCAAAAGTCGGCTACGTGCGTAACATGGCGGCCCGCAATCTCGCGGCTAGGAGCACACGCGCCGTCGGCCTGATCGTTCATGAGCCGCACTCGGTGTTTCTCGAGGACCCCAATATCGGAGCCATTCTGCTTGGCACGAATGAGCGGCTATCCGAAGATGACTACCAACTCGTCTGCCTCATCATCGGCTCCGATCGAGACTCAGCCAGAGTCGCTGACTTCTTACGGGGCGGTTTCGTAGATGGGGCCATTCTCGTGTCGGCAAGAGAGCACGATCCGATCGCGCTCGCAATTGCCCAGATCGGATTGCCCGCTGTAACGGTCGGCCGCCCATCTGACGTGCCGGCGATCCCGTTTGTGGGAATCGACAATCACACCGCTGCGCGCGAGGTCACGACTCGCTTGCTCGCGACTGGCAGATCGAAAGTCGGCATGATCGCAGCAGCGCTCGACCGTGATTCTGGCGCTGACCGACTGGCTGGGTTCCGAGAAGCGCTAGGCGATCACTTCGACGAGCGTCTCGTCGTGGACTACCCGCTCTACTCGAGACAGACCGGAGTTGATGGCATCCGGGAGCTCCTCGCGCGCGAGCCGGGGCTCGACGGTGTATTTGCCGCCTCCGACGCGATCGCGGCTGGTGCGATCGACGTGCTCCGCCTAACCGGCCACCGAGTTCCCGAAGACATTGGCATCGTCGGGTTTGACGACAGCGACTGGGCGATGCGCTGCCAGCCGCAACTGTCAACCGTGCGCCAGCCAGCCGATCTGCTCGGGCGGGAAGCGGCATCCATTGTGCTCGCTCTCGTCAGCGGCACCGCCCCTGAGCGCACCGGAACGTTGCTCCCGACCGAGATCGTGTGGCGAGACTCCGCTTAGGCCGCTTAGGCCGCATGTGCCGATTGTGCCGATTGTGCCGCTTGTGCCGATTAGGCTTCACGGGCCGCTTGTGACATGAGGATGCGTGGCACACACCGCTCGTCGAGGGACGCCAGCGGCTACAGTCGGCTTCGATACTGCTGGCGGATGATCGGCTGCGTGTCGACGGGAGGCTCGGCGTGCACGGCCATCGACCACACCGGTCGCTCGCCAGTCAGCACCCACGCCGCCTGAACGGCGGCACCGAGCGCAACGTACTCGGCAGGCCGTGGAACAACAACGTTCGCAGCAAACACCTGTGCCGCGATCGCCGCGACGGCAGGATTCTGAGCCGCACCGCCGATGAGCATGATCCGGTTCGCGACAACACCGTTCTCGATGAGGGCGTCTAGGCCGTCTGCCAGCCCGCAGAGCAAGCCTTCGATCGCGGCGCGCGCGAGATTCTCGCGGGACGTCGAAGCGAGCGTCATGCCAAACAGGGTTGCCGTGGCATCCGGTCGGTTGGGCGTTCGTTCCCCCTCGAAGAACGGTTGGAGCACGAGGCCAGAACACCCCGGCTTGGCCCGCAGGGCGAGCGTACCGAGTTCATCGAGGCTCACCCCGAGGAGTTCAGCAACGGAATCGAGTACCCGGGCGGCGTTCAATGTCGCGACGAGCGGAAGATAGTTTCCGCTCGCATCGGCGAACCCGGCGATCGTGCCGGTTGGCTCGCGCGAAGGCTGCTCGGTAACCGCGAAGACCGTGCCGCTCGTGCCGATCGACACAACGACATCGCCAGGGCGCGCCCCAAGCCCGAGTGCCGCTCCGGCATTGTCACCGGCACCGGCAGCCATCAGCGGTCCGCCGTGCGCGGCCGAGCCAGGAGATTCGCCGGGGCCGAGGACGCGCGGCACGAGCGTGCCAGCATGACCGACACTGGCCGCTAGCAGCTGTTCGTCATAGTCGCCGGTGGCAGGATTCCAATAGCCGGTGCCACTCGCGTCTGAACGATCTGTTGTGAGCTCGCCAAGACGAGGTCCGCCTGCCGCGGCATCCGCTGGTCCGAAGCCACGCAGGCGCCAGGTCAACCAGTCGTGCGGGAGCGCTACGGCGGCAACCCGGCGTGCGTTCTCGGGCTCTGCGTCTCGCAACCACCTCAGCTTCGTACTCGTAAATGAAGCCACCGGGCGCGAACCGGTGCGCTCGACAATGTCCGGGAACTCGGCCGTAAGGTCGCGCGCTGCCTGCGCGGAACGGGTGTCATTCCAGAGCAGGGCTGGGCGGATCACGCGTCCTTCGTCGTCGAGCACGACCATGCCGTGCTGCTGCGCGCCGATCGAAATCGCGGCAACATCGTCGAGTCCGCCTGCATGCGTCACCGCCGTTTGGAGAGCGACCCACCACGCATCCGGGTCAACCTCCGTACCACTGGGGTGCGGTGCGCGACCTTCGCGAACGATCGCGCCAGTCGCGGCATCCACCACAACCACTTTGCAGTTTTGGGTCGACTAGTCGACCCCGGCAACCAGCGTCACG
>ENA-OFDP01001054-OFDP01001054.1-metagenomes-genome-assembly--contig:-NODE-1054-length-11140-cov-2.693009_pt1 | contig 11140 bp, 8 predicted proteins | sample MGYA00153389_OFDP01 | MGnify analysis MGYA00153389 | reverse complement strand
AAAGATATAGCGGATAGCCCGGCCCGTTTTTCACGGGAAGCCCTAAATTGTATTTAAAATTCTTAATATCAATTATTTAAAAAATAAATCAAAATAAATCAAATCGCATAACGGGTAAAATTAGAAAATAAAAAAATATTCTAACCGCACAATAATCTTAAAAACTAAAACAGAATCACCAGAATTAAAAAATCAATTAAACTAAACCTCAATAAAAATTCAGCTTGAATAAAATTACTTACATTAATTTACACTGAATATCCTGATCACTCTGTATCTGATCCAACACATGTTGGTTCATTTCTATTTTCAATGATCTTGAGGTCATTTCCACAACTACATTATCTACTGGATCGGTAAATTTAAATCGCACAGGCAAATTACCCGGATTGCTTTTCACCATGTCTGCAATTACATTCATCTGATTTTCAAACGATTTGCCCAAGGGTAACATAAAAACTACTCCTTTTGCCATCTTGTCTTTTATTTCGGCCAACAATTGAATGTTGTAAATCGCAATTTCCCATTCATCATTAAATTTTCTTTTTTCCGCTTTCGCTTGTACAAATAAAAATAATCCGGTTGAAACATTTAATGGATCCAAGAAATGTTTCCATTTCAAATATTTTTCAGAAAATAAAGTCAATGAAATGTTATCACTCAAATCTTCAATCGTGAAATTTCCAAAAGGATTTCCATTTTTTTGAGAAATACGATGACTTACTGACGACACCATTCCACCGAATTTGAGATCTCTTCCTTTTAAAGCTGCGGGATCTTTCAATTCTGCTATACTAACATTACAAAAATTCTCTAACTCCATTCTATACACATCCAGCGGATGACCAGAAAGGTAAATTCCGATCATTTCTTTTTCGTGCGCCAACTTTTCTTGATTGCGCCACTCCTCAAAATATGGTAAAGATGGTTCTTCAATATTCATCGCACCCGAATCGCCAAAAAGTGAATTCTGAGAGCTGGCCAAATTATTCTGATAATCTGATCCGTATTTTATCAGTTTTTCAATTCCGTTCAATCTATCGCTGCCAACTACTCCAAAATACTGAGCTCGATTTATTTCTTTAAAAGAATCGAAAGAACCACTGTAAACTAGGTTTTCGATGGATTTTTTATTCACCGTTCGCATATTATTTCTTCGCACAAATTCAAAAACTGAGCGAAATGGTCCAGCATTTTCTCGTTCGGCAATTATGGCATCCACAGCTTTTTCTCCTACTCCTTTTATTCCAGTAAGTCCAAATCGAATTTCGCCTTTTGCATTTACCGCAAAACCATAACTACTTTCATTTACATCTGGACCAAGTACTGGTATTCGTATTTTGCGACATTCCTCCATAAAAAATGTCACATCTTCAATATTATTTTGACTATTCAACGTAGCGGCCATATATTCTGCTGGGTAATGTGCTTTTAAATAAGCAGTTTGAAAAGCAATGAATGAATAGCAAGTAGCATGCGATTTATTAAATGCGTATGATGCAAATGCTTCCCAATCTACCCAAACCTTTTCTGCAATTTTCAAATCATGTCCGTTTGCTTTGCAACCGTCCAAAAACTTGGGTTTCATTTTGTCCAATACATCTTTCTGCTTTTTACCCATTGCTTTTCTTAAGGTATCGGCTGTGAAAGCAACATCACTCGTTCCTGATATACCGTAACACCGTACGTTTCTTTTAAAAGATCAGCTGTTACTTCAAAATCATAACTTGTTTCTTCTAATCCATGTTTTCGTTTAATAAATTTAGGGATATGTTCCATCGGACCTGGTCGGTACAAGGCGTTCATGGCAATTAAATCTTCAAATTTATCGGGTTTCAGATCTTTCAAATATTTCTGCATTCCCGGACTTTCAAACTGGAAAATTGCAACGGTATCTCCCCGTTGAAAAAGTTCATACGTTTTTTGATCATCCAACGGAACGGTGTCAATATCAATTTTTACCTGATGGTTTTTTTCTATTAAGTCTAATGCCGTTTTTATAATGGTCAGGGTTTTTAATCCTAAAAAGTCCATTTTAAGCAAGCCGGCATCTTCAATTATTTTTCCATCAAATTGAGTGACTAATAAATCTGAATCTTTAGCAACTGTTAATGGAATATATTCCATCAAATCATGAGGTGCAATTATAACTGCGGATGCATGTATTCCGGTATTACGCACAGAGCCTTCCAATTTGAGTGCTTCTTTCAAAACTTTAGCCTGTGGAGTATTACCATCTGAAATAATTTTTCGGAGTTGTTTTACTTTAACTAAATCATCAGCATTAATTTCTTCTGCTACTTTTTCTATGGGCGAAGTCATTAAAAAAACTAAATTCGTACCTGCTTTATCTGGAACTAATTTGGTTAAAGAAGTTGAATCGGCTAGTGGCAAATTTAGAACCCTGGCTACATCTTTGATAGCAGATTTTGCTGCCATAGTACCGTAGTTTATGATTTGGGCTACTTGATTTCTGCCATATTTTTCCACCACATAATCCAAAACTTTTTGGCGACCAACATCATCAAAGTCCGTATCAATATCGGGCATTGATTTTCGCTCAGGGTTTAAAAAACGCTCGAAAAGTAATCCGTATTTTATGGGGTCGATATTGGTGATTCCGATACAATAAGCAACTGCAGATCCGGCTGCAGAACCACGGCCGGGACCTATAATCACTCCCATATCACGTCCTTCGCGTATAAAATCTGCAACAATCAAAAAATATCCCGGGAAACCCATGGTTTTTATAACGTGCAGTTCAAAATTAAGTCGTTCCTCAATTTCCGCTGAAAGATTACTATATCTCTCAGCTGCTCCTTTAAAAGTTAGATGCCGTAGATAATCATCACCATCCAAATATCCAGGCGGAATTGGAAAATTTGGAACTAGAATATCCCGTTTTAACGAAAATTCTGAAACTTTATCTATAATCTCGTTGGTATTATCTAAAGATTGCGGCAAGTCGTGAAAGAGTTTTTCCATTTGAGAGGTCGTTTTAAAGAAAAACTCATCATTTGGGAAACCAAAACGATAGCCTTTGCCACCCTCTTCATCGGTTGCTTTTGGGGTTTCTTGCAAATCGCCAGTATTCACACATAATAAAATATCATGTGCATTGGCATCTTCCTGATCTACATAATGAGAATCGTTGGAGCAAATAATTTTAACATTGTATTTTTTAGCAAACTTTAATAAAACGATGTTCACTTTTTCTTGATCATCAATTCCATGGCGTTGAAGTTCGATGTAATAATCTTCACCAAAAATATCCAGATACCATTTAAATATTTTTTCGCCTTCTTCTTCCCCTTTACTCAAAATAGTTCTGGGAACTTCGGCACCTAAACAACAGGTTGTTGCAATTAATCCTTTATGGTATTTGAGTAATAATTCCTTATCAATTCTTGGCCATTTACTATACAAACCTTCAATAAAGCCTAAAGAGCATAATTTTGAAAGGTTTTTATACCCTTCATGATCTTTGGCCAATAATAATTGATGAAAACGCTGATCTTTATTTTCTTTGGTAAACTGCTTTTTATGCCGATCGGCAACCATATAAAATTCGCAGCCTACTATTGGTTTTATGCCATTCTTTTGAGCTTCGGCAACAAACTTAAACGCACCAAACATGTTTCCATGGTCAGTCATTGCAATTGCTTTCATTCCATCAGCTTTTGCTTTATGCATGAGTTTAGAAATATCTGCTGCTCCATCAAGAAGCGAAAACTGTGTATGTACGTGGAGGTGGGTGAACTGCATCGAATAAAATTAAAGGATTGCAAAGTTAATGATTGTGCACGCTTTGCTGCCAGAACTTTTCAACAGCCTAATGAGCATAAACTGTTTTAACTACTTTTGAATATGTCAGTTTCGAATCTTTTTTTTATAATATTTTTTGCCTTTTGCTCAATATATGCTTGTAAGCAACAAGTTGATAATAAACAAAACAATTCGATTGAATTGTACTTACCTCTATCAGAAGTAAATGCAAATAAGGCTACTGTTCTTTTCTTTTTGTCGCCTACTTGTCCACTTTGCATTGACTATGCATTAACTATTTCCGAATTACAAAAAGAATTTCAGAGTGAAAAAATAAACATGAAAGGTATTTTCAGTGGAAGCGATTATACAGAAGAAGAAAAACAAACATACCTGCAAACTTACCAACCATTGATTCCGATAATAAATGATACTGCTAATTTGTTTGTTAAAAAATATAAGGCCACAATTACACCAGAAGTAATAGTAGTAAACCAAAAAGGAAATATTGTTTACCGAGGATCAATTGATAATTGGGTAATGGAATTAGGAAGAAGAAAACCTAAAGCAACAAAATTTTATTTGAAAGATGCAATAAGATCTATATTGGAAGAAAAAAATATTGCTGTTTCAGAAACTAATCCTATTGGTTGTTTAATTGAATAATTTTAACATGAAGAAAATTAAACTCGAACATAAAAAGCTAATCGGTTTTTTACTTTTATTTATTACTATCTCCTGCAAAGAAATTAAAAAAGATGTTGAGTCCGAAACCAACAGAGAGGTAACATTCAATCAAGACATTGCACCAATAATTCACCAAAATTGTACTCCGTGCCATCGAAAAGGAGAAGCTGGACCATTTGTACTAGAAACTTATAAAGACGTTGCGAAGCGATCTCGCATGATAAAAAAAGTAACTGAGGATAGATACATGCCACCTTGGCCGGCCGATCATACATACAGTAACTTTTGCGATGAACGTGTTTTGGAACAATCAGAAATAGAATTAATTGCTCAGTGGGTAAAACAAGGAAAAAAAGAAGGAGACAAAAAATTAATGCCTCCAATTCCAGTGTTTTCTGCTTATTCAGAGTTCGGCAAACCGGACATGGTATTGAGAATGCAAAAGCCGATTATGATAAAAGGAGATGGTGCTGAAAATTTTTATATAGTAAAAATTCCTTTTACCATGAAAAAAGATACATTTGTAAAGTTTATCGAATTTGTACCCAATCAAAAAAAATTACTTCATCACATGAATGGATCTATAATTCAATATGAAAAACAAGCACCTTCAAGGATGTCTAAAGAGCCATTCATATTGAATAGTGAAATAGAAAACGATAAATTTCTTTACCAAAAATTAGGAGTACTTTATGATGATGGAAGTTATCCTCTTCTTACTCCTTCTGTTTCCAATTATTTGCCAGGGGTATTTGCTTCCAAATATCCCGATGGAATTGGAGGATTCAAGCTTCGTAAAAATGGAGTAATGATTCTTAGAGATTTGCATCTTGGCCCATCTGCAAAAAATGTAACGGAAAATTCATATTTCAATTTTTATTTTGACAATAAGCCACCAGTACGCCGAACAGTAGAAATCCAAATGGGAACGTATGGTGTTTCAGAAATAATTCCGAAATTAAGTATACCAGCAAATACGGTTAAATCGTTTACATCGGAATTAGGTGTACCCGTAGATATTTCGATATTAACCATTAATCCACACATGCACAGAATTGGTAAAACATTCAAGGCCTTTGCTACTACACCCGAAGGAATGATTATTCCTTTGATTAAAATAAATGATTGGGATTTTAGATGGCAATATTTTTACACCTTTCGTAAAATGTTAAAAATACCTAAAGGTTCTATAATCCGGGTAGAAGCCAGTTTTGACAATACGTTAAACAACGAAGATAATCCATTTGATCCACCTCAATTAATAGAAGAAAAAGAAGGAAGCATGCGATCTACCGATGAAATGCTACAATTTATAATTACCTACATGCCCTATAAGACTGGTGATGAAAATATCAGCCTGGAAAATAAAAAATGAAATATCAATTACATTCTAAAAATCTTATTATTGGGATTCAATGTCACGGTGCAGAATTGTCAAGCGTTATATCAATCGATGGAATTGAATATATATGGCAAGCCGACCCAGCGGTTTGGGGCCGACATGCTCCTATTCTTTTTCCAATAGTTGGAAAACTTAAAGACAGCAAATATAAATACGATGAAAAAGTTTATGAATTATCTCAGCATGGTTTTGCCAGAGATAGCAAATTTACATTAATTGGAAAAACGAGTAATTCCTTGGTATTCCTATTACGATGGAGTAATGAAAGTTTGAAAATGTATCCATTCAAATTTGAATTGATGATTTACTATACCTTATCAGATAAAACTTTATCCATAAAATATGAAGTTCTGAATTCTGATAATAAAGAAATGCTTTTTTCAATTGGTGCTCATCCAGCATTTAAAATGCCTTTATTTAAAGATGAGCGTTATGATAATTACTACTTAGAGTTTGACAAAGAGGAAGAAATAAACCAATGGGAGTTAAATGCTGGTTTACTTTCAGGCAAACAAAAAACTATTACACTTGAAGATCAAAAATTACACTTAAGCCACAGCTTATTTGCTTCAGATGCCATTGTGCTTAAAAATATAAAATCTAACGAAATAACTATACGAAATCAAAACCACCAACATGGTATTCGGTTTCAATTTCAAAATTTTCCATATTTCGGAATTTGGAGTAAAAACAATGCTGATTTTGTATGTCTTGAACCTTGGAATGGAATCACCGACTCACAAAATGCAACAGGTGAAATGACTGAAAAGGAAGGGATTTTAAAACTTGCCCCTCAAGAATCGTTTACTTGTAGTTATTCTATAGAGTTTTTCTAAAATTTTCGTTAGCTCGGTTATACTCCATAAATAATGATTTATCATTTGAGTGTTAAGATTTAAGATTCTTTTCTTCATTTATTATCAAAAGAAAAAAGTCCGAAATGAAACAAAGTTTGTTGATTTTAATGTTCATAGACTTTTGAAAACTAACGAAAAATATTAAACTTATTAAATTTAAGAACGAGCTAAGTGTTGGCAACCGAGCAAAATACCCATTAACTGGTATTGTTAAATTTTCTATCATAAGTGTTCTTTGAGAAAAAAACTCTATATGAAAAAACAAATTAAAACAATGGTAAGTGCATCAACAGCAGGCAAGTCACAGGTATTTCAGGAAGGTGATAAATTATTAAATATCGGTATCGGTTTAGGAAGCAACTTAGGTGGAAGTGGCTATTCTAATACCATACCTCCAATAAGTGCAAGTCTCGAATATGGAATTACTGAAGATATTAGTGTCGGTGGTTTAGTTTCTTATTCTGGTTCAAGTTATAAAATACCAACTGGATTTGGCGATTATGAATTTACCTATTCGTACATCGTTATTGGAGCCAGAGGTTCGTACCATTTGGATGTTTCTGACAAGTTTGACCCTTATGGCGGACTTTTACTTGGGTATAATATTGCTTCCGTAAATGTAAATGAACCAGCAGGATACACAGGATTTCCGATTAATGCTACAAGTGCTGGAGGCATAATACTTGCCGGACATGTAGGTGGCCGATATTACTTTAATGAAAAAACTGCAGCATTTGCAGAACTTGGATATGGAATTTCTTTCCTAACCTTAGGTGCATCTTTCAAATTCTAAACAATTTTAAACACTGGAAGCTACTCATTAACTGATTCCTGTGATTATTTTATTATTTCTATTCTAATATTTCTTACCTGATAATTTTTCAAATTTTCTTTAGAAGCTAATCCAGCTCTTCGCTGTATCTTTTTACGGCTCAAAAAAATGAGCCTAAAAAGGATGCCGCTACGATCTGGGTTACAGAATTTCACTTCGTAATCTAAATCGTCATTGTAAGCTTATTGCATTTTATTTCCAATTCAAAATTCTTACATTGAACAGAATTAAAATTTATTTTCCGATAAACAGATGTTTAGAACCTCCGATTCTCATTTTATACTGGCAATCATAAAATCCATTTTCAAAAAACAAACAGAATTTTAAAAAATTAAAAAAATATTTGCCTATAAGCCGATAAAAATTAACTTTGCACCATTAACAAAAATGCCTTAATGATTATAAAAAAGGCGATTAACCTCTAATTTCAAACATTTTTATGCCAAACATTGGAAAAATAGCTCAGATAATTGGTCCGGTAGTGGATGTAAGCTTTACAGATGCTAATGCAAAATTGCCAAATATTCTGGATGCACTGGTTGTAACAAAAGAAAATGGTCAAAAAATTATTCTTGAATGCCAACAGCATTTGGGTGAAGACCGTGTTCGAACAATTGCAATGGACTCAACTGACGGACTAGTTCGAGGTATGGATGTTGTAGATTCTGGAAATCCAATAAAAATGCCAATTGGCGATAAAATTAAAGGAAGATTATTCAATGTAGTTGGCGAAGCAATTGATGGAATTAACGAAGTTGATAATGCTGATGGCTATTCTATTCATCGAAAAGCCCCTCGATTCGAAGATCTTTCCACAGAAAATGAGGTTTTATTTACTGGAATTAAGGTTATCGATTTATTAGAGCCTTATGCTAAAGGTGGTAAAATTGGTCTTTTTGGTGGAGCAGGTGTTGGAAAAACAGTTTTAATTATGGAACTGGTAAACAACATTGCTAAAGCGTATGAAGGTTTATCGGTTTTTGCAGGTGTTGGAGAAAGAACCCGTGAAGGAAATGATTTATTGAGAGAATTTTTAGAATCTGGTGTTATTAATTATGGCGAAGAATTTAATCATTCAATGGAGCAAGGTGGATGGGATTTGTCTAAAGTTGATTTAGAAAAATTAAAAGAATCTAAAGCAACATTGGTTTTCGGACAAATGAATGAGCCTCCAGGAGCAAGAGCTCGAGTTGCACTTTCTGGTTTGACGGTTGCAGAATATTTCCGTGATGGCGATGAGCAAAGCGGCGGACGAGATATTTTATTTTTTATTGATAATATTTTCCGTTTCACACAAGCAGGTTCTGAAGTATCGGCGCTTTTAGGTCGTATGCCATCAGCTGTAGGTTACCAACCAACATTGGCAACCGAAATGGGATTGATGCAAGAACGAATTACTTCTACAAAAAGAGGTTCAATAACTTCTGTACAAGCAGTTTATGTACCAGCAGATGATTTAACTGATCCAGCTCCAGCAACTACATTTGCCCATTTGGATGCTACAACAGTACTTTCGCGTAAAATTGCAGAATTAGGAATTTACCCTGCGGTTGATCCATTGGATTCAACCTCTAGAATTTTGAATGAAGCTGTTTTAGGAGCAGAACATTATAGAACTGCACAAAAAGTGAAAGAAATACTACAGCGATACAAAGAATTGCAAGATATTATTGCCATTCTTGGAATGGATGAGTTATCTGAAGAAGATAAATTGGTTGTTGGTCGTGCCCGAAGAGTTCAACGTTTTCTTTCTCAGCCGTTTTTTGTTGCTGAGCAGTTTACTGGTTTAAAAGGCGTTTTGGTCGACATTAAAGATACCATTAAGGGTTTTAACATGATTATGGATGGTGCAGTTGATGAGTATCCAGAAGCAGCTTTTAACTTGGTTGGTACCATTGAAGATGCGATCGAAAAAGGTAAAAAGTTAATGGCAGAAGCATAAATATAAAAGTTTTTTTATTTTAATAAAATAAAAGTTTTGAACTATAATTATTGAATTTACACTTAATAAAGCACAAATGATTCTCGACATATTAACCCCTGATAAAAAAATATATTCAGGAGAAATAATTTCAGTTCAGGTGCCTGGCACATCCGGATCTTTTGAGATATTGAAAAATCACGTAGCTATTATTTCTACTTTAGAAAAAGGAAAGGTGAAAGTAAAATCTAAAACAGGTACAGAAGTTTTTTTAATTGAAGGTGGAGTAATTGAAGTGGTAAAAAATAAAGTAACACTATTGGCCGAAGGTATAAGCAATTAAAGTTTAAAATATTTATACTATAAAAAAGCCCGTTTGAATAAATCAAACGGGCTTTTTTGGCTTTTATATGTTCTTTATTGTTTATATATAATGAAATTCCCTTTAGCTAAGTTATTGCCAGTTAGTAATTGGTAATAATAAATACCATTCGTTTTGTCGCTTGTATTAATTGATATTTCTTGCATACCAGCATTACCTTTTACAAGTTTCTTTTCAACTAATTGACCTAATTCATTATAAATAAATAACTCTACTTCAGAAGACTTTTTTAGGTTATAATTAATCTTAAATATATCCCCGCTCACCGGATTTGGAAAAATAGAAGAAGAAGTTATTATATCATTAAAAGAGTTAATACCAGAAGTAGGTATTGTACCAAAAAATGCAAAATTATCTACAAACATGGTAACTCCCAAGGGTGCAGAAAACAAAGTTGATGTGTCTAATAAATTGTTAAATCCTTTGGTTGTGCTTACAGCAATAATTGCAGTATCCGGAAAATCGTTAGCGGTATAAATAATAGGAATTGAAAATTGAGTATACACAGAAGCCGGACCAAATAATTTTATTCCTCCTCCTACAGGCAAAGACTGACCTAGAGTAGCATTGTATTTAGTTAGAATTACTGTAATTAAACCAGAATCTGGAGCATTGGTAAAGGCATATTTGTAGGAACCACGCAATTCTGCAGAACGATTGGAATAAGCAAAACCTGGTTTAAATGTTTGAGCAGTTATATTTACTGAACCAGTAAACATTGCTCCTGGAACGCCAACTGTATCTCCTGCATTTTGAGGATATGATTCAAGTTTAGCAGCAAAACTTCCAGAAAATTTATCATTGCTTTTAAAAACATTAGGTCTGGGAGTACCTGAAGTTAAGATAAAGGCAAAATTTGTGCTAACATATCCTTCTGGTTCTTGATAGATAAAGTAATTAGTCCATTGCTCAAAACCAGGGTTGATCTGGGCAAAAGAATTGAAAAAACAAACAACAACACTCATTAATAGAAGAATTTTTTTCATTGGTATATATATTAAAAGTCTAAAGATAAAAAAAGGGAGCATGTTTCCATATTCCCTTTTTATTATAAAATCGTAAACTGAAACACTTGTTAGAAGCCTCCGAAAGAAATTCCAAATGAAACTGGAGTTAATTTAGTTTGATCGCTGTCTTGAAATAGATCGTTTAATGCATATTTTCCATAGATCGAGAAATTCTGATAAGCAATTCTGGCTACAGCTCCATATCTAAATGGTTGCAAATTATAATCGTCTCGTTGCTTTTGTTTTCCATTTTTATCATTTTTAGGGTTTATGTCTCTTTCATAAGC
>ENA-OFDP01001053-OFDP01001053.1-metagenomes-genome-assembly--contig:-NODE-1053-length-11142-cov-2.435104_pt1 | contig 11142 bp, 13 predicted proteins | sample MGYA00153389_OFDP01 | MGnify analysis MGYA00153389 | reverse complement strand
CTAGTGGCCAAAGAAGGCCTCAAGCGCCTGCATCAGGCCCATCATCCGCGCGCATGAATGTTCATTCACGTCCAACAAACACGCTGTTTCAGGTTTCATGGCAAAATATGGCCACTCCTTGCATTGGCATGGATCACTAAAAGTTCTCCACAAGGTTGCTAAACAATGCGTTTAATTAGAATTTCGATGGCTCTGTTTTTCGTATTCACCGTTTCTGTTGCATTCGCGCAACCGCGCATCAACAAGCCAGCTCAGCCGGCGGTTGGCGCCGCTAACGACTCTGCCGTTCGGGCCGCTATTGAAAAAGCAATGCCCGATGCTCAAATTGACAGCATTAAAGTCTCGCCCATTGCTGGCTATCGTGAAGTCGCCATGGGCGGCCGTGTAGTCTACGTTTCAGCGGATGGTCGTTATCTCATTCAAGGCAGTTTATTTGACTTGACCACACGGACCAGCCTGACTGAAAGTAGCCAAACAATAATTCGCAAAGGTATTTTGGCGAAGATTGGACCTGAGCGTCGCATTATTTTTGCTTCAGCAAAACCCAAGCACCGAGTCACGGTATTTACCGATATTGATTGTGGTTATTGCCGCAAAATGCATCAGCAAATGGCCGATTACAACAAGCTGGGTATCAGCGTGGAGTATCTGTTTTATCCGCGCGCCGGTATGGACTCCGAGGCGGCTGCCAAGGCAATTAGTGTCTGGTGCTCGGCAGATCGCCGTAAAGCCATGACAGATGCTAAAAATGATCGTCCTGTTGCAAAAAAGACCTGCACCAACCCCGTTGCTGCCGACTATGCGCTAGGCCAAAAAATCGGCTTTGACGGTACCCCCGCCGTATATTCGGCGGATGGCTCGCAAATTGGTGGCTACCTAGCGCCCGCGCAAATGCTCGCCACGTTGGACAAATTAGCGAAAAGTGCCGGTAAATAAGGTTTTAAAACAGCAAGATTACTAAGCTATTGGGCGATTGTTGAATCGCCCCTACTGGGCCAATAATCCCCAGCCTGTTAGAATAGCAGCCCCGAATATACGGATTTTTTGGACATGATCGTCCTAGAGGGCCTAGCCGCTCTGTCGCCATTTCGCCGCGACCGTCTTGAAACACGTTTACGCCAGCTAGCCCCCAATATTTGCATTCAAGGCGCTTGGCATATTTATTTTGTGGAACCCGAGCTTGGTCAGTCGCTGGACAGCGCTGCTATTGGCAGAATTTTGGAAGGCTGCCCAGCGACTGAAACATTGCAAAACGGCCGCGCTTGGGAACGCTGTCACCCTGGGCCAGCAAAGCGACCGAGATTGTGCGCGGTGCCGGCCATCAAGTAAAACGCGTCGAGCGCGGACTGCGTTTAGATATCAGCGGCATGCCGTCCGCTACCGATAAAAACTTCGACAAAGTGCAAGCGGCCCTGTTTGATCCGATGACACAATCTTTGCTTTTGTCACGTGAACATGCGGCGCAATTATTTACCCATTTACCGGCGGGAAAATTGCAGCATATTGCGATGGCGCATTTGTCAGAGGCTAATCTGCGTCTCGGCCTGGCTTTGTCGCCTGATGAAATTGAATATTTGCAAAGCTGTTACAGCGACATGGGGCGCGACGCCACCGACGCCGAGTTAATGATGTTTGCACAAGCGAACTCGGAACATTGCCGTCATAAAATTTTCAATGCCAATTATATTATTGATGGCGAAGTTGAACCGCATTCGCTATTCCAAATGATTAAAAACACCCATGCCAAATCACCGCAATTAACTTTAAGTGCCTACAAAGATAATGCGGCGGTCGTGCAGGGTTTTTCGGCCACACGTTTTCGCCCCGACTTGCATACCGGTGAATATCAACGCAGCGCTTCTTATGAAAGTGCATTTTGTATCAAGGTTGAAACTCATAACCACCCGACGGCAATTTCGCCATTTCCCGGTGCTAGCACAGGTTCCGGCGGTGAAATTCGGGATGAAGGCGCAACGGGCCGTGGTGGAAAGCCCAAGGCTGGCTTGACCGGATTTTCGGTATCGCATTTGCGTATTCCAGGCACCCCGCAAGCTTGGGAAAAACCACGTTCATTAAACCCTCGCATGGCATCGGCATTGGAAATCATGCTCGACGGTCCGTTGGGGGGTGCAGCGTTTAATAATGAATTTGGCAGGCCTAATTTATGCGGTTATTTCCGCAGCTTTGAATTGCCAACAACAACCGAGAATGGCGCCTGGCCATTAACTTCTTCCGCATCTCCGCCCTTGAAAGATCGGTCTAGCACAGTCTTGCCATTGGCATCGACGATCTTTACCCAGGAGTTATCACTAAACGTCAGGCCCAGGAGGCCGCTCCCCGCACGAGATGCCGGCGTAGCCGCGGACGCGTTTTCAGCCGCTGATGGCGCCGATGGAGGTGTGACGACGGAGACGATTGGCGCTGCCGCTGTCGACACGGACGGCAGCAGCTCGACCTGAGGGGCCGCCTGCGCCGCGGTGCCAACGGCGGGCGCCGAAGCTGCCTCGGTCGGCGGCGGCGTGGTACTTGCCGCTGGTTCAGGGGCTGTCGTCGGCAGATGAATGGAATTATCAACTGCGACCGCTTTTGGGCGCCCACCTTCGGCACGATAAGGCCGAACATTCTCCCACCACCACCAGATCACCGTGACCAGCAGCGCCGAAATCACAACCGCGATGATGATGCGCCCACGCGGCGTGGCGCGCTCGCCTCCCGGCAACGGCACATTAATGTTTTGCTGCAACGGTAGAACCACCACACTCGCAGTGATGGCCGCTGCCGATTTATGGGTTGCCTCCAACAGATTCAGCGCCTGCTCCGGCTTTACACCCACTTGCTTTGCAAAATTACGTACGAAACCACGCAGGAAGGTGCCTTTCGGCAGTGCCGGAAAGTCATTCTGCTCAAGCGCACGCACTTGTTTGACACCCATCCGCAGTCGCGACGCAACATCTCCTAAAGATAAACCAGCTTTCTCCCGTGCAGCGCGCAATAAGTCGCCTACCGTTCCTTCCGGTTCACAAACAGCACCCGGCGAGAGTGCGGTTGTGGGCTCGGCATCCAGACTTACTGGATGCTGTTGTAACGGAGATGAATTGTCTGGCTTCATGATAGGCGCGTCATTCACACTGGGCTGGCGACGGCGTTAGCGGATCTCGCCGGCCTGGCGAGTCTGGATCGCATCTGGAAAGCGGCGGCGCAGTTGCTGGAGATAACTCGACTCAGCGGACTTGTCGTTCTGATTGCGGGCGATTTTCGCACCCAGAAGCAGCGCATCTGCACCGGGCGTCTGCACCAACTGATTATGCCGCGCCAGCAGCGCTTCGGCCTCGCGCACGCGCCCGTGCACAAACTCAATATCGGCTAATTCGTACATGGCATCGGCCATCCGCGGTTGGCGCTGAAGGGCGATTCTGAATTGCGCCTCGGCGGCCCTGAGGTCACCGGCTTTCTTCCAACAAACTCCAGAGTTATAAAGTGCGCTTTCGGGTGTGGCATAAAGCGGATTCTTTAATGCGGCTTGAAAATACGGTATCGCTTTTATAGCACTCTGCCGCTGGCATACAAACCAGCCGTAGTTGTTCAAAGTTTCGGAGTCATTCGGTAGCAGCCTGAGTGCTTGCTCGAATGATTGGCCCGCCTGCGCGTCATCCTGGAGTTGCATATAGATGATGCCCAGCATGTTGTGAGCTGGTGCATGGCTGGGGTTGGCTGCAGTTGCCTGTTTGGCAGCTTCCAGTGCCACCGCCAAATTGCCTAAACGGTAGTATTCCGCCGAGCGCTCCGTGTGAATTTGCGCCCGCAGAACAGGGTCGGTCTTAAACGTTTGGTCTGGTACGCGGGTTTCAATTGCCACCGTCGACACGCAGCCAGCAAGCGTGGCGAGACAAAAGGTGGCGGCAGCGAGTGTGGCAAACGGTTTTTTCACGTGAAAATCCTTGAGTCGCTAGACGGCTACGCGGCTGAATTTGATGACACTGGAACGGTTTGACTTATCGACGACCTGCCCTGCTAACTGGCCGCAAGCTGCATCGATATCATCCCCACGAGTTTTGCGGACAGTGACCACAAATCCGGCTTCCTGCAGTACCTCGCGGAAACGATGAATCGCATTATTGCTGGATCGTTGATACGGTGCTTCCGGGAACGCGTTCCATGGAATCAGATTGAATTTGCACGATAAATCGCCCACCAGTGCAACCAACTCATGCGCCTGGGCGACAGAATCATTCACCCCCTGAAGCATCACGTATTCAAATGTAACGAAATCGCGCGGTGCAGCTTGCAGGTAATCGCGAATCGATGCCAGCAATTGTGCGAGCGGATATTTCTGATTGATTGGTACCAAAACATCGCGAAGTTTGTCGTTGGGTGCATGCAGCGAAACGGCAAGTGCGACCGGACAACGTTCTTTCAAACGCGTCAGGTTGGGAGCAATACCGCTGGTCGAGAGCGTCACACGTCGACGCGAGAGGCCGTAGCCATGATCGTCCAGCATAATATCCATTGCATTGGTGACGTTGTCGAAATTTGCCAAGGGTTCGCCCATTCCCATCATGACGACATTGGAAACGATGCGCTCGCCTTTCGGATCGCGGCCCATAGCCTTGTTGGCCCACCATAGTTGGCCGATGATCTCGGCAGAGGTAAGGTTGCGATTAAATCCCTGTTTGCCCGTGGCACAGAACGTGCAATCCAGCGCGCAACCCACCTGACTCGAAATGCACAGCGTGCCGCGGCCATCTTCGGGAATGAAGACGACCTCTATGCCATTGCCAGTGCCAACATCGAGCAACCATTTGCGCGTGCCGTCTTTGGACGCTTGTTCCGTCATCAGCTTCGGCGCGGTGATCAAAGCCACACCAGGCAACTTTTCCCGCAACGATTTGGCCAGATCGGTCATTGCGTCAAAGCTATCCACACCACCCTGATGGAGCCAGCGAAAAACCTGCTTGGCCCGAAACGACTTCTCCCCCAAATCAGCAAAAAAGGTCGTCATCTCGGGCAAACTCATGCCGAGAAGGTTGGGCCTATCGCCTTTTGCGTGTTGGGGGACCGCCACAGGTCTGCTCGATATTTTTAACGGGAGTAAACGTTTAGCGCTGGAAAATAGTACGCAATTTCCAATGCGGCTGTCTCAGGCGCATCCGAACCATGAACGGCATTGGCATCGATACTGTCAGCAAAATCTGCGCGAATAGTGCCGGCAGCCGCTTTTTTCGGGTCCGTCGCGCCCATCAAATCACGATTTTTCAGAATCGCGCCCTCGCCTTCGAGCACCTGGATCATCACCGGGCCGGAAATCATAAAGCTGACCAGATCATTGAAAAACGGACGTGCTTTGTGGACCGCGTAAAAGCCTTCCGCTTCCGCACGCGACAGATGTGCCATGCGGGCAGCGATGACCTTCAGGCCTGCTTTTTCAAACCGGGAATAGATTTCGCCGATCACGTTCTTGGCGACCGCGTCGGGCTTGATTATGGAGAGTGTCTTTTCAATTGCCATTTAATAATCCTATATAACTTGATGAAAACATTGAATTTTAGCACGCATCGCTGCTTGCCGTCACGGTTTATGGTCGCTTTTCCATTGGAGTACAAGTCGATTGTTCGCGCGACGGATGACAAAGTCGTGACCGCCGGCAAGGTGCGATTTACTTTGGGGGGCGGTGCGAAATAATTGAGCAGACCATTCAGCTATTTGGGCGTGGGAAGGCGGCGGTACTTTTTGCCAAATGAGCCAGTGATATAGCGCATTGACTTGCCGCGTTTGGGCCAGCCTATCCAGCGCATCCGCAAAAGCATTTGTGCCATCCCACCGCAAATCAATTTTTGCCAGCGCTTCGAGCATCTCGTCAGCCTCACTGGCATGTTTTGCCGCGCGCGCAAGCGACGCACGGTAGTGCGGAAAGCGTCCTTCCAAGCGCGGCGCGATCTCGTGTCGTAAGAAATTCCGCATGTAACCGATATCGGTATTCGATTCGTCCTCAATCCATTTCAATCCGCGCTCACGCGCGGTCGCTTCGATGTCGGCGCGCGAAACGTGCAGCAGTGGGCGCAAAAGTATTTGCGCCGTTGAAACAACCCGGACTTCGCCCATTCCCGCCAGGCCTTTCAAACCAGTTCCACGCAAAAGCTGATGCAGGACGGTTTCAGCCTGATCGTCGGCGTGTTGCGCAAGTAACATATATGGCGAGCCCTCCTCTGCGAATGCCGCATAACGCGCTTTGCGTGCAGCGCCTTCGATGCCGGCCCCGGACAACGTATCGACGCGAACTTTTGCAGTGGTCAGCGCGATGCCGCGCGCGTCACAAATTTCCGCACAAAACGTCGCCCACGAATCCGCGTTGGGGCTCAACCCATGATGCACGTGGAGCGCCCTTAGATCCAGATGGAGTGATGCCTTCAACGCATCGACGATATCGAGCAAAACGATTGAGTCCAAGCCACCCGACAGCGCAACGCAGACACGTCCGTCGTGAGGCAGGTATCGCCGCAGGAAGCGTTCTACGATATTGACTAGCGATACGATGATTTGGTCCATATCAGCCGAATGAAACTGCATTAAAAGTACGGCTCGCGCGCCGCAATTGAAACGCTAATATTGGCGGGCCTCGCAGGACGAAACGACGCCGCAAGCCTCGCCAATGCTAGTTCTTCGCCTTCGTATTCCGCTATTCGACCAACTCGTTGAACCGGCCCAGTTCGAGCAGTTTTTTCTGCCGTTCCTGCACGATCGTGTCGGGCGATTTTTCCGAAAGACTTTTTAACGAGTCTGCAATCGCCTTCTTCAACGTCGCCGCCATTGCCGGAGGATCGCGATGCGCGCCACCGAGTGGCTCATTGAGAATTTTATCGACCAGACCAAGTGCTTTAAGTTTTGGCGCGGTGATGCCGAGCGCCTCGGCTGCTTCCGATGCCCGCGTCGAATCTTTCCACAAAATTGCCGCACAGCCTTCCGGGGTAATCACGGAGTAAGTTGAATACTGCAACATGTAGGTCACGTCACCGACGGCAATGGCCAGCGCGCCTCCCGATCCGCCTTCGCCGATGATGGCGCAAACAATCGGCACCCGCAGCCCCGCAAGAACATAGAGATTGTGCCCGATCGCCTCCGATTGGCCCCGTTCTTCAGCACCCACACCAGGATACGCGCCAGGGGTATCGACAAGCGTCACAATCGGCACGCCGAACTTCTCAGCGAGCTTCATTAACCGCAACGCCTTGCGGTAACCCTCCGGGCGCGGCATACCGAAGTTGCGGAATTGCCGCTCCTTGGTATCGCGCCCCTTTTGTTGGCCCATGACCATGACTGTCTGGCCATTGAATCTTGCCAGACCGCCTACAAGCGCGGGATCCTCGGCATAGGAGCGGTCACCGTGCAGTTCCTCGAAATCAGTCATCATCATGCCGATGTAATCGAGCGTGTAGGGACGCTGCGGGTGGCGAGCAACCTGCGAAATCTGCCAAGCGTTGAGTTTGGCGTAAATGTCTTTGGTTAGCGTCTGACTCTTCTTGGCAAGCTTGCCAATTTCGGCGGAAATATCGACCGCGGAATCGTCCTGCACGAAGCGCAGTTCCTCGATCTTGCTTTCCAGCTCGGCAATCGGCTGCTCAAAATCGAGAAAGTTAAATTTTTGTGGGGTCATTCAGGTTGTGCAATGATTTTTCAATCACTAATGATACCAAGTCCGTTGGTCGGCAGCGCCTTTGGGGATTGTGATGTGCGCGACATAAGTCCCAAGGTAGCCTCGAGGCCCGATGTTCAATCGCAAAATTAAGACCGAAGCATTTATAATCTCGCGATGGGCAATCGACTCACCAAGATCACGACGCGCACCGGCGACAATGGCATGACCGGCCTGGGTGACGGCACTCGCGTCCCTAAAAATGCACTTCGCATCGCGGTCACCGGCGACATCGATGAGCTCAATAGCATGCTTGGCCTACTGCTAACTGAGCCCGTGAACGCATCCGCACGAACGACCCTCAATTGTATTCAAAATGCATTGTTTGATCTTGGTGGCGAAATCTGTATCCCGGGCCATACGGTGTTAACCGACGCGCACATTTTATTTCTCGATGCGGAAATTGAATTGCTCAATGCCGATCTCGCGCCACTTAAGGAATTTATTTTACCGGGTGGTTCGCGCGCGGCATCTTGTTGCCATCTTGCCCGAACGATTGCACGACGTGCCGAACGCGGCCTGGTGGCGCTGTCTCAAGGCGAGGTGGTGTCACCACTTGCGCTGCAGTACCTGAATCGGCTCTCGGATTTACTTTTTATCATGGCACGTACACTTAATCGGCACGCTGGTGTAAGCGATGTGTGCTGGCAACGCCTGCCGATGGATACGGAGACACACTGACCCATGGCAACCATGTCTACCCAGATACCAAATGCAGTCAATGAAAGACTCGCGGCACTACTTGCCGAAGCCGGTCTCGGCAATCGTTCCGCGTTCGCCGATTTATATGAAGCGACAAAATCGAAACTGTTTGCGGTTTCGCTTCGTATAGTCCGTGAGCGGCACATCGCCGAAGAAGTCTTGCAGGATAGCTTTGTGAATATCTGGAACAACGCCACCAAATACGCAGTCGCCCAATCCGCGCCCATGACATGGATGACCGCGATTGTACGAAATCGCAGTCTGGATATCGTTCGACGGCCCTTTCTTGAGATTCAGGATGAGGAAGATTTCTATGCGATCAACATGGAAGACGAACGTCCCGGACCCGATGTCCAGCTCGCGGCCCGTCGAGACGAAGTGAAAATCGAACGTTGCATGAAGGGGCTCGACGGCGAGCAACAACAAACAATTGCGCTGGCGTTCTTCCAGGGGCTTTCGCATTCGGAAGTTGCAAGCCATCTCGGGAAACCGCTGGGAACAGTTAAAACCCACATCAGGCGAGGATTATTGAAGCTCAAGGGGTGTCTGGAGTCATGAAACTGAGCAACCTTGAACTTCGCAGCAGGTTGGCATCGGAATACGTACTCGGGACCCTGCGCGGCGGCGCGCGCCGGCGCTTCGAAGATTACATGAAGGCCGATCCTGCGTTGCGCACCCTGGTTGTGAACTGGGAGACGCATCTATCTCCCCTCGCTGAACGCCTGGCGCCGGTTGCGCCACACCCCCGCGTATGGACAAAGATAGCAGCGCGTCTTGCTCACGCCGGCGAAAAAGCACCTGCGTCTGGAACGAAAGTCGGCCTGTGGATGAATCTATCATTCTGGCGAGGCCTGGGTCTCGGTGCGAGCAGCCTGGCTGTCGCGCTTGTTACAGCGATGCTGGTATTAAAACCGGTTGAACAGAGTCCGATACTTACGGCTGTGCTTGCAGAGGATAACAACGTCGCGCGCGTGTTTGTCGAACAGCAGAAGTCGGGCTTGTTGATGGTGAAAATGGTCACGCCGTGGAAAACCATGAACGGGATGTCACTTGAGTTGTGGGTGGTGCCAAAGGAAGGTCCGCCTCGCTCACTGGGCGTCATCAACGATACTGGCGAAACCAGACTGGCGCTGGTGGGTATGGATGAAAAACTATCCGGTGGGCTTGTTTTTGCAATATCAAAAGAACCACCTGGCGGTTCACCCACCGGCCAGCCCACAGGCAGCGTGATGTGCAAAGGCGCGATTGCGCATATGCCCTCCAAGCTGCCGCGTGCGCCGATTTAATCTCGCGCTTACGCAGTCGAACCAAATGCGGTTCGGTTTCATCTGGCGTCTCCCACTTTTCGCCATTCATGCGCTCGCAAGTGCGCTGCTCGCGTTTACGCCGGTTCTCTCACTCGCAAATCAGGCACCGCCAATTTTGCTTGCCAATGTGCTGGGTCAACATATCGATCCCGCCGCCTATCTCGTCAGCGAGAAGTACGATGGCGTGCGCGCCATTTGGGATGGAAAGACGTTGCGTTTTCGAAGCGGGCGCACTGTCGAAGCGCCGGATTGGTTTCTCGCCAGATTGCCCGCCGAAAAACTCGATGGCGAACTCTGGCTTGCACGAGACGCGTTTGAACGACTATCCGGCTATGTCCGCAAAACGTCACCACTCGATGAAGATTGGCGGCAGATTAAATACATGATCTTTGAATTGCCCGATGGAACTGGTACGTTCGCAGATCGCGCCAAGCGAATACAGACAATTGTCGGCGGCGCAAAATGGACGCAACTTGTTGCAGTTGAACAATTTAAAGTTGCCGATCGTGCCACGCTCAAACGCAAGCTTGATGAAGTTGTCAAAGCAGGCGGAGAAGGCTTAATGCTGCATCTAGCCGACGCAGTTTATGTCACTGGTCGCAGCGATGTGCTGCTCAAACTAAAGCCAGCACTTGACACCGAAGCAATCGTCGTCGAACACATTCCCGGCAAAGGCAAATACACGGGCCAGATGGGCGCATTGCGGGTGCAAATGCCCACTGGAAAACGATTCAATATCGGCAGCGGGTTCAGCGACGCCGTACGCAAAAATCCACCGCCCGTCGGCACGAATGTTACCTATACCTATCGCGGATTGACCAACAAAGGCACGCCGCGCTTCGCAAGTTTTTTGCGGGTTCGGCAGGAATTTTAGTCCGCTCCGGAAGCAGGAACGCACAATCTGGGACGCTTTGGTGACGGTCGCTGAGTCATTTTTTGCCCTCAGCCAAACTTGCTCGTGCCAGATCCAGCGCGGCGCAAACCTCCTCCGCAGCAAGCAATACGCGCGGTCCAGGACGCAAGATCCAGTCGGCGTTTAAGGCGTAAACCCTGCCACTGCGATATGCCGCCAGACCCGAATACAGCGTCTTGTCTTTCGCCACATCTCTATTGATTGAGGCAGGCCGCAATATTGCGTCAGCACCGCGTTTTAATAGTTCCTCGCGCGAGGGCTCCAGTACTACTTGTGTGCTTTCCGCAAACACGTTCTCCCCACCGCAGAGTTTTAGAGTCTCAGAAATAAAGTGATCGCCGCTAACCGTCATCAATGGCATCTGTGAAATCTGGAAAAATACGCGCACCGGCGTCTTGCCGGCGTTGGCCAATTGCAGAGTTGCCTGCGCAGTTTCAAATTGCGCGGCTACAACAGCTGGCCGATCGCCAATCTGTGGCCTGCCTGTGAGCTTGCCGATCGTGCGAATTGCCCTTGAGACGTCCGCCAAAGTA
>ENA-OFDP01001052-OFDP01001052.1-metagenomes-genome-assembly--contig:-NODE-1052-length-11144-cov-3.537470_pt1 | contig 11144 bp, 6 predicted proteins | sample MGYA00153389_OFDP01 | MGnify analysis MGYA00153389 | reverse complement strand
ATGGAGGTGGTGCGCGACAAGGCGGACAACTGCATCATCGTGTGTTCGATTGAAAACCTGGACCCGATGGGTGTGCACACCGGTGACTCAATCACTGTGGCACCGGCGCAAACGCTGACCGACAAGGAGTACCAGATTCTGCGCAACGCATCCCTTGCGGTGCTGCGCGAAATTGGCGTGGACACGGGCGGAAGCAATGTGCAGTTTTCAATCAACCCGGCGGATGGCCGCATGGTGGTGATCGAAATGAATCCTCGGGTGTCGCGTTCCAGCGCGCTCGCCAGCAAGGCCACGGGTTTTCCGATTGCCAAGGTGGCGGCCAAGCTGGCTTGTGGCTACACGCTGGACGAGCTGCGCAATGAGATTACCGGCGGTGCCACGCCGGCGTCCTTCGAGCCGTCGATTGACTATGTCGTCACCAAAATCCCGCGTTTTGCTTTCGAAAAATTCCCCCAAGCCGACAGCCGCTTGACCACGCAAATGAAATCGGTGGGCGAGGTGATGGCGATCGGCCGCACCTTCCAGGAGTCGTTTCAGAAAGCGCTGCGCGGCCTGGAAGTGGGCGTTGACGGCATGAACGAAATGACGCAGGACCGTGAGGTGCTGGAAAAGGAATTGGGCGAGCCCGGCCCGGAGCGCATCTGGTACGTGGGCGACGCGTTTGCGCAAGGCATGAGCCTTCAGGAGGTGCACGAGCTGACCAAGATTGACCCGTGGTTTCTGGTGCAGATCGAGCAGATCGTCAAGATTGAACTGGAGCTGGAAACCTTGTCGCTCGACAAAATTGACGCTGCAACGCTGCGTGCGCTCAAGCAAAAAGGCTTTTCAGACCGCCGCTTGGCCAGGCAGCTCAAAACCACCGATACCGCCATTCGCCAGGCGCGTATAGCGATGGGTGTACGACCTGTGTACAAACGTGTCGATACCTGCGCCGCAGAGTTTGCCACTAACACCGCTTATTTGTATTCGACATACGAGGCTGAAGGTTCTGAGTGCGAAGCCGAACCCACAAACAAGAAAAAAATCATGGTGTTGGGCGGTGGGCCCAACCGTATCGGGCAGGGCATTGAATTTGATTACTGCTGCGTGCATGCTGCCTTGGCCATGCGTGAAGACGGCTACGAAACCATCATGGTCAACTGCAACCCTGAGACCGTGTCGACCGATTACGACACCTCGGACCGCTTGTATTTTGAGCCGCTGACGCTGGAAGATGTGCTGGAAATTGTCGACAAGGAAAAGCCTTACGGCGTGATCGTGCAATACGGCGGTCAAACGCCTTTAAAGCTGGCTCTGGATTTGGAAGCCAATGGCGTGCCCATCATCGGCACATCGCCCGACATGATTGACGCCGCAGAAGATCGTGAGCGGTTCTCTGCACTCCTGCGCGAGCTTGACCTGAAGCAGCCGCCCAATGCCACGGCGCGTACCGAGCCTGAAGCGCTAGAAAAAGCCAGCACACTGGGCTATCCGCTGGTGGTGCGTCCCAGCTACGTGCTGGGTGGCCGCGCGATGGAAATCGTGCATGAGCAGCGCGACCTTGAGCGCTACATGCGCGAAGCCGTCAAGGTCAGCCATGACTCGCCAGTGCTGCTTGACCGCTTTTTGAATGACGCGATTGAATGTGATGTGGATTGCATTCGAGACGACACCGGTGCAACCTTTATTGGCGGCGTGATGGAGCACATCGAGCAAGCGGGCGTTCATAGCGGGGACTCGGCTTGTTCATTGCCGCCGTATTCATTGAGTGCAGAAACTGTTTTGGAAGTCAAGCGCCAGACTGCCGCCATGGCTGCAGCACTGAATGTTGTTGGCCTGATGAATGTGCAGTTTGCAATTCAGAACAATGACGGTAAAGACGTGATTTATGTGCTGGAGGTCAACCCGCGCGCCTCACGTACCGTACCGTTTGTCAGCAAGGCCACGGGCATTCAGCTGGCCAAGGTGGCGGCGCGATGCATGGTGGGCCAGTCTCTGGCTTCACAAGGCATCACGAAAGAGGTAACGCCGCCGTATTTCAGCGTGAAAGAAGCGGTGTTCCCGTTTGTCAAATTCCCCGGTGTTGATACGATTCTTGGGCCTGAGATGAAGTCCACTGGCGAAGTCATGGGTGTCGGCAAGACCTTTGGCGAGGCATTTGTCAAATCGCAACTCGGTGCGGGCACCAAACTGCCCACCTCTGGCCGCGTGTTCCTGACCGTTAAAAATAACGACAAACCGCGTGCAGTCGAAGTAGCGCGTGCGCTAGCTGCTATGAAGTTTGAGATTGTCGCCACCAAAGGCACCGCCACTGCAATCAATGCTGCGGGCATTGCGTGCGGGATTGTGAACAAAGTTACCGAGGGTCGCCCGCACGTGGTCGACATGATCAAGAACAACGAAATTGCGCTGGTCATCAACACAGTAGAAGAGCGGCGAAATGCGATTGCTGATTCAAGGCAAATTCGCACCTCATCATTGCTGGCGCGGGTAACGACCTTCACCACCATTGCCGGGGCAGAGGCTGCAGTCGAGGGCATGAAGCATCTGGATAACCTGGGTGTCATCTCCATCCAGGAAATGCACGCCCAACTTGCCTGATAATTCAATCACATTACAAACAACACCGCCACAGGGCAACCCGTGGCGGTTTCGCTTTTAAAGAGGCACTTCATGGTCACCATTCCCATCACCAAAATCGGCGCTGAAAAACTCAAAGTCGAACTGCATGAGCTCAAGACGGTTCATCGCCCCTGGGTCATCAACGCAATTTCCGAGGCGCGTGCGCAGGGCGACTTGAGCGAGAACGCCGAGTACGAGTCCGCCAAAAATCGTCAGGGTTTTGTCGAAGGCAGGATTCAAGAGATTGAAGGCAAACTGTCGGTGGCACAAATCATTGACCCGTCAGAGATGGACGCTGGCGGCAAAGTAGTGTTTGGCTCGACGATTGAACTGGAAGACGAAGAGTCGGGCAGCAAAGTCACTTACCAGATCGTTGGTGAAGACGAGGCCGATATCAAGTTTGGTCGGGTCAACATCAGCTCACCGATTGCGCGCGCTTTAATCGGTAAAGACGAAGGTGACTCCGTAGAGTTTCAGGCACCTGGCGGTCTCAAACGGTATGAAATCATTGCCGTTATGTATCTGTAGATCATGCGCTATCGTTTCGGCCTGATGATCGCCGCCTTGTGGTGGGGCAGCCTGACAGCTTTAGGCTTTGTCATCGTGCCGATGCTTTTCGCCCACCTGCCCAGCCCGGCGGCAGCAGGGCAGGTAGCCGCCAAGCTGTTTACTGCGCAAACATGGCTCAGCATTGGCTGTGCCATGTTTTTGCTGCTGATTTTCAATCAAAAAGAAGTTGTAACCCAAGATTTACGGGCGCAAGCAGCTATTAAATTTATAGTGACGGGATTGTTGCTGGCGGTGCTCGTGGAGTTTGGTTTGTCACCCCGCATTATCAGTGCACGCGTTGATGGTGGTAACTTGAAGCTGCTGCACGGCTTGGGTAGTGCCATATATTTTGGGCAATGGCTGTGTGCTGGTTTTGCACTCTGGCGATTGAGCCGCGACAAGTAGCCAGCTTTACAAACGCTCAGCCGCTTCCAGCGTATTCACCAAAAGCATGGTGATCGTCATTGGGCCCACACCGCCTGGTACAGGTGTGATGTAGCTAGCCACCTGGCTCAAGCCTTCAAAATCCACATCACCGCAAAGCTTGCCGTTGTCGTCCCGGTTCATGCCCACATCAATCACTACCGCGCCAGGTTTGACCATGTCGGCTGTCAGCACATTGCGCTTGCCCACTGCCGCAACAATCACATCGGCTTGCAGCGTCATGGCTTTCAGGTTTGCTGTTGCGCTGTGGCAAATGGTGACAGTGGCGTTTTTTTGCAGAAGCATCAGCGCCATCGGTTTGCCGACGATGTTGCTGCGGCCAATGACTACGGCGTGTTTACCTTTGAGGTCGTAACCAATACTTTCCAGCATCTTCATACAGCCATGGGGGGTACATGGCCAAAAACCAGATTGGCCCACCATCAATGCGCCGGCGCTGGCCACGTGAAAACCGTCCACATCTTTTTCCGGCGCAATGGCTTCAATGACTTTTTGCGCATCAATGTGTGCTGGTAGCGGCAACTGCACCAAAATGCCATGAATCGCTGGGTCGCTGTTAAGTGCATCAACGCGTGCCAGCAAATCAACCTCGCTCAAAGTGGCAGGGTGTTTGTCGAGGACTGAATACAGGCCGTTGTCCTCGCACGCTTTAACTTTGTTGCGCACATACACCTGGCTGGCTGGGTTGTCGCCCACCAGCACCACGGCCAGCCCAGGCGTGATGCCGCGAGCGCGTAAGACTGCCGCACGTTGTGCGACGCTGGTACGCAGTTGCTTGGATAAGGCGTTTCCATCAATGATCTGGGCTGTCATGGCTAATCTTGGTATCGGTAGACTTTTTGACCAATAAAAACGCCCGCTAACCTAATGGATACGGGCGCAACAAGCTATAAATAATATAGCGGTATGGGCAATCAAATCAAGCCCTTGGCGTGGTCGATCCGAGTGCTATTTTCAGCAAATCAGCCACTGTGTTGGCGTTGAGCTTTTCCATGATGTTGGCGCGGTGCGCTTCCACCGTTTTGATACTGATGCCCAGGTCATCGGCAATTTGTTTGTTCAAGCGGCCCGCCACAATGCGCTCCAATACCTGGGATTCACGCGATGTGAGCTTGGCGAGCAACGCATCGCGGCTGGCGGACTGCTGGTGTCCTGCAAAGGCTTCTTTGGCTTGCTCCAGCATGCGCTCGACCAGGTTCACCAGCGCTTCTTCCTGAAACGGCTTCTGAATGAAATCCATCGCGCCTTTTTTCATGGTGTTCACCGCCATTGGCACATCGCCGTGGCCGGTGATGAAAACGATGGGCAAAGGCGATTTGCGTTCGACCAGTTTGTCCTGCAACTCCAGCCCGGTCATGCCGCCCATGCGTATGTCCACAATCAGGCAGGCCACTTCACGTGCGTCATAGCGGCTTAAAAAGGTTTCTGCGGAGTCGTAACAGCGCACGCGGTAGTCTTTGCCCTCCAGCAGCCACTGCAAGGAGTCGCGCACGCCCTCGTCGTCGTCAACAACATAAACAGTGCCTTTTTTGGGAATCAAGCTCATACCAAATTTTCTTTCGTGAACTTCTCAAGACTTGCCTGAGTTATTAATTGCCAAATTTGCCGCCAAATTTTCCGCTACCGAATCGGTAGCAAATGTGTTGGACTCCAGCATGGGTGATGTCAAGGGTGATACCGGTATCCAGAAGGTAAACCGGCAGCCCGTTACATCCGTGCCATTGTAGAGGTTCTCGGCTTCAAGCCTTCCCTGATGCGACTCGACAATACTGCGGCAAAGCTTCAGGCCAATGCCCATGCCTTCTGCCTTGGTGGAGTAAAACGCTTCATACAGCCGCCCCATGACTTCTGGTGACAGGCCGCGGCCTGAGTCCAGCACTGAAAACTCCACCACATGTTGGTCGTCAATGGTTTTGGGCACCACCCGCAACTCAACGCTGCGCCTGGCCGTTGGCAGTTGCGCGTGCTCGATGGATTCGGCTGCATTTTTCATCAGGTTGATCAGCACCTGCTCAATCAGAATCGGATCGACCATGACTTGCGGCAAACGTGCGGCAATGTAGTGCGACAGCCGCACATGGTGGCGGCGCAGTTCTATTTCGGCCAGTTCCATCGCGTTGCTGACCATAGTGCCAACATCAGCCAGCGTGCGGTTGGGTTCGCTGCGTTTGACGAATGAGCGAATGCGTTGAATGATTTGACCCGCGCGATGCGCTTGCCTGGCGGTTTTTTCAAGCGCCAGCAACAGTTCTTCATTGCTGATCTTGTCAGCCTTGATGCGCGTCACCATGCCGTTGCAGTAATTGTTGATGGCGGTCAACGGCTGGTTGAGTTCGTGCGCCACGCTGGATGCCATCTCACCCATGGTAATCAGGCGGCTGGCGGTTTGGGCACGCTCGTTTTGCTGTGCGGCCTGTTCCTCGGCAAGGCGGCGCGGCGTGATGTCGGTGGCAATGACCATTTGCGCCAGGCGCCCGTCGACCCAGGTCAGGTAGCGTGAGCGTACTTCCAGCCATTTGGACAGGTTGGGCACATAAATTTCGGCATTTGCAGATTGTGCAGTCGTCAGTGTGTCGGTTGGTAAACCTGCCAGGCCATCGACCGCATCCAGTGCGTCGTCGGTGGGTGGTGCGGCGGGCACACCGGCCTGCGCTATCAGATTCATGTGGCCCGACACCTCGGCACCAAACCACGAACGGTAAAGCTTGTTGGCAAACAGCATTTCTTCGCTGCCCAGCGGCGCGACAGACACTGCCGCATCCAGACCTTCAAGCACGGTGGTAAAGCGATCGTAAGACGCTGACAACTCATCGCGAATACGCCTGGGCTCGGTGATGTCAGTCATCGACGTCATCCAGCCAGTTTGCTGGCCCTTGGGGTCAATCAGCGGAGACACATACATGCGGGCATCAAAAATTTCACCATTCTTGCGCTGCACACGCAACTCGAAACCGCCAATGGGTGTGCGGCCAGCCAGCTCTTCATTTAAAAGCGCCATGGAGATTTCAATCTCGTTGGCTGGCCAGTGCGGAAACGGCGGCATGCGCCCCACCAGGTCAGACTCATGCAGTCCCGTCATCTGGCAGAAGGCCGGGTTGACATACGTGATGCGGCCCGTCATGTCGAGCGCACGCATACCCGTGAGCATGGAGTTTTCCATCGCCCGGCGAAAGTTCGTTTCCTTGATCAGCGCTTGCTGCGCCTGCACGCGGCGGCGAGTGTGGCGCCAGGTGCCGAGCAACATCCAGACGGTCAGCGCGCTCAGCGCACTCACCAGCCAGAAAAACCCGCTGCCCACCATACCTAAAGACGCCCTGTAGCCCTGTGCGCGAATCAATAGCCCATTGCCGACGGGTGATACCGGAATTTCGTATTCTGATCCACGATCCGACCAGGGTAAAAGACGTACCGCCGGGCTGCGTGGTGGGGGTAAATTGCCGGCCAGCACATTGTTTTTGTCGTCCAGCAACGCCACTGCATATTTGGCGGTAATTTCAGTGGGCACACCAAATCGCAGCAAGCCGTCAATCGCGTATTCGCCCATGATGACGCCGTTAAATTTGCCCTGGTTATCCAGAGGTATCAAAATTTGTAGCGTCGACGGATTGGCGTTGCTGTTGCTTTGAGGATTTAAAGGGCGCGAATAGACCGGCTGCCGCACATCACGCGCCAGGTCATAAGTAGCGCCGGTTTCGCCCAATTTAAGCTGCTCACCTGCAGAACGAACTTGCTCGCCACTGGCGCTGGCCGACGCGTAACTGACTTTGACACGCCGCCTGCCGTCTATCCATGTCACGGCCAGCAACTCTGGATACTGATTGACCAGCGACTCGGCCTGGGCCACAAATTCCTCGCCATCAATCTCTTTGTTCGACACATCGCGGCCAATCCGCATCAGCTGCTCTTGACGCTCCAGCAGGCGTAGCCGCAAGCGTTGCTGGGCATATTCAACATCGCGTTTCAGCGCCTGCTGCTCCCTGTCAATCTCTTCAAGCCGCAGGTAGCCAAATGCAGCCACAACGGCCGCCAAAAACAACACAACCGCCAGCAAGGGGCCAAGCATGATGAATCGGTCTTGCCGAGCAGGCGATTGCTTGCGCCACCAATGACGCCACCAACCCAGCGGTTTTGGGCTGTCTGGCGGGTTTGCTAATGTGGGTACGTTGTTAGGCATAAACTTCGAATAAGAGTTTAAGTGTTTTGACCGCGCCTCTACGGGTTTGCAAGGATTTCAAAAGTTTAAATATTTCTTAATGTGAAATGATTTCGCACTATTTGAAATTTAACAATAAATATGCGAAACTGGGGACTTGAGTCTAAAACTGCGTTTACAAACGTCGTCAGGCACAAGTTTTACGCGCTGAAGCAGATCAGGCGTCAGAGCAAACATCAGCAGCATTTAAAAGCAGGAGACACGACATGGCGGCCAATCCAATCGGTACAAATGACGGACTTGACAAAGACGCGCAAGAAACACGGGAATGGACAGACGCACTGTCCGCCGTGATTGAAAGTGAAGGTCCAGAACGAGCCCATTTTTTAATTGAGCAATTGCTGGAGCACGCGCGGCAAAAAAGCATCGACATGCCTTTTTCAGCGACAACAGGCTATGTCAACACCATTGAGCCGGAGCAGCAAGAGCACGCGCCAGGTAATCTTGAATTTGAAAAACGCCTGCGCGCTTACATGCGCTGGAACGCGATGGCGATGGTGGTCAAGGCCAACCGTTTGCATCCAGCGGATGGCGGTGACCTGGGGGGGCACATCGGCTCTTTTGCCTCGCTGGCCAGCATGTTTGGTGCCGGTTTCAACCATTTCTGGCATGCCGAAAGCGCTGAAGTTGGCAGTGAGCACGGCGGCGACTTGCTCTACATCCAGGGCCACAGCAGCCCCGGCATCTACGCCCGGGCTTTTCTCGAAGGTCGCATCACCGAAGCCCAGATGCTCAACTTCCGTCAGGAAGTGGGCGGCAAGGGTTTGTCGAGCTACCCCCATCCGAAGCTGATGCCCGAGTTCTGGCAGTTCCCCACGGTGTCAATGGGCCTCGGCCCTTTGATGGCCATCTACCAGGCGCGCTTTTTGAAGTATCTGCACGCACGCGGCATCGCCGACACCGCCAACCGCAAGGTCTGGGTGTTTTGCGGCGACGGCGAAATGGACGAGCCCGAGAGCTTGGGCGCCATCGGCCTGGCGGCGCGCGAGAAGCTGGACAACCTGATCTTCGTCGTCAATTGCAACTTGCAACGGCTGGACGGCCCGGTGCGTGGCAACGGCAAGATCATCCAGGAACTGGAAGGCGAATTCCGCGGCTCGGGCTGGAACGTCATCAAGCTCATCTGGGGCAGCAACTGGGACCCGCTGCTGGCGCGCGACAAGGATGGGGCGCTGCGCAAGATCATGATGGACACGCTGGACGGCGACTACCAAGCCTTCAAGGCCAACGACGGCGCCTTTGTGCGCAAACACTTTTTCGGCCGTGACCCACGCACGCTGGAGATGGTGGCCAAGATGAGCGACGACGACATCTGGAACCTGCGCCGCGGCGGGCACGACCCGCAAAAGGTGTACGCCGCCTATCACAAAGCCGTCAACCACAAAGGCCAGCCTACCGTGCTGCTCATCAAGACTGTCAAGGGTTTTGGCATGGGCAAGATTGGCGAGGGAAAAAACACGGTGCACCAGACCAAAAAGCTGGGCGACGAAGACATCAAGGCCTTTCGCGACCGCTTCAACATTCCGATTCCCGACAGCGAATTGTCCAAGTTGCCGTTTTACAAACCGGCCGACGACACGCCAGAAATGCAATACCTGCATGCGCGCCGCAAGGCCCTGGGCGGCTACCTGCCCAAGCGCCGTGTGCAGGCCGACGAGCAGTTCACCGTGCCCGCGCTGGACACCTTCAAAGCTGTGTTGGAGCCTACCGCTGAAGGCCGCGAGATCAGCACCACGCAGGCCTATGTGCGCTTCTTGACGCAGCTGTTGCGCGACCAGGCCCTGGGCCCGCGCGTGGTGCCCATTCTGGTAGACGAGGCCCGCACGTTTGGCATGGAAGGCTTGTTCCGCCAGATCGGCATTTACAACCCGGCGGGCCAGCAATACACACCGGTCGATAAAGACCAGGTGATGTACTACAAGGAAGATAAGAAAGGCCAGATCCTGCAAGAGGGCATCAACGAAGCGGGCGGCATGAGCAGCTGGATCGCGGCGGCCACGTCGTATTCCACGAGCAACCGCATCATGGTGCCGTTTTACGTGTACTACTCGATGTTTGGCTTCCAGCGCGTTGGCGATTTGGCCTGGGCCGCGGGTGACATGCAGGCACGCGGTTTCCTGCTCGGCGGCACTTCGGGCCGCACGACTTTGAACGGCGAAGGCTTGCAGCACGAAGACGGCCACAGCCACATTTTGGCGGGCACGATTCCCAATTGCATCTCGTATGACCCCACCTTTGCCCACGAGGTTGGCGTCATCCTGCACCACGGTTTGAAGCGTATGGTGGAAAAGCAGGACAACGTGTTTTATTACCTCACGCTGCTGAATGAAAATTATCCGATGCCGGGGCTGACGGCGGGCACCGAGGAGCAGATCATCAAAGGCATGTACCTCTGCAAGGAAGGCCCCGTGTTACCGAAGGGCACCTTCGATGTCGCGACTCCGAGAGTCCAGCTTTTGGGCTCTGGCACCATCCTGCGCGAATCCATCGCCGCCCAAAACTTGCTGGAAAAAGACTGGGGCGTAGCCGCCGACGTCTGGAGCTGCCCCAGCTTCAACGAGCTGACCCGCGACGGGCAAGACTGCGAGCGCTACAACTTGCTGCACCCCACGGACACGCCGCGCACCAGCTTTGTAGAAAAGCAATTGGCCCCACACACAGGCCCGGTGGTCGCGTCCACCGACTACATGAAGGCCTACGCCGAGCAGATTCGCCCGTTCGTACAGGCATCGGCAAAAGGTGGCCGCACCTACAAAGTGCTGGGTACTGACGGTTTTGGCCGCAGCGACTTCAGGAGCAAGCTGCGCGAGCACTTTGAGGTGAACCGCCATTTCATCGTGGTGGCTGCGTTGAAAGCGCTGAGTGAAGACGGCACGGTGCCAGTTTCCAAGGTGGCTGAGGCGATTGCCAAATACGGCATCAAGGCAGACAAAATGAATCCTCTTTACGCCTGATCGGAGCACCCCATGGCATTGGTAGAAGTACAAGTTCCCGATATTGGCGACTTTGATGAAGTGACCGTGATCGAGCTGCTGGTCAAACCCGGCGACACGGTCAAGGCCGAGCAATCGCTGATCACGGTGGAGTCCGACAAGGCCTCGATGGAGATTCCATCGGCGGCGGCGGGTGTGGTCAAAGAGTTGCGTGTCAAGCTGGGTGACAAGGTCAAGCAGGGGTCGCTCGTCGTGATGCTTGAAAGCACCGCGACGAGCTCCCCTTCGGGGCAAAACGGCTCACCCCCACCCCAACCCTCCCCCGTCCCGGTGGAGGGAGAAAAACCCTTTCCTTCAGCCGTTTCAGAGGCAAAACCCGCAGTAGCCCAAGTCAATACTGCTCA